>Ga0302325_10004108_pt1 | contig 33796 bp, 25 predicted proteins | sample Palsa_T0_2_FD_201948 | JGI IMG/M metagenome (GOLD analysis project Ga0302325, IMG submission 201948) | Peat permafrost microbial communities from Stordalen Mire near Abisko, Sweden - Palsa_T0_2 | ecosystem: Environmental > Terrestrial > Soil > Palsa > Peat permafrost | place: Sweden: Abisko... | reverse complement strand
ACGGGCGGATGGGGCCCGAATGAGAGCTTTCGCGCGCCGAATACGGGGGCGCTGAATGCGAGTTTGACTGAGACGAAGCACAGCTTTGAGACGCCTTGCGGGAGTTATGCGCACTTCAAGCTGACGCGGTATCTGCTGCGCGTAACGCGGGACGGCAAATACGGCGACAGCATGGAGCGGGTGCTGTATAACACTGTGCTGGGCGCGAAGCCGCTGCAGAGTGATGGGCGGGCATTTTATTACTCTGATTACAGCAACTCAGGGAGTAAATTCTATTTTGACGATAAGTGGCCCTGCTGTTCGGGTACATTGCCGCAGGTGGCGGCGGATTACCGGATCTTGAGTTACTTTCATGATGGCGATGGCGTGTATGTGAATCTGTATCTGCCGTCGACGCTTAAGTGGACGGGACCGAATGGAGCGCATCTGGCGCTGTCGCAGTCGGGCGGGTACCCGTTGGATGGGCGCGTTCAGCTGGTTGTGCGAGCTTCAAAGTCAACTGATATGGCGGTGCGGCTGCGGATTCCAGCATGGACGCAGGGGAATGCGACGATTCAAGTGAATGGGTTGGCTGTAAGCGCTCCGGTGACTGCGGGATTTGCTACGGTGCGGCGCAGGTGGAAGGATGGGGATCGCGTGGAGCTGAATCTGCCTATGCCGATGCGTTTGGAGCCGATCGATCGAGGTGGCACGCAGCATCCGAATACGGTGGCATTGGTGCGCGGGCCGCTGGTGCTGTTTGCATTTACGGAGGATGCGCCGACCGTGACCCGGGAGCAGCTGTTAGCGGCCACGCCCATGAAAGGGCAGCCGATTTGGATGGCGGCGACGGGATCGGGACCGCTGCTGTTGACTCCATTTACCGGGATACATGAAGAGCGATATAGGACCTATTTAACGGTGAGTTGATGGGAGATGCGGAGATTCGATCAATGGGTGCTCTCAATGCTGGTTTTACGTTTGAAAGGATATTCGGTTTGTTTACACATGCGATCGTACGAGAGCCAGGATATAACTTCGCGGATGGACTTACTTCCGTTAATTTTGGAGAACCTAAATATGAGTTAGCACTACGGCAGTGGGAGGCTTACTGCCTGGCGCTGGAGGTGTGCGGACTCACGATTACCCGGCTGGGGGTAGCGTTGGAATTTCCTGACTCCACATTTGTGGAGGACACGGCTGTGCTTACTGCAGATGGCGCAATGTTGACGCGGCCTGGCGCGGCGAGCCGGATGGGCGAGGTTGGGGCGATTGGATCTACAGTGCGCGGTTTTTATCCGGAGGCGGCGCAGATTCAGGTGCCGGGGTCGCTGGATGGCGGCGATATTTGCGAGGCTGGCAACCATGTCTTTCTCGGGATTTCGAGACGGACGAACGAGGAGGGAGCGCGGCAGTTGGCGGAGCATCTCGCGAGAGAGGGATTTAGTTCTTCATTGGTGGATGTACGCGGGATGAGCTCGATTCTGCATTTGAAGAGCGGGATTTCTTATATCGGCGACAATACGCTGGTGGTGATGGAAGAGATGGCGGATTGGCCTGCGTTTGTGGGTTATGATTTGCTGCGGGTTTCGGCTGAGGAGAGTTATGCGGCGAATTGCGTGCGGGTAAACGACCGGGTGATTGTGGCCAGCGGGTATCCGTTGATGACAGAGGAACTGATGCGGCGGGGATTCGATCCTCTGGTGCTGGATATGTCTGAGTTCCGAAAGATGGATGGCGGGCTTAGTTGTCTATCGCTACGTTTTTGAGGTGCTGAGATTGCGGAGCCGTTTTGGTATATGGTTCCATTCAGCATGGACACGGGCGGATTTCAGGCACGCGGTTCGATGTTCACATGCTATATTCCTTCCACTCGCAGCGCGGAGGCAAAGTATGCCCTATCTTCTAGGATTGGCCGGTCTCGGAGTCTTCTGGCTGATTCTTCTTATCTCGGCGAAGAAGCATCCATGGCACCTGGTCATTGGAGAGGATGGCCAACCAAGTGCGAGCAAGTTCCAGGTAATCCTGTGGACTGCGGCGGTGATTTTTGCCTATCTGGCGATCTATCAGATCCGGTTCAGCCATGGTCATCCGGAGGGCATGCCTGATCTTCCTCAGAATCTGCTGATCGCCATGGGAATCAGTGTTGTGACGAGTGTTTCCGCCAAGGCGATTGCGGTGAATGCGAGCAACAATGCGGCTACGGCTGCGGCACTTGCGCCTCCACGGATGGTAGCTACCGGGCCGTCAGTGGTTGCACAAGGGCAGGATGGGCCGCCGGTGGTGGTTACGCCGGTGATGGCTGCTCCTGAAGCCGATCCGCCTATCGATCAAAGTGGAATCTTCCTGGACTCGACGGGCTCTCCGGATCTGGGCAAGATCCAGCTGGTGTTCTGGACCTTGATTGCTGTCGGCATTTTTCTGTCAGGTGTTTTTTACAATATCCACCATCCGGGAGTCTGCACTGCGCAAGGGGATTGCAAGGAGTCGATCCCGGATATTGGAGAGACGCTGATGATCCTGATGGGCATGGGGCATGGGGCTTATCTCGGCAAGAAGATTGCGGAGAGTTAGCCGCAGCGACCTGCGTCACTCGCGGATGATCTTGACGAAGATGCCGTCTGGAAGTTCGCCATTGACGAGGTGAACTACGCCGTTTTTGACGAATCCATCCAGAACTTGACGGGTCGCGGGTCGGCTGGGCGCGGCCGCTTCGCGGTTTGCGGAAGTTGAGGACGAGATCGGCGGCTGCGATGAGGCGGGCGACAGCTGCGGCGCTCGGCCCATGCCTCGGTCCATGGCGTCATTGGCCAGTTGGTCTGCTTCCTTGTTTCCGCCGCGAAGGGTGTGCTGGATTTCGAATTTCTCCAGTTTGCTGGCGCGGCGCCGGGCTTCTTCCCAGAGAGGGCGCAGATCGGGGCTGTTGACTTTGTACTTGCCTTGCATCTGCTTGACCATCAGTTCGGAGTCGGCGACTACGCGGACTCGGGGGCGGTTGTTCTCCAGGCACCAGGCGAGGACGCCGAGCAGGGCTGAGTATTCAGCGTAGTTGTTGGTGCGCTTGCCGAGGAATTCGCTGAGACGGGCGAGGATGCGGCCGTTCTGGTCTTCGATTACTGCTCCGTAGCCGGCGGGGCCGGGGTTGCCACGGGAGCCTCCGTCGCAGTGGGCGATGAGGATTTCGTTGGAGGAAGTGGGTTTCTCTGGTTTCGGTGCGGGCTCGTCAAAAAGGCTGGAGTTCATCCGAATTAGTGTATCGAGAGAGCCTGTGGGAAGTTGGGCAGGATGGAGTTCAATTGGCGTTGAGCGGAGTTGCTCACCAACGCGTCGCGCGGTCGTCTCTCTGGTACGCAGTTCCTGCTCCGCGCTTCCAGCGAGTTTTCGGCACGCATTCCGGCATCCGCACTGACCTTGTTTGGAGAACCGACGTATGGCGACAGACGCAGTTCCTTTTGCTGCTCCGGGTAGGTCAGCGTGGTCACGCGCCTTGGGCGTACAATCCTTGCCAGGCATGGCAACGACGACCACCAGTGACGGGCGGCCCCGTGGAGAAGCTCGCAACGGCGGACAGCAGGGTAATCAGGACCTGACGAATCAGGATCTGACGAACCAGGAACGACTGCGTGTCCGGGCTACCGAAATGGACCTGATACGCGATGCGCAGGCCGGTTCGCGTGCGGCGTTCGATTCTCTGGTCCGGCAGTATGAGCACCAGGTGTTGCGGCTGGCATTGCACCTGACGGGCAGCGAGCAGGATGCAGAGGACATTTACCAGGAGGCCTTTTTGAAGGCTTACCGGTATCTGGGGAACTTCCGCTTCGAGTGCTCGTTTTATACATGGATTTACCGGATCGTGACCAACCTTTGCCTGGATCAACTGCGGCGGCGTAAGACGCGGCGCGAGGATTCGGCAGTGGTGCTGGACCACTCCGGCGATGAGATCGACCTGATGGCTTCGGTCTCAGATGAGCGGGCGTTTTCGAATCCTGGAAAAGAGCTGGATCGAAAAGTGCTGGGGCAGCGGATTCAGGAGTCGCTGGAGACTCTGACGCCGCGCGAGCGGATGGTTTTTGAACTGAAGCATTACCAGGGTCTGCGGCTGCGGACGATTGGAGAGATGTTGAATACGACGGAAGAGACAGCCAAGAACACGCTGTTCCGGGCAACGAAGAAGCTGCGAAGTCAGCTGGCGGGATTACGTTAGACGAGTTTCCTGAAAGATTGCCACGGAGCGTGAATGCGCTGACAGATGGCAACTGAAAAGGCGAACGGTAAACAAATTTTTGAGGCGAACAGGACGTAGAGATCATGAATTGCACAGAAATCCACGAAAAGGTAGTGCTGGCGGCTTATGGTGAGCTGCCGGACGATCAGGCTCATACCCTCGCGCTACATCTGGCGGGTTGTGCGCCGTGCCGCGAAGAGCAGGAGCAGTTGCTGGCGCTGAAGAAGCTGTCGGCGGCGCACCCGATGCTCGAGCCCAACGCAAATCTGGTAGCCCGGAGCCGGACGCGCCTCGAAGAAGCGCTGGACGCCCTGCCGCCGAAGCGCTGGTATGACCGGCTGGCGGACTGGATGACGCGAACCGCTACAGGGTTGCAGTCGGCGCCCGTGGCGGCGTGTCTGCTGTTGGTGGCTGGGGCTGGATTGGGCAGTCTGGGCGGATATGAGTTTGCTCAGCGTCATGGGATGAATGCGGCCGCTGCCTCAGACGATAGGCATGCGGCGACGGGAACGGTTGCAGAACGCGGCAATCCTTCTGATGGGGCGGGGTCAGCAGGGCCTGGGTCGGCGAGCGTGGTGTCGGCGGGTGAGATTGCGAGCGTCTCGGGGATTGTGCAGCAGCCAAATTCAAACCTGGTGGAAGTTAGCTTTAATCAGGTGGAGCGGAAGCGGGTGCAGGGGACGCTGGCCGATCCGCGAATTCGGCAGTTGCTGATGGCGGCGGCGCAGAATGGCGCTAGTCCGGCGGTTCGGGACGACTCGGTAAGCTTGCTTGCAGCGGCATGCCGCTCCGGGCATGGCTGCGATGAGACGGGCGCTCCTAACAGCGCGCCGAATACCGACATTCGGGATGCTCTGATGGTTTCGCTGCGCTATGACCGCAGCGCGACGGTGCGGAAGAAAGCGCTGGACGGCCTGCAGCCGTTTGTGGCCGAGGACATGCAGGTGCGGAATGCGATGCTGGAAGCGTTGCTGAACGATCCGGACGCGCAGATTCGCTCGACGGCGATTACGATGCTGGAGCCGGTGGAAGCCGATACAAGTGTAAGACAGGTCTTGTCAACGGTGGCACTTTCGGATCAGAATTCTCATATACGGAACGCTTCGCGGCTGGTGCTGCAGCGCATTTCCGAAATCCAATAACAGTCCCAAATAAGTTCCAGAATGAAAATGGGAATTTTCATTCCAGCTTGAACCTTCTCACCTTCCTAACACCGCGCCGTCAGACAGAGTGCGGGTGGGACAGCAAATCAACCGCGGGAGACAGGTAAAATGATCAACTTTTTGAGGCCGTACATGGATTATCGAGTAAGGATTCCGGGGGGCGGACGCCAAATTGGCGGGCTCCAAATTCTAAGGCGATTGCCGGGCGGGATTCTGATTGCCGGAGGGCTGGTTTTGGGGCTTTCGGCTGGGATGACAATGCGGGTTCAGGCGCAGGGCCTGGGGATTGCCCGTGTTTGGCAGCGCCCTTTCCTGTTGCATTCGCACTCCCAGGGTCTGCTGGGCGTGTACGTCGGGGACGTAGATCAGGACCGGGCGCAGGCTTTGCATTTGAAGGATGCGCGTGGGGCTGAAATTACGATTCTGGACCATGATGCACCGGCTTCGAAGGCCGGCCTGAGACTGCATGATGTGATTGTGCAGATGAATGGTCAGAGTATCGAAAATGCCGAGCAAGTGCGCAAAATACTGCATGAGACTCCGCCGGGGCGCAAGGTGCAGCTGGTTATCAGCCGCGATGGCGCGCCGCAGACTTATACGGTGCAGATGGCAGATCGGCGCAAGGTGCAGGAAGAGGCTTGGGAGCAGCTGGGGACGGTTGGCGGCTCGGCTGTTCCGGCGCAGGGTTTTCTTGCGGGCGGCGGCGATGTGCCGGAGGGGTTTCATCTGCCGTTCGGGGGCAGTTCGTTGCATGTGGGCGTGATGGTTGAGCCGCTGACCGGGCAAATGGCTGATTTCCTTGGGGTTTCCGGCGGAGTGATGATCAAGAGCGTGGCCCACAAGAGCGCGGCTGACGTGGCTGGGCTCAAGGCGCATGACGTAATTCTGGAGATTGGCGGCGAGACGGTGATGACTTCGAGCGACTGGGAGCGGCTGCTGAGGTCAAGCGAGGGAAAGCCGGTGCAGGTGGAGATTCTGCGCGACCGGATGAAGCAGTTGGTGCTGCTGCAGGTGGATGGGAAGCGGCATAAGAGCTAGTGTGAAGTGTGAAGAGTGAGTTACCAAGGGGGCGCCTGATGGATGCCCCTTTGCATTGGGGATCGCTTGGGCTGGGGCTGGCTCATTTCTGGATGTATGGGCCTGGGTATGATTGAATAGTAAACATGGCTTCCCCTCAAAAGACGGCGCGGAAGATGACGGCTCGCGGTCGCAGGATTGCTGCGGTGCGCAAGGCGCGTGAGCTGGCGCTGGTGGGTAGGGCGCTGGCCTCGACTGGCCATCCGGTGATGGCGCAGATTGTGCCCATGCGCTTTTGCAACCTGTCTTGTGCATATTGCAATGAGTACGACAAGGTTTCAAAGCCGGTGCCGATCGAGGAGATGGAGCGGCGTATTGATCATCTGGGGCGGCTGGGGACGAGCATCATCACCATCTCCGGCGGCGAGCCGTTGACCCATCCTGAGTTGGACGACGTGATCCGGCGGATGCGCAAGGTGGGCGCCATGGCCGGGATGATTACGAATGGCTATCTGCTCAATGTGGAACGGATCGAGCGGCTGAATCAGGCTGGTCTGGATCATATGCAGATCTCGATCGACAACATCAATCCTGACGATGTTTCGATGAAGAGCCTCAAGGTGCTGGATAAGAAGCTTGAAATGCTGGCTGAACATGCCGAGTTTCACGTGAATATCAATTCGGTGGTCGGCGGCGGCATTCAGAATCCGAACGATGCGCTGGTGATCTCGAAGCGGGCGCTGGAACTGGGCTTCAGCAATACGATTGGCATCATTCACGACGGCAGTGGGCAGTTGAAGCCGCTCAAGCCGGAAGAGGCGAAGATCTACTTTGAGGTGCGCAACCTGGAGCGGCGAAACTACTCGCGGTTCAACCAGTTTCAGGAAGCGATTGCGCAGGGCAAGCCGAATGACTGGCGCTGCCGGGCTGGTTCGCGGTACCTGTACATCTGCGAGGATGGGCTGGTGCATTACTGCTCGCAGCAGCGCGGTTTCCCTGGGGTTCCGATTGCTGAGTATACGACTGCGGATGTGAAGCGGGAGTTTGTTACGGCGAAGGCTTGCGCGCCTAACTGCACGGTTAGTTGTGTTCACCAGATTAGTTATATTGATCACTGGCGCGCGCCGCAGACTAGCACGATTGCGCCGGGGGGACATGCTGGGGCGGAAGCGCCTGAATTGGTACAGATACAGGGTGCAGGTTGAGTTGCTGACTCGGCGGAATACTTGAAATGGACCACTTCTTTCACCTGTTCGCGATCCAGTCCGTCGAACCATTCCATGAGGCCGTCGATATTCGCTCCGGCTTCCAGATTCTCGAAGATGGCGGAGACGGGCATGCGTGTGCCTTTCAGAACTCAGGCGCCGCTGACTTTGCCGGGACACTTTCGACCGCGGGGCATTGTGACCAATCGAGGGTTGGCATGGTTCGGCTTCTTGCTTCAGGGTACGCCATTCCGAAACGCAGTTGCTCTGTTGACTTCCTTCCAGACCGACAAGTTGTTTGGCTGAAATCCGACGGTTTTGCTGCATCGGCGAAGGCAAAAGCAGGTCCTTCGACTTCGTTGGGGAGCAAAGAGCGCTCCCAACTTCGCTCAGGATGCCAACTCTTGAGGGGTTGTCAACGGAGCCAAACGCAGTCAAGAGCGCTGAGCACCGGCGCTAAAGCGTTTTCGGTCTAACTGTTTACACGCGAGATTAATATCTGTGGTAGCCCACCCATTGTGCAAAGGACGCACAATGGATGGGGCACCTGAAGTTTTGTTAACAGTTGAATTGAAAACGCCCTAAAGCGGATTCTGCCAACAATGTGGCAGATGCCTTACTTTCCTTTGGTGTCGGCCAGGGCCTGGTCGATGATTTGATAGAGGCGGTTGCGGTCCTGGACTTCGATAAACGGCGCGCCTCGGGATTGGCTGGTGACGACCCAGATGGTGGGGGTGTGGTCGATACCGATGTGCAGGCCGAGAGCTTTGTCTGCATTCACCTGGGCCAGGAGCGTGCCTTGCGGGTCGACGGCGAAGGGCAGCGCGATTTTGTTGTTGGTAGCGAATTTCTCGGTGAACTCGCGCAGGACCTGAAGCGTGGTGATGGAGGGCTGATTGGCGAAGACGGCGTCGCGGTAGTCGTCGCCGAGGCGCTTGGATTTGGTGTCAAACCAGCGGGCGTTGACGGCGGCTTGCGTGCTCCAGGCATGGTAGGGGAGCGGGAAGTCGTGGCGAATCCAGGGGAGGTTGTACTTGGCGACGGCTTGCTTTACCAGCGGGTTGATGTTGCCGCAGACCGGGCACTCCATGTCTTCAAACTCGACGATGGCTACGCGGGCGCCGGCGGGCGGCCTGAGCGCGGAGGGATCGTGGACCTGGGTCAGAGGCTGGGATGACGAGCCGCCGAACTGGGCGTGGGCCGGCGTTGCGGCGAGAGAACCAAGTGCCAGGAAGGCCAGGGCGGCGGAGCGGATCAGGTTGGAGCAGCGCATAGGTGTTAGACGATGTCCTCGATCTCATTGTAATGGCTGGTCGAGGTCATGGCTGTCGGGCGGCTGCGGGCGTTTCCGGTCACTGGCCTGCTTTGGTGTCGGCCAGGGCCTGGTCGATGGTCTGGTAGAGGCTGTCGATATTGAGGACTTCTGTAAAGGGCGCGGCGCGTTTCAGGTTGGTGACGACCCAGATGGTGGGTGTCTGGTGAACGCCGATTCGCAGGCCGAGGTTGTAGTCGGCGTTGACTTCGTCTGCCAGCTTGCCCTGGGGATCGATGGCGAAGGGCAGAGCGACTCCGTGGCTTTGAGCGAAGCTTTGAGTAAAGGTGCGCAGCACGTCGGGGTTGTAGATGCTGGCCTGGTTGGCGAAGACTGCGTCGCGGTAGTCGTCGCCGAGCTTCTTGGACCTGGTGTCAAACCAGCGAGCATTGACGGCGGCCTGAAAGCTCCAGGCGTGCATCTTCAAGGGGAAGTCGTGACGCACCCAGGGGATGTTGTATTTGGCTGCGGCGGCTTTGAGGATGGAGTTGTCGCGGGCGCACAGCGGGCACTCCTGATCATCAAACTCGACGATCGCCACACGCGCGCCTGCCGGCGGATGCAGGGGCGAGGTTTCCTGGAGCGGCGTTTTGGAGGGCGGAGCCGCGTACTGGGCCTCGGCCGGCGTGACGGGCCGGATTGCCAGCAGCGCAAGGGCCAGAAGGGAAGTGGAAATCGATAAGCGGCGGGCGAGGTAGATGGAAATCATGGCTTTTGGACGTCGTCCTCAATCTAATTGTAATTATGGGGCGGCGGTGGAGGCTATTTTCTATCGTTTCGGGGCTGCGGGCTTGTTGTGTGCTGGTCGCGCTCTCGCTGGCGGGCGGCTATCCATCGCTTCCATTTGTAGTCGGCGAAGAGGGATAGGGCGATCAGGAGGAGCGCGGCGAGGGCGAGGATGAGCTTCATGCTGGGAATAGGATCGCATGGTTATCGTCAGCGGCCTCTTTGTGCACGAGTGTGACGCAGCGCATTGAGATTGCTTCGCTGATTGTGATAGGCTTCGGGTCCTCAAAGAGATGACGCTGCGCGAAGGGCTGTGTTGATTTCGCGCCGGCGCCTGCCGGAGGTGATCCGTATGACGGTGATCGGCAGAACTACTCAGAAGCTGCCTGTTGCGGCCATTCCACGCGTTTCCTGGTGGCGCAAGTTCGACGCTCTGCTGGACAGCATGATCGAGGCCTTGACGCGTTGTCTGTGCCGGGCTAGCCGCGGGTATTTGTGCCCTCCCGACATGACGAGCGTGATGTATCCGGATGATGCCGGTCTGGACGATGCCGGTCTGGAAGCGCAAAGGCCGCCTAATTCCCGATCCAAGGAGTGTTGCGATGAGAAATTACCTGGGAAGTGAGATCCGCAACGTAGCTGTAGTGGGGCATGCGCGCAGTGGCAAGACTACTTTGATTGCCGCGCTGCTGCATGCCGCGAAGATGACGACTACGCGAGGTAGAGTTGCAGACGGCACGGCGGTGACAGCGTATGACGAGGAGGAAGTCGCACGCGGAACGACGATGCAGAATGCTGTGGCCTTTGCCGAGTGGCAGGGAGTGAAGATCAATCTCGTGGACACGCCGGGGTTTCACATGTTTTCGCATGAGGCGCGGGCGGCCATGCTGCCGGTGGATGCGGCGCTGGTGCTGGTGAATGCGCAATGCGGCGTGGAAGCGGTAACGGAGCGGGTTTGGGCTTACGCGGCTGAGGCTAATCTGCCGCGGATTGTGGTGCTGAATCAGATGGATTCGCCGCGTGCGGGCGGTGGGCAGGGATTGTCGGCGCTGATGGAGGATTTGCATGATCGCTGGGGCCGGACTTGCGTTCCGGTGCAGCTGCCGATTACCGGGCCAGAGGGTTTTCACGGCGTTGTTGATCTGGTGACGATGCAGGCTTTCTTCTACGAGACGAATGGGAATGGGGCGGGCCGTATTGGCGAGGTTCCGAGTGGGATGCTGGCCTCGGCGCGAGCGGCGCATGAGGCGCTGGTGGAGTTGGTGGCTGAGGGCAAAGACGAGTTGATGGAGGAGTATTTTGCGGAGGGGACGATTCCCGAGCAGCATCTGATTACGGCGCTGCATGAGGCGATTCGCGAGGATCGGATCTTTCCTGTGCTGTTTACGAGCGGCGAAACCAATGTGGCGACGGATCATCTGCTGGATTTCCTGAAGGTGTACGCGCCGACGGCTTCGGAGAGAGCGCCGATGGCTGTTGGAGGGCCAGGAGTCGAAGAGGCGAGCGTGATGCACGCGGTGTCCGCCAATGCGGCGGCTGGGGCGATGGCGATGCCGTCCGGCAATGGTTCTGGTTCTGGTTCTGGTTCAGGCGACGGAGGTGGGAACGCTCATTCCAACGGCGGAGCGTATGACGCCAACAAGATTGATACTGGGATCGTTATGCGGCCCGTTGTGGATGCGGAGCCGGTGGCGCTATTTGTTTTCAAGACGATGAGCGATCCGTTTACCGGAAGAATCAGCTTTTTCAAAGTGGTAAGCGGGGTGGTGAAGACCGATGCATTGGTCGAAAATTACACGCGGCGGGGCCAGGAGCGGCTATCCCACTTGAGCGTGATGCAGGGGCGCAAGCCGGTCGAGGTCACTGAGCTTCATGCCGGAGATCTGGGCGCGGTAGCCAAGCTGCGTGAGACGTTTACGGGCGACACGCTGGGCCAGAAGGGCGCGGAGATTCGCGTGGAGGCGGAAACGCGGCCCGAGCCGAGCATGACCTACGCGATAGAACCGAAAACGCGTGCGGATGAGGACAAGCTTGCTCCGGCACTGCACAAGGTGATGGAGGAGGATCAACTGGTCCGGTTCTTCCGCGATCCTGAGACTCACGAATTTCTGGTAGCTGGCGCGGGTCAGCAGCACATTGAGGCGATCGTTTCGCGGCTCAAGCGGCGATATCACACCGAGGTGACGCTGAAGGCTCCCAAGGTGCCCTACCGGGAGACGATTCGCGGCAAGGCAGAGGCGCAGGGGCGTCACAAGAAGCAGTCGGGCGGCCATGGGCAGTTTGGAGATTGCAAGATTCGACTGGAACCGATGGCGCGGGGTGCGGGTTTCGAGTTTGCCAACGAGATTTTTGGCGGTGCGATTCCCCGGCAATATGTGCCGGCGGTTGAAAAGGGCATTCTGGAGACGGCTCTGCGCGGGTTTCTTGCCGGGTATCCTGTGGTGGACTTCAAGGCGACGGTGTATGACGGCAGTTATCACGATGTGGATTCGAATGAGCTTTCGTTCAAGGTGGCTGGACGGCTGGCCTTTAGAAAAGCGATGGAGCAGGCGCGGCCATGCCTGCTGGAGCCGATCATGAAGGTTGAAGTGACTGCTCCTGACGAGTTTGCCGGGGCGCTGATGGGCGACCTGAATGGCCGGCGCGGCAAGGTGCAGGGGATGGATTCGCGCGGAAGGTCAACGGTGATTGCGGCTGAGGTTCCGATGGCGGAGATGTTGAGCTACGGAACGACACTGACCTCGATCACTCAGGGCCGTGGCAGTTTTCATATGGAGATGAAGCACTATGATGTGGTGCCGCCGGTTGTGGCGGAGAAGATTCTGGCCACGGCGAAGAGACCGGTGGATGCTGAGGACGAGTAGAGCGGGCCGGCTCCACCAAGGGTGTTTTCTATGAGAAAGCATTGAGCCCAGACGCGAAGGCGTCTGGGCTCATTTCCTTCAAGGGTTGGAGAACAGCCTGAACACTTTTACTTGCTGCTATCGCGAGCGGCTTTTACGTAGTCGTGCGAGTATCCGATATCTGTGGCCTGCGAGGTCAGTAGTTGTCGTATTGGAAGCGGCAGTTCCCGGTTCAATGCGTCCGCGTAGGCTTCTTTTATGGCGTCTTCGCCTTGTTCGGCTGTCTCGAGCAGTGAATGGTCGCCGCCCCCGAAGGCGTGCTTCAGACTTCCCCATCCGCGCAGGATAGCTCCGCTTGCACTGCCGCTTTCTTTGATGTCATGAACGCCTTCCTGATGCAGGACTGTTTCCAGGTCTCCCCGGAACTGCGCGCGCTTGAGCGACTCGGCTAAGAAGTAGCGTTTCAGTTTTTCGTCCTTCAATTCATCCCCGATTTTTTGGAAGCCTTCCTGGCTGTCAATGAGATGTTCAATGACCAGCTTCAGAGCTTCTTCTACTTCTTTCAGCGTGTTCGATGGATTAGACATGGATTCCTTTCGATAAAGCAGTTATCGCATTGTTGTTGGGGTGTGCGGGCAGGGTCCGGTGACTGCCATTGCGATTCTCCTTCGTCACCGGCAAGGCCAAGGGAAATCGCGAAAACCCAGCGCCCCTGCTCCGCGCCGAACGAGTGGCCGCTTAGGGCCGATGCGTTCATAGGTATAGAAGCGCGTTTCGGTACCGCTGTTGCCTTAAGTCCGCAGTTGCCAAAGCGCGCGAGCTCAAAATTGTGCGGATCAACTAGCTACTCTGAGTCGTTTTGGGCTATATTTTAGAAACTGACCGGATCCCAACTGTGGAGAGCCCGATGAAGATGCCTGCCGCTGTACGATATCGCCGCTAAATCGCTCTCGGGTTTCATTGCCTTCGCGTACCTCTAATGCGGTTCGCGAGGATGCCTCCGCTCCGGGCTCACACACTGCACAAATTGAACAAGATTGAACAAGACTGAACAAGTTTGATTTGTATTGCAGCGTGACCCACTCGCTGACGCTGTGGCTCGCATGGCGTTCTGGAGATTCGAATGTCTGCTCTTGAAAAAACGGCGTCGCAGCCGGGTGACAGCGCTGCGCATACTCTTTGGTCCTCGATTGGCGAAGCATTGCGCGGCTCGCATCAGGATTACACTGCGGGAAATCTGAACCGCTCCATTCTGTTGCTGGCGATTCCCATGGTTCTGGAGATGGTGCTGGAATCGCTGTTTGCAGTTGTCGATGTTTTCTGGGTTGGGCGCCTCGGCGCGAATGCTGTGGCTACCGTGGGCATTACCGAAACGCTGCTGGCGCTGGTCTTCGCTATCGGGCTGGGATTGGCCCTGTCTACGACGGCTATGGTGGCGCGGCGGATTGGCGAGAAAGATCCGGAGGATGCGGCAATCTCCGCGGTGCAGGCGATCGTGCTGGGGCTGCTGATTTCGTTGGGGCTGGGCATTCCGGCAGGATTGGCCGCGCCGCATCTGCTTGCGCTGATGGGCGCTTCGCCAGCCATTGTTGCCGTTGGATCGGGCTACGCACGGGTCGCCCTGGGCGGCTGCGGCGCGATCATCATGCTGTTTCTCAACAATGCGATCTTTCGCGGTGCAGGTGACGCGGCCATGGCCATGCGGCTGCTCTGGGTTTCGAACATCATCAATCTGGTGCTCGATCCTTGCCTGATCTTTGGCCTGGGTCCGTTTCCGCATATGGGCGTGACGGGTGCGGCGACGGCGACGTTTATCGGGCGCAGTATTGGGGTTCTTGTGCAGTTCTGGCTGCTGCTGCGAGGGACTGAGCGCATTCATGTGCTGCGACGCCATCTGCGCTTGAATCTTGCGGTGATGTGGAGATTACTTCGGATTTCGATGAGCGGCATTCTGCAATTTGCGATCTCGAATGCGAGCTGGATTGGCCTGGTGCGCATCGTTTCGCTGTTTGGCGGCGCTGCTGTTGCGGGATACACGGTGGCTATCAGGATCGTGATCTTTTTCATTTTGCCTTCGTGGGGATTGAGCAATGCCGCCGCTACGCTGGTGGGCCAGAACCTGGGAGCCGGAAGGCCGGACCGAGCCGAACAGGCAGTCTGGCGCACCGGACTCTACAACCTGGTCTTTCTGGGCATCATCGGCGTCTTCTTTATTGTCTTTGCCACGCCGGTGGTGCGACTTTTCGTGCACGATCCAGCCGTGGTTCCCATTGCCGCGATGGCTCTGCGAACCTTCAGTTGCGGGAATATGGGCTACGCGTATGTGATGGTGATTTTGCAGGCCTTCAATGGCGCGGGCGATACGGTGACTCCGACGATCGTGAATTTCTTCGGATTCTGGGTGCTTGAGATTCCATTGGCCTGGGTGCTGGCCGTGCCTGTGCATATGGGAGCAGAAGGAGGGTTTCTGGCCTTCGTGATCGCGCAATTTGCGATTGCGGGAGCGAGTGTGGTGCTGTTCCGGAGGGGAAGGTGGAAGCGGATTCGTATTTAGTTGGGCCTCCGGAAGGATGGTGCGGGTCTTCGGCAGCCCTCAGCAGCCCTCACCTGCGCCATTTTTCCGCTCGTGAACTGAATCCTGCGGCTGGTTCTTTCATCTGAGAGAATAATGCTTGTGAATTGTGCTCGAAATCTTGTATTCCTGCGGGGCGGCAGGTCTGTTCTTGGCGCGGTTCTGGCCCTTGGCGGGGCTGCGACGATGTTGGCCCAGACGGCTGAACTGCCGTCAAGTCCTTCTCCGAATCCGAGCTCGATCTCCAATCCGTACTTTGGAAGCGTCACTTTGCACCCGGCTACGGATGGTGTGCTGAGCCTTTCGTTGGACGAGGCGGTGCAGCGGGGGTTCTCGACCAATCTGGGGTTGAAGGAGGCCGAGCAGGGCGAGAAGACGCTGCGTGGCGAGGAATACGAAGCAGTGCAGCTCTTTCTGCCGACGATTACAGTGACGGGCGGGACGGGCTATAACGAGTTCAATCTGGCGGCGTTTGGTTTTAGCCCGAGCCTTTTGGCCAAGGCCGCACCACTGTTTCCACCAGGCTTCAATTTGTCGGATATCTCGTTTATCACCAAGGCAGATGTAACCCAGGGTCAGATCAATTACGAGCAGACTCTGTTTTCCGGGCCGGTTTTTGACGGCTACAGGGCTGTGCGGGCAGCGCAAAAGTCAGCCTATTTTGGTAAAGAGTCGGCGCGGGGCGAGGTTGTGCAGCAGGTGGCGACGGCCTATCTGGCGGTGATTGCCGACCAGAGCGAGGTGGAAAACGCCAAGGCGCTGATGGATGCGGACAAGGTTCTGCTGGATCAGGCTCATGCCAAGCATGAGGCCGGGACGGTGGCCAACCTCGATGAACTGCGGGCGCGGGTGCAGTTTCAGCAGCAACAGCAGACGGTGGTAGCCAATGAGAACAAGCGCGAGAAGGCGGAGATTCTGCTGAAGCGGGAGATTGGGATCGCGCCGGGGCAGAAGATTCTGCTGACCGATCCTGCGCCCTACAACGAGCTGGCTCAGCGCACGCCGGATGACCTGAAGACCGAGGCTTACGCCAATCGCCAGGATTATCAGAATTTGCAGGCCCAGGAGCAGGAGGCGCGCATGGTGCTCGGCGCGCGCAAGGCGGAGCGGTATCCGACGCTGAGCTTCAAAGGAAACTACGGTGTAACTGGTGTTACCGGCTCGGTGTATCACGGGACTTTGTCTGCGATCGGAACGGTGTCGGTGCCGATCTTCCAGGAAGGCACGCTGCGCGGGGATAAGGATGTCGCCAAGGCGCAGTTGACCGGAGTCAATCAGCAGTTGGGTGACCTGCGCGGCAGGATCGACCAGCAGGTGCGTTCGGCGTTGCTCGATGTGCAGGCCGCGCAGAAACTGGTGGAGGTGGCGCGGTCGAATGTCGATCTGGCCAGCCAGGCGCTCTCGGACGAAACGGACCGATTCAATGCCGGGCTGGATGACACGCTCCCGCTGGTGCAGGCGCAGTCTACGCTGCAGAGCGCGCAGAGCAATCTGGTGGAGAGCCTGTATCAGTTCAATCTGGCGAAGCTGGGACTGGCGCGGAGCGCTGGCGTGATTGAGCAGCAGTATAAAACCTATCTCGGGCGGTAGGTTTTTACGATCCCAAAGAGACCCAGGTCTGAAGTCCAGACCTGGGGCACCCGCGCCGGACACCTGGATTCAGTTTTTCAGAAGCAATTTACTCCACTGGTATGTCGATTTGGTCGTCTGGCATCGGCTCTTGCAGGAGAGGATTATTTGATTCTCTGGCCTGTCCGGCGGGCAGTGGGTGCAGTTTGAATAGATAGAGCATGTTGCGGTCCGGGTCGTCGAAGGCGGGAAAGCCGGCGACCTGTTCGAGCGAAAAGTGGACGTGGAGATCTTCGAGGGTTCCGGGGTCGAGGTCATTCCAGGTGGCGTACCAGCCGGGCTGGTAGTGAGCCAGCTTTGTGGGCAGTTCGTCGGTTCCGAAATCATCGCAAATGGACGGCAGGTGGCTGATCAGGGTGATCTCGTCGCCGCTGATCGAAACCAGAAGCCGGTTGCCGTTGGGGTGCTCATCGATATAGCGGGTCAAATCATTTGCGGCGGTGACAAAGGTGTACTGCGAATGGAAGACGTAGCCCAGCGTTTTGACGCTATTGATGGCAGCGACGAGCAGAACAACGGCAAGGATCGCAAAGCCTGCTAGGCGCGCGCGGGCCTGGTTGTAAAGAAGCTGCGCGGTGACGCGGACTACGACGAAAAAGCTGAAGAAAGCGACGACGACGTAGTAGCGGGGCTGGGGATGGTTCTGGTATGTCATGAAGCCGATGTAACCGGCGACGATCAGCACGGAGCCTGAGAATAATGGGTCACGCCATAGGCCGGCTATCCAGTCTTTTTTACGCGCATAGATGGCGGCGAGGATGAGCAGCCCAGCAAGCGGGATGAGGATGAGGTCTGCCCAGAGTCCCCCGTGAAATGACCACCAGAAGCTGAGGAACCGCGGCCAGAGTCCCTGGGGCTTTTTGTAGACGTTCACGAAAAACAGGTATTTGTAGTCTGCATAGAGGCCGTTTGAGACAACCAAGAGCATCCAGAGGCTGAAGCTGAGAGCAGCTGCGCCGCCCGCGGCGACCAGTATCCGCGCCAGTTTGCGCTTCTGGTCCCAGAAGGGCAGGGCGATGATCCAGACCAGGGCGGGAAGCAGAAAAAGGGCGGTTGTCTTGGTGAGCAACATGCCGGTGAAGATCAGGCCGATGAGCGCGGCGACTGCCTCTTTGTGGCGGAAGCGAGGCAGGCGGAGTCCCAGGTTCATGGCGCCGAGGGTTAGGGCGACTAGCAGCGGCTCGAGGATGGCGAGCCGGCTGAAGGAGTAGAGAAACGGGCTGGTCACGAGGAGCGTGACGGCCAACAGACCGACCCAGCGGGGTCCGCGCTCGCGAAAAAGCTTGTAGCTCAATAGGAGATTCAGAAAAAAGAAAGCTATGGCAAGGCCACGGGCGGCCTGCACGGTCACGCCGGTGAAGAAGAACAACACCCAGAGCAGAAAGGGCCAGACGGGCACCGCCGGAGCCGGGTTGAAGTCGCCGGGGACATACCAGTTGCCGAAGAGGTGGGCGCGGATGGCGGCGTTGCCGTACCAGCCTTCGTCGGTGTACTTGGACCAGTCTTCCCACGGAGAGAAGTTGGGGAAATCGGCGCGCAGATGCCATGCGTGTGCGGCTGCGAATAGGACGATGAAGGCGATCCACAGCGGGTAGGCGATGCGTTTCAAGGGCATTCTAGGTTGAATCTCCGGAGATATTCGATAGGGTTTGCACCTCTGGCGGGGCTTTATGTGGAGTATACAAGCGAAGTTGGTGGTCACTTCCACATTCCTCGTGGCTTCGGGCTAGTCGGAAGCGATCCGGCAATGGGATGACTGGCGCGGTTTCCTAATTCGATGGCTTGAATGCTATCCATGCCTGGCTGAGGGCGTGTATGATGGGCGCGGATTTCCCGGAGAGGCTATTGAAGATGCGAATCAATCGATTTATCTGGATCACGGTGTGTGTCGCTGCTGGTTTTGGTTTGGCTGCGGATGCGGCGGTTGGGCAGGACTCGATTCCTGCTGTGGCCTGGAGGATTCCGATTGGGCAGCCGCCGGCCGATCCGGGTGGGCGCAAGCCTGAGCTGACCACCAACATCGATGACGGCTACTGGCAGGGCGCGCCGGTGGGCGGCTTTGGCGCGGGGACATTTTCGCGCAGCTACCGTGGACAGTTTGTGCGCTGGCACTTGAAGGCCGGGACGCATAAGTATCAGGATGTTCCGGCGAATCAGTTCGCTGTGTTTGCTCAGCCCGAGGGTGGAGCGCCGGTGGCTGAGGCGCTGGCCGTCGGCAAGCCTGCGAATGGGACGCTGTCGGCCTGGAACTGGGGCTATCCGGCTGGGGATGGCGAGTACGCGGTGCTTTATCCCAAATCGTGGTTCGCGTATGGAACGAAGTCGCTTCCCGTGAAGCTTACGGTGGAGCAGTTTTCGCCGATACTGCCTGATAACTATAAAGAGACAAGTTATCCCGTTGCGGTATACAAGTGGACTGCCGAAAACCCCTCTGACAAGCCGGTGACGGTGTCGATCTTGTTTTCGTGGACGAACATGGTGGGGTGGTTTCGCGATCAGTCTCGGACGATGGACGGTCAGCTGAATCAGCAGAATATCAACCGCTTCGAGACTGAGAAGGTTGGCACTGGAGCGATCTCTGGAATCGTGTTCGATCGGCTGCGCTCTGGACCAGTTGAAGAAGATTGGGATGGGCAATTTGCCATTGCCGCCGAGGGTGGTGCGGGGGCTGAAGTCACCTATCTCGGCACATATAACCCGCAGGGCGATGGGGCAGAGGTTTGGGCTCCGTTTGCCAGGGATGGACGGCTGCCGAATGTGGATGCGCGCGTGGCTTCGAGTGGCGATCCGCTGGCCGGGGCGATCGCGGTGCGGTTTACTTTGGCTGCGCATGAAAAGCGAGTGGTACCGATGGCGCTGAGTTGGGATTTGCCGGTGGCGCAGTTTGGCGGCGGACGCAAGTGGCTGCGACATTACACGCATTTCTTCGGCGCGGACGGGACAAATGCATGGAAGATTGCGCACACTGCTCTCGAACACGCTGATGAATGGAGCAAGTCCATCGATGCATGGCAGAAGCCGACGATTAGCGATGAATCCAAGCCGGCATGGTATCGCGCGGAGCTGTTCAATGAGCTGTATTACCTGGCCGATGGAGGAACGCTCTGGGGTCATGAAAAAGCCGGCATTGGCAATCCCGACCATCCGTCTTCGAAAGATGCGGACAGCTTCAGTTACATGGAGTGTTTCGACTATCCGTATTACGGAACAAGTGACGTTCGCTTCTACGGGTCGTTTCCGCTGCTGAGGTTCTGGCCGGAGATTGAGAAACAGGAGATGCGGGAGTATACCGACACCATTCCGGAGTCGAATCCGCAGAAGTATGTATGGGCGTGGAAGAGTCAGCGCGAGCACAGCATTGTCGAATACACACGCAAGGTGCCGGGTGCGGCTCCGCATGATTTGGGGGCTCCGCAGGAAGATCCGTTCGTAAATGCGAATCAATATAACTATCAGGATGTTTCCAACTGGCGTGATTTGAACTCGAAGTACGTACTGATGATCTGGCGGGACTATGCGCTTACGGGCGCGAAGGATGAGGCATTTCTGCGCTACTCATGGCCTGCGGTGCAACAGGCAATGGAGCACCTCAAGCAATATGACACCGATGGCGATGGGCTGATTGAAAACGGCGGATTCCCCGACCAGACTTATGACGACTGGATCGCCACAGGCGAAAGCGCGTATACGGGTGGCCTGTATCTGGCCGCGCTCAAAGCTACAGCGCGCATTGCGGAGAAGCTGGGCGAGCCTGTCAAAGCAAGTGCGTATACGGCGCTGTTTACGCGGGCGCAGGCGGCATATGAGAAGAAGCTTTGGACTGGCAGCTACTTCAAATATGCGGTCAAGGGCGAGCACACGGATGCGGTAATGGCTGAGCAGTTAGCGGGGCAGTGGTATGCGGACCTAACGGGGTTGGGCCAGATTGTTCCGGTAACGGAGAGTCATTCGGCGTTGAAGCAGGTCTTCGACTTGAACGTGATGAAATTCGGGGAGGGTCAGATGGGCGCGATCAATGGCATCGGCCCAGACGGCACGCTGCTGCATGAGAACAACCAGGTAGAGGAAGTCTGGGTAGGCACGACCTTTGGCGTGGCTTCGCACATGATCGCGGAAGGGATGACGGCGGAGGGTTTCGCAACCGCCAAGGGCGTCAACAACGTGGTCTGGCGCGATCGAGGTTACTTCTTCCGGACGCCCGAAGCGTATGACATTCGCGGCTTGTATCGAGCCAGTATGTACATGCGTCCCGCAGCGATCTGGGCTATGGAGTATGCGCTGGAGAAGAAGTAATGGGTGCCTGTTTGGCTACTCGTAGGAGAGCGCGTCGATGGGGTCTTTGCGAGCGGCCATCAGGGCTGGGTAGGCTGCGCCTAGTACGGCTCCGAAGAAGGCGACTACTGAGGCTTCTATGAGCCATCCCCTGGTGATTTCAAAGAACATTGTCGGGAACCTTTGGCCGAGCCAGGCTTTGATGACATAGCTCAGGGCGATGCCGAGAGCGATTCCGACAACCGACATCAGAATCGATTCGCGCAGGACCATGCTTACGATCGCGGTCTTGGAGGCGCCCATGGACTTGAGAATGCCGATCTCACGCGTGCGCTCCAGGATGGCCGTATACATGGACAGAAAGATCACCAGAAAGCCGACCAGAGTGGCAATGAGCGTGACCACGTTGAGCGCGATGTTAAATCCGGGAATGTTATCCGGAGTCATCTGCGAGAGAAAGTCGTGCATGGTCTGGACTTTGTAATCCTCGAAACCGGGCGCGGCTTTGATCTCCTGGATGATGGTTTGCAGGTTGGCTTCATTATCGGCTTTGAGAAAGAACAGAGAGGCGTGTCCCGGCGAGCCCATCAGGTCGCCGAGGGTTCCGATGGGCACCATCTTGCGACCGCCTTTTCCGGATTCGACGATGCCGCAGATGCGGAAAGGACGGTTGAGAATCTGGATGGTGTCGCCGACATGGTATCCCTTATCGGTTTGGGCAGAGACGTCGTCGATGATTACGTCGTTGGGGCCCTGGAATGGAGTGCCTGCGAGGAAGGTGAAGGGACGCAGGGCGTTGTAGCTGGGAAAATCGATCCCGAAGACGATCTCCAGGCTGGCGCCGACAACGGTATGCTCGATCACCGGCGAGGCATCGGTAACGTGGGGCAACTTGCGCAGGGCTTCCACATTGCGAGCAGGGATGGGTGCGCCGCCAAGGCCGTTGATGAAACTGGCGTTTGCGGGGCGCACGGTGATGTCGGCCCCAATGCCGTTGGTGCGAATTTTCTGCCCGTCGATCTGGCCCAGGAAGATGGCGGCTACGGAGATGATCATCACCATCTCAATGGCGATGGCTGCGGCCGAGATGATGGAGCGCATCGGGCGATGGATCAGGTTCGCAAAGACTAGCTTGTTCATAGGGATCGGTCCACATCGCGAAGTCGGAATTTGGCTTCTATACTGAGGGTATCAGGCAGGTGGCCATGGCCTGCGTGCCTGGATGGGAGCGGTGAAGTTAGAGGAAATCCGACGATCTGCGAAGGCGAAGGTGGTTGATATTGAGTAAATATTCCCAATTCGGTTTAGCTCGGTGCAAATCCCTCGCAAATTTTGGTCACATATATGAAAATAAAGGCCAAATACAAAAGTTTTTTGACCTGGATGGCCGATAGGTTTTATCGTATCTGTGGAAATCTTTTAGGAAAGTGTCCCGATTTGCGGTGAGCATGGGAAGCTTTGGAGAAGAGTTGCGATCGGAGCGGTTGAACCGCGGGGTCGCGCTCGAAAAGATTACCGAGGTTACAAAGATCAGCCAGCGGCACCTGGTGGCGCTGGAGGAGAACCAGTTTCGCGTGCTTCCGGGCGGCATCCTGAACAAGGGCATTGTTCGCGGGTATGTCAACGTGCTGGGCCTCGATGAAATGGACTGGATTACCCGCTTCCAGCGAGCGTATGCGGCCTCAGGCGAGTTGCTGGACGACGACCGCAACTGGATTGAGTTCGCCGCCAACGTGGGCCGGGCGCGGCTCCGTCCCAGGGACGCAGCTACGGAGCGGCTGAAGTGGGCGGGAGCGCTGCTGCTGCTGATCCTGGTAGGTATAGCGGGGTTTTTCGCGGTCCGGTATTTCGGCTATCGCTCTGGATGGTGGCCTACCGTGGTTCCTGGGCGCGAGGCGACGGCCAGTCTTGGAATTTGGCTACCTGGCATCCGCTTGCCCCGTTTGCCTCGTCTCTGACCGGATTCGCGCTATAGTTTTCCGCAACTATGCCTGGGCACTTTCCCGCTCACCCTCTGGATGGAACGACTGAAGTGTCGATGTTTGCCATTGGGCGAGGTAGCTTTGCCCCACCCGGCGCGGGCGTTTACCATAGGAAGAATGCAGTCCCGGGCATTGTTTTCCCTTTGCGGGCGTGTGGTATGCCGCTGAGCTGGGAAATTGAAATCGGCCCGGAACAACCCCCTGCACCGGTTGAATGGGAGGAAATGAACTTTGAGCGACCGTTTTCTGTTTACCTCTGAATCTGTGACGGAAGGCCATCCGGACAAGATTGCCGACCAGATCTCCGACGCCATTCTGGATGCCTGCCTGGAGCAGGATCCTTACAGTCGCGTGGCCGCCGAGACATTGACCGCAACCGGCCTTGTAGTGATTGCGGGTGAGATTACCACCAAGGCGTATGTGGACTTCCAAACACTGGTACGGGGCGTGGTGGCCTCGATCGGTTACGACAACGCGCTCTACGGCTTCGATTCAAATACCTGCGCTGTGATCTCTTCCATCAATCGCCAGTCGGGCGACATTGCCCAGGGCGTAGACACCGGAGGCGCCGGCGATCAAGGCATGATGTTCGGCTATGCCACTAACGAGACTCCCGAGCTGATGCCGGCGGCGATTTCTCTGGCCCACAAGCTGACTCGGAAGCTCTCCGAGGTGCGCAAGACCGGTAAACTGCCGTATCTGCGCCCCGATGGCAAGAGCCAGGTGACGGTGGAGTATGACGAAGCCGGCAAACCGGTGCGCATTGATGCCGTGGTGATCTCGACGCAGCACGCAGAGCATATTTCGAATGACGAACTTCGCTCGGATATTCTGAAACATGTCATTCAGGCTGTACTGCCCCCGGAGTGGCTGGACGAGCACACCAAGTACCACATCAACCCCACTGGACGCTTTGTCATCGGCGGACCTATGGGTGACACCGGGCTGACTGGACGCAAGATCATCGTGGATACCTACGGTGGTGCGGGCCGTCACGGCGGCGGCGCTTTCAGCGGCAAGGACCCGACAAAGGTCGACCGTTCCGCAGCGTATGTGGCCCGCTACATCGCAAAGAACATCGTGGCGGCCGGCCTCGCGGATAAGGTCGAAGTGCAATTGGCCTATGCCATTGGCGTGGCCGAGCCGGTGAGCGTGCTGGTGGATACTTTCGGCACTGGTAAGGTCAGTCCGCAGAAGCTCACCGAGTTGGTGCGCAAGAATTTTTCGCTTACGCCCAAGGGCATTATCGAGAGCCTCAACCTGCGCCGGCCCATTTACCGCAAGACTGCGGCGTATGGCCACTTTGGCCGCAACGAGCCTGATTTCACCTGGGAAGCTACGGACAAGGCGGCGACTTTGGCCGAACAGGCAGCGGTCGCGACAGCAGCGAAGTAGGTATTCGGTAGCTCGAATTAGAAAAGGGCCTTCGCCTTCACGCGAAGGCCTTTTTTCTGTCTTCGGGTGACACATCTGCCGAATGCGTTGGTGGTCGGGCTGCGTCTATGTCATAGAATCCTTAGGAATCCGATGGTGGAGGAGAATGTATGCGTCGTATCGCGATTGTGGTGCTTGGGCTGAGTTTGTGCGGGATTGTCCCCGCGGTCGCCCAGCAGTCCGGGGCCAACTGGAGCTACGAGGGCAAAGCCGGCCCGTTGAACTGGGGCAGGCTGGATCCAGCGTATAAGGCCTGTTCGGAGGGTAAGGAGCAGTCGCCGATCGATATTCGCGGCGCTCATCTGGATAAGAGCCTGAAGCCGATCGAGTTCCACTACCTGGCTGGCGGTATGACGCTGGTCAACACCGGGCACACGGTGCAGGTAACGCCTCCTGCAGGCAGCTATATCCTCGTGGATGGCGTGCGGTACGACCTGGTGCAGTTTCACTTTCACCACCCAGGCGAGGAGGCGGTGAAGGGCAAGCTGCCGGATATGACACTGCACCTGGTTCACAAGAGCGCGGACGGCAAGATTGTTGTCGTCGCGGTGCGGCTCAACGAGGGTGATCCCAATGCCGTGCTGGCCGGCCTGTGGCCGCATCTGCCCAAGACGGTGGGCGCAACCGACAAGATGACCGAAGAGATGAGTCCGGCGGGCCTGCTGCCGACAGATCGCGGCTACTGGACGTATGAAGGGTCACTCACCGCTCCGCCATGCACCGAGGGCGTGCGCTGGTTCATTTTTCGGCAAGAGGTGGAGATTTCGCGCGACCAGCTGCGGGCCTTTGGCGCTCTCTACAAGGTGAACAGCCGCCTGCTGCAGTCGACCCATGGGCGCAAGATCGAAGCCAGCGAATAGAGCGCGGTCAAATATCTTTTTCAAGGACGACAAAGAATAGATCTTCGCGCAGCGGCCGGCCGAAACGCTCGTCCCCGTAGGGAAATGGCTGCGTTTCGCCGGTCAAAGCGTAGCCGCGGCGCTCGTACCAGGCGATCAGCGTATCCCGGACGTTGACAACGGTCATGCGTATGCGGCGAGCACCGCGTTCTCTGGCGAAGTCTTCGGCTGAGGCCAGCAGGGTGCGTCCCAGCTGCCGGTTCTGCCGGTCTGGTCGGACGGCCAGAAGACCCAGATACCAGACGTCGTCCTGGGACGGCTCAAGTTGGGACGGCTCAAGTTGGGACGGCTCAAGTTGGGACGGCTCAAGCCAGACGCATCCGAGGAGTGTTTCATCTTCGCGATACGCGAGCAGGTGCGCACCTGGCTTGGTGGCCAGGTCTTGCCGTAGCAGGGACTCGCTCAGCCGCTGTCCCTCGATGATCCCGGCCTCGACGTTCCAGCTTGCATCAGCGCCGCTGCCACGGTAGGCCAGGTTGGCGAGAGCTACGATCGATTCGTAGTCAGCCTCGCTTGCGGGTTGCAGGATCATGAGTCCAGTTTACAAACGGCGGCCGCTCAGTACCGATGCAGCCTACTCCGTTCCCTCACGCGCGCCTTTCCAGAGATCGATTCCGCCATCCTGGGCGTGCTGGTCGATCGTCTCCAGTTCCTGTTTCGTGAAGTCGAGCTTACTGAGTCCATCCAGCGAGTTGTCCAACTGCTCTACATTGCGCGCGCCGATCAGCGCCGACGTTACGCGCGGGTCGCGCAGCACCCAGGCGATTGCCATTTGCGCCAGGCTCTGGCCGCGTTCACGGGCCACGTCATTCAAGGCGCGAACGTGTTTGAGATTTTCATCGCTCAGGAAGCCGCTCAGGAACGAGCCACCACCCTTGGCGCGCGAGTTTTCCGGGACGCCCTTGAGATATTTATCCGTAAGCAGGCCCTGGGCGAGCGGAGAGAAAGCGATGCAGCCGACGCCCAGCTCGTCCAGCGTGGCCAGCAGGCCAGTGTGTGGCGCGTCTTCAATCCAGCGGTTGAGCATCGAGTAAGAGGGCTGGTGAATCAGCAACGGAACGCCCTCGCTCTTGAGGATCTGAGCAGCTTCCCGCGTCTTTTCGGGGCTATACGACGAGATGCCGACATACAACGCCTTGCCCTGGCGCACGGCGTGGGCCAGCGCGCTCATGGTCTCTTCCAGAGGCGTTTCGGGGCTGGGACGATGGGAGTAGAAGATGTCTACGTACTCCAAGCCCATACGCGCCAGGCTCTCGTCGAGCGAGGCAAGCAGGTACTTGCGCGACCCGCCGATACCGTACGGCCCGGGCCACATGTCCCATCCAGCCTTCGAGGAGATGATGAGTTCGTTGCGATGGGACAGGAAGTCCTTGCGCAGGATGTGGCCGAAATTCTCTTCGGCTGAGCCGTAGGGAGGGCCGTAGTTGTTGGCCAGGTCGAAATGGGTGACGCCGCGGTCGAATGCCCGCCGCAGCACCGCCCGGCCAGTCTCGAATACGTCGGCGCCGCCGAAGTTCTGCCAAAGGCCCAGAGACACTGGCGGCAAAACGATTCCCGATCGGCCGCAGCGCCGGAACTGGGCGGCCTCATACCTCTTGGTATCAGCTACATAGGACATGCTTCGAACCTCTTTTTGAATATCTCGCGGCGCATGGAAAAACTCTCCGCTCTTAAAATCATATCCGCTCAGCTGGGGGATTTGTCTCGGACGGAACGACGGCTTACGACGCGAGGTTCAGGAGCACCACGGTGATGTCGTCTTCCTGGCCGAAGTTCTTCGCAGCGTCAGCGATTTCGCGAGCCGATTTGCGTGTGAGGGCTGCGAGCCGGTCAAAGCCCAGTAACTCCCCGGTGGTGGAGCGGGCTTCGAGAACTCCGTCTGAAATCAGAACCAGCTTTTGGTAGGCCTCCAGGTTGCCGATGACCTCTTCGTACTGCTGACCGGGCGCGATGCCGAGGGGCAGGGCTGGCGGGGTCGTAATCTCTTGCCCGTCGATATAGGGAGCGATGTGGCCAGCGTTGGCTAGCAGGAACTGTCCATCCTGCTCAAGACGAATGCAGCATCCGGTAGTGAAGCCCAGTTCGCCCTGCGCCAGGAGCGCTTCATTCAAGTTGTGCAGGATTTGTGTCGGCTCCCTGGAGTCTTCGCGGCGCAGGACTCCGAGGACCATGGCGACGCGCATGGCAGCGATTAGACCTTTGCCGGAGACATCGCCGACTACAACGACGAGAGAACCCGACGGGCTCGGGGCGACGAAGAAGAAATCGCCGCCGACTTCGCTGGCCGGGTAGTAAACGGTCTCCACTTTGAAGCCGGGCGTGGACTGCGAGGCTCGAGCCAGCAGAAGCTGCTGCGTACTGCGCGCGGCGGCCAGTTCGGCGGCTGAACGCTCCTCATCCTTGGTGACGCGGATGAAGCGGTAGAACATAACAGCCAGGATGCCAAGGAACAACAGCGCTTCGGAAAGGTCCAGGATGTCGAATGCGACACGCCCTACCCGGATGGGCGGTGGGAAGGCGACAGATTTTGGAAAGATCTGCGCAGCGTATCTGTAAGCCACGACCAGGATTTCGACGGCAAACGGAGGGATTAAGAGCTTCGCCTCTGGAATCCGTCGACGGTATGCGAACACAAGCAGGAAGATCAGGAATCCAAACCACAGGAGCATGAGGGGGACAAAAATCATCTCAAACAACTGCTCGTGGCCGGCTGGCCCAAGCGGCGGCACAATCAGGAACATAATCTGAAGAGCGCGGGCCATCCTGCGGCTCTTAAACCGGGCGAAGCGCATGACGAACTCCAGGCTGCAAGCCGCGCCGAGGAAACCCGAGAATCGCCACAGGAGGACATTGAGATTGCCATCCACGACGATGCCGCTTTCGTTAACCAGACGGCAGGTTTCACTGGCTGCCGTAAAGAAGCAATAGAGGCCAAGCCAGAGGTACTCCGAGTGGTCCCGCTGAGCCAGATACAGGGCCAGCGAGAGCGGCACGAATGCAAAGAAGAGCAGAACCGAGATCAGCGTGGAGAGGCTGTCGGTGTCAAATTCGTCGATGCGGGCGAGTTCCGTGGCGTCGCGCAAAGTTGCCAGGGGGCCAATCTGCACACCGCGAAGCGGGAAGAACTGTATCGGGCCGATCATCGTCTTTCCAGGAACAAAAAACCGGATTGCAACAACCAGGTCAGTGCCCTGGGGCAGTGCAATGGCGAACGGTGGATCGTGTTGATTGAGCCGCGCTCCTTCGCTGCGGCTGGTGTCGATCTGTCGCCCATTCGCGAAGACGGCGTAGGGCAGCCCGCTGCGGTGCGCAATCGCTATACCCAGCGGCCCGGTTGCGTTGAGGACATGCAGATGGATGCGGGCCCATGCGTAGCCACCGGTCAGGACTGGAAGGCCTGCGCTGGACAACGTCTGGTTTGGCTTGAGCAGGGTCCACGCGGAGTCGTCGAAGGAAGTGTCGGCATAGCGCGCATCGCTTTTGGAATTGCGTCCCGCCTCTGCTTGAAAACGCCATGGCGCATCGAGATTGATCACGTCATAGAGGCGCGAGGCGTCGATGGTCTGAACATCATTAGCCCTCTGGCTTGCGGCAAAGCCTACAGCGCCCTGGCTTTGCGCCCGTGGGGCGCAGACTGCCACGGCGAGCAGCAAGGGCCAGAAATCTGAAAGGAGGCGGTGGCGGGGCATCGACTCACTATAGCGCAGCGAGATTTTGGGCCGGCCTCGACTGCTGCGCATTGCTGAGGAGATTTGCGTCCCACTTTGTCCACAATTCGCACAGTGGTGCACAGGAAATGCACTGGTTCTGCCCCTTGTGAGGTTGCAGCAATGGGACTAGGCTCGGGACTGGACTGAATTTTGTGGTGTTTCCGGCGAGGGAAACCCGCGATTTGAGCGGGTCTTCCCGTTTTGCACAGCTGAATTGGGCTATTGCCCAAGTTGGTGCCACGCAAGCGCAACAAAATACTACATATTGTGGTTCGGGCTTGACCTGCACCACCGACAGCGGTATTTTTGCATCTGCGGCTATTAACAGACGATGACAAAAATTGGGCTGGGGTTGGGGCTGCCTGACAGTTTTTGCCGGCAATTCAGTAGTTTTGACCGGCAAATTGAGCAGTTTCCCCGAAGCGATTTTTGCTCCAATCGCGTTAGCAACGCGGTCGCGCTGAGTTTCTTGCAGACTCCGATTGCAAGCGGATGCTGGCTCATTTCGCCAGTTGCTTCATCTAATGTTTAAGGGTCCTTTTTAAGAGGCCCACTGATTGACGGAACCCAACCCCCAAAGGTTCTTGAAGGAGACCGAATGCCTGATATCTATTCCCCGTTGCCGACTTCCAGCCCCAATGCTGGCGCAGCAAATGCTGCTTCGCCTAACTTTTCTCGTGGTGGACTCACGTTCACGCGCCGCTTTTCGAAGGCTGGCCAGTCGCCATACGACGAAGTGCAGTGGGAGCGCCGTACGGCCTCGATTACGGACGCTACCGGCAAGTCCATCTTTGAGCAGAAAGACGTAGAGGTGCCGGTCGACTGGTCCATGACCGCGACCAATATCGTGGCTTCGAAGTACCTGCACGGCCAGATGAATACGCCGGAGCGAGAGACGGGCGTGCGCCAGCTGGTAGCGCGCGTGGCCGAGACGATTCGGGATTGGGGCCTGGGGGGCGGCTACTTCTCCAGCGCACAGGATGCGGCGATCTTCCATGACGAGCTGGTCTCCATGCTGGTTTCGCAGAAGGTGGCATTCAATTCGCCGGTGTGGTTCAATGTGGGGTGCGACCGTCTGGAGCCTAATTCGGACGCGCAGAACTGGCACTGGGATCCGCATACGTGTGCCGTGCGGTTCTCGACAACGGGCTATCGCAATCCGCAGTGCTCGGCCTGCTTCATCAATGCCGTTGACGACTCGCTGGACGCCATTCTGACTCTGGCCAAGACCGAGGGAATGCTCTTCAAGTGGGGCTCGGGGACGGGAACGAATCTGTCCTCCATTCGCGGCTCGATGGAGCTGCTTTCCGGCGGCGGCACAGCGTCCGGACCGTTGAGCTTCATGCGTGGATTCGATGCTTTTGCAGGCGTGATCAAGTCAGGCGGCAAGACCCGTCGCGCAGCCAAGATGGTGATCCTCAATGTGGACCATCCGGATATCGTGGACTTCATCGATTGCAAGTCCAAAGAGGAAGCCAAGGCATTTGCGCTGATTCGGGCCGGCTACGATGGCTCAGGACCGGATTCCGAGGCTTACTCGTCGATCTTCTTCCAGAATGCGAATAACTCGGTGCGCGTCAATGACGAGTTTATGCGCGCATATGAGCGCGATGGCGAATTCACTACCAAAGCCGTCAAGGATGGAGCGCCCATCAAGACCTACAAGGCGCGCGACATCATGGCCAAGATCGCTGAGGCGACCTGGCAGTGCGGCGACCCTGGAATGCAGTTCGACTCGACCATCAATCGCTGGCACACGAGCAAGAATTCAGGCCGCATCAATGCTTCGAATCCATGCTCGGAGTACATGTTCCTGGATAACTCGGCTTGCAACTTGGCCAGCTTCAACCTGTTGAAGTTTGTCACTTCCGCGGGAACGTTCGATATACAGGCCTATCGCCATGCCGTCTCGATCGTGATCACGGCGATGGAGATTCTGGTCGATAACTCTGGATACCCGACCGAAGCGATTGCCAAGAATTCGCACGATTACCGGCCGCTCGGCCTGGGGTATGCGAACCTGGGCGCGCTTCTGATGGCCTGCGGCCTGCCATATGACTCCGACGCCGGACGCGACTATGCAGGCTGCCTCACGGCCATCATGTGTGGTCAGGCGTACTTGCAGTCTTCGATCATTGCGGCAACATGCCCGCCGCTGGGCTCTGCCACGCCGCTGACGGCGCAGGTGAATCAGGAAATGGGCCGCCAGGGTGGCGCTTGCCCCGGCTATTACGTCAATCGCGAGCCGTTCCTGGACGTGATTCGCATGCACCGCGCGGAAGTGAACAAGATCGGCAAGTCCAAAAACAGCAACGAGCCTTTCGTAGCTCCGCAACTGGATTCGATGATTGAAGCCAGCCGCGAGTGCTGGGATATGGCGCTCATCTACGGCGAGCGCTACGGCTATCGCAACTCGCAAACCACGGTGCTCGCGCCAACAGGAACCATTGGCTTCATGATGGATTGCGACACCACCGGTATTGAGCCGGATCTAGCGCTTGTGAAGTACAAAAAGCTGGTCGGCGGCGGCATGATCAAGATCGTCAATCAGACTGTGCCCTCCGCGCTTTTCAAGCTCGGGTACAAGGACGATGAAGTCAACGCGATTGTCAGTTACATCGACGCGACGGGAACGATCGAGGGCGCGCCGGGCATCAAGCCGGAGCATCTGAGCGTCTTTGATTGCTCCTTCAAGCCATCGAAGGGGACGCGGTCGATTCACTACATGGGCCACATCAAGATGATGGCTGCGGCGCAGCCGTTCCTCTCAGGCGCCATCTCGAAGACGGTGAACCTGCCCCATGAGGCGACAGTCGATCAGATAGCCGAGGCTTATATGGAAAGCTGGCGTCAAGGGCTGAAGGCTGTCGCCGTGTATCGTGACGGTTCCAAGGGCGTACAGCCGCTCAACACCAGTCAGGATGCGAAGAAGAGTGAGCCAACGGCGCTCGATGCCGCAGGCGCGCGTGTACTTACAGCGCTGGCCTCCGGCGCTGAAGCTGCCGAAGCTGACGTGAAGACGCTCGAAGGCAAGATCACCGACAAGCTGGAAGTCAGCGCCAGGCAGGTGATCGCCGCCGCGCAAGCCTTCCAGGCTTCGTTGGAATCCATTGCCAGCCTGGAAGCACATGCAGCGGCCAAAGCTGTCGCTCCAGTGTCTACGGCGGCACCCGTGGCTCCTCTGGCCGCCAATCAGGACCTGAACGCGCCGCCGAAGGCAGTTCGGCATCGCTTGCCGGAAGAGCGGGCTTCGGTCACGCACAAGTTCTCGATTGCCGGCCATGAGGGATACATCACGGTTGGTCTCTATCCGACCGGGCAGCCGGGCGAGATCTTCATCAAGATGGCCAAGGAAGGCTCGACCGTCTCCGGCTTGATGGATGCGTTTGCGACTTCGATTTCGCTGGCGCTCCAGCATGGAGTTCCGCTCAAGGTGCTGTCCGAGAAGTTTGCGCACACTCGCTTTGAGCCCTCCGGATGGACCGGCAATGAGCAGATCGGTTACGCCAAGAGCCTGATGGATTACATCTTCCGCTGGCTGCAGTTGCGCTTCCTCTCCGGGACGCAGTTGCCGCTATTTGCCGGATTGATCCCCCAGGCGCAGCAGTTGCCCGCGCCTCCGCCGAGCCTGCTTCCGGAGACGGATCTGGATTCCGAATCCAGTCCTGCTCCTGGCGTCTCCAATGCTGCTCTTACCAAGCTGGTAGAGGACATCGCGCGGCGGCTGAATCAGGTCAATGCTTCGGTCACCGGACCCGTGCCGGAGATTCGGGTTTCAACAGAGGCTCAGCAAATCGCTAATCCACAAATCGCGACTGCACAAATCGCTGCTCCGCAAACCGCCGCCGTACCCAAGCTCACGGATCGAGGCCTATACCACGCCTCCGATGCGATGCGCGAAATGTACGACATGGGCGACGCGCCAAGCTGCGGAACCTGCGGAGCAATCATGGTCCGTAACGGATCCTGCTACCGCTGCATGAGTTGCGGATCGACAAGCGGGTGCAGCTAAGCAGGAAGGTTGTCCCATAACGTGAAGGTGTGGGTTTACGCATAAGGTGAAATTCTGCCCCCATAACGTGAAAGTTGGTACCCCATAAAATGAAAGTCGCACATTATATAAGACTTGCGGTTAATTCGGCCGGGGCGCAGCGGAGTATGGTGCACCCCGGCCAAGAGATCATGCATAACCTACACTATCTACATAACTCGTTTATTTTCAGTGCATAACGGGCAGTGTAGGTTATTCTCTACCTCATCCAAACCTGCACCACCGTACACTGCGGCCAACTCGTGGACGCGCGTTATGGTGGCCAGGTCCATAACCAGCCCCTTCCCTGCCTTGCCAAGCCGACGCGTGAACAGCCCGACTCTTTTCAGCAGGTGCCCGAGGGGTTCGGCGCTGTAGTTCAGCCGTTCGCCTCGGGCCTTCGCGATGCGATTGACCTCGGTCGCGATCTCGCCTACAAAGATTTGGGTTTTGCCCTCGTGGCACAGGTTGATGGTCGCCTCAAGCGTGACGCACTCGAGGCTGGCCGAGCGGTCTGCGTCCCTCTGGTCGGCAACCGGTGTGAGCAGCGAGATGAGTTTCGACTGAAGTTGTGGGGAGTCGATGATGCAGGATCCCAAAGCATTGGCGGTGGGTCGCATGTCCAAGGGCAATACCGGAGCATTGAAGCTTGAGTTTTCGACCTTGACGAGATTCTTGAGACGGTAGCGAAGTAGCTGGTTTTGAAATGACACTACCGTCGACTCAGTTAATGGTTGTACCTGCGCGGCCGCGGTCGTGGCTGTGGCGGTCACATGAATACTCGCCAGCAACTTCCCG
>Ga0302325_10004106_pt1 | contig 33807 bp, 33 predicted proteins | sample Palsa_T0_2_FD_201948 | JGI IMG/M metagenome (GOLD analysis project Ga0302325, IMG submission 201948) | Peat permafrost microbial communities from Stordalen Mire near Abisko, Sweden - Palsa_T0_2 | ecosystem: Environmental > Terrestrial > Soil > Palsa > Peat permafrost | place: Sweden: Abisko... | reverse complement strand
AAACCGGCGGTCGCCATGCCGCGATCACCAATAGTCTGTACAACTGGCACAGCTATAAGAACTGGGCTGAGAAAGCCCGCGGCAATTTCGACGAGAAGAAGTAGATTTAGATTCAGGTCCTGCGCGCGGCTTTAGGCCGTGACGGGCAACGGACTGATGCCCGCGTTTGGATGCGCCGCTTCCTTCGCCTTGTCTTCCTTGGCCTTCAGCCACGCCAACATCGGCTGCCAATCCTCCAGGTCCTGCTCCACCACGTAGCGCTTCATTTCGTGAATGCCAGTGCCTTGCTCCGCCGCCCGCACGTAGTTCTGCGAGTCGCGCAAGGTGGCGATGACGGGTATGCGCAAAGTCTCGAGGAAACGCATCAGCGACTGATAGATCACGGTGTTGCGTTTGACGCGATTGGCGACCACGCCAATGCGGTATTCATCGCGCCGTACCTTGGCGATCAAAAGCAGATCGGCAATACATTTCGAACAGGCGTGAATATCGATATCGGAAGGCAGTACCGGCACGATGATGGCATCGGCACTCTTGGTCATATCAGGCATTTCTTGCGCCGGCACCGCGGCGGGCGTATCGACGATGACATGCGCCGCGTCGGGCGGTATGCGCATTTGCCAGGCGCGGGTCATGCGCGAATTGCGTTCGAAGGCGGCGACACCGTGAATGAAGGCTTGATCGGGCTTGCGCTTTTTCAGCCAGCGGCTGCTGGAGCCCTGAGGGTCGTTATCCTGCAGCAGCGGACGGTCGCCCTGGCTCGCAAAATAGCTGGCGAGATTGGTGGCTATCGTCGTTTTGCCTGAGCCCCCTTTAGGGTTCAGGACTAGAATGCGCTGCATGTCCCTAGAGCCTACGCAGGCCCAGGCGTCATGGCAAGCCGATGCTTAGGCTTAGGTTGTGATTCCACTCACGGTTAGCTGTAGGCCTTGCACCTAGACTTCGGCACATGGAATGGGTGCTGCAAGTGGTGGACGAACTCGATGACGCCGTCGGTGCGTTGCGACTCTTCGCGATGGGCTGGAGTGAGGAAATCGGCCTCACGATTGCCAGCAGCGCCGCGACTTGTGCGGTGTGCGCTGCGTTCTTGCGCGGCGTCGCCTGAACGCACCGCCTCCGGTAAATTCCATTATGATGCCGTATGGCATCCATGAACTTTCCCAAAATCGCTCTGGTGGCTTGCGTTGCACTGAGTGCGGCATGCGGCGGCAAAACCGAGGCGCCGCCGAGCGCCGCCGCTGCGCCAAGTCCAGTGACCTCCCTGCAAAAAGTGACGCTCAAGCCCGGCACCGGCGCCGCCATCGGCAGCGGACAGATTGCCGTGGTCCAGTACACCGGCTGGCTATATGAGGCGGGCGCCGCGGATCATAAGGGCAAGCAATTCGACAGCTCGCTCACGCGCCGCGAGCCCTTTAAGTTTCCTCTGGGCACAGGCTCAGTGATCAAGGGTTGGGATCAGGGCGTCATCGACATGAAGGTCGGAGAGAGCCGTCGGCTCATCATTCCGCCCGAGCTGGCCTACGGAGATGGCGGCGCAGGCGGGGTGATACCGCCTGGCGCAACTCTAGTATTCGACGTTGAACTCGTCGGAATCGAATAGGCGCGGCCGGCTAGGCAATTTGAAGCGGCCGAGCTGTCTCAGCCGCTCCTAAAAGCCAAAATCAATCAGTTCACGAATTCCTTCAGCGTCTTGAGTGCGGCAATGCGCACTTTCTTGCTCGCCGGCTTGGCCTTGAACATCATTTTTTCGCCATTGAACGGATTCACGCCCTCGCGTGCCTTGGTGGCGGGCTTCTTGACGACCTTCATCTTCAACAGCCCGGGCAGCGTGAATAAGCCGTGACTTCGCAGACTCTTCTTGATTGCACCCCCAAGCGAGTCAAACACGGCTCCGACCTGCTTCTTAGAGAGCTCTGTTTCCTTCGAAATGGTAGCGAGAATTTCAGACTTGGTCGGTGCTGCATTCTTTTTCGCCATATTTAATCTCCTGCTAATGTTTGCGCGAGCGGACAGCGACTGCCCGCAAATTTCAACTCGGCGCCGAAAATAACATAGAAAAAAGCCGATGTTTAGCGCAATTGCGAAAAAAGATTTTTATCGTCGATGCAATTAGCCCTGGTTTTTCAGGCTTCCGCGTCTGTGAAGCGCGGATTCGCCGCGCAATGCGTTGCTTCGTTCACTGTGATATCAGGCATGTACGAGCCGATGTTCAACGCAGTAGCACCAGCAGCGCGCCGATTGCGATCGAGACCCACAGGAAGGAAAAATCAATTTGCCCGATCGGCGGAATAATGCGCCGCACGCGCTTTAGTATGGGTTCGCACAGCTGAGCAAGCAGGCGGACTCCCGGAGCGTAGCCGCTTGGGCTGACGAAGCTCGTCAGCCAGTACAACAACATCGCGAAAAGATAAATACGCAGCACCAAGCCCACCAGATCCAGGAGGGTGATGCGCAGGAACACGAGCAAATCGCCGACTCCGCCGGCCATGGCCATAATGATGAAGGTGCGCGCCCCAGCCACCAGCAGCACGGCGACAACCGTGGCCGTATCGACCTTGCCGACGGGCGGCAGCAGCTTGCGCAGGGGCAATATCAGCCAGTTCGTCACGCGTACGATGGCATCGGCCATCGGATCTCGAAAATCGGCGCGCACCAATTGAAACAGCAACCGCAGCACGAAGGCCAGCAGCAGCAGCCACAGCAACATGTCGACGATGTATCTGATCGCTTCCATTTTTAGGCGCTACTTGTTTAGGCGCTTCGCGCCACCTTTAAACGGAGTCGAGGCGACCCCGACCGGAAATATAAAATCATGGGCCGCCGAATTCGGCGGCGAGTTCGGCTGAACGGCGGTCGGCCGCGGCTACCGCGTGCGCGACGATAGCACGAAGGCCCGCGCCGTTTAGTACCTCGAGCGCCGCCGCGGTAGTACCGCCCTTCGAGGTGACCTGCTCGCGCAACGTTGCCAACGAGTCGGCGGATTGCCGCGCCATTTGCGCGGCGCCGAACGCCGTTTCGAGCGTCAATCGGTGTGCGACCTCGCGCGGCAGGCCGCGTTCGTGGGCGGCCGCTTCGAGCGCCTCCATGAACAGAAAGAAGTAGGCAGGGCCGCTGCCGGACACAGCCGTTACGGTATCCATCTGCGATTCGTGCTCCACCCACACCGTGGCGCTCACTGCGCCCATCAGATCTTCAGCCAACGCGCGATAAGCGGCGCCGACGCTCGCGGGAGCATAGAGACCGGTTGCGCCAAAGCCGTTGAGCGCAGGGCGGTTCGGCATGGTGCGGATCACCGGTACCTGCGGCCCGAACCAGCGCGCAAGAGATGCGTGGGGGATCCCCGCCGCGACCGATATCACCAGGGGCCGGCTTGCGGCGAGATGCGGCGCCAAACCAACCGCCACGCCGCGCATTAGTTGCGGCTTGACCGCGAGCACCACGACCTCGGCTCCTTGCACCGCGGCGGCGTTGTCGGCTGCCGTCTCCACTGCATAATCGCGCACCAAGCGTTGCAGCTGATCCTGGCTCGGATCAGCAACCACCATGCGCTTCGCCTGTAATCCACGCTTGGTCAGGCCGCTGATCAGCGCGGCCGCCATGTTGCCGCCGCCGATGAAGGCCAGTCTTCTTATGTTGTTCATGCGAATTCCCCTAGGAGCCTGTCTGAGTTGCACTACCGGGCGCCGAACAACGCCGTTCCGATGCGTACCAGCGTTGCCCCCTCGGCGATGGCGGACTCGAAATCTCCGCTCATACCCATGGACAGTGTATCGAGCTCGAGGCCGCCGGCGTTCAGATCCGTAAGCGCCGCCCTTAGGCGCCCGAACACGGCACGCTCGGCGCCAGCGTCGGGCTGCGGGGGAGGAACGCACATCAAGCCGCGCAGCTTGAGTTGCGGCAAGGCGGCCACGGCGGCCGCAAGCTCAGCAAGCTCATCCGGCGCTACGCCGCCCTTGCCGGGCTCCGGGACGAGCGCTACCTGGATACAGACGTTGAGCGGCAGGGCGTGAAAGGGCCGTTGCTCCGACAGCCGTCGCGCCACGCTGAAGCGATCCACGCTCTGCACCCAGTCGAAGCGCTCGGCGATGGCTCGAGTCTTGTTGGACTGGATGCCGCCGATGAAATGCCACTTGAGCTTCAAGTCGGCGAGTTGGTCCATTTTGCCCTCCGCCTCCTGTAAATAGTTTTCGCCGAAATCCGTGACGCCGGCGGTGGCGGCAAGGCGTATGGATTCGGCAGTCTTAGCCTTGGTAACTGCAACCAAAGTGACCGATTCGGGCTCCCGCCCGGCCGCAATGGCTGCACTACGTATCCGAGACCGGACGTGGTTCACATGAAGCGTCAAATTCTGCGGACCAATTAACATATTGGGTGACAACGCCCTCTTATATACTGCTGGTGGCTAACGCCTTAGTCGAATTAGGAGCCGTAAATGGCGGTTGATATCGCGCAGCTTCTCGCCTTTGCGGTGAAGAACAATGCGTCGGACTTGCATCTGTCGGCGGGCGTCCCGCCGATGATCCGCGTGGACGGCGACATGAAACGCGTCAACATGCCTGCTCTGGTGCACAAAGAAGTGCACAGCATGGTGTACGACATCATGAACGACAAGCAGCGCAAGGCCTTCGAAGAGTTCTACGAAACCGACTTTTCGTTCGAAATCCCGAAGCTGGCGCGCTTTCGCGTCAATGCGTTCAATCAAAATCGGGGCGCCGGGGCGGTATTTCGCAACATTCCATCCACTATTCTGTCTTTGGACGAATTGAACGCCCCCAAGTCTTTCAAAGATCTATGCATGCTCCCGCGCGGTCTGGTACTGGTGACGGGGCCGACCGGATCCGGCAAATCGACGACGCTCGCCGGCATGGTCAATCACTGCAACGACAACCGCCCGGATCACATTATAACCATCGAAGATCCGATCGAGTTCGTGCACGAAAGCAAGCGTTGTCTGGTCAATCAGCGGGAAGTGCATCGCGACACACTGGGCTTCAGCGAGGCGCTGCGGTCAGCGCTGCGCGAAGATCCGGACGTGGTGCTGGTGGGCGAAATGCGCGACCTGGAGACCATTCGCCTGGCCCTTACCGCCGCGGAAACCGGCCACTTGGTGTTCGGCACCTTGCATACGAGTTCGGCGGCGAAGACCATCGACCGTATCGTCGACGTGTTCCCGGCTGCGGAAAAGGACATGGTCCGGGCGATGCTGTCCGAGAGCTTGCGGGCCGTGATCTCGCAGACTTTGATGAAGCGCGTGGGCGGCGGTCGTATTGCGGCGCACGAAATCATGATTGGCACGCCCGCCATCCGAAACTTGATTCGCGAGGGCAAAATTGCCCAGATGTATTCCGCCATCCAAACCGGTCAGGGCCAAGGAATGCAGACCCTTGACCAGTGTTTGCAGGAATTAGTGAGCAAAGGTGTTGTCAGCCGCGAGGAAGCGAAGTACAAGGCGCAGAACAAGGACAGTATTTAATGGAACGCGAACAAGCCATACGATTGATGCAAGACCTGCTGCGGCGCATGGTCGAGAAAAAAGGCTCGGATCTGTTCATCACTGCCGGCTTTCCGCCGGCGATCAAGGTCGACGGCGAAATCAGGCCGCAGTCGGATCGCTCTTTAAGTCCTGAGCAGAGTGCCGGGATGGTCCGCGCCATCATGAACGACCGGCAAACCAAAGAATTCGATGGCACCAAGGAATGCAATTTCGCCATTGCACCGCCCGGCATTGGGCGCTTCCGCGTCAGCGCCTTCATTCAACAAGGGTTTACCGGCGCCGTGCTGCGTACCATCAACGCCAAGATACCCACACTTGAAGAGCTGGAGCTGCCGCCGGTTCTCAAGGAGGTCGTGCTCTCCAAGCGCGGCTTTGTGATTCTGGTGGGCGGCACCGGCTCGGGCAAGTCCACCTCGCTCGCGGCAATGGTGGGCTACCGCAACGAGAAGACTCGCGGCCACATCGTCACCATTGAAGATCCCGTGGAATACGTACACGCACACAAGGGATGCGTGGTAACGCACCGCGAAGTCGGCGTCGATTGCGAGAGCTGGCATCTGGCGCTCAAGAACACGCTGCGCCAAGCGCCCGATGTGATTCTGATCGGCGAAATCCGCGATCGCGAGACGATGGAATACGGCATCCAATTCGCCGAGACCGGCCACTTGGTGCTGGCGACCCTGCACGCCAACAGTTCCAACCAGGCGCTCGACCGCATCATCAATTTCTTTCCCGAGGAGCGGCGCGAGCAACTGCTCATGGACTTGTCGCTGAATATTCGTGCGCTGATTTCGCAGCGCTTGATCCCGCGCGAAGCCGGTTCCGGGCGCATTGCGGCCATGGAAATCATGCTGGCGTCGCCGCTGATTTCGGATTTGATCTTCAAGGGCGAGGTCACCAAGATCAAAGACGTGATGTCGCGCTCCAATCGCCTCGGCATGAAGACCTTCGATCAAGCGTTGTTCGATCTGTACGAAGCAGGGTTGATTTCCTACGAGGATGCGCTGCGAAATGCCGATTCGAAGAACGAATTGCGCCTGCGCGTGAAGCTCGAAAGCAAGCGCGAGATGAAGAATCCGGAAGCCGAAGGCCAGTCGCTGCAGATCGTCGAGGAAGAAGAAGGGCAGGTGTTCTAGTGCAAGAGCGGGTGTTTTAAGAGCCTGTCCGAGCGTTCCACGTGGCCGCGACCGTGACGGATTTGCCTTCAATCGAGGCGGAGCCGACGCGGTTGGGTTAGCACCCAATGAGGAGGCGACAACGATGAGTGAAGGCAAATCCGTCCGGTCCCGAAGGGTTGGCTCTGCAGAGCCAACGCGGCTCACGCGGAACGCTCGGACAGGCTCTTAATGAGCGTTCCTGCCGACCTTCCGGCTCAGGTGATGAACACCAAGCCGCTGTTCAAGCTAATGGTCGAGAAAAAGGCATCGGACCTGTTCTTCACCTGCAACGCGCCGGTCAAGATCAAAATCGAAGGCAAGATTTTCCCCGTCAATAAGCAGATATTGACGCCCGAAACGGTGCGCCAAGCGGCCCTCGGACTGATGACGCAGGATCAGATCGAGCACTTCAACGAAGAGCTGGAAATCGATTTCGCGATTTCCGAAATCGGCTTGGGGCGCTTTCGCGTGAATGTGTTCTATCAGCGCGGCTACCCGGCCATGGTGCTGCGCTACATCACGGCCGAAATGCCGAAGCTGGAAGACTTGGGCATGCCGGACATCTACAAAGACCTGGTGATGCTGAAGCGCGGACTGATTCTGATGGTCGGCGCCGCCGGCGCGGGCAAGTCGACCACGCTGGCGGCGATGCTCAACTACCGCAACGAAACCTCATCCGATCACATACTGACCATCGAGGATCCGATCGAGTTCTTGCACAGCAATAAGAAATCCATCATCAATCAGCGCGAAGTGGGTTTGGATACCAAGAGCTTTGCGCGCGCACTGCGCAGCGCGGTGCGCGCCGCGCCCGATGTGATTCTGGTCGGCGAAATTCGCGACCGTGAAACCATGGAGGCGGCCATTGCGCTGGCCGGTACCGGGCATCTCTGCATCGCGACCCTGCATGCCAATAATTGCGCCGAAACCCTGGATCGCATCATCAACATGTTTCCGCGCGATCAGCACAATCAGATTTTCCTCGACCTTTCACAGTACCTGCGCGCCATCCTCTCGCAGCGCCTGGTGTTCGCGAAGACCGGAACGCGGGTTGCCGCCTGCGAGGTGATGGTGAACACACCCCACATTTCCGAGCTGATCAAGCAAGGCGATGTCATCGGCGTGAAAGAGGCCATCCGTACCGGCACGGAGCGCGGCATGCTGAGTTTCGACAGCGCGCTCTACAACCTGGTGCGCGAGGGCCGAATCGAGCTCGAGGAAGCCTTGTCGAGCGCCGATTCGCGCACCAACCTCGAAGCGAAAATCAACTTCGGTTAAGAGCCTGCCCGCGCATTTCGCGCGGAATTCTCCGGCAAGCTCCAGGCGACGCGGAACTGTCCCGTTGCCAGATCGCGGCAGGGAACCAGGTTGTTTTCGAATTCGCGGCTCGAGATGTCCCACCCCGATTTGAGCGCGCGCGCCCGGCACGCATCAGGATCGACCTTGAGCGCGCGCACCGCTGCTTGACCTAAGTCGTCGTCCAACGCACCCGTCACGCCATCTTCGATCACATCGATGGGGCCGGTGACGGGATACGCGGCGACCGGCACGCCGCAGGCCATCGCCTCCAGATTGACGAGCCCGAACGTATCCGTTCGGCTCGGGAACACCATGACGTCGGCGGCCGCCAAGTGGCTGGCCAGTTCGTCGCCGAATTTGTAGCCGGTAAAGGTGGCGTTTGGATACTGCTGCTGCAGGCGCGCGCGCTCCGGCCCGTCTCCGATCACGACCTTGCTGCCGGACCAAGGCATGCTAAGAAAGGCATCTATATTCTTTTCGATGGCGACGCGCCCGACGTAGGCGGCAATCGGGCGCGGTAGGTCGAAAAGATCCTTGGGCCGCGGCCGGAATTTCTCGGTGTCGACGCCGCGCTGCCAATGCGCGAGATTACTGAAACCCCGCGCCGTCAATTCCTTGCGCATCGAGGCGGTGCTCACCATACAGCGCACGGCTGCTCCATGAAATCGTCGCAGCGCGGCGTACGAGACTTTCAAGGGAATGGGGAATCGCGCCCTCACATACTGCGGAAACTGCGTGTGATACGAGGTGGTGAAGCGCACGCCCCACCTTAAGCAGAAACGCCGCGCGCTCAATCCCAAGGGACCCTCGGTGGCGATGTGCAGCATTTGCGGCGCGAAGGCGAGGATGTCCCGTTCGACTTTTTTATAGGGAAACAGCGACAGGCGCACTTCCGGATACGTCGGGCAGGCGACGCTGCGAAAATCCTTCGGTGTCAGGACCCTGATTTCATGACCAAAACGCCCCAGCCACGCCGCGGTCTGCGCCAGCGTGCTGACCACACCGTTGGTCTGCGGAAACCACGCATCGGTGACGATCATGATTCTCATGAGCGGCAACAATGGCAGCCAAGGATGACGATACGATGACGACTTGGATCACTATTTTGACCTAATCTCACCGAAAACGCGGCTACGTCATAGCCCTGTAACGAAAATCTTATATTTGCTTCATGGACCGATTCATTGAAGCAATCCCAAGGAATCCACCATGCAAAGTTTTTTGGCCGAACTCAAGACTCAGCGCTGGGACGATCATCGCTACTACCACCACAGCCGCATCAATCAGTCCTTGCACCTTTTGAGTGCGATCAGCTTCATCATTGCCTATGTCACCGTGTTTTTCGACCCCGTGAAGTCCGCGCTGATCGGCTGGCTGGTATCCATGGTCAGCCGCCAATCCGGCCATTTCTTTTTCGAACCCAAGGGCTACGATGCGATCAATCGCGCGACCCACGAGCATAAGGAAGAAATCAAAGTCGGCTACAACCTGCGCCGCAAGGTGATTTTGCATGCCGTGTGGGCGCTGGTACCGCTGGTGCTGTGGCTGGATCCGACCTTTTTCGGCCTATTCACCGCGCATACCAGCGGCATGGGTTTCGTGCGTCATGTGGGCGAGATTTGGTTATTCGTAGGCGTCGGCGCGCTGCTGTTTCGAATGATTCAGCTATTTTTTATCAAGGGCATACAGACCGGCCTGGTCTGGGCCACCAAAATTCTGACCGACCCTTTCAACGATGCGATCATTTACGCCAAGGCGCCGCTTTACTTGATGCGGGGCGAATTGATCGATCCGATGGGCGAAGTTGAACCTGAAGCCCATCGCGCCTGAAGCATTTCCTTGAGCACGCGGCGTTTGATGGCCTTGTTGGTCAGTTGCGGGTCGGTCCACCACCAGCCATCGCGCCGCATTTCCGCCGCCGCCGCCACGATCCTGTCGGCGACGGCGGCGAAGTCCGCTTCGTTGTAGTTCAAGCTGAATATCAATCGTCCCGTGCCCACCCAGCTCAACGCCAGCCCAGCGGCGCGCAAATAGTATTGAAGCATCCAGTTATAGCCCGAGGGCTGCGGGTAGTAGAGGGTCCAGATCGTGGACAGATTCGCGACGCGCACCGGCAGAGCTGCTTCTGCCAGCCGCTCATTCAGCCGTTGCGCCCGGCCATTCCACAATTCATCGAGACCGGAATAGATGGCGCGAACATCGTCGCTCTCCAACCGGTTCAAAAACTCGTGCATCGCGCCCATGACATAGGGATGCGAGTTGAACGTGCCGCGGGCAAAACAAATATCGGCCGGCCGATCGTCCCGAAAACGGCGCATGAGTTCGTGCTTGCCGCACAGCACGCCGACCGGCAGTCCGCCGCCCACGGTTTTGCCGTAAGTGACCATGTCGGCGCGCACGCCGAAATATTCCTGGGCGCCCCCCGGGGCGATGCGAAATCCCACGAACACTTCGTCGAAGATCAACGCGATGCCCCGCTCGGTGCAGACTTCGCGCAAGGCCTTGAGCCAGTCCGTATAGGCGCCGCGGTCGAAATGCGCTTTGCGCGCACTGTCGAGCAAGGTCGAATCGCCGGGCGCGCCGGTATTGGGATGCAGGGCCTGCAAAGGGTTTACCAGCACGCAGGCAATATCGCGGCGCGTCCGCAAAACTCTGAGCGCTGCCGCGTCCATATCCTTGAGGGTGTAGGTTTCGCGCGCCGCTACCGGATTGCCCACACCGGGTTGCACATCGCCCCACCAACCATGATACGCACCGCAGAATCGCACCAGATGCGAACGCTGCGTGTGATAGCGCGCGAGCCGCACGGCCTGCATGACCGCTTCCGTGCCGGACATGTGGAACGAGACCTCATCGAGTCCCGAAATCGCGAGCAAGCGGCGAACATTTTGCGCAGTCAGCGGATGATAGGCGCCCAGCACCGGCCCAAGCTCGCGCACGCGCGCCGCGCCGGCGTCGATGCACTCCTTATAAAAATCGTAGCCGAATACATTGACGCCGTACGAACCCGTGACATCGTAAAAGCGGTTGCCGTCGAGGTCAGTGACCGTCACGCCCTCCGAGGCCTGCAGGAACGAGCCGGTCTTCAAATGCCGCCGTACGTAGCCGCTGAATTGGAATGGCACGCGATAGCGCGAGGTAAATTCAAGATCCGAAACGCTGCCCGTCAGTTCGGCGGTTTTCTCCAGGGTCTGCCGGTAGCGGGCGGCGAAGAGGGCCGAGAGCCGCGTGAAGCCGGCGCGGCGCGCCGCGACAACCGGTTCCGGCGCCGCGTCTATGCCGAAGAAGTTGGAATCACCATACTCATAAAACGGCACCCAATAGGCGAAACGGCGCGCCATGCGCGAATGGCCCGCCAGGGAGCGGTGCTTCGCCAGGGAGAGCTGCAACCTGACATATATTTTTCGCAGCAGAAATGCCAGGACGAGAGCGCCCAACACATAGCCGAAGGTCGTAATTGCCCATACCTCGCGCGGATTGTCAGGCGCGGACTGTATTGCAAACGAATGACATTACGATGAATGCCAGATCCCTGATCGAGCGGCTGACCCAGCAGGAAGACATTAATTTCCTGTTCAGCAACCGCATCCCGCGCCGTTTTGTGACGCGCTTCATGGGGTGGTGGAGCCGCATCGAGCACCCGTGGATCTGCAACGGCAGCATCGCCCTGTGGCGCCTGTTTTCCGAGCTGGATCTGAGCGAGGCGAACACCACGCACTTCAAGAGCCTGCACGACTGCTTTACGCGGCAATTGAAGCCGGGCGCCCGCCCGGTCGATATGAGCCTCACGCATCTCGTCAGCCCCTGCGATGGGCTTGTCGGCGAGTGCGGCACGATAGACCAGGGGTTGCTGCTGCAGGCCAAGGGCTTTGTTTACTCGCTCAAGGAGCTGCTTGCGGACGCGCAATTGGCGCAGTACTACGAAGGGGGACAGTACGCGACCCTGCGCTTGACCTCGAGCATGTACCACCGATTTCACGCTCCGGCCGATTGCCGGGTGGAACAGGTCAACTACATTTCCGGGGACGCCTGGAACGTCAATCCCATTGCGCTCAAACGTGTCGACAGACTGTTCTGCAAGAACGAACGCGCCGTCATCAGGTGCCGGCTGGCCTCCGGAGCGCTGCTGACCCTCGTACCGGTGGCGGCCATCTTGGTCGCCAGTATCAGGCTCCGATTCCTCGATGTACTGCTGCATTTGCGCTATCGGGGACCCAATATGATTCCCTGCGACGCTGCGTTGCAGCGCGGCGAAGAAATGGGGTGGTTCGAGCACGGCTCCACTATCATAGTACTGGCTCCACCGGGCTTCCGGCTGGGGGAGGGGGTATCACCGGGCGCCCGGGTGCAAATGGGGCAAGCCCTTCTCCGTACGGGCTAAAACCGCAACTTTTGTCGGCCGGCGGTGTTTTGTTTCTAAACGAACACACATTCCAGTGCAAACGCAACTAACGGCCGAGTTCACGACATTTATGCGTGCCTATCAGGACATGGTTTTTTCGACTGCCGCCCGGTTGGCGGGCAACGACAGCCAAGCGGAGGACATATCCCAGGAAGTGTTCATCCGCGCCTACGAGCATTTCTCGGATTTGCGCACCAGCGTCACGGCAGGGGGCTGGCTCAAGACCGTCACCACCAATCTAACGCTCAACTACCTGAGCCGATACCGCAAGCGCTGGCGTCTCTTTTCGGAGATGCGTCCGAGCACGCAAGACAGCGACGACGAAGGGGCGGAACTGGATTGGGAGGTGCCCGACAGCGTACTCGCGGACTTGAGTGCGGAACAACGCAGCGCCATCGTCGATGCCGCGCTCAGGCAGCTGCCCGACCACCAGCGGTTGCCGCTCGTGCTTTATCATTTCGAGGAACTGTCCTACCAGGAGATAGCCGACAAGCTCAATGTCTCGCTGACCAAGATTAAAACCGACATTCGCCGCGCGCGGGCGGCACTGTTGCCCCTGCTGCAGAGCATGGGCGGTGCACGCGATACACTGGACGGTTGACGCCATGAACAAACATAGCGAATCAGAACAGAAACTTGAACAGGTATTGCAGCAGGCCTTGAGCGGCCTGCCGCCACGCCGGGCTCCCAGCACGTTGGAATTACGCGTGGCCAACGAGTTGGCGCGCCGCGCTTTGCTGCCTTGGTGGCGCGCGAGTTTTGCCAGCTGGCCAGTGGTCGCCCGCGTCATGTTCGTTTTGGTTTGCGCAGTGCTCGTGGTCGCGACTCTGTTGGGAGGCGTCTCGGCCTACCTGGGCGACCGTTCCTTAGATGAGATTTCGGCCCTGCTGCTCTCGTGGGCGCATCCCTTCTTGACGGTGGTCTCGTCGGCGGGCGGATTGATGGCGCTGCTGGTGCATGTCATTCCCCCAGTTTGGCTGTACGGAATCTTAGGCGTGGGGGCCTTCCTCTACGTGACGCTATTCGGGCTGGGTGCGGCGGCCTATCGGACGCTTTATCTTTCGCCCTCGGTAGGTAACCATTCATGAACACCTCGATATGGCAGCGCTTGAGTTTTCTCTTCACGCTGCTTTGCTTAACAGCCGTTGTCGCGCACCCCGGCGCCGCGGCGGCAAAGGAGGATCACCCATCGGCAACCCCGCCGGCTGCCGCAAGCGACGCTGCGTTCGACGACGACTCGGATCGGAACGACAGCTCGGACTGGCGCAACCGCATCGAGCTTCACCGTCGACACAATCGGCAGCATCGCGGCGACGGCGATGTCGTCAGCATCGGCCATTCCAGTCATTTGGAGAGCGGCCAAAAGGCCGATTCGGTGGTCTCCGTATTCGGGTCTTCGACCAGCGATGGCGAAGCGGTGGATGTGGTTTCGGTGATCGGCAATACCCGGGTCACAGGACCTGTTAGCGACACCGCCGTCGCGGTCATGGGCAACACCTATGTCGACAGCAAAGTGGATGGCGATGTGGTCGCGGTATTGGGGAACGTCGAATTGGGACCCCATGCCGAAGTCGGCGGCGACGTGGTCGCGGTCTTGGGCGGAGTGGAGCGCGATCCTGCCGCGATCGTTCACGGCTCGGTGCAAAGAATCATCAATTGGGATATTGGCGGGTCGACCGGCTTCTCCGGGCTGAACACGTGGATCACCCATTGTTTGTTGTTGGGCCGGCCGTTGGCCTTTTCCGCCGGTCTCGGCTGGGCTTGGACACTTGCCCTTGGCCTCCTGGCGTTTTACGCCTGCCTCGCATTGATGTTCCGCGATGGGATCGACCAGTGCGTACACACCCTGGAGTCTCAACCCGGACATACGGCGCTGGCGGCGCTGTTGGGCATTCTCCTAACGCCGGTGCTGTTGATCTTGTTGTGCGTCACGCTGATCGGCATCGCAGCGGTGCCCTTCGTCGTGGCTGCCTTGTTTTGCATGTCGCTGTTCGGTAAGGCCGTGATGCTGGCATGGCTCGGCGGCCGCATTTCGAGCCGCAGACCTGGGCCCGCTGGCCATCCCGCCGTCGCGGTGCTCATCGGCGGCGCGGTCGCACTGGTGCTGTACGTCGTGCCGATCGTGGGATTCCTGGTCTATAAGCTGCTGGGTTTCTTCGGATTCGGCGCGGTGCTTTACACGCTGTTGCTGCGCGTGCGCGCGCGACGAGCGGGCGGCAATCCAAGTCCCGCATACGCGGCGGTCAATCCGGGAAGCACCAATGTCCCGCCATCCGGGTATTCCGCGGCGACCATGGCCGGTCCAGGCTGGACGGCCAGTTCGCCTCCCGCCGGTGCAGCAACCGCAACTGCAAGCGCCACCGGCGCAGCAGCCGCAGCAGCCGCCGCTGCCGCCGCTGCCAACGCAGCAGGAGAGCCGTTCGTGTCGGGACCGCCGCCTTCTTTCACAGCGTATCCCCCCGAGCCGCCGCCTGCGGCAGCCGCGAGCGCCTCCCCGCTCATCACCGCCGCCATGCCGCGCGCCGGCTTTTGGGTGCGCATGGGCGCGTTGTTTCTCGATATTTTATTGGTGGGCTTCGCGATGAGCCTGCTGCACCCGTTCGGCGATTTTCACATCGTGGTGCTGGCGATCTACGGTGCTGTGATGTGGAAACTGCGCGGCACGACCGTCGGCGGCATTGTGTTCGATTTGCACGTCGTACGAGTGGATGGCCGGCCCGTGGATTGGGAAACAGCCATCGTGCGCGCGCTGGGATGTTTCCTTTCGCTGTTCGTGGTCTTCCTCGGTTTCATCTGGATCGTTTTTGACGACAATCACCAGGCCTGGCACGACAAGATCGCGGGTACCGTGGTGGTGCGCGCCAAGCGAAGCGGGCTGTGAGCTTGTCCGAGGCTCACAAGCGCTCGCGTATCGCCGGCGGCAGCAAGGCCTTGTAGCGGCGGCTGAGCGCGAGACGTTCGCCGTTGCGCAGGATTAATTCGTAGTCGCCGTGAAACATGGGCTGAAGCTCCGCAATGGAGCCTACGCGCACCACGTGCGAGCGATGCACTCGAATGAATTCAGCGGCGTCCAACTGGGCGGTCAGCTTGGCGAGCGGTTCGCGCATCAAGTGCACTTTTCCGCCGGCATGAATCTCGACATAGTTGCCGGCCGCCGATATCCGGTCGATGCTATCGACAGCAATGAAGTAGGCCCTGGCCCGATCGCGTATCAGGATTTGCTTGATCGGCGCTGCCTGCCCCGGCATCGCGCCAAGGACGCGGCGCACGCGCTCCTCGAAATCACCGTGGTCAGGATCCGCCAACGCTGTCTTCACCCGTTCGATGCTGCGCAAGAATCGCTCGCGATCGTAGGGCTTCAACAGATAGTCGAGCGCCTGCACATCGAAGGCTTGAACGGCATACTCCGAGTAGGCGGTGGTGAATACAATATGCGGGGACTCCGTGCCGCGAATGGCTTCGAGAACATCGAAGCCGCTATGCGCGCCCAATTGAATGTCGAGATAAACCACGTCCGGTTTGCGAGCGGTGATTTCCGCAACCGCGCCCTCCACGGCATCCGCCTGCGCAACGACCTCAAATTCCGGCAGCGGCGCCAAAAAACGCATCAGCTTGGCGCGCGCCGGCGGCTCGTCGTCGACGATGACTACCGTGTGAGTCAACGCGCTGCCGGAAAACTCAAGGTCACGACGGTTCCCGTGGGGTGACCCGCCGCCAGCGTGAAGGTATGCGTGCCCGGAAACAGCAATTCCAAGCGCCGCGCCACATTGGAGAGGCCGGTGCCCGGCTTTATCCTGGTGTCATCGATGCCCACCCCGTTGTCGCTGATGGTGTAGAGCAGGTTGGTTCCCTGGCGCACGACGTCGACCGTTAAGCTGCCGCGTCCGTCCGGCAGTCCGTGCCGCAGCGCGTTCTCGACCAGCGGCTGCAACAACAGACGCGGAACCTCGAGCGTTTCAAGGCCGGGCGCAACCGTCAAATCAAAGGAGAGCTGTCCGCGGAAGCGTTCCGTCATCATGGCGGCATAGCCTCGCAGCCATTCCAGCTCCCGCGCCAAGGGCACGAGCATTTGGCTATCTGAATCATAGGCGGCGCGCATCAGTGCCCCTAAGCTGCTGATCATGCGATCCGCCGCCTCGACATCTTCATGCATGCGGTTGGAAATGGCGTTCAGCGTATTGAACAGAAAATGCGGCTCAATTTGCGCGGTCAAAGCTTTCAGGCGGGCCTGGCCGAGTTCAGCCGCAAGTTCCGCGGCACGCAGATCGCTGGTGCGCCTGACTTGAAATTCGCGGTTCGCGAAAATGACCACCAATATCAAGGCATACGTTATGAGATCCTTTTGCAGCTCGTAGAAAGCCTGAACGGCTAAATTGTCGAAGGCATAGTGTTGACCGACAACCGCATAGGCCAACTTGCGCAGCGCAAGCATGCCGGCGACATGCACCGCCGAAAAGATCAGCGCGCCTCCTAGGTGCGCAATGGCGACGCGCCAGCGTGGATGGGCATCCAATCGAAAGTGCCGCTCGAAGCGCACAATGAAAGGGATGAGTGCGAAGATGACGATGACGCTGCTGATTTCCCAGACCAGCGGCTTCCACGCGGCAATGTCGACTCGGCCGCGCAGACCGATCAGCGAATTTATGCCTAGATAAAGGCCGAACAGGAGCGCCAGGATTGCGTAAATCACCCAACCGGAACGGGCAGGTCGCGCCCGACTTGCGATGGTGGTCGCCATAACTAGTTGATGTCTTGCGGTGCGTGGAGGCGTGTTGCGAGCCGCTGTACTACCGGCACGCGGGCGGTCTTGATCCTGGGAGCGCGCGGCATGCCCAGCTCCAGACCGAACAAGGGCCGCAGCAGCCGCATGCGCCGAATTACCTCATAGCTCAAGAAACAGGTCGCGGCCGTGACCAGCACGAGCAGAACTCCTTCTATGGGCGGGTACAAATGCGACGGCTTCAGGGCGTGCGCCACAACGACGATGACCGTCTGGTGAAGAATATACACCGGGAATATTGCGCTGGTCAGATAACGCCGCGCGGCGTTGTCATGGGTCAAATGACGATGCGCGAATCCCACGATGGCGGCGATGGTCAGCCATTGCTCCGCGCCATAGCTTAGGAGCGCAAACAGCCGCACCGCCAGCGGCGGAGCGCCGCTATCGTCGCTGTACGCGCCGATGTATGCGATCAGGTACGCCCAGCCGAGCACGGCGAGTCCCAACGCGATCCACCGAGCCCGCTCCATCGCGCGCCAGGCGCCGCGCGTGCCGGCCAGGGCGAAGCCCAAGAGAAACACGCCGAAGTACAGGGCATGGTTGTACCAATCGCCGATGAGCGCATGGTTCGAGGGAAATCTTGTCCCGAGACCCACCCGGATGGCGCATAGGTACGCCAACGGCCACAGTAAAATCCCGACACCCGACAAGCGCCGTTCGGCGAGGCGGCGCAACCACGGAATCACGGGCGGCGCGACGCACACGGCGATATAGAGCACAACGGTGTACACCCAGAGATAGGCGACAAACCACAAATGATTCCACGTCGGCATGATGAGGCAATCGCCGCCGCGGCAGAATCCATGAAAGCCCGTGATGTAGAGCCGATAGAACTCGGCGAATCCTCCCGCGTAGCGCAATTTTTCAACCACCTCGAGGTAGGACTGCGGCGGTACGATCACGAGCATGCCAAAGACCAGCGGGATGAGCAGGCGGGTCGAACGTAATCTCAGAAAGCCGCCCGAGCCTTGGCGCGCCAGCAGGAAACTTGTGGCGACGCCGGAGACCAAGAACAACAGCGACAGCCGCCATGGCGAGGTCAACATCATCAGGGGCTGGAGCGCGGCCGAGGCGTGCGGACTCTTCACGTGCCAGTCCCACGTCACGTAGTACATGCCGACGTGGTAGAGGATGAGCAGCATGAAGGCGCCGATCCTGACCCAGTCGAGGTCGTAGCGGCGTTGTCCCAGGTCTTCTTTGAACAGAGTCGGCGCGGTCATATAGCCTCCAGGATGGGTACGGGCGCCAGCCTGCGCGCGGACCTTTTGCCCGGCAACGCATCTGGGATCAGCGGGACTTAAGGCGCGACGAGCGGCGAGCATGCGATGATGAAGCGATGACGGAATCCCCGGACAACCCGCTCGAGGCGTACGTGCGCGCCGCATTGGCGCTGCAGGGATACAGGTTCGACGATGCCGAGATTGCGGAAATCGTCGTGCAATTCTCGCGCCTCGAAGCCATCGCGCGAACGATCTTTGATTCGCCGCTGCCCTTCGCTTCGGCGCCTGCGCCGGTGTTTCGCCCGTGATTGGATCGGCTGCCGACATCGCGCAGCAAATCCGCGAGGGCGCGCGCAGCGCCGCGGCTGTCTTGGCGGAATGCAAGGCGCTGATTGCAGCCCGCGATCCCGACTTAAATTGCTTCACCGCAAGGACCTTCGAGCGTGCCGAGCGCGAAGCGGCCGCGATCGATGACTCATGCGGCCAGGGCAAGCCATTGCCGCCCCTGGCCGGCGTTCCCTATGCCGTGAAGAACTTGTTCGATGTCGAAGGGATGGTGACGCTCGCCGGTGCGAAGATAAATGCCGCCAATGCACCGGCCGCCGCTGATGCAACCATCGTCGCGCGAATGAGCCGTGCGGGCGCGATCCTGGTGGGCGCGCTCAACATGGAAGAACTGGCTTACGGCTTCCTCACCGAAAATCCTCACTACGGCACCACACGCAATCCGCACGATCGCACCCGCGGCGCGGGCGGTTCGTCCGGCGGCTCGGCTGCGGCGGTCGGGGCCGGAATGTTGCCGATCACGCTGGGTTCCGACACCAGCGGTTCGATTCGCGTGCCGGCATCGCTGTGCGGCGTATTTGGCTTGAAGCCAACCTATGGCCGATTGCCGCGCAGCGGCACGTATCCCTTCGTGAATAGCTTCGATCATGTCGGACCGTTTGCAAACAGTGTCCTCGGGTTGGCGCTTTCGTACGACGCGATGCAGGGACCGGATCCCGCTGATTCCGCCTGCGCACAGCGTGCCATCGAGCCTGTCGGCGCGTCGCTTTCGCTGCCCCGGGGAATTCGGGTCGGCATCTTGGGAGGCTGGTTTCACGAGTGGGCGGATCCGACGGCACGGCGTTCGGTGCAAATGGTGGCCGCGGCGCTCGGTGCAACCGAGTGGACGGAACTAAAGAGCGCGGAGGTTGCGCGCGCTGCCGCCTACATCGTTACGGGTGCGGAGGGCGGCGCGCTGCACCGGCCCCGCTTGATCGAACGGTATGAGGATTTCGGGCCCTCTTCGCGGTCGCGCCTGGTCGCGGGCGGATTGATTCCCGCAAGCTGGGTGATCCAGGCGCAGCGAGTGCGCCAGCACGCCTATCGAGAAGCCATGGAGTTGTTTGAGCACTTTGACCTGTTGATTGCGGCAGCGGCCCCGGCGATCGCGCCGCACGTCGGCCAGGAGACACTGCTGATCAACGGCCGCAGCATTCCCGTCAAGGCTGGACTCGGCGTGCTCACCCAACCTATTTCTTGCATCGGCCTGCCGGTATGCGCCGTTCCCGTCTGGCCCGGCGGTGACTCGCCCGTGGAGCGGGCCTTGCCCGTGGGTGTGCAGCTCATCGGCGCGCCCTGGCGCGAGGATGTGTGTATTGCCGCGGCTCGCACGCTCGAGCAGGCAGGGATCGCCAAAGTTCGGGCGCCCTCGGCACCGTGATATTGATCGGCTCGAGTACTCGCCCTGACGAAGGCTTCACCACCCGATCAAATTCACAGTGACGAGGGCTACAGCGGCCGGCGATGGCGAGTCAAAGTCGCGGCGATCGAAGCCAGCACCGCCATTCGCACGGCAACGCCGTTGTTCACCTGCTCGCGAATGACTGAGCGCGGCCCGTCGGCCACTTCGGAGGAGATTTCAACGCCGCGGTTCATGGGCCCGGGATGCATGACGAGCACGCTGGCCGCGGCCAATTTCAGGCGCTGCGCCGTCAGGCCAAAATCCTTGAAGTACGCGGCGTCATCGAGCGAGGCGGCTTGCGCCATGCGCTCTTTTTGGATTCGCAGCATCATCACCACATCCGCACCTGTGATGCCGTCCTCGATGCGTGTAAAGCGCTGCGCGCCGCGAAATTCGGCCTCTTCCGGCAGCAGCGCCTCGGGCGCGACAAGGCGCAAATCCGTGGTTCCCAAGGTGTTCAGCGCCGTCGCCGCCGATCGAGCCACGCGCGAATGCTTGATGTCGCCGACGATGGCCACCTTCAATCCCGTGAAGCGGCGTTTGTGGGTGCGAATCGTCAGCACGTCCAGCAGTCCTTGCGTGGGGTGCGACAGGTGCGCCTCGCCGGCGCTGATCACCGACACGTGCGGGGCCACATGATCGATCAGGAACTCGGGCATGCCGGCTTCGGAATCGCGAATCACGAAAACATCGGTGTTCATCGCCTCGAGCGTGTAAATGGTGTCGAGCATGCTTTCGCCCTTGGCGCGCGAGCTGGAATGCAGGTCCAAGTTGAGAACATGCGCCCCTAAGCGCCGGCTGGCGAGATCGAACGAGGCGCGCGTGCGCGTGCTCGGCTCGAAAAATAGATTTGCCAGGGTCACACCGGCCAGTTCGCGGCCTTCATAGGCAGGCTGTCCAGGAAGGCGGCGGTAGCGTTCCGCTCGATCCAGAATGGCCGTTAACGCATCGCGCGCCAGGCCTTCGAGCGTGATGAGGTGGCGCAAGCCCCCCGCGCTGTCTTGTTGTGATCGCATTTTGCGCCTAGGAGCTCCCTGTTTTTTCTGTGAACCAACGCTCCAAGATCACGCAGGCCGCCGCTGCATCGACATCGGACTTCGCCACGCGCCGCCGCCGCAATCCGGACGCGCGCGCCGTTTGCAGCCGTGCCTCGGCTTCGAGCGACGAGTAGCGTTCGTCCACCATCACAACTTCGAGCGCGTGACGCCGCGCCAGTTCCGCGGCGAATTTGCGGGCGGCGCCGGTCATATCGTTATCGGAACCGTCCACATTATACGGCAGCCCGACCACCGCCATATCAGGTTGCCAATCGCGCATGATCGTGGCGATCAACTCCCAACGTGGACCGCTCGGTCCCGCGGGCACCGTCTCGAGGGCCGTAGCATTGCGGCTCAGGGAGTCGCCGCAGGCAACGCCGATTCTGCGCAGGCCGAAATCAAATGCCAGAACGATCTTCGGTCGGGAAGACTCAGGCATTTCCGCCGGTGGGGCTGACTCGCGACAGGTCCACCCCCAAGAGACGCCCGGCGGCCTGCCAGCGAGACTCAAGCGGCAATTCGAAAATCAACCCCAAATCCACCGGCGCGCTCAGCCATGCGTTCGCCCGGATCTCTTCCTCCAACTGGCCCCCATCCCAGCCTGCATACCCCAGGGCGACGACGGCCTCATCGGGACCCTGCCCGCGAGCCATGGCCGCCAAGATGTCTCGCGAGGTGGTGACGTGCAGCGAATCGGAAACCTTGAGCGTCGAGTCCCATTCGCCGAAGGCCCGATGTACTACGAAGCCGCGATCGGTTTGCATGGGGCCGCCGCGCAACACTTGCCGCTCCCACAAAGGCCCTTTGCCGAGTTCGATTTCCAGCTGTTCGAATATTTCCCCCATGCGCATCGGCAGGGGTTTGTTGAGGATGAGGCCGAGCGCGCTCTGCGAATTGTGATCGCACACCAGGACGACGGTCCGCGCAAAATTCGGATCGCCCATGTACGGCATGGCGATCAGCAGCTGGTTGGTCAAATAGCCGGAATCGCTCATGCTAAGGCTTGCCCGGCTCTGAATAAAACACGGCGCCGCCCTGCGTCGAGCCTTCCAGAAATTGCCATTCGTACGCGATGCGGATCTGATCGTGCTTCGAGGACAACTCGCTCGGGAATGGGTCGAATGGTGCGGCCAGCTTCAGGATCCTCATGGCGGCCTCATCGATCTCGGCGTGGCCGCTGCTGCGCCTGATGATGGTTTGAAGCAGTCTGCCGTCGGCACCAATGGTCACCTCGACGACCGGCGTTCCGGAGTGCTTCTCGCGCCGTGCGACATCGGGAAAGTTCATCGTGCCGACGCGCTCGATTTTCCGGCGCCAGCTGTCCAAATACACGGCGACGTCGGATTCGCGCGTATCGGCGGCGATCCAGAGTTCGTGCTTCGCCTCGCCGCGCAAGCGCAGCTCGATCCCATCGTCGTTCGGCGTCATCGCCAGATCCGGCCGTTTCTCGAGCAACAGCGGCAGCTCGGAGGCGTCCTTGGCCGAGTTCGAAGCGGCAAAATAGAAAATCTTCTGCGAGGGGCTATGCGTCGCGACCAGCTCTTCCGCGCCCGTGTCCGAGCCGGACCGCCGCTCGTCCAGTCCCTCGCCGCTGGGAACCCCGAGACGGTCGACGGGCATCAACGATGATTTTGGGATGAGACTTCGTTCGCGCTTCAGGGTGTTGCCCGAGCCCAATTGCGTGCGCTGCGACAGGTAGCGCGCGTTGGGGTTATTGGCGACGCTGGGCGCGCGCTCATTCACGAGCACGACTTCCAGGCCCGGCGCCCCCGTGTCTCCCGAGCTGCTGGTGGCGGAGCTGAACGTCACGCCCAGAATGATGATTCCATGCAAAAGCGCGGCCAGAAAGCACGTGGTCAACATGCGATCATTCGCGGGCGGCAGGCCGCTACGCAGCATGTCGCTTTGCAGCGCGCCATCAGTTTGAAGCGTTTCCGAATTCACGCGGCGCCCAAATTCCTCTCGATTGCCTCCGCCAGCAGGGATCCGATATCGATACCATGCTTTTTGTTTAGTTCACGAATTCCCGTCGGACTTGTGACGTTGATCTCGGTGACGTAGTCGCCGATGACGTCCAGTCCGACAAATATCATGCCCGCATCGCGCAGCTTAGGTCCGATTTGCGCGCAGAGCCATCTATCGCGATCGTTCAGCGGGCGGCTTTCGGCCCGCGCGCCGGCCGCCAGATTGCCGCGGTTGTCTTCAGGCAGCGGAATGCGGGCAAGTGCGTAGGGCACCGGCTCTCCGTCGATCAAAATGATGCGGCAATCGCCCGCCGTGACGATTTCAGGCAAATAGCGCTGCACGATGGCGTAACGGGTGCCGTAGCCAGTCAGGGTTTCGAACACGACATTGCGATTCTTGTCGCCTTGCTCGAGAACAAAGATGGATTTGCCGCCCATGCCATCCAGCGGCTTGCACACCGCCTTGCCGTGCTCCTTCAAGAATTCGCCCATGTCATGCATGTCGCGCGTGATGAGTGTGGGCGCGCAACACTGCGGAAACCAGGCCGTATACACCTTCTCGTTGATATCGCGCAGGCCTTGCGGCCGATTGTAAACATGCGCGCCCTGCAGCTGCGCGCGATCGAGGATGTAGGTGCTGTAGATGTATTCCGTATCGAACGGCGGATCCTTGCGCATCAGGATCACGTCGAATTCACCCAGTTTGTGAGGCGCGGCCTCCCCCATGGAGAACCATTTTGACGAATCATCTGAGACCCGGAGCGGCGCGAGCCGGCCCCACGCAACCCCATCGCGGAGCCAAAGATCTTTCTGTTCGGCATAGTGCAGCTCCCAGCCTCGCGCCTGCGCGGCGAGCAACAGCCCTAAGGTGGTGTCCTTGGCCGGCTTGATCGCTGCGATGGGGTCCATGACCACGACGAGGCGCACTCGAGACGACATGCTCATTCCTCCAGTCTAGCGCAAGCGGCTCAAGTGCCCGCTCTATTGGGAAAACTGTGAACCAGGCCACCGTTGTTTGCTCGCGCATGCCTCGAAATGTCGACCCCGTACCGTGGCTTGCGCGGCCTGGATATGTTAAAAAGCCACAAGATTCCAGCACCTACGCAAGTCATGGAGAGCATGATCACCAGCGGCAAGCCGAAACTCACGGGCCTCAAGGTTCTCGTGATCGATGACAGTAAGACCATTCGCCGTACCGCTGAAACCCTGCTCACCAAGGAGGGCTGCGAGGTGTTCACGGCCGTCGACGGTTTCGATGCCCTTTCGAAGATCGCCGACCACCAGCCGGATATCGTGTTCGTCGACATCATGATGCCTCGCCTAGACGGATACCAGACCTGTTCCTTGATCAAGCACAACAAGGTATTCAAACAGATTCCCGTGATCATGCTATCGAGCAAGGATGGGCTATTCGACCGGGCCCGCGGCCGAATCGTAGGATCGGAACATTATTTGACCAAGCCGTTTACCAAAGACGAATTGTTGGGAGCGATCGAAGCTCACGTCGGGAAATGACGGAGAATACGAGATGGCACTGATTCTAATCGTTGACGATTCACCCACCGAGGTATTCGTCATGCAAAAGGCGCTGGAGAAGCACGGTTTCAAGACCGCCGCCGCCGAAAATGGCGAAGAAGGTGTGCGCAAGGCGAAGGAAATGAAACCGGATCTAATTTTCATGGATATCGTGATGCCGGGCGTCAATGGCTATCAGGCCACGCGGATGCTGATCAACGATCCTGAAACCAGCTTGATTCCCATCATCATGGTGACCACCAAGGGTCAGGAGACCGATCGGGTCTGGGGCTTGCGGCAGGGCGCCGTGGATTATTTGGTCAAGCCGGTATCTGCCCAGGCGCTGGTCGAAAAGGCGCAGGCCGCACTGGCTACATGACGAGTACGACTAGTGGGTCGGACACGAGCCTGCGGGGCTTGCGCGACCGACCGTTCGAATTGCTCAAGGAGTTAGAGAAGCGCAGCCGCACGGTGGCCGCGAACAGCGTTGCCGAGGCGGACGCGGGACAAGAGTGGGTCGGCGTTGCGTTTCGCATGGGCGGCGAGACTTTTTTGGTTGCGCGCGAGGAGACCCGCGAGGTTCTCGGCTATCCGGCTGTGGTTACACGAATTCCGGGGGCCAAGAGCTGGGTAAAGGGGTTGGCCAATGTGCGCGGAGCGCTGATGCCGATGCTGGATTTGCGGCAATTCTTGGGCAGCGGCGCGACCACGTCCGCGCGCAACACGCGCATCGTCGTGGTCAATCACCGGGATATTCCGGCGGGTTTGATGGTCGATGAGGTGCTGGGTTTTCGGCGTTTTGCGGAATCGGAATTCAGTGCGGAAGCGCCGCCGACGGTGATCCGCTGCGATAGCTATCTTGCCGGCGCCTTTCGCCGCGGGGGCGAAGTCTGGCCGGTCTTGAGCTTGAAGACTTTGGTGGAAAGCCAGAGCTTCCTGCAGGCGGCAAGTTAGGTTGTGGAACAAAGATGACGACTAGGCGAATCGAAAAATCATCGAGATCCGATTTGCTGCCGGTACTGGCAGCGTTGCTGGTGCTGTGCCTGATTATCGCCGCGGTCCTGACCGCGCTGACGCGCAATTCCGCTCCGGTCGCCGCGCCCGCCGAGCAATTGTCGCTCGTGGTGCAGCGCATGCCCTTCGAGGCGCAGAATGCATTGCGCGGCGAATCGAGCGCTTTCGATGCGCTCGCCAAGAGCGCCGCCCGACTCAAGTCATTGCGCGGCGGCATGCCGGGCACCGGCGATGCGGCCGCCTGGAGCAAGTTGAACGACGGCGTGGCGGCGGTCGCGGAAGCCCGTTCGGCAGTCGAGACGATCCAAGCCTCCAATCAAGAAGTGCGCGAGCTGGCGCCTAAGCTGCTCTCGGAGCTGGGCGATCTGGGCAGCTCCGTGGGCGTGCAGAAGCTCGAGGGCATGAGCCGGTATCTGGAGCGCTTCGAGCTGACGGTGCAGCGGATTCAGCAGGATTTGAACGGTTTGAGTTCCGGCGTCAGCGACGCCGGGCCCAGCGCGCAGCGCCTGGCCGACAGCTTGGAATTCCTCAATCAGGTGATCCGCGGCTTGTCGGGTGAAGAATCCGGCATCGCCATTCAAAAGGTTACCGGGGCCGATCCTGAACAGCGGCTGAAGACGGTGGTGCAGCGCAATCAGCAATACACCAACAGCGTGCGCAAGGCGATCGGCGCGGCCGAGCCGCTCGCGAAGGCCCAGGCCGCGGCGCGCGCCTTGCCGGCGCTTGCGAACACGCTCGCAACCCAATTGGGAAGCGCGACGCCGCGGGCGGAGAGCGGCGGCAGCTACAAGTTTTGGATACTGGCATTGCTGACGCTGGCGGCGCTGCTGTTCGCCGCGCTCGGCTGGGCCTATTCCAAGACCGCCGACAAACGGCGCACCAACGAGGCGCGGGTGCGCGAAAACGAACGCAACCAGGAAGCCATCATGCGCTTGCTGGACGAGCTGTCGAGCTTGGCGGATGGCGATCTGACGGTGCAGGCGACCGTCACCGAAGACATTACCGGGGCGATCGCCGATTCGATCAACTATGCCATCGAGGCGCTGCGCGAGCTGGTGACCACCATCAACGACAGCGCCATCCAGTTGGATGGCGCCGCCAAGCAGACGCAAGGGGCTGCGGCGCATATGGCGAAGGCCAGCAGCGCGCAGTCGCGCCAGATCTCTGCGGCCAGCGAGTCCATGGCCGACATGGCCGCGTCGATCGAAGAGGTGTCGGGCAATTCCGAACGCTGCTCGGATGTTGCGAGGCATTCGGTCGATGTCGCGCATAAAGGCGGCGACGCGGTACGGCGCACGATCGACGGCATGAATGCGATACGCGAGACCATTCAAGAGACCAGCAAACGCATCAAGCGCCTCGGCGAAAGCTCACAGGAGATCGGCAACATCGTCGAGCTGATCAACGACATTGCCGAGCAGACCAATATTCTGGCCCTGAATGCCTCGATCCAAGCATCCATGGCGGGCGAGGCGGGGCGCGGTTTTGCCGTGGTGGCGGATGAGGTGCAAAGACTCGCGGAGCGCGCCGCGAACGCGACCAAGCAGATCGAAGTGCTCGTGCGCACCATTCAAACCGATACCAACGAAGCCGTGGTGTCCATGGAACGCAGCACGACGGATGTCGTCGGCGGCGCGCTGTTGGCGGAGAACGCCGGCGCCGCGCTCGAGGAAATCGAACAAGTCTCGAATCAGATCGCGAGCCTGGTGCAGAACATTTCGGCCAGTGCGCGCCAGCAAGCCGCCGTATCCGGCAATATTTCAAAAAACATGCAAGTGGTGCGCGAGATCTCTTCGCAGACCGCGGAAGGTTCGACCGCGACCTCCACCTCCATCGCCAAACTCGCAGCGCTTTCGGCCCAGTTGCGCAAGTCGGTGGCGGGGTTCCGGCTTCCCGACTTCGGCACCGCGGCCACGTCGGGCAAGTTGCCCGCGTTGAAAGAACCGCCGGCACCGACCGCACCAGCCGCGTCCGCCGCTCCAGCCAGTCCCGGAAAAATGCGCAAGGCGAGCGGCATTGGAGCCTAGGCTCCCGACGGTTCCGGCATGACTGATATCAGCTCCCAAACCCTGCACATAGTCGCCAAGGAACTCAGCGTAACCTTGAACGATGCGCGTGCCTCCCTCGAGGCGTACGCGGATCGGCCCGACCAGCGCCTCCTGCTGGAGAAATGCGCAGATCAGCTGCATGCGGCCCATGGCGTGCTGCGCCTGGTCGAAGTGTACGGCGCGGCGTTGCTCGCCGAGGAAATGGAACACGTCACGCGCTACCTACTCAGTTCCGGCAACGATCAGAAACGGCAGGTCGACGGCCTCGATGCGCTGATGCGGGCGATGGTGCAGCTGCCGACGTATCTAGAACGCGTCTTGTCCGGCGGCCGGGACCTGGCGCTGGTGCTGCTGCCGCTGCTCAACGACTTGCGCTCGGTGCGCGGCAGCCCCTTGCTGTCCGAGGGCACGTTGCTGCTGCTCAACCTGAAATCCGATCAGAACGCGGCGCCGCAATCACTTACCCAGGGCGAACAATCGATTTCGGTGGCGCAATGGGCGCGGCGCCTCCGGCCGCGATTCCAAATCGGCTTGCTGGGCTACATCCGCGGCGAACGCACCGTGCAGAATCTGGAAATTCTGGCGAAGGTTACCGAAAAGCTCGAGCAGGTCGCTACGACGCAACCGGTGTTCCAGTTGTGGTGGGTCGTCGGCGCCATCCTGGAAGCGGTACGCGCCAACGGATTGGAGGGCAGCGCGACCTTGAAGCGTTTGCTCGGTCAAGCGGATCGGCAAATCAAGGCGCTCTACGAACTCGGTGAAGCGCGCTATTGCGAAGATCCGCCGCTCGACCTATTGAACAACTTGCTGTACTACGTCGCGCGGGCAACCACCAGCGGCGGACGGATTTCCGCCGTGCGTGCTTCGTTCAAACTCTCCGAACTTCTCCCGGTGGATGACACCATTGAACAGGAGCGCGAAAGCCTCTCGGCGCCCAGCGTCAAATTGATGCGCACGGTCGCGGCGGCGATCAAGGAGGACCTGTCCAAGGTCAAGGATGTCCTCGATATCTTCGTGCGCCGCGGCGGCGGCCAAAGCGCGGAGCTGCTGCCGCAACTCGATCTGTTGAAAAAGATCAGCGACACGCTCGGCGTGCTGGGTTTGGGAGAGTTGCGCCAGCGCGTGCAGGATGAAATCCAAGCGCTGTCGCAAATCATTCAAGACGGCAAGCCGCCGTCCGAGGAATCGCTGGTCAAAGTCGCCGGCGTTCTCCTATCGGTGGAAGATAGTCTTGACGATCAGCTGGTGCGGCTGATTTTGCCCCAAGCAGCCGGGTCCGCCGCGGATGTTCCGCTCGATCAAGACAACGAGTTCAGGCAGGTCAGCGAGGCGGTGCTGCGCGAGTGCATCGTCAATCTGGCGCGCATCAAGGAAGCGGTTTCGGCCGCCGTGCAAAAACCCAACGAATTCTCGGCGCAGGGACTCGACAATGTGCCGCAGCTGCTGCGCGGCATCACCGCGGGGCTGCTCATGCTCGGCAAGGGTCGTGCGGTCGAATTGATGGATGCCATCGGCAAGCAAGTCCGCATGCTCATCGAGCCGGGCGCGCCGCCGCCGGAGCCGATCCGCCTGGAACGAGTGGCCGATGCCATCGTCAGCATCGAGTACTACATGGAGACGCTGCAGAGCGGGCGTACCGATCCTTGGTACATGCTGGATAATGCCGAGACCTGTCTCAAGACGCTCGCGGATGATGACGCGCTGTCGCGCGTGCCGAATTTGAATCTCACGAGCAGCGAAGCCGCCAAGACACTGAAGCTGGATCCGGCGGAAACCATCGCGATGGAGCGCACCAAGCGCGCGCATGCCGCGACCAATCCTTTGGTCGTCGTGCCGGAGCCCGAGGCGGTCGATCCGCAATTCGTCGAGCTGTTCATTGAGGAAGCCCGGGAAGAAATCGCTTCGGTGCAAAAGACCTTTCCGTTGTGGGACCAGAATCCCATGGACCTGGAGGCGTTGTCTTCCATGCGCCGCAGCTTCCATACCTTGAAGGGCAGCGGCCGCATGGTGGGAGCCCGCGCGATCGCGGAATTCGCCTGGTCGATTGAGAATCTGCTGAATCGGATCATCGACAAGACGCTTTCGCGCACCCCGGGAATGATGGCCTTGCTGCGCAACTCGGTCGCAGCCCTGCCGCAATTGGTGGAACAGCTGGAGACCGGGCGACCCGTCAACACGCCGATCGAGGCGTTGATGACCCGCGCTTTTGCGTATGCCGATGGCCGTGATCCTGAGCAGGCCAAGGTCAATATTGCGCCCGAGGATCGCACCGGATCGGACGCCAGCAGTGCCACGACGAGCTGGGCCGGCGCCGCGGCGGCCGCTACCACGGCGGCGCAAAAGCCGTCCATGGACGCCGCGCTGCATGACATCTACGCCAAGGAAACCACCAGTCATTTGACTGAAATCCGCGATTACTTGCGCAAGCGCACAGGTCAGCCTGCACCGCACGAGCTCCCCGAATCGGTATATCGGGCCATCCACACTTTGAGCGGTAGTTCAAAGATGGCGGAGGCACGCCATGGCATTCGCATCACCGAACCGCTGAACCATGTCATGCGCAAGGTTTTCGATAGCGGACACGGGCTGTCGGATGCGGGCCTGGCGACGCTCGAGCAGTCGGTACGCGCCATCGAAAACGTGCTCTCCCACATCGATGAATCGACCGGATTTTTCTCCGATCAGCCGGCGCTGCTGGCGCGATTCCGCGATCTGGAAGCCGAAGTGGACGCGACGATCGCCAGCGCCGCGCGCGATACCAGCGCCTCCGCCATGGTGCCAGCGCTGGCTGCGGCTCCTGCGCCCGTGGAAGAATTCGATCACGAAATAGCGAACATTTACAGCGAGGAAGCGACCGAGCTGCTGGAAGCGGCTCAGGGTTCGCTGACCGTTTGGAATAAAGACCGCAAGGACAAGCAACCGGTCGCCGAGCTGCAGCGTCAGCTGCACACCCTCAAGGGCGGGGCTCGAATGGCGGGCGTTACCGCGATGGGTGACTTGAGTCACGAGCTCGAGACTTTGGTGCTGCAGATCGACAACGGCGCGGTCGCAGGCGACGAACATGCTCATGCAGTCATGCAGGCCAGCCTGGATGAACTCTCACGCATGCGCGATCTGGTCAGCCGCGGCACTCTGCCTGGCGATGCGCGCGACCTGATTGCGCAAATACGCGGGCTCGCGAATCCAGCGCACGCCTCGGCGGCTGGCGCCGCAGCTCCCGCCGGCGCTTCAGTCGTGCCCGCCGCGGCACCGGCGCCAAGCGCGCCTGCGACAGCGGCGCCAACAGCCGCCGCCGCAGCGCAGCCCGCCGCAGCGCGCGCGCCGGTTGCAGCGCCTGCGCGTGAGGTTGCGCCGGAAGCTTCGCCGGAGCCGGCGGCCTTGGAGGATGCCTCCAGCCTGGAATTGAGCAGCGCGCCGGTATTGCCGGGGCGCGAGGCGCCGCCCGTGGAGCGGGTGGAGATGGCGCGCGTGGATGCCGACTTGCTCGACACCATGCTCAATAATGCCGGTGAGGTGAGCATCTTTCGCGCTCGCCTCGATCAGCAAGTCAATTCGATTGATTTCAATCTGGCCGAGCTGGCGCGAACCGTAACGCGCCTGAAGGAACAACTGCGCGGCCTGGAAATCGAGACCGAAGCGCAGGTTTTGCACCGGCACCAGGATATCGAACCGCGGCGAGATGATTTCGATCCGCTCGAATTGGACCGCTACTCCGCCCTGCAGCAGTTCTCGCGGGCACTCGCGGAAACTTCGAGCGACGTTGCCAGCATTCAGGGTTTGCTCGAGACCCTGACGCGCGAGGCGCAGAGTCTGTTGACGCAGCAGGCGCGAGTCATCACCGAACTGCAAAACAGCCTAATGCGCACGCGCATGGTGCCGTTCCAACGCCACGTTCAGCGCCTGACGCGATTGGTGCGGCAGGCGGCGAACGATACCGGCAAACGAGCGGAGCTTGCGGTGCAAGGCGCCGCAGCAGAACTCGATCGACAGATGCTGGAGCGGATGGTTGCGCCGCTGGAGCACATGCTGCGCAATTCCGTCGTGCACGGCATCGAACCGCCCGATAGGCGCGCCCAGCTCGGCAAGCCCGATGTGGGCCGAATTTCAATCAGCTTGGAGCGCGATGGCGCGGAGATCGTCATCGTCGTGGCGGATGACGGCGCCGGCATCAACGTCAAGCTGATCCGCGAGAAGGCGATTGCGCTCGGGTTGATCGACGCACACGCGAAGCTCACCGACGAGGAGGCCGTGCAGCTCATATTGGAGCCCGGTTTCAGCACCGCCGGTCACGTCACGCAGGCAGCGGGCCGCGGTGTCGGCATGGATGTCGTCGCGACCGAAGTCAAAAAGCTGGGCGGGGGTCTTTTCATCGACTCGACCTACGGCAAGGGATCGCGATTCACAATTCGTCTGCCCTTCACGTTGGCGATCAGCCAAGCGTTGATTGTGCGGGTCGCGGAGGAGACCTATGCCCTGCCGCTGGCAACGGTGGAAGGTGTCGTGCGCCTGCCGCGGAATATCGTCGCGCGGCATTTGGGCAAGGATGCGCCGCTGTTCGAATACGGCGGCCAGAAATACCGCTTTCAACATCTGGGCTCGTTCGTGGGCCTCGGCGCCACGCGCTTGCCCGATTCTGATGTTTCCATGTCCGTCGTACTGATCCGCGCCGGCGAACACTCGACGGCCCTGGTGACCGATGAGTTGGTTGGCAGCCGCGAAATTGTCGTGAAGTCCTTAGGTCCGCAGATATCCGCGATCCGCGGCATCGCCGGCGCCACGATTTTAGGCGACGGCCGCATCGTACTCATTCTCGACATGGGTTCGTTGGTGCGATCGGAATGGCGCGCGCGCCCCACCGAGACCGTTGTGCTCGATCAACGCGACCGGCGCACCTTCGCGCTCGTCGTAGACGACTCGATTACGGTGCGCCGCGTCACGCAGCGCCTGTTGGAACGCAATGGCATGCGCGTGTTGACGGCGAAGGACGGCGTCGATGCCGTATCGCTGCTGCAGGAGAATTTGCCTGACATAATCTTGTTGGACATCGAGATGCCGCGCATGGATGGCTACGAAGTGGCCGCGCACGTGCGCAACGATCCGCGCCTGAAGCAGATTCCGATCGTGATGATCACATCGAGAGTCAGTGAAAAACATCGCGCGCGAGCAATCGAGCTCGGTGTGGATGATTATCTCGGCAAGCCATATCAAGAGAGCCAACTGCTCGATGCGATCGAGCCGCTGGTCAATCGCCGCAGCGCCGTCGCTCGGTAGGAGCCTTAAGCCCCATGTCCGAATTGCGCGACGAGCTCTACAGCTTGCTGGTGCCTCTGGCGGGGGAGCGGTTGATCGTGCCGCGTGCCTGCGTCGCCGAGGTCATCGGCTATCAAGCGCCCGCGGAAATGACGAATGCGCCGCCCTGGTACGTGGGCGTCGTGAGCTGGAGCGGGCGCAATGTGCCGGTCGTCTCCTTCGAAGGCGCATTCGGCCAGCCGCTGCCGAGTATTTCGACGCGAACGCGCATCGTGATTTTCCATGCCGCTGGCGGCCAAGTGAAGGCGGGCTACTTCGGAATGCTGACGCAAGGATTCCCGCAGCTGGTGCGCGTCAATGCGGATGTCGTGCGGCCCGATCCGTCGCGCAGCTTTCCGGAACGTTCGCCGGTGATTTGCCAAGTCCGTATGGTCAATGAGACGCCGCTGATACCTGATCTAGAGCGTCTGGAGCAAATGATTGCCGAGGAAACCTCGGTGATGCAGTAGCAATTGGGTATTCAGGCAGGCTCCTAGTGCAGCAGCCCAAAGACCGCCACCGCATTGGTCGTACCCACGAATACCTTGCCATCGGCGATGACCGGCGTGATGTATTTGTTGCCGGTGCCGAACTGATCTCGATTCGCCGCCGCCTGATTGCTGTTGTATAGCTCGTGCGCAAGATTGGTTGCGTCATAGGCGTGCAGCACCGCGGTGGTTGTGTTCTCGTGCGCCCACACGATGCCGTTGGCTGTTCCGTTCGCGGACACGCTCGGTGCGGTCCCAGGATAGGTGAATTGCGTGGCGGATTGCGATTGCGGTGTGGTGCCGAGCTTGGCGCTTGAAATCGCAAATGCCTTCAATGTGCCGGACACATCGCCGTAATAGAGTGTGCCGTTGAA
>Ga0302325_10004104_pt1 | contig 33816 bp, 26 predicted proteins | sample Palsa_T0_2_FD_201948 | JGI IMG/M metagenome (GOLD analysis project Ga0302325, IMG submission 201948) | Peat permafrost microbial communities from Stordalen Mire near Abisko, Sweden - Palsa_T0_2 | ecosystem: Environmental > Terrestrial > Soil > Palsa > Peat permafrost | place: Sweden: Abisko... | reverse complement strand
GTTGAACGCCTGCGTGCCGGTCGCAAAGCTCAATCCGGTAAGCGTCACGCTGTTGGTGTTTGACCCTGTGGGGATGCTGGCGAGTACCACGAACGACATGATGCTCTCGTTTCCGGCCGAATCCACCGCACTTACTGCGTAATATAGAATCTGTCCGCCCGCCAGCGTACCTCCGGTTCCGATAGTGGCCGCCAGGCTCACCATGGGCACGCCTGGTCCACCGGGCGATGTGGTCGACGGAACCACGAAACCCACGGTTAGCTCCTCATTCACCCCGCCATCGCTGGCGTTGTCGGACCTCTCGCTGATCTGGTATTGTGGATTTCCACTTGAATCGATTGTGTTCCCGAGGAGCGGGCGCGGCACTCCCACCGCGGCGTTAGGCTGGGGCCACGCACCTGTGTCCCCCGGTATCTGGCCGTTCGTGTCTTCGTACCATTCGTCCTGATAGATCTGTGCCGTAATGCTCGTGATTCGGTAATTTACACCCGGCGCAATCTTGACTATACGGAACGGCTGCCGTTGAAATCCTTCTTTAAGGTACGTTACCGTAATGATATCGCCAGGCCGCAGCCCTAAGGCCATTATGCTGGTCTCAAAAGTGATATAAGTATTCCCGTCGATGGCCTTATCCAGTGTGAATTGGAGCATCCGCGCGGCCTGATCGTAGTTCGGAATACCTAGCGCCATGAGCGTGGTGGTAATCGCTTGACCGGTCAGATCCATGTCGTCGACGTCCACGATCGCCAGGCTGTCTTGCTGGTAAGAATTGAATGCATCCTGGAACTCCACCGTCACTTGGTTTGGAGTATCCGCGATACTGCGTGATGTAACTTGAACGCTGGTCTCTCCGTTGGCCTTTCGTAGGATATTCGCAACGCCGGTGGAGCCGTCGCTGAACTCATATCCGGGCCAGCCGCCACTCAACGGTTCCGCGCTGTTGCTCCAAGCCACCTGGGTTGGCTGCTGCAGCGCGATCGAGTTTTCCACTTGCAATTGCAACAAACCGGCCATGCTGTATGTGAGCAGCAATCTGGACCCGTTCCGGATGCCGCGAATTGTGTCTCCCGCGTTCCGTCGCCTTTGCATGCACAAGTTGCAGGAAAAGCGCGCGATCATTATGTTGTTTCCGTTCAGATCCTGCGTTTGGATCTGCTGATCGCAATAAGCCGCGGCGGACGCAAAAGTTGTAAGATCGATGTTTTCGGTCCCCCACCCGCTGCGCTGAAGGATATCCAATAGGATCCACGCTGGGTTGGCGGTGAACGCTGTGCTCTGATAACTGCCGTCTGCCGCGTAGATCGGCAATTGCAAGCCATCGGCCAGCACCTGCACGGTAGGCAGTGATTGGCCATTGTTAATCTGATTGGGCACCACCACCGAGAGGTAAGCCATGCTGCCGTACGGATCGCCCGCCGGACTACCCGTTGCGGTTGTGAAGTCGGGGTCAAACGCGCCGTTCCGGCTGCCTAGGCTGATCGCGTTGTACCAGCCCGTCGCGGTCATGTTCTTCCCGGATTGCCCCAACGGAATTTCGATCTGGTTTACCAACACCGTCTGCACGTCTTGGATGGGCCCCATACCCAAGAGCACCTCCATGTGCGTAAGGTTGCCGTCGTTTCGTGAAAAGACAATGGGTGGATAATACCAAGCAGTGCCATATAACAGCGGAACAAAGTCGTTGTAAATTGCCGTGTTGTCATCCACGGGCGCGTACTGCCAGCCTCCGCCGTAACTGCGCACTTGAATCGATGAGGGTACGAATTCTAATCCGCCGAAGCGATTCGGGCCGCTGAACATGCCGCGCGCTTCGCAGTCGGTCCGCGTGTAACCGCAGGTGGCGTATGGTGCGCCGCCCACCATGGCGCCCACGCCGCCGCTCTGATCCGGCGAATATCCGCAAGGATAGAAGAGCGAGTACTGTCCGCTGCCTCCCCCGCTGACTGCCTCCAACCGCTGCTGGGAATTGCTGGGAAAAAGCCATGGACACCGCCTTTGGATACGCACCGGAGGAAGCAGGACTCTCTGCATATTCATGAGGTTGACGGCCGAGAACTGAAAAAGGGATTCGGTGCTTTTGTCTGGCGGGTTAACCATTCCTTGAAACAAGACAGCGCTATCGGAGGTTGGCGCGTTTTCGAGTAAGTTGTAAAAGAGAAATGTTACCGTCAACGTCGCGCCCTTCCACCCAACCGACCGTTCCAGTTCCGAAAAATAGGAATCGGCATTGGCCATTGACAGCGAAACGCGTGGAATCGCGTCAACGCCCTGATCCGACGAAGTCTGTACCTCGAACAGGTTATGCTTCATCACGCGGGGTGCGTAGGTATTTCCGGCATAAGTCACCTGGTGGGTGCTCCAGTACTCCGCTTGTCCGTTCTGTAGGACACAGTTGAAGAGGAGCAGAGGCGTGTCCGTAACCGCCAGCTCTTTGAGATCATAGATACTCAACATTGACAATATCCAGCTCACAGGAATGGCGGCTAGGGCCTACGGTTGTAATCGTCAGCGCGTCGTCGCGAAAACGCGCGTTGGGGTAGACGCCGCCCGTTTCCGCCGTCTCTTTGTAGAGGGAAGCGGCGGTTTGTGCCTCCACTTGCAGGCCGAAGATGTCCACCGTGCTGCCCGGATCGAGCGCGATACCGAAGCTGATGGAATCCGCCGTGCTTTGTAGCTGGCCGGACGAGATCTGCCGTGTCCATTCGGGGCCAATCGCACGTGCGTCGTTTTCCGATCCTCGCACGAGCCACACCTGTGTGCACTGATTGCTGCAGACAAATAGGCTAAGGCAGTATTCGAGTGACGCGGGTGCATTGATCGACTGCTGGAGCATAAGCGTGGCGGCAGTTGGGTTGGTGACTTGATACGCTCCCGTGCCTCCAAGCGGATCGGCCAAAGCGCTTGTCAGTGCCAGGAGCGGGTCGGCCTGCCAGACCGCTTGATTCTGTTGCTGGCTCCACGCCAGCAGATTATCCGCCGGGTCCAAAAAAGTGAATGGCGTCAGACTTCCTTCTGTCGCCTGGAATAGCGCTTCCAGTGCGGCCAACTCCTGATCGCTCATTTCCTCGAAGGAGAGGTGCCAGGCGGTCATCGCCGCGCCGGGATCGGCCAGCTTTACCTCGTAGTTCTGGCAACTCTGGTTAACCACGGTTCGCGCCACGCGTTGTCTGCGGATCGGAAACTGGCCCGTCGCGCCTGACGATAATTGTGGAAAGTAGATCATCTCAGGTCCTGTTTTCGAGTACCGTCAACGTCGTTTTGCCGCGCATTTCGCCACGCAGTTGGAATCCGAAGGCGTCTCCTTGCAGGCTGCAATTCGGATAAACTGTGCCGTCCCACGGATCGGTAAAGGCAAACGTGCCGAATCGGCCCTGGTTCGTCAGGAAGAATTGATCCAGCGTGGTGAGTTCGGCTTCGTCCAGCAAGTCGAGTTGAATGGTCCACCGGTGCAGCACCGCGGGGTATTCCCGAAACCGTTGCTCTGTGCCGTCCAAGAACCGGATCACGTCGGTATTGAACTGCATCGTCCGCTTGGCCGGATACTGCATCACGGCGCCGGTCTTTAGCGTCGGAAACATATCACAGGCTCGTCACCACGTCGTTAAGTGAGTTCATGTTCAGCATTGCCTGCCGCACCGCTTGTGCGATTTCGTCGCTATGATCGAGAAATGACTGGCTGTCTATGGCCTGCACCTGAACGGTAATCGACTGACCCGCATTGGATGTGCTGCTTCCCGCTGCCCGCGGCAACCCATTCTCCCCCCAACTCACGTCCTGGTCGCCGGTCGTGCTCTCTAAATTGAGAGAGGGAGGCAAAGAAAAAGGCGTGAGCGGGGCAGGCGCCTGCGATTGCCCTCCGCCAAACAGGCTGGAAAACAGTGAGACCAGCGGCATCAGGCTGAGTCCGCCACCTAGAAATTCGCTGGCCGTGTTGACCACGCTGCCAACGTCGCTGGCGGCGCTGCTGCCGCTTTTCGTTTGCGAACTCAACGCCAAGGCGTCCGTAATCGCGCTGGTCGCCTCCGTTTGAGCGTTGATCGTTTGCGTGGCCTGCGTTAGAGCATCTGTCAAACCCTGGTCGGCCGTGGACTGAAGGCCGCTGGTTAAGCCCGCCACGCTCGAGCCGCCAGCCGGGTTTCCCGACGCCTGATTAAAGGCGGCTAAGATCGTTTCCTGTGAAGTATTACGCACATTCCCCTCATGGCGCCGGCAGTCATGTCCGCCGCGTCGAGACTCGGCTCGCCCCCTGCTCTAATCCGTCGCTCGTTCCCGTAGCGCGCCTTCTGGCCCCGCCGCTCCTGTCGACATCCCTCTTGCCGAGCTCGTGCTCCAAAATCAAGAAGGCTTCCACTTCGCGCGCACCCAACCCATCTATTCCCCTGTGCCCCAACCTGCGCCTGACCAGATATTCTTCCACCCAGGCCATGCTCTGCGCTGTGACAAACGATTTCGGACACATGCTGGTCGCCACACTGTCTTTCGCCCAGACCACGCGGACCGGCGTTTCCACTGCCGTGGGTATCCAGCCGCACCGTCGCTTCGTTTCCAAGCCGGACTTTCGGCAGGTCGCGCACTCCCAACCGGCCTGGTCGGAGAATTGAAAATGGAGGGCGACGATCAGTTTTTTCTTTCGTCTTCCGACAAACCACACTGTTGCTTGATAGCCGCTAGCGCCTCTCTAAATAGGTCTTCCGGCCCGCTCGCCGCCAATGACTCCGGAGTTGCCGGCAGGCCGTCCAACTCCAGTCCCGTTACATCCTTCAACCCCCATAGCAGATAAAGCCGGTCGATCTCCGACCCGAGCAGCGCGGCTTCCATCTTATCGTTCGGCGTATCTCCGGCATCCAGGAACTCTCTCCGTGCCGCCAACTCCCGGATACGCCGGGTCAACTCCACTCGCCGGCCAAACGACATCTTGGCCACCGTGTAAGTAACTCCCGCCGCCAGCTTAGAATCCACAACTTCATAACTCGTGTAATCCATAGAAAGGCCCGCTAACCGAACGCCACCACGATTTCGTTGTCCGTCGTCCCCTGCGCTTTCGACCCCTGGAACTTCCACTGCAGCCTGTTATCGCTGTCGTCAAACTCGGGTACAACCGGCACCACGCTCATCATGTAGATTCCCACCACCTGTCCGGCCTGCTGGCCAAGTTGGAACATGACGCTTATCGGCGACTGCTGTCTGGCCGCCTGATATAACCCCGGCGTCGCCGTATCGGTCAGTTCATATAGGCTAAACGCGGCTGTCACTGACCGCGGGCCCGGAGCGATAGCTAAGGGAAGGTTACTCCCGAATTCCTTCGAGCGCATATCCAGGCTATTGTCTAATTCGAAAGTTGCACTTGTAATGGTGTAAAACTCATTGGGCGTGCTGCCCAGCCATGCCTCTCCCATATTGCCCGGCACAATCGAGTAATCAAAGGCTCCCAAGGGCGGTTCCGCTGGAAAACTCACCAGTTGGCCCATCCCTCCCGTGAAACTGGAACTGTCGATCAAGTCCTGCGCCATGCCGTTGAACTCAAACTGGTGAAAGTCGCCGTTCACCTTGAGTGTCATCCGGTCTACCGCCGCCCCACAGAGAATTCGTTGGACGGCGCTGCTCGGATCCCAATAATCGAAGAGGCTGATGCTGGGCAATTCCGTCGCCGGAAAATAGGAGACACTGGGCGCGATCTCGGCGCCTGCGGCCGGCGCGCTCGAAAACGCCGCGTTCAACTGTACGGCCGTGGGACTTGCGATGGCGGTTACGAAGCGGATTTCTCCGTTGCATGACACACCCTGACCCGTAGCCAGCCCATGCGGAGCGGCAAATACCAGGGTCGTGCCGCTGCAGCCCGCTGCGGCCGTCCCGCCCGCGTAGAGCACTGGAGCGGCGCCCAGGCTGGCCTGGAACAATGGGCCATACGCCGGCCCGGAGATCTGTCCGCCCCAACTCGTCATATAGGTTGTAAGATCGAAGGTGGTCGTGCGCCGCAGCCCCGCTGGTATTCCCACGAAAGTCCGGCTCCCCGTCTTGTCTCGCCGGTCGGCTTTTTCCAATTGATTCTTGGCTGTCAGCTTCACCGCTGGAAATCGGTTCTGTGCCGTAATGGCCGGAGTCTGTCCGTAGCTGCTTTCCAACCCGGCATAGAAGCGGTTCGCGTTGGATGAAATATACGAAGCCATAACTTTAGTCGCTAACCCCCACTTCGAACGTGACTTTCCCTATCTGGACGAAGTTCTGCCCGCCATGCTTCACGGCGGCAAGCGTTGCTTCGTAGCACCCGGCGTAGTACATTCCCTCGCCCCAGTCGCCCCGGTTCTGATCTAGCACCTGCGTCACGGCGTCGAGATACATTTGCGCCTGTTCTTCGATTCCGTCCAGCCTGTCTTGCGATACTCGTACCTCAATCGCCATAATGGCTTTTCCGGAAAAGTTCCGAAATTTTTCCTTCAATTGGTTCTGAATCTTTTCGCAGTACACGCTCACCGACGGGTACTTGACGTCCGTGCTCCGCTCCGCGATTTCGATCGGCACATTTTGCGCCAGAAGCTGGTTTTGTCCGACTGGCGCTAACGTAGTGTTCGCGGCCTGCCCCAGTGTCGAGATGCAGGCGTTCAGCCCTTGCGGCGCGCCAAGTAAGGTGACCACTTGTGTGGTCACCGTGCTGCCTACCCATGCCATGCTTTAACCCCTCTGAATCACACGCGGCAGCGCCCGCAAGTAGTCCGGCGCTTGTCCGCTGCCCGGTGCTTGTCCAAGAGTGGACACTGGCGCGGCCTGCACCCAGACTTGATTGGTTGCCAGCGGCGACGTGTTCTGTAGCGCCAATGTGGTGGCCGAAAGCCCCACGTACACGTTCCATGCAGTGGCGCTTGACGGTTGATTGACCGGCTGCGCCACCAGAGCGCTGCCCGCCCCAGTGCTCAGACAGCTCGGATTGCTCGGCTGCCCCTCCTGCCCTTCCACATTCAGCCAGGAAGAGCTCCCATAATACGTTGCCGCCGCCTGGCCTCCGGGGATGGTGGTCAGTTGCGGCGGACTAGCCTGCGGGACAGGGTCCGCGGCTATTCCTAGTCCAGTCTGAATCAGCTTATCCAGGGCCCACTTTGCGAGTTGTTGAAATTGGTCCCGCTTCCCCTTATAGCGGTCGTTTAATTGGTTGTAGTAGGCATCCTGGTACACCAGGGTCAATGTCTGAAACACGTGCCACAGTTGTAGCGGCGGCGTAACCACAATGTTGTTCAATTGCGGGTCCGGTTGCAGCCAGAACTGCCAGTCGTAGGTGTTGCTTCGCTGCAGTAGCGTAGTCAATTCGATCCCCAACTCCTGTAGCGCCGCCGCCAGCTTTTGGCTCAAATCGATATTCTCGGTCTGTGCGGTAGTCAGCACAGAGGAGTCCTGGGTCATGAGATCCTGGATCGTTGAAATGCCGTCCGTGTATAGCGCCATTGCCCGGTCTACTCTTTGCCCGGCTGTACGGCGCCCTTAAGCTTCCTTAGCTCATTGGGCGAAATGACGGTAACTTGCATGCGTGAGGCTGCCGCGACTTGATCCGCTTGCCGCTTGGCCTCCGCTTTCTGCTCCTGGAATTCGCGCGCTTCCTCGGCGCTCGCCAGCCGCGCGCATCCTTCCACGATCATCTTTGCGCCGACCCGGCGCGGCACTTCTGTGCGCACTCCCGCCCGTCCGCCGTCTGGGGTTTCCAGGCTGACCAAAAGCACCGAAGGGTCTTTTAGGCTGTCCTCAGTTTCTCGAATCTTCTTGTAATAGATCTGTAAGTCCATGGTTGCCTCTTGTGGGGGCCGGGTCTGCCCAGCCCCGCCTCTGTTGACTATCGAACCGCGGCCGTAAGCGAGCGGTGGGCTCCTTTAATGGGCCCTCTACGCATTCACCTGGATGCCGAAGTTATTGCGGATCACCGCGCAACCGTAGAGCACATCCACCGTGAACTGCTGCGCCAGTGTATTGGGCTGGTAGCTCATCACAACTCGCATGCCGAAGTTGCCCATCTCGGCATAGTGCGCGACTGCGCCCGTCCCGTACAGCGGTTGTGGCAGCCTGCGGATGACCAAGCCAATCGCATTTTTCGTGAAGGCGATGTTATGCGTCGTCATCGGCGAGCTGCCGGTGTATGCGATATACTGCGACCGCATCACGAAGAAGTCTTTGATCTTCCCGACCGTCCCGTCGATCAACGCCCGTAGTCCCGCCTCTCCGGCGGTCTGAAATTCGCTAAAGCGCTCGATTTGGCGCAATTGCGAATAGGTTGCGGCATCCACCAGCAGGTACTTCGGTTCCGACGGCGGCACCTTCGCCGTGAACAAGGCGCTTTCTGCTTGATCGATCACCGCTTCTACGAGCGGTGTACCCGGCGTGCCCACCGGTGTGTTCGCGGTTAGCCCCGCGTAGAGACTTAACAGACTCGTCTCGATGCTCTCGGCTATCGCCACCACCGCCGGCTGCATATAAAGCTGCAACAGGTCCGGCACAGCCAACACTTTGGTCACATCCGGAATCTGGAAAGTGGCTTCGGCGTGCGTGTTCAATACTATTTGCGCATTTCCCAAATTCGGGTTCTGCGGCTGGACCTGCCCGCCTTCTGCTATGTTGTTGGCTACCAGAACCGGAGGGATCGGCACATTCACCGTATCCCCCGCCTGCGCCAATACGGGTTCGTAATCTCGGTTGACCAGGTTACCCATGACTAGGTTCCCGACCAAGGCAGGCAGAGCGTCCGCCGCCACCAGCTTTACAATCGCGCTGGCCACGTTAGCTGAAGTAATTATCGCCATTCATTCTCCTATGTGGAGCAGGCTTTCCGGCCTGTCCTGTGAAATCAGGCATTCCTGCCTGCCCTGCCTTTTTGCTGTGTTGCAAACCAATCTGCGGGTTCGCTCTGCAACGCTTAATTGCTAGACGCCCCGCAAACTCTGCGAAGCCACGCGTAAGATCTCTTTGCGCACCCGTTCCATCTCTTCCGCACTCATGCCCGGCCGGATGCCCTCAAGGTCCACGCTCTCCACGCCCTCTCGTGGCGCCTTGTGCGCCGTCGTGATGCCGGACCCTCCCGCAATCCTCGCCGGCAAGAATTCCGGATTCTCGCCCACAAAACTGGTCAGATATTCCTTGAGCGGTACTTCGCCTTGGTCGCTGTGCGCCAGCAGGCGGCCATCCTCTGCGCGGAAAACGCCGTCTTGTACCGCGCGGTAGGCCAAGTCGATCTTCGCCACTCCTAGGCGTTGCAACTCTGCCCGGATCGCCGAACTTCTTTCGGCATGTTCCGCCGCCTGCCGGCTGCGCTTGCTCTCTTCTTCCACCTCGCTTAGCCGCCGTTCTAATTGCTCGCGGCGCCTGCGTTCCTCCACCAGTTCGGTCTTATAGGCCGGTTCACTCTTAGCCTGTTGCTCTTGAAGGAATTCCTGGATTGCTTGCTTCACGATCGCCTGCACGTCTGTGTCTTCCATTCACGCCTCTCTTCCGCCCCGTCTCGTGGCGCTCAATTTTGCGCGTCAATCTCCTGCCCAATCTGAGTCTTGATCCCCTGACGTACGTCCGACAAGAACTTAAATGCCAGCTTCTTGTATACCTGCTTCTTTAGCGTCTCCGATTCGATCCCCATGCTCAGCAACTTTTGCGCGTCGTCCAGTTCGTTGCTGAAATCGCCGATATCGAACTCGTCCAGCCCTGAAACATCGATGGCAATTTTGTCCATGCGGGCCGCGACGATGGCCCGCAGCACCTGCTTCATCGTTTCCTTCACGGCGTCGCCGTACGCCCGCAGAACTTCCTGGGTAATACTGAAGTCCCGCTGCTTGCTGGCTCCCGATTGATGCTGGCTGGACGATTCCGACCCCGCTGCGTGCGTGATCAGATAGCACACCCGGTAGATCTCATCTTTAAGTTGGACGAGGTTGTCGGCGGCGATCTGATACACCTTGCCTTCCGGCTCCGCCCACCCGAACCGGTCCCCTGGCGCCAGTTGGATGAAGTACGACTCGCCCACGATCTGGTTCCACTCCCGGTCCGAGTAGATCACTGGCGAGGCAAACAACCCCATCGTCAACGCCCAGGAAAGCGCATTCGACTTGTTGAAATGTTCCAGTTGCAGCAATGCCGCCTTGTTCATTAGCCAGAGTCCCTCGCTTACTTGCAATGGAAAGATGGGTACTCGGTTCTGGCCGGCCAGCCCGTGCAACCCCTCGTCCACCATCCGCACTTCCTTGTCTTTCAGTTGCTGGTAGACCTGGTAATTCTGCCGGTCGTAATAGATCCATCGCGTTTCGCGAGTCCAGTCGCTCTCCGTGACTTTAGACTTGCGCAGGGATGACGTTCGAATAACGGCCCATTCCAAGCCCCCGCGATCGTCGTAGCTCCAGTTGATAAGTTCCTCCGGCGAGTAGTCCACTAGGTACGCCCGCGAGCGACCCACGGCGTCCTCTTCCGCGCGATTGCTGACCGATAGCGGAACCCGGGGAAAATCGATCACGATGTAGCTCCGGCCTTGTACCAGCGCTTGCACGATCCGCTGCCGGAAGAATTCCGCTAGGCTGGTGCCCTTCAGGTCGCAATCCTCTGCAAAGAGGTTGTAGAAGTCCTTGGCGGCTTCGTCGCCGCCCTCCAATAGCAACGCCGCTTCCCGCCGCATCAGTGTCGCTGCGTACCAATCGATGATGGAACCGATATAGTTTTCATAGAATACCCGGCTCAGCCGCTCGGCATAGATGTCGTTAGGCTCTTTGTGCCGCCGCAACAGATACTCGAAGGCGTTCTCCCGGATCTGCTCGCCTCCGGCGTACAAATCCCGGTACTTCTTCCACATTCCCTTCTTGGCGGCATACTCGGGATGCTCCCGGTCGATGTTTACCATGCGATCCTCAAATCAGCCGTTCCCGTTGCTCGCCGATAGCCGGCTGCGGCCTGCATTCCTGCCACAGCAGGTAGCCCAGTGCGTCCGAGAGATGCGTACGCCGGCGATCCTTCTCTTTGTCGATTGCATTGCTGTCTGCTTTGTACGACACTTGCTCGAAATCCTTGATTAGTTCTTTGCACTTAGAGTCCACAAGTAGGCGTATATCTCCTGCCGCCGTCCGCAGTTTCGCATTCGTCAGCATGATTCGCTCTCGCACGCTGGGATTCGCCTTTGGCACCTTATAGTTGATTCGTGAGCCATAGTTAGACTGAAAGTATTCCCGCACGATCTGGTAATCGGAGGCGCCCGTAGTCTGTTGGCTGTTTCCCGATGCATCGCCGTATATCACGACTCCGCTTGAGTGACTGCGAAACCGCCTTTCAAACTGCTCACATGCTTCGTATGTGCTGGCGTGCCGCATTGCGATTTCATCCAGTACAAACACCGTGCTGCCTTCGATTTGCGCCACAACTGACGACATCGGATCGACGTTGAAATCCAGTGCCCACAGCAGCGGGCAATTTGGGTTGACGTGCAGGCTTTTCACGTGATCGCTACGCGTGAACGAGCTATAGACCAGCCCCCCCTGTAAACTGAGATACTGCCCCAGGACTTCCTGTTGATAAAAGTTCTCATCGTAGCTGCTCTTGAGTCTTTCGTAGAAATCCGGGACCTTGTCCAGCAGAAACCGGTTTTCCTGCGGCTTCGCCATCACTGCTGTGTATCCCGCCACCGGATCCGCGATGAATCTTTGGTAAACCCAGTCGAACCCTTTGGGAGTCCACACGGCGAACCCGCACAGTCGCGTAGCATGCGGGTCCCGCAGCCGGCCTTCCAGCCTGGACCAAGCCCCTTCTGGCGAATATGTCAATTCATCGAGCCCGAACCACGCGAGATTCGTTCCGCGGAGCCGATCGAAATCGTCGACTGGCCGGAAGATAATGCGCGATTGGTTCTCTGTCATCGTCAGCATGTTCTCGGCCTTGTTGTACTTGTGCAAGATTCCTTCGGTCTCCAGAATTTCGAACAGTGTGGTCTGGGTCGCATCCCGTAACATGGAATAAGTGGGTGCGCCGATGAGTCCGAGCCTGCCCTTGTTTACGAAGCTAAGCGCGATCGCCTCCTGGCAGAGCGCCCGGCTCTTTCCCGAGGCAATCGGTCCCGAAAAGCCCTTGAACCGCGACCGGCTGTCGTGAAACGCCTGTTGCGAGGGAAGAGCCTTGTAGGCTATCGCTCGGCGGCAGGCGAGGCCTTCGGAGGATCTACCCATTTGACCGTGACCTCGCGCGGCTCCACAGCATCCAAGTCCTTCTCGATTTGAAGTAGCCGCACTAAGTCCCCTCGGCCGCCCTTCACCTCGTCCGTTTCCAGCTTGGCCTCGATACTCTCAACTGCCTTCTGGACCACCCGTGCTCTGGAGCCCTGTTGCTCTCTCATCCGCAGTACCTTATTCCCAATTTGAGACTAACATTGAGATTTGTGGTTTCGGGCCGCCCCTAGGCGCTAAGTGACAGATTGTGAAGGGAAAGAAGTTCCTTCTCGACGCGTGACCGCCATTGAGGATCGCGGTTCTTAATCTTGCGGCGTATCTTCGGATTGCGGCGCGAACACTCGTGGCCGCCGTCTCTGTTTGGTAGGTAGTTGTTGGGAATCTACGTTCGGCGAAACCGCAGGCGGTCCGCCAGATAGTAGTGCACCGCCGGCGTTACCACCAGTGACAAAATCATGGACGCCAGTATGCCGCCGATCACCGCAATCGCCAGCGGTTGCAGCATTTGAGACCCCGCGCCCCAGGCCAGCGCCAATGGAATCATGCCCGCCACCGTGGCCAGTGCCGTCATCATGATCGGCCGCAGCCGCCGCTCCCCCGCCCGGATCATGCTTTCTTCCGCCGCCATCCCCTCGCGGCGGAACTTCTCGTCCGCGTCCAGCAGCAGAATGCCATTCTTCGCCACGATCCCGATCACCATAATCAGCCCCATGAACGAAGAAATATTGAATGTAGTTCCCGTGGCCAGCAGCGCCAGAAAAACGCCCGAGGTAGACAGCAATGCCGATGCCAGTATCGCCACCGGTGCCGCGAAACTGCCGAATTCGAATAGCAGCACAATGAACACCAGCAGTACCGCCAGCACCAGCACGAACACCAGGTCCCGGAACGAACGTTGCTGCTCTTCATAGGCGCCGCCGTACGCCACCCGGATGCTTTCCGGAAGATGCAACCCGTTCACCGCCTTCTGTACCGCCGCCATGCCTGCACCCAGATTGAGACTCTCCAGGCGCGCCGTCACCGTCACATCGCGTTGCAGGTTCTCGCGCCGGATCTCCGTCTGTCCCGGCTCTTCCGTTGTGCTGGCAACCGATCCCAGTGTCGCCGTTTTCCCCGTGCCGCTCACTAGCAGCGTGTTCTGAATCGCATCTAGGGAAGCGCGCGTCCGCTCTGGGAATCGTACCCGGATCGTATACGCCCGGTCGTTGATCACGACTGGCGTCGGTGCCGGCTCGCCCTGCAGAATCGCGCTGGCATCCAGTTCCACTTCCTGTGGCGTGAACCCCGCCCGTGCCGCCACCGCCGGATCTACCTGGAACGTCAGCGCCGGCCCGCTGATGGTGTTGTCGATCCCGTTCAGAATATCCACCACGCCGTAGATCGTCTTAATCGCGTCCGCCACCTTCGGCGCCCACTCGCGCAGCACCCCCGGGTCCTGCGAAAACAGCTTGATCACCACCGGTTCCGGCGCATTAGTCAAGTCCCCGATCATGTCCTGCAATAACTGCGGAAACTCCACTTGCAGCATCGGCTCCTGCGTCGTGACCTTTTCGCGGACGTCCGCCACCACTTCCTCTGCGCTGCGGTCCCGTTTACGCTTGAGCTTCACCGAGATGTCGCCCCGATTCGCTTCCGTCACCGCCGCCAGGCCCAATTGCAGCCCCGTGCGTCGCGACGTGCTCTCCACTTCCGGTGTTCGCCGCAAAATGCCTTCCACTGCCGAAACCACCCGGTTCGTGTCCTCCAGCGACGATCCCGCCGGCATAGTGTAATCCACAATAAAACCGCCTTCGTCCATGCCGGGAAGCAAGTCCGACCCCAGCGCCTGGTAGCAGAAATACGAGCCCGCGATCACCGCCAACCCGAACGCCGCAAAAATCAGCGGATGCTCCAGCATCCCGCGCAGCAGCCGCTCATAAACCCGCATCGCGCGCGGTGGAACGCCCTCTCGGCCCGTGCCGCCCGAGCGTTTTCGGATCAAGTAATGGCTGAGCGTCGGCGTCCACGTCAGCGCCAGCGCCAACGAAGTCAGCAGCGCCATCCCCACCGTTACCGCCAGCGCGCGGAAGAACACTCCAGTGATGCCCGTAATCGAAATCAGCGGCAGAAAAACCACGATCGGCGTAATCGTCGATCCCACCAACGGAGCGCGAATTTCCCGGATGGCCAGCCGGATCGCCTCCCCGCGCGTCTGCCCCGCATCGCGATGCGCCACGATGTTCTCCACCACCACGATGGCATCGTCGATCACCAGCCCCACCGCCGCCGCCAGTCCGCCCAGCGTCATCAGGTTGAAGCTCTCGCCCAGCACTCGCAGCGCGATGAACGTAACTGCCACAGTGGCCGGAATCACCAGCCCCGCCACCAGCGAAGTCCCCCAGTCGCGCAGGAAAAGAACCAGGATCAGAGACGCCAGCACCAGTCCCACCAGAATGGCGTCCCGCACGCTCCGGATCGAATCGTTCACGATTTCCGACTGGTCGTAGAACGGCTGTAGCACCGCGCCTTGCGGCATGCTCTTGCGCAGGCGTTCGATCTCGGCGTGTACCGCGTCCGCCACCGTCACCGTGTTCCCGTCGGGCTGCCGGTAGATGTTCAGCAGCACCGCCGGCTTCTGATTCGCCGTCACGATCGTATACACCGGCTTCACTGACGGCAGCACCTGCCCCAGATCGCCGATATGGATCGGCGCACCCGCGGGCGTGGTCTTCACCGCGATATTCGCGATCTGTTCCGGCGTGCGTGCCTGCCCGCTCACCAGGCTCAGCACCAGCTCGTGCCGGTTCTCGATCATGCCCGGCGAATCGATCATGTTGCTACGTCCGATCGCATCTAGCAAGCTTGGAATGCTTACCTGGCTCTCGAGCAGTTTCGCCGGATCCGGCCGCACTTCGAACTCCGGTTCCTGCCCGCCCTGAATCACTACCGTGGAAACGCCCATCAGCCGGTTCAGCCGCGGCTTCAGTGTATACGTGGCCATCTCCCATAGCTTCGTCTGCGGGATCGTGTCCGAAGTCAGGCTGTAGCCCATGATCGGGAACGCCGCGAAGGTCAGCCGGTTCGTAGTCACTTTGGCCGTCGGTGGCAAACTCGTCTGCACCCGCGCCAATGCCGCGTCCACCAGTTCCAGCGTGCGGAACATGTCCATCTTCCACGAGAAGAACAGGTCCACCTCCACCTGCCCGCGGCTGGTGATCGATTGCACCAGTTCCACACCCTGTACGGTGTTCACCGCCTCCTCGATCGGCCGCGTCACCGTCACCAGCATCTGGTCGATGGGCGCCACCCCGTTGTCTACGCCGATCACCACTCGCGGAAAGTCCGTCGACGGAAACACGGCTACCGGGATGGTGCTCGCCAGGTAAATGCCCACCCCGACCAACGTGACGATAACGAAGATGACCGGCTTCGCATGCCGCGCCGTCCAGTGCTCGCCGTTCACTAGTGTTCCTTCTCCACCCGTACTTTGGTCCCGTCGTCCACGCCCAATCCGCCCACTGTGACCACCTGTTCGCCCGGCTTCAATCCGCTCACCACCTGCACCTTGTCCGTCTCCCGCGCGCCGGTCTCGATCTTGCGTGCGTGCGCCACCGAATCGCTCCCCACCACGATCGCCTGCGTGCTGCCATCGGCTGCCGGCAGCAGCGCCGCCGGCGGTATCACTACCGCATCCCGGATGGTCGACGCCACAATCGAGACGTGCACCGTAATCCCCGGCTTGAGCCGCTCTCCCGGATTCGCCGTCTCCACCCAAATCTGCACCGTGGTGCTGTTTGCATCTACAGCCGGACTCACCACCATCACCTTGCCCGGCAGCTCTTCCCCGCCATCCGTCTGTCGCACCGTCGCCGCATCGCCCACCTTCACGTAGCCCGCTTGTCCTTGTGGAAAATTGGCCCGCGCCACTACCCTCGAGACATCCATTACGGTCAGCAGGGGCGCGCCCGCGTTGGCCATCTCTCCTGGATACACGCCGCGATCCGCGATCACGCCGCTGATCGGACTCCGGATTTCCGAATACGACACTTGCGCCTCCGCCCCCTGATAATGCGCTTTCGCCGTATCCACCTGCGCCGCCGCTGCCTTAATCTGCTCTTGCTTGCCGACGCTTTCGAGCGCCTCCAGATGCTGCTGTGCGGCCTCATACTGGCTGTGCGCCTGTACATACGTTACCTGCGCGTCGTCCACCAGCTTGCGCGCCAGCGCGCCTTCCTTGTACAGCTTCTGCCGGCTCTCCAGTACTTTCTGCGCTGCGTCCATCGCCTCCTTGTTCGCCTGCGCATCTGTCTGCGCTTTCACCACCTCTTCCGGAACCGTGGCCGCTGTCGTACTCCGATAGTTGGCCTCCGCCTGGTTCCACTGTCCCTTGCTCTCCTCCGCCGCAGCCGCCAAATCGCGATTCTCCAGCAGCGCCAGCAACTGCCCTTCCCGCACGTGATCGCCGCGATTCACATAGAACGTGCGCACCGGTGCGCTGATCTTCGGCACCACCGAAGCCTGGTTCCGCGGATACAGTATGCCATCCGCCTCTACAATTCGCCGGATCGCATCCACGCGCGCCTCCGTCACCTGCACCGGAACCACCGCCTCCGCTTCCTTCTCCTCCTTCTTCCCGCACCCCGCCATCGCCACCACCGCGATCATCACCATCCCCACATGCTTGCATGCATTGTGGGGCAGGCCCTCGGCCCGCGGCGGCCTCCCAGGCCGCCCGCGCAATCTAACCCCTCCCCGCATCTAAAACTCCCCCGTCAAGGTCTGTAGACCCGCCAGCGCCACCCGATTCCGCACCAACCCATCCGCATACGCATTCCGCGCCTGCGCCAGCGTGCTCTGCGCGTCCACCACTTCCAGCACCGTCACTTCCCCCGCTTCGTACCGCAGCAGCGTCAACCGCAAGCTCTCCTCCGACAAATCCGCCGACCGCCGCAGCGATTCCAACTGCGCGCTGGCCGCCTGCGCTTCCAGGTAGTACGCATTCAGATTCGCCAGCAACTGCCGTTGCGCCAGACTCAAGTCCATGCGTGCCTGCTGTAGCCGCAACTCGCCCTGCCGCACCTTGCTGCGCGTCGCCCCCCAATTCCAAACCGGAATTGTGAGCGTGCCCTGCGCCACCGATCCCAGGTTCCGCCTGTGCTCCCGGTCCCAGATCGCGTATTGATTCGCGTCGATGCCGAAAAAATAATCGAACGACAGTGTCGGCAAGTACGCCGCCCGCGCCGACGCCACGTCCCACTGCTCTTGCCGCACCGTCGCCTGCGCCGCCCGTATATCCGGATTGTTGCGCCCCGCCAGTTCATCCACCTGCGCCCGCGCCGGCAGTGGAGGCGCGCTCGCCAGATTGTCCTCCACCGAAAACTCCTGGGTATAATCCGTAAACAACAGCACGCCAAATCCGATGCGGTTGCGTTCCACGGCCAACTGCGCATCCTGCGCATCGCGCTCGCGTTGCGCAAGCTGTATCTCCGCCTTCACCGCATCCGAATGCGCCGCCTCCCCGCCGGCCTCCAGCTTTCGCGTGATGTCCGCGAACTGCCGCGCCTCTTTCAGGCTTTGCTCCGCATTGGCGTACTTCCGTTGGGCGGCCAGCAGGCCATAATAATCCTGCACTACCGTGGCCGCCAGTCCGCGCGCCGCGATCTCTGCCTTCGCCCTGGCCACCGCTTCCGCCGCGATCGCCCGCTGGTAATCCGCGCGCTTCCCCGGCGCGAAGATATCCTCGTGCACCGTCGCCTGGTTGTTATAAACGTGCACCCCGTCGTTAGCCACGAAGGTGCCCGGCGGCGTGCCGTTCCCCTGCGTGTAAATGTACTGATTGAACCAGCTCACCGTCGGCAACAGCGCCGCCTTGGCCTGCACCCGGTCTTCGCGCGCCAGTTCCGCGGTAATCACCGCCGACTGATACTGCTGCGCCACCTTCCGTGCCCGCTCAAATGCGTTCTCCAAAGTGAGCGTCAGAGTCTGCCCCGGCAATGCGGCCACGCCTGACATCCCCCAAACCAAAATCGCCAGTCGACCCGCCATCCAATTCATTCTCCACCGTGCCTGAACTGAAGTGTCCCCGGCCACCACCCACCACCCATAACCCACCACCTCCTGAAGTTTATTTCCTGACGCGCACGGTCTCCGCCAAAGTGCCATCCCACTTCCCATCCCCCTGCGCCAGATATTTTCCCAACTTCTCCCAGTCCTCCCGCGTAATCCCATTCAAATCGTAAACCACCCGCCCATTCCGCACCGTCAGCTCGCAACTCAATCTGCGCGTCCCCGCCATCCGCGCCCCATACGTGTCCACAAATCCGAAATGCCCTTCCTCCACGCGCAGCACCGCCACATCCGCTCCCGCCCCCACCGACAAATTCCCGAGTTCCTCGTGCTTGATCTCCCGCGCCGGCGTCCAAGTCGAACGCAAAATCACCTCGTCCAGTGGCATCCCCATATTCAGAAACTTCGACATTACGTTCAGCATGTCCTTCATTCCTGCGTTCATGCTGCCGATATGCAAATCCGTCGAGATCGAATCCGGCCCGAACCCCTGCCGCAACGCCGGCACGGCCTGCCGGAACAAAAAGCTGCCTCCCCCATGTCCCACGTCGAAAATGACTCCCCGCCGCCGCGCATCGGACAGGTATGGCAAGAGGTGCCCGCTGTCGTCCAGCATAGGCACCCAGCTCAGATACGTGTGCGTGTAAATGTCCCCCGGCCGCAGCTTCTTCAGCACTAATTCCTGAAACGGACGTTCAGGCCTGAACGTCCCAAAGTCCACCATTACCGGGATATTCGCGATCGTCCCCGCCTCCACCGCACGTTCCACGGGCGTCCACTCTGGACCCGCATAGTGCGCGGTCTTGATGCCCACGATCATGTCCTTGTAATGCAGCGCCTGCTCCCCCGCCGCCTTGGCGTCCATCTCGCTCAAGTCCTGCTCGGGAGCGCCCGCCATTCCCCGGCCCACAATGTTGAGGAACGCCAGCACGCGCGTCTTCGCCCGGTCGATCACCCGGTCTTTGAAATCCGGAAAGTTGCGCCATCCCGAGCTGCCCGCGTCCACCACCGTGGTCACGCCCGCGCGGAACGTGAAGCCATCCGGGTACACGCTGTTATCGCCGCAATAGGCCCCCCGCTGCCCCGTCCCCGCATACACGTGGACATGCATGTCCACCAGCCCCGGCGTTACGTAGAGACCCGAGACATCCACCACTTTGGCGGCTTTGGCCGCCGGGATATCCGCCGCCACGGCTGCAATCTTCCCGTTCGCGATGGCCACGTCCAGCACCGCGCTGATCTTGTTTCTGCCGTCGATAACGTGCCCGCCCTTGAGCAGCAAATCGTAAGTCTGAGCCATCATCGCGCCCATAACCAGAAAACCCGCCAGCCACTTCATGTACCACCTCTGCCTTTCTCACCGCTGCTCAAACGCCCAAGCCGTCGCAATAATCTCCCTCAGTCCCGCATACCGCGGCTCCCACCCCAGCACCTTCCGGAGCTTGTCCGCATTCGCCACCAGCGCTGGCGGATCTCCCTCGCGCCGCGCCCCGACCACGTACGGCGCCTTTTGCCCCGTAGCTTCCTCCACCCCGCGAATCATCTCCAGCACCGAATGCCCGGTGCCCGTACCCACGTTGAACTGATCCGACCCGCCTCCTGCCAGCAGCGCCTCCACTGCCAGAATATGCGCCTCCGCCAGATCGTTCACGTGGATGTAGTCGCGGATGCACGTCCCGTCGGGCGTCGCGTAGTCGTCCCCGAACACCGTGAATGGCCGTCCAGTCTTGACCGCCCGCAGCATCAACGGGATCAGGTGCGTCTCCGGATCGTGCTCCTCCCCCAACCCGCCGGCCGGATCCGCGCCACTAGCGTTGAAGTAGCGCAGACAAACGCTGCGTAGACCGTGGACCCGATCGAACCACTTCAGCATGGTTTCCACCATCGCCTTCGATTCGCCATAGGGATTCACAGGCGCGATGGGAAAACTCTCTGGAATAGGCGACCCTTGCGGATTCCCGTACACCGCCGCCGTAGACGAGAACACCAGGTGCTTCACCCCCGCCCGCACCATTGCCGTCAGTAGCGCTAGCGAGCCCCCCACGTTGTTCTCGAAATACATCTCCGGCGTGCGCATCGACTCGCCCACCGAGATATAAGCCGCGAAGTGGATCGCCGCATCGTGCCCCGCGAGCGCCGCGGCCATCTCATCGGTCTGTTGCACGCGCAACTGATTAAAGTCGCGTGTTTCCACGTTGTGCCGGTACCCGCGCGACAAATCGTCCACCACCGTGACGTCGTACCCGCGCCGCAGAAGCTGCCGCACTGTGTGCGACCCGATATATCCGGCGCCGCCGGTAACCAGAATCCGTCGATTGCTCATCCCCCCGATTGTAGTCTGTGGCGCGCAGCACGACGTGGCGCAGGCACTTTGCCTGCCGCGACTGCACTCCTGCAGTCGCGGCGAGCGAAGCTCGCCTGAGCCTGCTCTCGGTTTGGTTATGCCGACTGCGTTGATCTTGGCTTCTTGGAATAAGAAATGTTCGACCTATTCGGCCTCCTGTCGACAGCGGTAGAAGGCGCTTCCGGCTCCTGGCGAAACCTCCTCACCCATGCGGAGGCGCCCCTCAACTCAGGATGGTCCACGCGTACGCAACTTTCTGGCCGGCAAGTAACTCCTTGCGGGAAAACGACTATGCGAGCCCTTCTCAACCCGGCGCTCGAGCTCCCCATCAGGAAGCGGAAACGGCCAATCCGTTACCACTAGCGCCCTACCGCTTCCGCACCTCCAGCCCCACCGGGCGCGCCACGGCAACCACTGCCGGGTCGTAATACTCATACACCCGCGACATAAACGTCCGCGCCCGTATAGGATACTTCGCCCGTAACCGGAAACGCAGCGTCACCGTGTCTCCCGCCCCGATCGAATCGAAATACAGGATCGCTTGCGTGGCCGTCATGCTGAATTTCTCCATGCGGCCGCTCTTCCGCCCCACGCTCTTCTCCTGATAACTCTGCAAGTCTTCGCTCAGCAGATCGAATCCCGGCGGAATACCCAGATCCACCATCACCATGTTGGCGGTCTTGTGCAGATTATTCTTGACGGTCGCCGTAGCGGTCGCAATATCGTCCTGCGCCAGGCGCGTGCGGTCGTAAGCCACGTCGATCGAAAGCGGCTCACCCGTCGGCTTTTCGCCCCACGGCACGAAGTAGCGCCCCACCACCTGGTATGCCAAGCCGCCCTTGCCTTCGAACCGCAGGTCCACCCGCGTGGCATTCTGCCCATCGGCCGGGAATACGAACTGATGCAGCAAATCGTTGTTCTCCGGCGTCAATACCAACTTCTTCACCGCCTTGCCGTCCAGCGAAATCTCCACCGCGCCGCGCACATCCGCCGCGCCTTTTTCCGTCGAGAGCAGCAGCGCCCGCAGCGCCATGATGGTCGCCTGCGTAGTGCCCCAGGTGCCCGCCGCGTCTTTCTTGGCTGCGATGTAGCGTAGAGCTTTTCCGGCCGTCCCCGAAGCTTCGCCCCACTTCAGCAGCGCCTGTACGGCTAGCCCCGTGGTCTCCACGCTGGCGCTCTCGCCGGTCGCAAACACGCCGGTTTCGTCCGCCGTCCACCAGGCCTGCTCGTCTTTCTCTTTGCGCGCGTCCAGCAGCATGTGCATCGCCTGCCGCGTGAACTCCCGGTCTTTCCCATATTCCGCCGCAAAGTTGGCCGCTACCGCCAGTGTGTACGCGTCCACTTTCCCGTTCAAATGTTGCGCCACATATTCTTTGGCCTTGTCCACCGCCGGCCCGTGGAAGCCCGTATTCTGCAGCGACCATGCGACGTACGCGGTAATCCGTAGCACGTCCGTGTTATAGCGGTTCGTGGCGCCCTCGTTGATAAAATTGGTATCCGGCTTCCAGCTTCCATCCGCCTGCTGTTGCCCTGCCAGCCACTGTTGCGTCCGCTCGATCAGTTTCGGATCCACGTCGTGCACCCGCGACATGTCCGCGAACTCCATCACTCCATAAGCCGTCAGTATCTTATTGGCCGGCGCATTGCCGAACCACGAAAACCCACCGCCTGGAACCTCGAAAGTCAGCAGCCGCTGATATCCGCTGGCAATAAATCCCTCCGCCTTGGCATGCACTTCCGGAGTTAGTTTCTTGGTGCGCTTCATGTAATCGAGCGCCAGCACGTTGGGATAAGTGGCCGAAGATGTCTGTTCGAAGCATCCATAAGGCATCCGTAGAATAGCGTCCATGCCTTCGATTACCTGGCTAAGTGGACCCGGATACAGCCGGACAAAGATCTTACTGGCATCGGCAATGGCCGTCTGAGGAAACTTCACCTCCTGTTGCACCGTGTTTTCCAGGCGCCCGTTGAACACCTCGGTCTGCTCGCGCCCGTTGGGAACGACTTCGATTTCCCGCACCACGATATCCGCCGGATTGTTGCCGCCCATCATGTGTGCGGCCAGCGTCAGCTTGAATTTGCCGATACGCCGCGCCTCCAGCGTGAATTGCGATCCGCCCACGCGCCCGGAATCCACCGCCACGTTCTTCCCCGCGGCGTCGTCCACCAGCGCGAACCAATCTTCCGCCTTCAAATCCAGCCGCACGTCGCCGCGCGCGCCCGAGTAATTGTAGACGGCCACCGGTACCGATACCCGGTCGCCCTGCGTCAGCGTCACCGGCAGGTCCAGGTCCACAAAGAAATCCTGGAACACCTTCAGGCTCGACACACCGCTTCCCAGCGCTCCGTGCGCGGTGGAAGCCATCATCGCCATGCGCCACGTGGTGATGGAATCCGCAAGCGGAATCGTAATGCTCGCGGCCCCATTCTGGTCCGTAATGATCTCCGGGTTGATGTAAAGCGCCTCCGGAAAATACGAGCGTACGTGCACGGCGGGCGCCGCGGGCTCGACCTTGGCGACTGTCAACGTGCTCACTGCGATTCGATCGGCCGCCATCGCCATGGCCATGGGCGGAGGCGGCGGGGCGGGCATCATTTCAGCCATCGGTCTTGCAGCCATCCGCATGCCGCCCAGAACGCCGCCGATCGCGCCGCCTCCGCCGCCTCCACGCGCGAATTTGACGCGATCTCCGATGACGGTCCGCTGTGGCAACTCCGTCACCACCACGCTCACGCCGCCTTCCTGCCGGAGCATCGCCGCCACCACGCCGCGATCGCGCGCCTTCAGTGTCACTCGCCGCGAAACTGTCTCCGCTCCGCTCGACGCCTTCACCTCGTATTCCCCCGGCGGCAGCGCCGTAAGCGAGAATTGTCCTTCGCCGTTGGCCCGCGCCGTCCGTGTGGATCCGCTGGAGACTGCGCGCGTCGTCACCGTAGCCCCCTCCATCGCGCCACCCTGCTGGTCCACAACAGACCCCGCGATCTCCGCCATGCCGTTGTAGGGCCCGCGGTCATGCTCCACATTCAGGTCGATCTTGCTGGCGCCCGAACTGCCGCTACCCACCGTCTTGCGGCCGCGAACTTCCAAATAGCCCGCCAAATCGTCGGCCGTATCGAATTGCTTGTCCGGACCCGCGCTGCGCACCACGTAGTAGTTCCTAGACGAATACCAATCCACGTGCTCCACGCGCAGCCCATTTCCCCAAGCGTCGCGCAATTCCGGAGCCCCCGCGCCCGCCATCTTCGCCGCCATCTTCGTCAGGTCGCCGCCGTCTCGCGTATACGCACGGGTGAAGCTCTCCGCAAGCTGCCGCATCTGCGCGCGATAACGCGTTTGGTACCGCTCGTAATACTCCGCGTACTTCGTCGCGGGAATCGTCCGGCCAAATTCCGTTTCGAATTGATTGCCGTTCACCAACTCCGTCGCCGCGAACAACGCCCGCGCCTCGCGGTCGCGTTGCGGCGCCCGTGCCGCCGCCACCGGCTCCACAATCTCCGGCATGCCGATCGAGTGGATCTCATACCGCGGCTTCATGGCTTCCTGCTCCAAATAGAAGAACACCTTCGCGAAGCCCGGTTGCTTTTCCGCCAGGGCGAAGACCGCCTCGTCCACCACTTGTAGCCCCATCGCGGCTTGCACGCCTTCGCCGCGCCCGTTGGTCACGCGAAAGCTGACGCGCGCCTCATCGCCCGGCTTGTAAGAAGCATTCGCGGTCGCCTCGATCTTCAACTCATCCGCCGGCTGCACGAACACCAGCCGATGATCGCCCACCGGCCGCGCATCCTGCCCGAAAAGATACGCGCTGATATCCACCGTGCCCGCCAGGTCCGGCGTAACCGCCAGCGACAATTCTGCCTGTCCATTCATAATGTCCACGTCCCGAGTCAGCACGGTCTGTCCGTCTTTCACCACATCCACGTAAGCCGCGCCTTGCTTCTTCGTCGAGAACACGCGCAGCGCCATCCGGTCTCCGGCCCGATACACCGCGCGTTCCGTCCGCAGCAGAATCTGCTCCGTGCCCCCCCGCACATCCAACTTCACCTCACTCGCCGCGCGGTTCCCCTCCTTGTCGCTGGCCTCGATCCGAACCGTTTCCTCTCCCGCGCCAGCCTTCAGCCGGATCACCGCCACGCCACCCTCATCGGTCGTCGCGTTCTGATCCGCGTTGCCCGCCGCGTGTACCCTAATGCTGGCCACCGCCGGCTTCCCGTCCGGGTAAGAAGTCAGCACGAAAACCTGGTTCTCAAGATCCGGGATCAGTGTGCCGCCCTCCGGGACCGCGGTCACAATCAGAGGCGATTCGCTCACCGTAATCGGCTCGCCGCGCGTCTCGGCATGGCCCGCCGAGTCCTTCACCGTGGCCTCAATCAGCACACTCGCCGCGCCATGGCTCAAAGGCCGCCCCGCGAAGTAATCCGGAAGCCGCAGGTCGAACCGGTACGTCCCGTCTCCATCCGTCTTCCCATGCGCCGACACCGCTTCGAACTGCTCCACGTCCATCCCCGACGCCTTCAAGCTGACCTCCGCCCGATCCACCGATTTTCCGAAGAAGTAGTTCGCGCGCACTGTTCCCGTAACGTGATCGCCCGGCCGGTAGCCGCGCTTCGCCTTGTTATCTTTCCCCGCAAAATCGACCGCGACTTTGAACTTCGGCAGCACATATCGCTCCACGTTGAGCGCCAGCTCCGCCGTGTTATCCCCCATCAGCGCACGCAAGTGATAAGTCCCCAAATTGACTTCATCCGCCAACTCAAACTCCGCCGAAGCAATCCCGAACTTATCCGTCTGCGTAGCTTTCTTGAAAACCTTGTTGCCGCGCGAGTCCTCCACTTCGAAGGTCAGCTTGCGCCCCCCGGTGGCCTCGTGATGCGCACGGTCCAACGCCAGCGCTCTCACATGCATCGTCTGACCCGGCTGATAGATAGGCTTTTCGGTGGTGAGTAAGATGGATACCTTGTCCTCCAGTCGCACCTGCTGCGTAAACTCCGCCGACCCGATGGGCGTCTCTGCCACGTAACGCAAAGGATATGTGCCCACCAGGCCTGCTGGAAAGTGGAACTGCGCCTCCGTGGTCCCCCGCCCGTTCAACCTGCCCGTGAACAGCAGACGCGGTTTTTTTCCCTCCGGCATCAGTTCGATCCGTACTCTACTATCCCCCGCAATCGGCGCATTCTTGGAATCCGCCACGATCACTCGCACCGCCGCCTCCCCGCCACTCAGATACGATTGCTGGCCCAGGATGTGAACCACCGGCATGCGCAGGATCTGCGAGATCGACTCCGTGCCCTCGATGCTGGCATCCTTGGCGTCGTAGCTAAACCGGTAGCGCAAGCGATTCCAGGCCAGTTCATCGATCCCCAGCGTCTTCGCCAGTTTGACATCCTCCTGCCACTGCCCCCTCCCTTGGGCCAAGGTTACCCGCTCTTCCGACCACCCCAACACCACATCGTCCGGGTCCAATACTTCAACCCTAAGTTGTCCTGCGCCAGCATGCGGCGCCGTGTAAGGAACGGTTACATGCAAGGCGCCATGCGAGTAAGTCGCCCCAGTGGATGCAGTTACCTGGAACGACTCCATCATCGCCAGGAAGGCGAGGGCCGTCAGCGTAGCGAGGCAGAAATACCAGAACTTGGATCGTTTCTTCATGATGGTCTCCGTGAGTTGGACCGCGACATCGGCCCAATAGTTCCCGTGCACTGAGAGATTCCACCAGCCCGCCATTCCTTTCAAAAAAATCTCTTCCTGACGTGGCGCACGCTCTCAGCGTGCCGCGACCGCACTCTTGCGGTCGCCGCGGGCGTAGCCCGCGTTTCGCCGGGCGCAGCCGCCTTCACCTACGCAGGACGATCCTCCAAATCGCCGATTCCACCGCCTCGCTATCCTTCTTTTTCTTCCCATCGTCGTCGTAAGCGTCCCAACCTGTGTTGGCAATGAAATAAAACAGATCCCCGACAACCGTCCCATGCGTCGGTTCGCCCAGACCGGGCGTATTTGCCTCCAGAATCTCCTGCTTCTTCAGGTCCCGTGAGAACAGAACCACCCGCGCCGGAGCGACTCCGTTCTGCACCGCTACAAACGAATCCCGGTACCGGTAGAAGCCGTCGATCCCGCTCAGCGCGATACCGCGCGCCGGCTCCAGCCACCGCACCGCGCGCGTCTTCAAGTCCATCGCCGCAATGCCTCGCACATAGTCCGGCACATACAGCGTCCGCTCATCGGACGATAACGCCGGCGTCTGCGGCGAAGGAAATTCACCGGGCGCATCCAGCCGCTCCAGGGTTGTGGAGTCCGCCTTAAGACGTAGCACCGCGCCATAGGAACCTTCCGATACATACAGATCGCCCCGGCGGCTGATGGTCATGTCGCCAAACAATCCCTTCACCGGAGCATCCACACGCCGCAGCAGCACTCCGGAATCGAGCTGAAACGCAACCAGCGCGGTCTTGTCCTTGTCCGCCGCGTAGCATTGCTCGCAGTTCGCAATCCAGCCGGTAGCCGCCCACAGAATACGCCGCCGCGCGTCCACTCGCAGTGCCATTACCGGCCAGTCGGATTTCGCGAATACCTTGCCATCCGGCGTGACGATCTTGCACTGGGTGATGCTGCCGATCAGAAAGCGCCGCGTCTTCGCGTCGTATGCCACGTCTTCGGGCAGCAGGTCGGAACCGGCGAGCGGCGCTACCGCCATCGCCCGCGCCACCGGTTTCCGGTTCTGCTCGACCTGCCGCAAAACCGCGGCAAACCGCGCCGATCCCCGCAACGAAGCGAAATCGTCGTCCGCATTGAAATCGTAGATCAGCCCAGCGTCGGCCAAATCCTGCAACTCCGCCAGCGCTGCTTCCGAGTGGCCCAGGTGCGCCTCCGCCGCCGCGAGCTTGTACAGAATCCGGGGATTACCTGGCAGCAGCGCGCTTAGTTCCGCCAAAGCATCTCGCAGCTTCGCATAGTCCTTGGCCTGCAAAGCCTCACGTGCTGCGTGATTCAACACCATCCAGCGCGGCTCAGATTCCCCGCCCGGCAACCGCCCTACACAAGCGGCCAGAACGATGACAATGGCAAGTTTCCTCATCACCTATACGACGGTCGTCACTCCGGCCGGTTTGCATCCCCGCAATCAACACCACCAGGCACCAGCCACCGACCACGGCGAGCGCCGCGCCGCTCACAGCGTATGATAGGCTCTTGGGGCCCCCACCGACCGACCACACCCTGCCGCCCGATCCTAGTTCCCCTCGCGCGCCTTCGTGGTTCTCCCGCGCCTGGGCCGCGCGCCGCCGGTTGCCGCGCTGGGTCCCGCAACTGTTCGGTTACACGTTGTCCGCAGCCTGCCTCGTCTGGGTGCTCCACACTTACAACATCCACGACCTGATCCCTCAGCTTCGCCAGCTCGAATGGAAGTGGCTGGCGCTCGGTATGGCGCTCGACCTCTCCGTGTACTTCTGCCACGCCTGGCGCTGGATACTCCTCTTCCGCCCCGTGGACCGCTTGCCTTACTGGCGCACCGTGCAAGCCATCTACATCGGCCTCTTCGCCAACGAGGTCTTGCCCCTGCGTGTCGGCGAGCTGATCCGCTGCTATCTGGTGGCCCACTGGAACGACGAACTGCTTTCCGTGGTGTTTGCTTCAGCCGCTATAGAACGCCTCATCGACGGCTTCTGGATGATTCTGTCATTCATCGTCGCGGCCCAACATCTGAAGGGTATTCCCCCGTGGCTGACGGACACGGTGGACTTGCTGGAAGGCTTGATTGTTGCTGGGGTTGTGATGCTGGCCTACGTCATGATTCACAGGAGTCACGCACACGCCATGGTCCGGGAGAGCCGCTGGGCCGCCACCTTGCGCCACGTCGTCGAGGGCCTGCACACCATGGGCAATTGGCGGACCCTTGCGCGCGTGATGCCGGTAAGCTTCCTGTACCTTGTCCTGCAGGTGTTCTCTTACTGGGCGCTGATGAAGGCCTTTGAGCTGGACCTCTCGGCATGGGATGCCACAGCGGTACTGGCAATCGTGCGCCTCGGCACCGTGGTTCCCAACGCCCCAGGCAATATCGGCCTCATCAACGTGGCCTGCCTGATCGCTTTGCATAACGTCTTCGGAATCGAGCGCAACGATGCCACCACATTCTCCATCGTGCTCTTCCTGGCCCTCACGCTCCCGTTACTCGCGGGAGGCGCCATAGCTACCGCCCTAACGGGATCGAACCTCGGCGAGATCCACCATCACGCGCGCAAAGGCCTGCAAGCCACCGAAACCCGTCCGCCGGAAGATATCGCCTAACTCTCCGGATCACCAACCACCAGCCACCAGCTTCCAACCACTAGCCCCCGCGTGCGTGGCTCGCCCCCGGCGCGCTTCGTGCGCCATTATCGTATAATCCGCTGAGGAGATCTTTTTAACCATGTCTGAATCCGGCTCCGGCTTCTCCCGGAGGCAGCTAATCGAAAAGACCGGCGCCGCAATAGCCGCCGGCTTCACCATCGTTCGCCCGGAGGCCGTCCGGGGCTCGCAGGCAAATTCCAAAATCGCCGTCGGCCTGATAGGCGTCGGCGGCCGCGGCCAGTACGATGCCACCATCTTCAACGCCGACCCGCGCGCTCGCGTCACCGCCCTTTGCGATCTGTTCGACGACCGCATCGAAATCGGCACCCAAAAAATCAAGATCGAAAAGCCCACCGTCTACAAGGACTACGAAAAGCTCCTGTCGGCCGCCGATCTCGACGCCGTCATCATCGCCACACCGCCCTTCGAACATCCCCGCATGCTGGCCGCCGCCATCGAGGCGCGCAAGCATGTCTACTGCGAAAAGCCCATGGGCGTGGATCTGGAAGGCGTCAAGAAAATCATCGCCGCGGCCCGCAAAGCCGACCCCAAGAAGAACGTCTCTGTCGGATTCCAGCAGCGCTACGGCCCGGTCTACCTGGAAGCCTACAAGCGCCTCCGTGAAGGCCAGATCGGCGAATTAGTCAACGCCCGCGGCTTCTGGATCGGCAGCGATCCCTTCAAGCGCGTCGCTTACGACGACCCCAAAATCGAGCATCTGCGAAACTGGTTCTGCTACCGGGATTACTCCGGCGACTTTATCGTGGAACAGGATTGCCACAATTTCGACGTGCTGCACTGGTTCCTGGACGCTCGCCCCATCCGTGCGGTGGGCATGGCCGGCACCAAGGTGCGCACCTCCATGGAAATCCTCGATCACCTGACGTTATCGTTTGAGTTTCCCAATGGCATCCACGTAAACTACGAAGCCAACCAGATCAGCCCTCCCGGATTCGCGCGCGTCGGCGAGGAATTCACCGGCACCAAGGGCGTGCTCGAAACTTCCCGCGCCCGCATGGTTCACCACAAAGGCCGCAACGATGCCGAGACCATCCCTTCCAGCCGCGACATCACCAACGATGCTATCGAGGCTTTCCTGACGCGCATCCAGAACGGCGAAGTCGAGAACGTCGCCGAGCGCTCCGCCATCAGCACGCTGTTCGCAATCCTGGGCCGCACCGCGCTCTATAACAAGCGCGAAGCGGTTTGGAAGGACGAATTCGGAGACGTCTAACCATGCTCCGTCTCTGCGTCCTTCTGCTTCTCCCTGTGGCCGCGCTGCTGGCGCAGGATCGCCCCTTGCGCGTGATCGCTTTCGGCGCGCACCCCGACGATTGCGATATTCGCGCCGCGGGCGTGGCCGCGCGGTTTCGCGCCATGGGCCACTCCGTGAAGTTCGTGTCGGTCACCAACGGCGATGCCGGCCATCAGACCATGGGAGGCGGCGCGCTCGCCAAGCGCCGCCGCGCCGAAGCCGAGGAATCCGGCCGCCGTCTCGGCATCACCTACGAAGTGCTCGACAATCACGACGGCGAACTGCTGCCCACGCTCCCCGTCCGCGAGCAGATCATCCGCCGCATCCGCCAATGGAATGCCGATATCGTGCTCGCGCCCCGGCCCAACGACTACCACCCCGATCATCGCTATACCGGCGTCCTGGTCCAGGATGCCGCCTACATGGTGGTGGTGCCGAACGTTTGTCCCGATACGCCGCCCCTGCGCAAGAACCCCGTTTTCCTTTATTACGAAGACCATTTCCAGAAGCCCGCGCCCTTCCGTCCGGACGTGGCAATCGATATCGACGAAGTCTTCGATCTGAAACTGGCCGCGCTGGATGCGCACGTCTCCCAGGTTTACGAATGGCTGCCGTGGGTGGATGGCCAGTTCGATTCCGTACCCAAAGACCCGGTGGAACGCAAACGATGGCTGGCCGCCAGCCGCGCGGGCGAGATCGCTCCCTCCGTGCGCCATGGGCTGGAGAAATGGTACGGCCCGGAGCGCGCCGCCAAAATCCAACACGCCGAGGCCTTCGAAGTCTGCGAATACGGACGTCAGCCCAGCGACGAAGAACTGCGCCAGCTATTCCCCATGCTCGGCCGCTAACGCGTTGTGGGGCAGGCCCTCGGCCTGCGGCGGGCTCCCAGCCCGCCCGTTGCAGCCAGTCATTTCGGCCCGGCCATCGGCATATTCCACGTCGCCTGGTACATGGCCTCCAGCAAATCCTGGGTGTGGCCGTCATAGTCCTGGTCCAGCGACCACATGAACGTGCCGCCCAGGCCGCGTTTCCAATCGGAGTACCAGACTCGCGTATACGTCGAAAGCGGATCGTCGTAAGTCGTAAAGCCGGGCGACCCGTCCGTGCGCAGCAAATACGGCACCATCGACTTCCTGTCGAAATACGCCGTCCACCCAAGCTGGTTGATGCGCCACTTGATATAAGTGCCATAAGGTTCTGAAACCACAGTATGGGCATCGCACGGCATGCACGGGCCGTACACCTCTTTGACGTTCGTGTACACGTAACCATAAAACGGCGTTCCCATGTTAATCTTGGACGCCGGCACATGATAGTCGTTCAGAAAAATGTCGGCCGCCTGCGCCACGCTGCCGCCCGGATCGCATTCCCACGGTTGCGGATTGTTCGGATTGGGAAAGATCGGCGAATTGAACTGTCCGTCGTCGGTCCATGGCCCGGCGCAGTCGTACATCATGATGTTATAGAAATCCAGCGCCGGTTCCACGCCGGGGATATCGTACGCCCCTCCCCATGGTGGAATGTCGGCGGACAGCAAATACGTAGGGCTTGGGAAAGTGCGGCGCAATCCAAACATCAGCTCGTAAAAGAACTGCGTGTCCGCCGTTGAGCTGGGGTACTCCCAATCGATGTCCAGGCCGTCATAGCCGTTCGTGGTAATGAATGTTTCCAGATTGCTCAGCAAGACTTGGAGCCCGCCTCCGGTGGTCTCGAGGCCCGTAAAATCGCCCCCCAGCAACAGGAGCACCTTCACGCCGGCCGCGTGCGCTTTGGCAATCAGCGCCGGCTCCAGGAATCCAGTGGGTACGGTAAGGCTGCCGTCCGCATTGAAACTCACGCCCGCGTGGTTGATGTGCGTCAGCTTGTTGAATGGAATCTGCGCCGCGCCATACGGAGGAGTCTGGGTTCTGCTCCAATAGCCGTAGTCGGCTACCAGTCGTTTGGGAAAGGGCTGCTGCGCTTGCGCCGGCACGATCGCCAGCCCGGCCAACATGCACACCGCCAAACGCCAAGGGAATTGCCGATAAAGATTCATTGCAAGGCCTCCTCTAAGGTGTACTGTACACCCTCCGCCGACGTGGCGCACGCTCTCAGCGTGCCGCGACCGCACTCCTGCGGTCGCGCCGGGCGCAGCCCGGCTCTGCAGGCTTAGGGCGGGCGAGTCGCCCGCCCTATCGCGCTAACTCACTGCCCGCCCCGCTCATCGGCAGACCCCGCGGGGTTCCGCACCCACAATGGATGGCTTGAAATACATGGTGAAGGTACAAACGCCGCCCGCGGCCAAGCTGCCTCCGCAGGGTGGGTCGGCCAGGCTGTTGTAGAAGTCCGCTTTGTTTGTCCCCGTGATGGTCCAGGCCGTAAACGTAATCGGTGAGCCACCCACGTTCGTAATCGTGACTGTGGATTTCACCTGGGTCCCCACGTTCACCGTTCCGAAACTCACTGTCGTTGGCGTGAATTCGACTCCCGTGCCAGTCCCCGCCAACGCCAGGGTTTGTGGGCTGGATGAGTCGGTATCCGCCATGCTCAGCGTGCCCGTCGCGTAACCGGCAGCCGTAGGCGTGAACGTCAGAAAGATGGAGCAAGTACCGCCCGTCGCAAGGTGAGCGCGTTTCTCAAGCGAATCAAAGCGACTGCGGAGCAGTTGACGCAAGGGGAGAGGTGGCGGCTAATTCTTAGCGCAGCGTTTCGTCAATTCCTGGGTGGCAAGGTCATCGGCAGCCCTAGCCGGCTTGCCGATGCCTCCGCCTGACTGCCGTTCTTAGGATCATGCGCATGCAAATAATAAATTGGTAAGAGGAGAGGATCGAACTGTTACAACTGAGATGCCCGGCCTGTACGGTTACGGCAGCGTTTCGCGCGCCACCTTCTCCGCCTGCTCCGTGCGGAAGCGCTTCAATTTCTCCCGCAACTCCGGCCGCGAATTCGCCAAAATCGCAATGGCCAGCAGCGCGGCGTTCTTAGCCCCCGGCGTGCCGATCGCCAGTGTGCCCACCGGAATGCCCCCCGGCATCTGCACCGTGGAAAGCAGCGAGTCCATGCCCTTCAGCGCCGCGCTCTCCATGGGCACTCCCAGCACCGGAAGCAGGGTATGCGCCGCCAGCACGCCTGCCAGGTGCGCCGCACCGCCCGCCGCCGCGATCACCACTTCAAACCCGCGTGATTCCGCTTCACTGGCGTATTGCAAAGCAAGCAGGGGCGTGCGGTGCGCCGACAGCACCCGGCACTCGTGCGCCACGCCGAATTGCGTCAGCGTCTCGTCGCAATGCCGCATGGTTTCCCAATCCGACTTGCTGCCCATGACCACGGCGACCAACGGCTGCATCATTCCCCCTGCGCCAGGGTGTAGCCCGGACGCCCGTCGTAATTCCGCAGATTCTCGGTCTTCACAATCTCCATGCCCGTATCCGCAATGCGTCCCAACAGGCCGATAATCTGCACCTGCGTGACGCCGTCCGCCGCCGCGAACCGGCAGCGGTAATTATCCGTGCAGAAGGTCTCCGGATGGCCGCCCGGCCAGATCTTCACGCCGCGATTCGACATCATGGTCAGCGCCATCGGCTCGCCGGCGGCTTGCTGCAACACTGCCGCCAGTTTGTCGTTATCGAGCGACGGCCAGTTCACGTAAACGTCCACGCCGATCAAATCCACCTTGGGTTCGCGCTGGCTGGAAGCCTGGAAAGCGGTC
>Ga0302325_10004103_pt1 | contig 33817 bp, 34 predicted proteins | sample Palsa_T0_2_FD_201948 | JGI IMG/M metagenome (GOLD analysis project Ga0302325, IMG submission 201948) | Peat permafrost microbial communities from Stordalen Mire near Abisko, Sweden - Palsa_T0_2 | ecosystem: Environmental > Terrestrial > Soil > Palsa > Peat permafrost | place: Sweden: Abisko... | reverse complement strand
TATAACTCCGACAATAACCTTGCTCCGACAATCGGTAGTCGTTTCACCTTCTGATCGTTTCCGCGAAGGACTTACGCGGAGCGAATACGATGGGGTAAAGGATCTGGATCTAACCCCCTGTTACAAGACAGAGCTGATCACCCAGGCTCTTCCGTATTGCGACGAATGGTCAGCATTTCGAATGGCGGTGGCCTCAAGGTCGCGAGGTCTCACATCCACCGCAACAACCGCGACGGGAGGTTCCTTATCTCGAATTGTTCACCTATTGTGACGTGGACGCCTAATTGAGAGTCGTTAACTGAATATAATTCGGTCATGCCGATTTCCAGGCAAGCACTTCTCTATCTTGTCGACTACTCCGTCTGGGCAGACCAGCAGCTGCTCTCTGCCTGCACTGTGCTCACACCTGAAGAGCAAGGTCGTGACCTGGGATCGTCCCACATTGGCGTCTCGGGAACGCTGCGCCATATCTACGATTCGGAGCGCTTCTGGCTCAGCCAATTTCGCAAGGGGGAGCTGGTCCCGCTCACGGAATTCATTAACCCGAGACGCTTTCCTCCTGCCCCGCCGAGCCTAACCTGCACAATCTGCAGCAAAGCTGGCGCGAGGTGTGGGATGGCCTGCATAGCTATGTTGAAACCCTCCGGGAAGCCGAATTTGCGTTGGAACTCCATGCGATCGACTGGGCCATCCCCCGCTGGAAGCTCCTGCTTCATGTCGTCAATCACGCCACGCTCCATCGCGGGCAGGTCATGGGCATGTTGCGCCAGCTAGGCAAGCAACCTCCGACCAACGACATCTTTATCGGCTACCACCTTTCGCACTCTTGAATGTCAGCTGTCTACGTCATAGGGCTCGTCCGGCGGCCAGCAACTATCCGCCGTTATGCCCATTTAGAGGATATTTCCCGTCCGCTTCCCGTCCTAAGGCATTCTCAGGAATTCTGTAGAGTTTCTCGCTTTGGTGAGGTTGGATTTTTCTTGATGAAAAATCGAGTCGGCATTGGAGGTTTCGCTTTACACCATTCCTGAAAATGCAATAACGGTGAGTTAGCCGGTCGGCAAGTCAGTTAATTAGCGATGGGCAGCTTGCGGATCTTAGCTTTGGTTGCTCCTCGAGCTGCACGTCGTCGTTTATTCTGGTGCCGACGCAAGTGATGAGGAAAGTGTATATTTTCGAACTGCGGTAGCCGATTTCAGGAAGGAAGCTGAGAATTGGTCCGCGCAACTACCTGGCCAGGTATGTGTCTCAACAACAGATTGGTGCGGCCAGAAGACAATATGTGCGAGAAGGGGCTGCGCATAGCCAATTCCGAGAGTTAGAGGTTGAGAGGAAAATTATGAATAACAGAGTCAAGCAAACGAATGGTCGCGCCGGGGCAGTCAGCGCCTGGTTGCGAGATTGCGATTTCTTCCACTCCACGCTAGAGATTTGCCGGCGTGGCCTCGCACTCTCTTTGATATGCCTGATGGTTCCTTTCGGCTTGGGCAATGTGTATGCGCTGGGACAAGCTCCTCCTCCGCCGGATCAGGACGGGCCGGTGGACAATGGCGGTGCGCCTCCGCAGAATTACAACGCCCTCGGACCGGATCAATTGAATCAGTTGGTTGCGCCCATCGCGCTGTATCCTGACTCACTGGTGGCGCAGATTCTTGCGGCATCAACCTTTCCTGCTCAGGTTACCGATGCCGACAGATTCGTGCAGTCGCATCCGGGGCAGTCTCCGGACGCTATGGCGGCGCTGGTCAACGGCACTCCCTGGGACCCCAGCGTGAAAGCCCTCGCAGCCTTCCCCAGCGTGCTCGCCAACATGGACCGCAACATTCCGTGGACGACGCAGCTCGGCAACGCCTACTTCAACCAGCCTCAGGATGTGATGGGCGCGGTGCAGACGATGCGCCAGCGCGCGTACGATGCGCATAACCTGCGCACCACTTCGCAGATCGCCGTGAACTACGCTCCCGGGGACATCGTCATTGAGCCCGCGAACCCGGCCTTTGTCTACGTGCCCTATTACAACCCGTGGGCCGTATACGGAGCGCCGCTTGGCCCGTGGGGCGGCTACGTGGTAGCGCCGTTCCCGCCGGGAGTCGCTTTCGGTGTCGGATTTGGCCTGGGCTTCGGCCTTGGAATCGGAATCGGCTTCTGGAGCCACTGGGGCTGGGGTTGGGGCCACTGGGGCTGCGGTTGGGGCGGTCACGCTGTCTTCTTCAATCACTCCACCTTCGTCTCGCGTAGTACAACCGTTATCAACCATGGCTACTATGGCCGCTTTGACCGCAATCCGGGCGCTCGAGCAGCCAATCGCAGCGCTGCCATGCATGCCGCAAACTATCGCAGCGCTGCAGCCGGCCGTTCTGGAGCTGCTCGTGCAGGTGCCGGTGCCCGCGCCGGAGCCCATCCCGGTGCAGGCCGTGCCGGTGGTGAACACGCTGGCGCAGCGCGTGCAGGTGCAGCTCGTGGAGGTGCCGCTCATGCTGGCGCAGCTCGGGCCAGTGCAGCGCGTCCTGGCGGAGGTGCAGCCCATGCCGGTGCTGCACACGCTGGCGCCGCTCATGCTGGTGGTGGAGCACATGCAGGCGCAGCACATGCAAGCGGGGGACACGCTGGTGGTGGACATGCAGCCGCACATGCAAGCGGCGGTCACGGCGGCCATCACTAATCGAAGGACAAACCTGCGAGGCTAGTGGGATGGGCTGGTCGCCATCCCACTTTTCCGTTCGTGTCGTTAGGAAGTTGTCTGGAGAGCCAGGTGGAGAATCTCGGCCTTCAGTTGCCCATCTCCATGAATCGTGATCCGGCCGCAGGTGATTGGCAGTTGAAAGCGCCTCGGGCCGCACGAGCCGGGATTCATGTACAGCACGCCTTTCTGCTGCCGGATCTCCGGCCTGTGGCTATGCCCACAGAGCACAGCTGCGAATCCAGCGGCTGCGGGGTCGAGATCGAGCCGATTTACGTCGTGCAGGAGGTAGAAGTCTCTGCCCGCGAGAGTAACCACCTCAGTTTCCGGCAGCAGCGCGCACGGGCCGTGCTGGTCGATGTTGCCGCGTATCGCAGTTACCGGAGCGATTCTGCCCAGCGCTTCCAGTATTTCAGGGTTGCCCACGTCGCCGAGATGCAGGATGTGGTCTGAGCCTTCCAGCAGCGGCAGCACTTCAGGACGCAGCAGCCCGTGCGTGTCAGAAACCACCCCGACCCGAAAGTCGCCCTCCACTTACAACCCCATCTGGATGCGGGTATGCGGGTCCAGATAATCGCGCAGGGCATCGCCCAGAAAGTTGAAGCTCAGCACGGCCAGAGCCATCGCCAGGGCAGGGAAGAGAACTAGATGAGGCGAGTCAAAAAGGTGCGAGCGGGCGTCGTTGAGCATCGAGCCCCAACTTGGCGCTGGCGCTGGGATGCCAAGGCCAAGGAACGACAGCGTAGCCTCGGCAAGGATGACGCCGCCCATGCCGATCGCTGCCTGCACCAGCAGAGGCTGCATCATGTTGGGCAGGATGTGGCGAAAGAAGATGCGCGGCCCTCCGGCTCCGAGCGCGCGCGCGGCTTCGACGTATTCGCGCTCCTTCACGGCCATCACCTGGGCGCGAACCAGGCGTGCATATCCCGCCCAGCCGCCGATGGCCAGCGCCAGCACCAGATTCTGAAACCCAGGACCGAGGAACGCGGCAAATGCGATGGCCAGCAGAATGCCCGGCAGCGCCAGGAATGTGTTCATGGCGAAGATGGTGAGCGCGTGGTCAATCCAGCCGCCTTTGTATCCGGCCAGACCCCCGATAGCCAGTCCCACCGCAAGCGATATGCTGACCACGGAAACCGATACCGCCAACGAAAGCCGCGCGCCCCAGAGCAATCGCGAGAGTGTGTCCCGGCCCAGCTCATCGGTACCGCACCAATGGGCCGCCGAGGGGCCTTGCAGGCGGTGCAGCAGGTCAATTGAATCAGGATTGGCTGGTGCGAGCCACGGCGCGAGCAAGCCGGCCAGGACGAAGATTGATAGCAGCGCGAGTCCGATCGCCGCCAGGGGTTGTCGGCGCATCCATCGGATTGATAAAACGGAAGTAGTTGCCGAGATTGCCATTGCTCTCAGCACAGCATATCGTGAGTCCTGCCAGATCGCGCAGGCAGCCACACGGATAGTCGGAGGAAGTCTTGAGTTTGGTTCAACGATTTGGACGATTGCAGTTCTTTCATGCCGTTCTCTCGCGCAAGCGGCTTTGCGTAATCTTGATCGCTTTGGCTGCCGTCGGCGGCGCGTTCATGAGGGCGCAGGATGTTGCAGGACCGGCCGCTCAGAAATCCCAGGAGCAGGCACTTGTGGAGTTGGCTAACAAGGAGCGGCAGCAAGCTGGATTGAAGCCGCTTGCCTGGGATGCCGGCTTGGCCGCCGCAGCTCATGCACATGCAGTGCGCATGGCTGCGGAGGGGCCGATTTCGCATCGCTACGGCGGTGAGCCGGATCTGCCGCAGCGCGCGGCTGCTGCGGGTGCGCATTTCAGTTTGATTGAGGAGAACATCGCGATCGGGAACTCACCGCTGCAGATCCATCAGGGATGGATGAATTCGCAGGGGCATCACGACAATCTTCTGAATCCGAAGATCGATCGCATTGGCGTGGCGCTCGTGCCGACCAACGGCGTACTCTACGCCGTCGCGGACTATGCACAGGGCGTAGCGCAAATGAGCAACAGCGCCGTCGAGGCTAGCGTAGCCAAGATTATCCAGGCAAAAGGGCTCACGCTGCTTGCGGACTCAGCCGCAGCGCGCCAGTATTGCGCGCAGGGGTCGTCCTCTGACCGGGGCACGGGGTCAGGCATGAGGCCGCGCTTCTTGATGCGCTGGCAGAGCGCGGACATTACCAATCTGCCGCCGCAGATGGCGCAGGCGCTAGCCAGTGGGCAGTTCAAGCAGGCTTCGGTCGGGGCTTGCCCTCTGCAGAGCGATAGCGCTTCCGGTGCGCCGGTGTTCAGTGGGTATCGGGTGGCTGTGCTGTTGTACTGAGTCGGCTAGGGGAACTGACAGCTAACACGAGGTTACCGTTTCGGCTGGGACAACGACTGGTGCTGGTCGGTCGGCTGGAGTCGCGCAGCCGCCTTCGCCCGGCTTGGTCGGCTCCATCCTCAGCGCATTGTTGAACCGGTTGAAATAGTTAAACAAGCCGATGGAGCAGAGCAGCTCCACGATTTCGCCGTCGTCGTAGAAGGATCGCAACTCCGCAAATTGCTCGTCCGGGAGACTGTTGGCGTCGTGGGTGACGGTTTCAGCGAGCCGCAGCGCTGCCTTTTCCGCAGGAGTAAAGTCCTCGCGAGTCGGCCACGCAGCCAGATTGTCTAGCTGATCGTCGCTCCAGCCGAGGTTGCGTGCGAGGATGGTGTGCGAGGCCAGGCAGTAGGGCGTCTGGTTGATCTGCGAGGTGCGGACGATGATCAACTCCTTGAGCTTCGTCGAAACGGTGCCAGTATTGAGCACCGCGGCGAAGTGGGCCATCATGGTTGAGAAAATCTCAGGCCGGTGAGCCATGGTGCGGAACATATTGGGCACGTTGCCGCGTTGGGCAAATATCTTGTCGTAGAGGGCCGCCATGTCGGGGGTTACCTGGCTGCGTTCGAGCTTGGAGATGCGAGACATATGCGGCCTCCGGGTTCTGATCCAGTTGCGGTTTCGACTTCCGCTTTCTGACTTGATTTTTTCATGGTAATTCAGCCATTTCTCCTGCGTGGAATTACCCTCCAAAGGCGCACAATAAACAAAGTAGCCATTTTCAGTTTGCACAGGCCAAAGACAGGGAATTCAGCATGACAAAAGTGCGCTTAAACACCCCTAAACTCGCCTAAAAGTGGATATTAAAAGCAGCAAAATCAAACGTTTACGCACAAAAAGTACCCACCCCCCTTTCTGAAAAAATACCGCGTCGTCGACCTCTCAAGATCGAAGCAACTCGCAGGGAAGGCGAAACGGGGGCTCTACCGTCGGGATTGAGAGCGGCCTCGCCAGTACAAACATTGCTGGCTGACGGTGACAACGCGAACCGGTAAACGTGTCCGTGCCATCCAATCCGTTTACCAGTGCCCTCCCTTCCGATCTCCAACTTTGACGCAGGCCGCATGCTTTGCTATTTTTAGAAGGTCACCTGACATCGTCAAGGACAAGCGTGCAAGACACTCCTCAGTAGCTCAATGGCAGAGCATTCGGCTGTTAACCGAAGGGTTGTAGGTTCGAGTCCTACCTGAGGAGCCAATTACATCAACAGCTTAGACTCTTCTCCTTTCTTCAGGTTGGGAAAACTTGGGAAAACTTCATCGGAAACTGTCCGATTCTTTCCCAGCTTCGGCTGTCGTCCTGTACGCCCCATTTGCTCTAGCATCGGCACCCACCCCTCAACCACCGCATTCGCACGCGAGTTCACCGCGCGAAAGACGTTCTCGTCGATGGGCTGCACGTACACGTTGCCGGTAGTAGTGATGCTGGCATGGCGCAACGCGCCCTGCGCATCTTTGAGCGTGCCGTGGTTTTGCAGATCGGTTCCCAGCGTGCGCCGCATCACCTGAAAGGTAATGAGACGTCCTGGGATGCCGAGCCGAATGGCAATCGGTCGAATCCGCGTCCGCAGGAAGTTTTTGCTGGAGTAAGGAACCAGCTCTCCCTTCCGCTCACGCCTGCCGAAGGTTGGGAACATCAGGGCCTCGGGCGAAGTATCCGGCGCGATCTGCTTCCAGGCTTCGATGATGGACCAGACAAGCTCCGGCACCACAATCGGTCCTTTGCTCGCCTTCGTCTTCAGCCGTCCGGGATATAGCTTTCCGTCGTAGGCCGTGCCTCGCGGCAGGAGCGATTCTCCCGTCCAGCATTTCCACTGCAGGCCAAACACCTCGCTGGCGCGCGGACCTGAGAAGATGCCGATCGAGAGCAGGCAGAGGTCCCTGAGATCCGTCACAGCACCCAGAAGCGCCAGAATCTGCTCGCGGTCGATCACCGGCTTTTCAACCGGCATCGTAAGCGGCAGAACCACGTCCTCGGCAGCGTCTTCCACCAGATACTTCTGCTTCCGCGCAAGGTGCAGGATGGCCCGCACATTGCTGTATGCCTGATGGACCACCGACTCGCAGTATTTCTCGGCAAGCTGGTTCAGGTAGACCTGAATGGAAAAGGTATCCAGGTCGCGGAGAGGTGTGTCGCCAAAGCGCGAGATCAGGTAGTGCTCGATGGCATAGCCATTCGTCTGCCGGTAGGCCGGACTCCACTTGCCCTGCCGCATCAGAACATAGCGCTGCCTCGTGAACCACTCGAAGGTGACCGAATCATCCGGCGGCAGCGCCGAGGGTTTCCCCGGAACTGTGCCCTCCTTCAGAATGATCTGCTGGAGCATCTGCGCCGCCCTCGTCTTCGGTACCCCCGCCTTGGGGCAAATTGGAACATTGCGTTGCTTGCGTACCTCCTTTCCATCTTTGTCCCGCTGATAGAGCAGGAACCGTCCGTACCACATCTGGGGTTTGGTTCCACGCATGTAGACCGTGCCCCGCTGATATTTGATCCTCACTAGGGTTCTCCATTTCTGGTTCGTACCCTTGGCCGTGGAGAACGGTTCTATTGAACCATCCTTTTAGCGGCATTTCGAGTCATTTCTTGCTGCTAATTCCGCCAGAAACGCCTGCACATCGGGCCAGCGAAAGCGCACCAGGGGGCCGAGTTTTACGGCACGGATACGGGGAGAACGGCGGGTGGCGTGATCCCGCACCCAGCGCTCGGACACACCCAGGCGCGAAGCCACCTCCTGCGCCGAGTACAGGCGCTCATCGAAGCCGAAGGGTTCAGGTGATCCAGGAGCGTCCGCTCGAAGTCGGGCTGGGAGAGTAATAGGGGAAGGGGTGCGCATGGTCTCCTCAATGCACGTTTCACCGTGCATGGAAGAGCGTAGCCAGCATCCACAGCAGAAAATATGGAATTACTTTCCACTAGGTGTCCTGAATGGACACCATTGTCGTGGGACATCGCAGCTTGCGCAATTTGCGTAATCATCTACGCAAATTGCGTAGATGTGTTGGCGTCACGAACGAGCAAATGCCAGGAGCGGTTGAATGTCGTTCTTATCCGCAGCCCGAAGCGCGTCGATGTAGCTCCGTCGGAAGTCACCGGCTCGCACAATATCCGCGCTACCCCATGTGAACGCCGGCCTGCCCAGTCTTCGCGCGACGACATCTGCCATGAGCCGACCATGGCGACCGTTGCCGTTAGCGAACGGATGGATCCAAACGAGCTTATGGTGAAACCGGACCGCGAGTTCGTCCGGATCGAAGGTCTGATGCTCTACCCAATAGCGCGCATCGCCTAGCAAGGCTGGCAGCGCTTCTCGGATCTGGTAGTGCGGAATCCCGATATTCTTTTCCGTGCTCCGATAAGCCCCTGCCCACTTCCATGTTTGGTCGAACATGCGCAGGTGCAGTTCTCTCACATAGGCTTCTGAGAATGGGTCCTGCCGATTCAAATTGCGCGGATCGAGCGCCCATACAGAGGCTTCGAGGATGTTCTGGCGCTCCCACTCATTCAATTCTTCCTTCGTGGTGAGATCAGGGATGAGATCGTCCTGCTCTTCGGGAGACAGCGGTGTATTGCCATCTCCCGTAGTGAAGAGGGTCATCGGGATGTGCGCTTTCTGACGAGGCGGCGCGTCTCCGCTTCGACCGCCTCGTCGATTCTGCCGACCGCCTGGTTCTCAAGCGCCATCGAATGCTCGACGCCGAGGACGCGGTTCTTCGCCTCGGCGCGCGCGCGTTTCTCGATCAACTCCTGCATGCTGCCGGCGCGCGGAACCATGGCATAGACCAAATCGCAGTCGAGCGCATTTGCTACGGCGCGCAGGCTCTTCAAAGTGATGCGGTCTTCGGCCTCCCCCTTCTCCAGTTGCAGGGGATGCTGGCGGCTCGTCCCCAGCCTTCGTGCCAGTTCACCCGAGGAGACTCCGAGCGCCTGCCGGATGGTGCGTATCCATCCCCTCGATGGACGCGGAACCTCCCGCGCCGCGCGGTATGGCTCCAGAGCGCGATCCAGTTGTTTCAGGCGGAGATTTTTGAACTCGCTACGCATGACAAGATAAATATAGTCAATCTACATCGCAATGACAAGTAGTTTATTGTCAGATGTAGATAATTTGACTAGCTATAGATTGTCATACATGAAACTTGCGGTTGATTCTTAAGTCTTTGAGCACAACACCCGATGAACGATATCGGCGGACTGCTAAAGTTCTTTCAGGAACGCCTCTATTACTACGCCAGCCAAAGCTCGGGCAGGCAGTATCTCCGTGAGACCTTTCCGAAGTTCATCCCCCGAAGCCCGAAGACGAGAAGCCGCGATAGTCGATCGGCACAACCGGTTGCCCTTGTGCCCTGGGACTGGCGACGCCTATGGCAATCATGGTGGGTACGGGCCGTGGGGCCGCGGAGGGTATCCTCATCCGGAATGCCGAGGCGCTGGAGACCTTCGAGAAGGTGAACACCCTGGTTATCGACAAGACGGGGACCCTGACCGAAGGCAAGCCGCGCCTCACAGCGGTCATCCCGGCAGAAGGATTCGATGAGGTGCAACTCCTGCAGTCGGTGGCAAGTCTTGAGAAAGCAAGCGAACACCCTCTGGCTGCCGCGATCATTGCCGGAGCCAAAGAGAAGGGCATTGAACTGGTCGCAGTCGCAGACTTTCAATCGGTCACAGGTAAGGGTGTCACTGGAACCTTACAAGGTAAGCGCATCGGCATAGGCAACCGAGCTCTTATGCAGGATCTCGGTGCAATACCTGGATCGTTGAAGGATCGGGCAGAGAGTCTTCAAAAGGAAGGTCAGACCGTGATGTTCATCGCCTCCGATGGTCTCTTCGCCGGTCTCATCGCCGTTGCTGACCCGGTCAAAGACTCGGCGCTGGAGGCAATCAAAGAACTCAGGGAATCCGGCATCAAGGTCATCATGGTTACCGGGGACAATCACACGACCGCCGCAGCCGTTGCCGAGAAACTTGGCATCGACTTCGAAGCCGATGTCTTGCCAGAGAAGAAGGCGGCGGTGGTGAAGAAGCTCCAGTCCCAGGGGGCCATTGTGGCGATGGCTGGGGACGGTGTCAATGATGCTCCGGCTCTGGCCCAGGCCCATGTAGGGATTGCCATGGGAACAGGAACGGATGTAGCGATGGAAACTGGCGGGATAACTCTGATAAAGGGAGATCTGCGGGGAATTGTGAAAGCACGCCGGTTGAGCCAGCGCACCATGAGCAACATCCGTCAGAATCTATTCTTTGCCTTCATCTACAACGCGCTTGGTGTCCCTCTCGCGGCTGGAGTTCTGTACCCATTCTTCGGCTTGCTGCTGAGCCCGATGATTGCCGCTGCCGCCATGAGCTTCAGCTCGGTATCCGTGATTGCCAATGCACTCAGGTTGAGGACTGCAAAACTCTAAGTAAATACCGTGATCCAGGTCACGGACGACGTGTGTTGCGTAAGTCGAAAGTTGATGCAGCCTATGAAGAGATTGTTCCAATTCGTCGTATTTGCTCTTGTGCTGCTTGCCGGTCCGCAGCCGTTGCTGGCGGATATCGCCTGCGCCCAACAGCGATGCGGAGGCACTACGGATTGCTACATGCACATAAGCTGCATGGCGATTCCAGACTCCGCGATACAGTCCCTCCTTGCAAGCTCTCAGGCGACTCCACAAGTTGTATTCGAGGAAGCCGGTTGCAGCTATGGATCTTGCTGGCTTCGATCGGACAGCGCCACTTTGGTGATGGCAACACCTCCAACCTTCAGGATTGCCAGCAGCAGCACAATGCTCATGCCGGTGGCCCAGTTCTCCGCGAGCCCTGGTATCATTCTGGCGACAAGATCATCCGAAGACGCGGCTGCCGGGGCAGTCCCCAGGCACATCCTCTTCCAGGTCTTCAGAATCTAAATCTCTCCCTGCAATTTCAGCGCATGTGACTGCCTTGGACCTAACGGCCCTTGAGGCATGCTTTGCACCCAAACCTGAATTGTTTAGGAGATTTTCATGAAGCGCACTCTCAGTATCCTCTCGATCCTTTCGCTCGCATTCGTTATGACCGTGGCCGCTTTTGGTCAGACAACTTCTGCCACGCAAACCAAGCCGGAGCATCTCGGCAAGCGGCAGCTCAATACCTTGATCGCAGCAGCGAAATCGCCGGCGGAACATCGGCGCATTGCTCAGTACTACCAGGCGAAGGCGCAGGATTACCTGGCGCAATCGAAGGAACACGAGCAGATGGTTGCCGCGTATAAGGCGAATCCGAGTCTGACGGCTAAATCGCAGGCAAGCACCATCAACCATTGCGAGTACTTCGTTCAGACGTTCAAGGACCTGGCCGCCAAGTCGCAGGAACTCGCACAACTGCACGACCAAATAGCCAACGATGCCGAGCAGAAGTAATCGATGACTGGCAGCTTGCGGCTGCCGCGTTTCCGCGCTGGGCTGGGGGGACCGTCACCCGGCCCAGCAGGAAAGGAAGCGTTGCCGCTTTTGCGTCCTCCTTTATGAGCAATCGAAGTCTTTGGCGCTATGTCAGGGACTGTTTTTGACTCTCAATTAACGCTTAGGCACGGGGTTCAGATATGCTATATGCACGGATGAAGAAGTTCTGCAAATTCGGTGTACTGGCTTTGCTGCTGGCCACATATCTGGCCCCGGCGATGGCCTGCATGGTTCCTGATGCGCAGATGAGCACTGAGGAGCGCGACTGCTGCCGCACGATGAGCAACCAATGTGGGCAAATGGAGATGTCGGCAGCGCATGGCTGCTGCCAGAAGACTCCGCCGAGTGTTCGCGATAACGCGCTGGATACGAAGACCGAGGCGTTCCACTCTGTTGTAGCTCCCGCGATCTGGTTGGCTGCTTTCGAGTTTGTTGATCCGGCCCCTGCCGTCGCTGGATGGGTTGCGCGCCCCGATTACTCTCCTCCGAAGTCCCCGCCTTCGACCATTTCCATCCTAAGAATCTGACAGTCTCCTTTCTCTCGCTTCGTTTGGTTGAGCGTTTGCGCTCTTGCGCGTTTGCGTTCGCCACCGACTACGAACCGTTTTAGAGATTGGAGCTTTCGTATGAACGTGGTCTCTTTGACCGCCACGCTCGTGCTGGCCACCGCATTCTCTGCCTTCGGGCAGACGCCGGCGGCGGGCACACCTACGCCCTTGTCCCAGCTTTTAGCTGAGGCTGCGGCAAACAACCCACAAATCTCCGCGGCCGATCACGGCGCACGAGCCGCCCGGCAAATGGCGCCGCAGGTGACTACGCTGCCGGACCCTAGATTTACCTACCAGCAGTTGAGTGTTGGAAGTCCGAAGCCGTTTGCCGGATACACCAACAGCGACTTTGCCTACATCGGCGTCGGAGCGTCGCAGGAGTTGCCCTTTCCAGGGAAATTGCGGTTGCGGGGAGACGTCGCCGAACGCGACGCCGACACGAAACAGGCTGAAATCGAAGTAACGAAAACCAGCATCGCCGATGCGTTAAAGGCCGACTATCTCCAACTGGCCTTTCTCCAACAGACGCTTGGCATCCTTCGGCAAAACGAGTCCGTGCTTGACCAGCTGATTCAGGATGCCACGGCGCATTATCAAGTCGGCCGGGGAATGCAGCAGGATGTTCTGCAAGCCCAGGTGAACCGAACCAAGATCCTGAAAGAGATCACGATGCACCATCAAAAAATGGCGCAGATACAGGCTCATCTCAAAGGTCTGCTCAATCGGGACCAAGAGTCGCCGGACATTGTCACGGAAGACCTGGTCGCTACTCCTCTCCAAAGGACCTCCGACGAGCTTCTTGCGATGGTCCGGCGGAACAATCCTCAGATCCAGGTTGACGCGAGTTCCATTCGGACGCAGGACGCGCAATTGGCATCCGCGAAGCGCGAGGGAAAGCCGGATTTTGAAGTTGGCTATATCTACCAGAACACCGACCGGAAGTATCGGGACTATTACATGTTCACCTTCGACGTGCGCATTCCTCGCAAGAAGCGTGTGAATGCGGAGATCGCGGAGGCCACGGAGAAGCGTTCCGAATCACAACAGATTCTGAGTGCACATCTGCATCAGCAACTCGCGGAGGTGCAGGAGGGGTATGTCAAAGCGGCGAGCGATGAAGAGCTGTTGAAGGAATATCGGGAAGGTCTCATCCCACAATCGGATGCAGCCTACCGGGCAACATTGAGCGCCTATGCCTCCAATAGCGAGGAATTTGTTCATGTCCTCTCATACTTCACCGACCTGTTGAGCTTGAAGCTCGAATACGCGCAGACCCTCGTGGATCACGAAGCTGCTTTAGCCCACCTCGAATCTCTGACTGGAGCGACGCTGCGATGAACAAATATGTCCTGAGAACCTCTCTCGTCTGGATCGCTGTCCTGGCAGCTATTGCAGGAATATGGGCTTACCACACCCATGCGATCAAACAGCCAACGGCAATGAAGACGGCGATGTCCGGGGATATGCAACCTGTAGCCTCTGGTCCGCCAGCTGCTGCGGATGAGCCAAATCCATCCATGCCCGATATGAAGTTGGATGCTCCGCTCGTTCCGGTCCAACTTACACCCGAGAGGATGCAGAGCATCGGCGTGCAGACTGGCACGATTGAATACAAGCAACTGAGCGACGATATACGCGCGACCGGCACGGTGGACATCAACGAGCGCCTTCTCTCATACGTGCAGGTGCGTTTCCCCGGCTACATCCGCAAAGTGTTTGCCAATGCCACCTATCAGTATGTGCGCAAGGGCGAGCCGCTCTTCACCATCTACAGCCCCGATCTCGTCGCCACACAGCAGGAGTATCTGCTGGCGCGGCAGAACCAGAAGACCATGAGTTCAAGCACTGTCGATGGAGTTGCGGAGGGTGCGGCCACTCTTTCGACCGCGGCGGAGCAGCGACTTGAGCAGTGGGATATACCCGACAGCGAAATCGCCAAGCTGAAGGAAACCGGCAAACCGGTTACCGACCTCACCATCAACTCACCGGTCGAGGGATACATTACCGAGCGAAATGCTCTGCCCAATATGTACGCCGAGCCTTCGACCAAACTCTACACTGTTGCCGATCTGTCGCGCGTCTGGGTTTATGCCCAGGTATTCCAGGACGATGTAGGCCGCGTAAAACCAGGCGATACGGCGCAGATTACCGTCGATTCGTATCCGGGCCGCACATTCTCCGGCCAGATCGAAGAGATTCTGCCGCAGTTGGATATGTCGACACGCACGGTTCGTGTGCGACTGGTGATGGCAAATCCCGGACTCAAACTGAAGCCGGGAATGTTCGTTAACGTCGATCTAAAGACCAGTATGGGACGTCAGCTCGTCGTTCCTGCATCGGCGGTCTTCCAGTCCGGCACGCGGCAATTGGTTTTCCTCAATCATGGCAACGGCAGCCTTGAGCCAAAGGAGATCACAGTCGGCCCCCGCGTCGGAGATGACTTTGTAGTGCTCAAGGGACTGAAAGCACATCAATCCATCGTCACTTCAGCCAGCTTCCTCATCGATTCAGAGAGTCAGTTACAAGCCGCCGCAGGTTCCTTCGTGCCGCCCCCACCGGGCGCCGGGGGTAACGCTCCGACAGCGAACGCCCCCACTGCTCCGCAGGCGAATATCGACTTCACCACCGATCCCAATCCTCCGCAAAAGGGTAGCAATGTCTTTCGGGTGAAACTCACAAGCGCGGATGGCGCTCCGACTACCGGAGCGAATGTCACGGTTACGTTTTATATGGCCGCAATGCCGGCGATGGGGATGGCGGCGATGAACACAACCACCACGCTCAACAACAAAGGCAGCGGCATGTATGAAGGAAGCGGTTCGCTAGGCTCCGGCGGCACCTATCAGGTCACGATCTCTGCTCAGAAAAACGGTCAAGTGATCGCAACCAAGCAATTGCGCGTGAACGCGACAGGAGGCATGTAATGCTTGCCAAGATTATTGACGTTTGCGCCCGCAATCGCTTCATCGTCTTCACCGGAGTTTTGCTCCTCACCCTTGCCGGTATCTGGTCATTGGAGCATGTCCCGCTGGACGCCCTGCCGGACATATCCGACGTGCAAGTCATCGTTCATACGGGTTGGGCAGGTGAGCCCCCTGATGTGATCGAAGACCAGGTGACCTATCCGATCGTCACCAGCCTGCTGGCTGCTCCGCATGTCAAGGCAGTTCGCGCGCAGACCATGTTGGGCGATTCCTACGTCTATGTGGTTTTTGAGGACGGCACGGATCTCTATTGGGCGCGCTCGCGCGTCATCGAATACCTGCAACAGATCAGCGGGCGTTTGCCGGAGAACGTGCATTCGATTGGCCCCGATGCGACGGGGGCTGGCTGGGTCTACGAGTATGCCATCGTCGATAAGAGCGGCAAGCACAGTCTCGCAGACCTGCGCAGCTTGCAGGACTGGCATCTGCGCTATGCGCTTGAGACTGTGCCCGGTGTTGCCGAAGTTGCCAGCATTGGCGGCTTTGTTCGGCAGTATCAGGTCCAGCTCGATCCCAACAAGCTCCTTGCCTACGGCATTCCGCTCTCTACCGTCATCGACAAAGTGAAAATGAGCACAAATGAAGTCGGTGGGCGCGTTCTTAACTTGAGCGGCGCGGACTACATGATCCGCGGACTCGGCTACTTGCGTTCGCTGGACGATCTCGCCACCGTTGCTGTCGGCAGCAAGAACGGGACACCTGTTCTCATACGCGATCTTGGAACGGTGAGCTTCGGCCCGGATATCCGCGAAGGCGTTGCCGAATGGAATGGAGATGGAGAAACCGTTGGCGGCATCATCGTCATGCGCCAGGGCATGAACGCGTTGAATGTCATCAACGGAGTGAAGCAGAAGCTGCGTGAGATCGCACCTTCTCTACCACCCGGCGTCCAGATCATGACGGGATACGATCGTTCCGATCTGATCGATGCGTCGATCAAAACCCTGCAGCGCGATCTAATCGAAGAAGTTATCATCGTCAGCCTGGTAATCATCATCTTCCTGTTTCATTTCCGCTCCGCGCTCATAGCGATTCTTGCCTTGCCAATCGCAGTTTTGATGTCTTTCATCCCGATGTATTGGCTGGGAGTGAGTTCGAACATCATGTCGTTGGGCGGCATCGCATTGGCGGTTGGAGTGCTCGTCGATGCCTCCATTGTGATGGTCGAAAATGGCTATCGCCATTTGTCCGAACGGCAGGAAAACGATGCCAGCCCGGTATCGGAACCGGAGCGGCACGCAATTCTTATCAACGCGGCCAAGCAGGTTGGTCCAGCCCTCTTCTTTTCCCTGATCATCATCGTCGTTTCCTTTATGCCGGTATTCCTGCTCGAAGCGCAGGAAGGACGCATGTTCCGCCCGCTGGCATGGACCAAGACCCTGGCGGTCGGCTCCTCCTCCATCCTTGCCATCACCCTCGTACCGGTCCTGATGGTGATGCTGATTCGCGGCCGTCTACGGCCGGAGCGCGCGAACGCAATCTCGCGCGTCACGCAGGCGATTTACCTGCCTATCCTGAAATTCTGCCTTCGGCACCGCTGGCTCACCATTGTGGTCAACCTGATCTTCTTGCTGATCACGTTTCCACTTGCAGCACGCTTGGGAAGCCAGTTCATGCCCGCTCTCTTTGAGGGCTCTGCTCTCTATATGCCGACTGCTCTTCCCGGCATCTCCATTGAACAGGCGAAGGTACTTCTGCAACAGCAGGACCGTGTTCTTCGCAGCTTTCCGGAAGTGGCCAGTGTATTCGGCGCGGTTGGGAGATCGGACAGCGCAACCGATAACGCACCGCTCGATATGTATGACACCACGCTCATGCTCAAGCCACGGGAGCAATGGCCAGCGGGGATGACCTACGAGAAACTCATTCAGCAGATGGATGAGAGGGTCCAGTTTCCGGGGCTCTCGAATACCTGGACAAGTCCAGTCGAAAACCGCCTGGACATGGAACTGACCGGGATCAAGACACCGCTGGGTATGAAGGTACAGGGGCCGAATGTGGACGGCATTCAGCAGTTGGCTTCGCAGCTTCAGACTGTTCTCTCTGGGCTTCCGCAGGTGCGATCCGTCTTTGCCGAGAAGGTTGCGCAGGGCTTCTACGTCAATGTCGAAGTCAAGCGAGAGGAGGCGGCGCGGTACGGTCTCACCATCGCGGATGTTCAGACAGCGGTTTCATCCGGCATCGGGGGAGAGAATATCGCGGAGAACATCGAAGGCCGCGAACGCTATCCCATCAACGTCCGCTACCAGAGGGACTTCCGCGACAATGTTGAGAAGATGCGTGGCGTGCTCATCGGCACGCCACCCGGTGCGCAGATTCCGCTGGGCCAGGTAGCGAAGATTTCGTTCACGCATGGCCCGGCCATGATTCGGGACGAAGACGGTGCGCTGACGGGATACATCTACCTCGACCTCAAAGACTCCGATTATGGCGGCTTCGTCGCGCAGGCAAACAAACTCATTCACAGCAAACTCGCTTTGCCGGCAAATTACACCTTCCAATGGTCGGGAGAATATGAACTCGAACTACGGGCTAAACAACGCCTGCAGCTGATTCTTCCGGTTGTCTTCTTCGTCATTTTCATGCTGCTGTACCTGGTCTTTCACTCGGTTGCCGAGGCGCTTGTTCTCATCTTCCCGACCATCTATGCGATGAGTGGAGGGTTGCTCCTGCAATGGCTTCTTCACTACAACTTCAGCGTCGCCGTGGCGGTCGGTTACATCGCACTCTTTGGGATCGCGGTAGAAACCGGCGTGGTCATGGTGGTTTATCTCCATGAAGCGCTCGAACATAAGCTGCAATCTGGAAAGGCGTTGACGAATGTCGATGTGGAGGAGGCCGCCATTGAAGGCGCTGTTCATCGGTTGCGGCCAAAGCTCATGACCGTCTGCGCAGTTCTCGCCAGCCTGGTTCCGATCCTCTGGGAATCCGGCATCGGCTCCGATGTGATGAAGCCTATTGCCGCGCCTATCGTCGGCGGCATGATTACTTCCACTATTCACGTCTTGATTCTGGTTCCCGTCTTCTTCGTCATGATGAAGGAACGCGCATTGCGGAGGGGACATCTCCACGCGAAGAACCAAATCATCGATCAAAATCAACCCACTCAACCAGCAGTTCAAGGAGAACTCTAATGCGTATACGAATCTCTGTGTTATTCCTTTCCGTTGCTCTATCTGCCGTTTCCGCCTCCGCTCAATCGAGCCAGACCCTCACCGGCATCGTTACCGACGCGATGTGTGGCGCCCATCACATGATGCAAGGTAAGACCCCGGCACAATGTACCCGCGAATGCGTGAAGGAGGGGTCAGACTTTGCCCTTGTCAGCGGAGACAAGGTGTACACCTTGAAAGGCGACAACAGCCAGTTCGATAAGTTCGCCGGACGGAATGTGATCATCAAAGGGGAGGTGGACGGAAAGGCAGTCACGGTCGACTCGATTGCGGCTTCCAAGCCTTAGGGTACTTCTGTCAACTACCGTAGATTCAGCAGCAGCCTTCGCCTCGCAAAGCGCGCCGCCCCTCGACAATCAGAATGGGCGGCGCCAGCAGTGCTGCTGCTCAACCCCTCGTCTAATTATATGAGTGCCGAATACAATCCCGATCGATCCGATCTGGAAGCCAAAACAAAGCGGGACTCACTCCGGAAAGCGGCAGGAACTCCTGCGGACGAATCCCATTCCCAGACTGCAGCAATACAAAGTCCTGCGATTATACCTGGGCCGTACCACCGTCGACGAAGAGCTCGACTCCGTTGACAAAGCTGGAATCGCTGGAGGCGAGGAAGAGGGCGACGGTCGCGATCTCCTCCGGGCGGCCCATCTCGCCGCGCGGAATCTGTGATTTGAAGAACTCTTTGGCGTCGTCTCCCAAGGGATCGAGGATCGGCGTGTCGATGGTGCCGGGGCTGAGAATGTTCACGCGGATTCTGCGCTCCTTGAGCTCCAGAAGCCAAGTGCGGGCGAACGAGCGTACCGCAGCCTTGCTGGCGCTGTAGACGCCAAATTGCGGAAAACCTTTGATGCTGGCAATGGAGCCGTTGAGAAAGATGGAGCCGTTGTCATTGAAGAGCGGGAGAGCTTTCTGCACGGTGAAGAGCGTGCCGCGGACGTTGAGGTCGAAGGTCTTGTCGAAGTGTTCCTCGGTGACCTCTTCGAGCTTTACCAATTCACCGAAGCCAGCGCTGGCGAAGAGGACGTCGATCTTGCCTTTTTCCCGCTTGACCGTCTCATAGAGGCGGTCGAGGTCGGCCAGGTTCGAGGCGTCGCCTTGCACACCTGTGACGTTTTTGCCGATGAGGTTTACGGCCTCATCGAGCTTGTCCTGACGTCGTCCTGTGATGAAGACGTACGCTCCCTCTTCGACAAATAGTTTGGCTGTGGCGAGCGCCATGCCGGAGGTGGCGGCTGTGATGACTGCTACTTTGCCGTTGAGCTTGCCCATATCTTTACCCCATTTCTGTGTTAAACGCTTTAAGGAAGTTTGAGGGGCTGTTGTGCAGTGCCGCCCCTCGCTTGGTTCTGATGTGTAGATTGAGTTGGGCCTTTACAGGATTCAATAGTTCGGGATTAACGAACTATTGAACCTTTAAGGCGGGACGCTTACTCTTATGGATGTGCGGCCCTTATTCCATCCGTCGCTTGAGGACATTACGGTAGAGGGGATTCTCCATGCCTTGTCCGACCCGATACGCGCTGCGATCTACGCAGACATCGTGGCTCAGGAGTGCTCGCATAGCTGTTCGACGTTTCTGACCGTTAGCGACAAGACAATTCCGAAGTCCACCCTCTCGCAACACTTCAGGGCGCTGAGGGAGGCGGGGCTCATCCGTGGCGAACGGCGCGGCGTGGAGATGCACAACATCTCACGTTGCGCGGAGATCGAAGAACGCTTCCCAGGGCTACTCCGGGCGATTGTCAACGCGCATACCATCCAATCCAAGGATGAAGTTCAAGCGAAGAAGCTTGCTGCGAAGAGATCGTCTAGACGGTCCGTCAAGAATAAATAAGAAGCTGCGGCCCTATGCTGAACTAACCAAGTCCTGGCCGGGTGAAGCAGAATCATACCTGCAGTCGATCAAGCTTTTCCCGGAAGTACTCCTTCCAGCCCTCGGGCAAAGCTGCAACTTTGAGAGCCCGCTGCATCTGATTAACATCTTCGATGAGATACTTCTTCGTGACGTACAAGCGGGTGATCTCTGAGATGGGAACAGAGTTCGGGTCATGGCTTAGCATGAGTAACTCATCGCCTGCCCCCACGTCGCCTTCGCGTGTAACTGCCAAATAAAACCCAGTTCGCCTGCTGCTGAGAAACCGCTTGACCATATCATCCGACCCAAACTTGATGCCGAGTTTGTAGCATGGAAGCCGTGGCTGGGTGACAACCACCTCTGCTGAACCAACAGAGAATTTGTCTCCAATATGGACGGCGTCCTCATCCAATCCCTGGATCGTGAAGTTCTCCCCGAAAGCGCCCGTAATCAACTGATGTCCTGTGAGTTCGGTTTTCCAGTAGTCATAGTGCTCGATTGGGTAGCAGTAAACAGCTTTGTCCTTGCCGCCGTGCACGCTGAGGTCTGCCTGTCGATCTCCATCGAGATTGAGTGTCCGTAAGACGATGCGGTCTTCAACGGGCTCCTTGTAGATCGATGTGGTTACGCTTTTCCCGTGCCACACAGTTTCCCGAGGCAATCCACAATTAACAGAGACGAGTTTCATATCAATCCCCAGCTTTAATTTGAGACGATTGCGAGGGTTGAGACAGCGTCTTCAATACGGGCACCAATTGGCGCTGAAACTCGACGCGGTGGTGCTTCCACCGCCCTGGGTAGGGAAGTTCCAGATGCAGCCCTGACCAGTCGGCCACGGTCTGAGCCCGATTCACATTTGCGCGAATCGACCTCACGAGTGTGACAATGACTGTCGGACGGAGGGCTTGTATCGTTCTCGCGAGACGAACTTCGGCTGCGCGACAGATGCTCGTTCGTGTGCTGCGAGGCAATTGATCCACCGGCGTGCCGCACAGGTCGACAAGATAACAACCAAAGGCACGAAACGCATCCAGGAATCCCATCTTCGGCAAAGATGGAAATGCGGCGATGAAGGTGCCTCGAACCGCCCGGTAAAGCCCAGAATCTCCCTGATAGAAAAATCGTCCGGATGCTGGAGGAGCTTCTCCCACGAACAGAATTCGCACGCGGTCGGGCCGATACAGTCGCCGCACGCGCTCTCGCGCAAGCAGGGCACCTCTGTTCGTGTCCCTCGACAAGATGCCGGCGACACGACCGGAGTCCATTCGCGCTTGTTTTGAACCTGCTTTGGAGTGCATTCGTGTCCCGTTTTTCAATCGAGTGTGTGCAGTCAAAGGGATGAATCGTGGATTACGACGGCGTGGAGGAGAACAACGAGACCAGGCCCTCGGGGATTGTCGGATGCGCAAGAACGGCTTCGCGTAGTGCGGTGTAGGGCAGGGCGCCGAGCATGGCTATCTGGACGCAACCCATGATCTCTCCCGCGCCCACTCCGAAGGCAGCAAACCCGAGAATGCGGTCACTGTCGCGCTCGACGAGGCACTTGAGAAAGCCGCGTGTTTCCATCAGGCTTCGAGCACGCAGTACCGCAGCCATGGGGACTTTGAACAGCCGATACGCGATCCCTTGCTGCTTCGCTTCCGTCTCGCTCAATCCGATGCGTGCAAACTCCGGGTCAGTGAAGAGACAGAAGGGCACCTGTCTTCCGGCTGTCACATGGTTGCCCCCGAGGATGTTGTCACGGACAACTCGGAAATCGTCCTCACTGATGTGAGTGAATTGTGGACTGCCAGCGACTTCTCCAACCGCCCACACGCCCGCGGCGCTTGTCTCGAGACGTTCATTTACCTTGATGTATCCGCGTTCCGTCAGTTCCACGCCTGCCAGTTCCAATCCAATATCCTTCGTGTTTGGAACGCGCTTGCCGGTAACCAGCAAGTGCGAGCCCTCAAGAGTTCGCCCCACTCCGCCTTGCAGCAGTAACAGCGACACAGCTTCCCCGGATTCTCCTGAGACGCGCTGCACGGTTGCGTTCAGGGCGAGATGAATCCCCTCGTCTTCACAGAGCTTTCGTATCCCTTCCGTAACATCTTCATCTTCGCGATGCAGCAGACGGTCATTGCGATCGACAACTGTGACCTGGCTACCGAATCGCCGCATCGCCTGCGCAAACTCCAGACCAACGTAGCCGCCTCCAAGCACGATCAAATGTTCGGGGATAACGTCGAGTTCCAGCGCTTCCACGTGAGTTAGCGGTTTCGCCTCCTGCAGTCCTGGGGTATTGTCCAAGCCAGCATGCGTGCCCGTCCCAATGACCACATTCTTTCCACCTAGTAGTCGCTTCGTTCCATCCGAGAGCGTCGCTTCCAGCAAGCGAGGCCCGACGAAGCGGCCCGAAGCCATAATCAGTTCCGCGCCACTCCGATGGTAGAGATCGAGATGTGTATCGACCAAGCCCTGCACCATGCGACGCTTCCGATCTCGCACCGCAGGCATCTTCACGGTGAACCCTTCGGTCGAGATACCAAATTCTTCGCTGTTCCGCACGTATTGGGCAATCTGCGCGGTGTGGATGATGTTCTTGCTGGGAAGGCACGCAATATTCGGGCAGGCTCCTCCGATATACTTCCGCTCGATGGCCGCCACGCGCTGCCCGTGCGAGGCAAATGTCCAGGCAAGCAGCTTCGCGCCGGCGCCGCTGCCAAGAATGACCAGATCGTAATCTTCAGGTTGTCCATTGACCGTCATGAGCAAACCTCATTCTCTCTTTTCGTTTTTTTCGCACCCTGCGAAACGGATCGTTTAGCCCGCTAACCGCATACCATTATCAATTGCCGCAAGCAATCAGATTCCTTTGACCTCACCGCCATCCATGCGGACACAGCTTCCAATCATCCACTTTGCCGCAGGCGAAACCATGAACGCCAACAGCTCCGCGATTTCTTCCGGTTGTCCGTAGCGGCTGATGCCGGCCTCTTCAGGAAACTTCCTGGTTGCCTCGTCGACGCTCATATCATGTGCCGGTGCCCATTTCTCCAGGAATGCGCGGCGTCTCCCTGTCATCACCGCTCCCGGCACGATGCTGTTAACCTGCACGCCATCCTTAATACCTTGCTCTGCAAAGGCCTTCGCCACGGCAATGATGGCCGCGTTTGTGGCTGCCACGGCGGCAAAGCCCGGTTTGGGATCGAGCGCCGCGCTGCCGGACATGAACACGACCGATCCCTTGCTGGCCTTGAGCGCATCCCAGGCACGGATCGTCAGCCTGCGTGCCCCATGCAGCTTCAGCTCCATACCTGCATACCATTGCTCATCGGTCATCTCGAAGAGGTCGATCTGCGGCACAGCACCCGCAATGTTGAGAAGCGCGTCCACCCGGCCATAACGGTAGAGTATCGTTTTGAGCACGGTTTCCGGTGATTCGACCCGGCTTAGATCGAGCGCGATGCTGAGCGGTTCAGCTCCGCCGTTCCGAACCGCCTCTGCCACTTCCTCCAGGGCTTCTCCATTCCTAGCTACAAGGACAATTACGGAAAAGTCCCTGGCTAACCGAATTGCGGTAGAACGGCCGATGCCCTGGCTGGCTCCAGTGACGATTGCTACAGAATTGTTCATAGTCATTACCCCTTTTCCATCAAGATGCAAATCAACGTACGGCTGGCTATCTCAATCCAATGTCGCTTGCACCGCTTCGAGGATGATGTCCGCGACCGTGTCCGGCGCCGTAAGCAGTGGGGTGTGGTCCACGGCATACGAACGAATGGTCGCCTTCATGCGTTCCGCCATAAAACGCTGCGTCTTTGGATTGATCATCCGGTCTTCTTCCGCAAGCAGGTACCAGACGGGCTTCGTCTTCCAGGCAGGCGAGCCTACAGGTTCCTGAATACTCTTCACCGAAATCGGCCGCTGGACTGCGCGGCACAATGCGATCTGCTCAGGTGTTGCATTCTGTGCGAAGGCCTGCGCGAAGCTCTCATCGGGCATCCAGATAAAGCCGTCTGCATCGGGAGCGAGCTTAGGTGCGTCGGGATGAGATTCGTTTCGGTAGAAAACATCCGCAACCGTTTCTCCCTCGTCCGGACTGAGGGCCGCGACATAGACAAGCGCCTTCACGCGCTCATCGTTCGCCGTTCCGACGACGGCGCCTGCGTAGGCGTGCCCGACAACGATGACAGGGCCCTGCGTACGAGCTATTGTCCGCCGCAGCGCTGCTGCGTCTTCGCCGAGCGAGGTCAGCGGAATCGGTGCGGCCACAACGTTCAGCCCTTCGCCCTGCAATTTGCGGATGACCGGCTCCCAACTCGATCCATCGGCCCAGGCGCCGTGGATCACAACAATCGTGGCGTTCTTCAAATCTGACATGATGATTCTCCTGTTCAGGTGTCTTGTTGGGAATTGCAACCTTGATCGGGGATGAAAATCAGGCGAAAAAGCTGACAATCTTCTTGGCAATGACCTCGCCGTGGTCCTCCAGCGCAAAGTGTCCCGTATCCAGCAGGTGCAGCTCTGCCTTGGGAATGTCGCGCAGATACGCCTGAGCGCCTTCGACCGTGAAGAAGGGATCGTTTTTGCCCCAAACGATCAACGTCTTCGGTTGCTTGTTGCGGAAGAACGCGTGCCATTCGTCGTAATGCGTCAGATTTGCCTGGTAGTTGTGCAGCAGGTTCAACTGGATGGCGTCGTTGCCTGGGCGGTCCAGAAAGTGCTGATCCATCGTGTAGGCGTCGGGACTGATGCGGCCGACGTCTTTTACGCCATGCGTGTATTGGAAGATCGTCGTATCGAGCCCAAGCAGCGTGCGCACGGGTTTCTCTGTCTCCGCCGTTCGATTGGCCCAGAAGGGCTTCATCGGATCGAATGCGCCGCCTATGCCCTCGGCGTAGGCGTTTCCGTTCTGCACGATAATGCCTTCAATTGCATCCTGGTGTTTGAACCCAATGCGGTACCCTATGGGCGCGCCGTAATCCTGCACATAAATGCTGAATTTCTTCAAGCCGAGAACGTCGAACAACAGAGCGTCGACGTAGGTTGCAAGATTGTCGAACGTATACTCGAATTCGTTCACGCTCGGCGCATCGCTGTGGCCGAACCCGATGTAATCCGGTGCTATGACATGAAACTTGTTCGCGAGTTGCGGAATCAGATCACGAAACATATGGGACGAGCTGGGAAAACCGTGCAGTAGCACGATGGTTGGAGATTCCTTGGATCCTGCCTCACGGTAAAACATCTTGAGGCCGCGAATGGTGGCGTGTTGAAATGTTGACATCGTCTCCCTCCTGTCGAGTTGAACGTGCGGCGACTGCGACGCCGATGAGGTGAGAATATGCAACACCGATAAACATGTCAATACTGGTGTTATGATTTCTCGAAATATTCTTGGAGAGTTGAGAACGCAATGAGTGCTGCTAGTAAGGATGCCGGCGACTGGGTCGATGGTTTTCTCTTTGTTGGCAACCGGCCAATCCTTGATTTTTTGAATACCCGCCCAGTCCTTGCAGAGAGCCCCACCGAGCTGCTCCCCGATGTTGCTGCGCTGGAACGGTGGCTGATCGCTGCGGGCATTGTGAACTCGGCAAAAGCGAAGCGCCTTGTGCGCGCCTGGCGAGACTCGCCGAAAGCGACCATGTTTCTAAAGGATTTGATCGAGTTTCGGGAACGGCTGCGGAACGCTGTTCTGCGTTTGGAAGGCGGTTTGGCTTCAACCGATGAATTTATTCAGGAGGTGAATCGAGGTCTGCGCGAGCATTCGCCGGCCACACTGCTGCGCAAGCAGGAGGGTCGGATGGTCCGGGAGCGACTGCTTGATCTCGAGCGGCCAACGGACCTGTGGACGTTCATCTTTGAAGACACGGCGGATCTATTGAGCGAACCGGAGATCGACCGCATTCGCAAATGCGAGGCGTGTGTTGTGCACTTTTTTGACACGAGCAAGAAAGGCTCACGCCGCTGGTGCAGCATGAACATCTGCGGCAACAAACGTAAAGTCGCCGCATATCAGCGCAAAAGGCGCGAGGGCGAGTCAGAGCGCTGAGCGATTCATACTGCAAAGTCGGCTTGTGCTTAATTACGCGCGACCCGAGGCTCTGCTCTGTAAGGGGTCTGGACCGAGGTCGAGTGGACTGAGGTCGTGGGTTCGATAAGGGTTCGATAACTGCTACTCTGGATGCTTTTGGGCGCTTCAGAGAGCCGTCCGCTACGCCTGTTCTAAAAAAGTTACGGTTTTCCGTCTTGCTGTCTCGGCAGCCAAACCGACGACCTTTTCGGCTTCTGTCTCATTCGAGTTGTAGGTGAAGATCGAGTTGACGCCGTGCTTGGCCAGGATCAGCACAGTGTTACGGCCGATGCGCGGCTGCCGCCTGTCACAATCGCGATCTTAACTTGTGAAATTACACCGGTTTCTATTGGCATTTGGCGCTCCTTGTTTGGGCCGTCTTGATGGAAGCATCAGGCGAACAGCCTGCGGATGGGCTAGAACGTCTCGCCAACCAGCTCTTCGCTTTTCTTCCAAAGCGCAGCAGCGTTTTGTGGATCGAGAGCGTAGCCGCGCACTCCTTCGTCAAGCATGCCCAGCCTTGCATCATCTGCGACGACGTCACTTACGTGGCAGTTCTCGCAATACCGTGCTCCTACCTCTTCGGCGGGCGCAACGACAGCCGCCCATACGGAGGTAGCGGCTCCCTGGGGAACTGTTTTGAACTGAAACGGTCCTTTGCCCTCTGCTGCGGCCTGTTCATTGATCTGGTTGACCATCTGTTCCAAGTGGGCCGGGTCCATGTGGCGGCCAAGCTCAGTCTGAATGCCTCCCGGATGCACAGCCGCCGCGCGGACCCCGCGCTCTCGATGCCGCTGATCGAAAGCAACTGCGAAGAGAATGTTCGCGGTCTTCGATCGCCCGTAGGCCACGAAGGGTTCGTAGGGCGTCGACTCAAAGTTGGGATCCTTCAGGTCCACATTGCTGAAACGGTGCCCTGAAGAAGAGAGGTTGACCAGGCGTCCGCCGTCCTTGATCAGCTTCGCAATGCGGTTCACAAAAACAAAGTGGCCCAGGTGATTGGTCCCGAATTGCGTCTCGAAACCATCCTCTGTCTTCCCGAACGGAGTCGCCATGACACCGGCGTTTGCGATGATCACATCGAACAAGCGGCCATCGGCAACCAGCTTGTCCGCAGTGGCGCGTACGCTCTTGAGGTTGGCCAGGTCGAGCTCAACCAGCTCGAAACTCGCGCCGGTCTCCGCCGCGGCCTTACTGACTTCCGATGTCGCCCGCTGTGCTTTCTCAAGATCACGCGCTGCGCCCACAATATCTGCGCCATGCGCCACCAGCGCACGGGCCGTCTCTACGCCGAGACCCGCAGACACACCCGTCACCAGAATCCGCTTACCCTTCAGATTAACCCCTTCGAGGACATCATCCGTCGTTGACTTTGCTTCAAATTTCGCTGCCATGCTGCACGCTCCGCTCACAAATCTTTGACACCCGGCCTCGGCCTGGAATAAAACGGAGTCAATCTCCGTTATGCTAATGAGAGTACCGGAGAGTCCCTCCGGATTCAGAAAACATCGATGAAAACATCAGCCGCAAAGAAAACCGCACGCAAGCCTCGAGCCGATGCGCAACGCAACCGTGAGCGGATTCTCGAAGTCGCGAAGCAGGTTTTCACGCGCCGGGGCGGGGAAGCCAGTATGGACGAGATTGCCAAGCGGGCCAAGATCGGCCCGGGGACGCTCTACCGGCACTTTCCTACGCGCGATGACCTGCTGGCCGCTGTCTATATCAGCGAAGTCGAGAAGTTGGCCGAGGCGCAGAGAAAATTCTCCACCGAGTTGCCGCCGGTCGAGGCACTGCGGGCGTGGATGCTGGTCTTCATCGAGTATATTGCCGCGAAAAAGATCATCGCCCCGGCGTTGAACGCAATGGCCGGCGGCCCTTCTCGGGTATTTCAGCAGACCAACCGCCTCGTGGAAGAGGCTGCCAATGCGCTAGCGAGCCGCGCCGTCGCTAGCGGAGATCTTCAGCCAGATATCGATCCAATGGACATGCTGCGCGCGATCTACGGCGTCTCCAGCGCGGGCAGCGCAGACGATTGGCCCGCAAAGGCGCGACGTTTCGTCGACATCCTCATTCAGGGCTCGCGGCCTTAATGAACAGCCTCTCTGCTAAGTGGTGCTATGGCGAAGGAATCACACGCCGAGACTCACCAAGAGAGGCTTCCAGCCGGACTGGCAGTCAGTGAACGCAAGCAGACTTGCCGTTTCTGAATTTGAATTCGATGAGCATACTGGCGATTCTGTGGTCGTTCACTCCGGCTACTCCGTCGAAATTCACCGATTTTCATCCCTATGGGTGGGCCGAAGGCCCATGCGTAACTCGTCGGTAACGGCTTCTTAAACGGACAAGTTGACTAGTAGACTTGATTCCTGGCCGCGTGGAGCGCCGTTCCAGACTGGAGAGAAGAATGAAAGCGATCGCATTCACCCGTCCACTACCGATCGAGGCGCAAGACTCGCTGGTGGAGTTGGACCTGCCGCGACCGGAACTAGGACCAAGGGACTTGCTCGTTAATGTGCGGGCGGTTTCGGTCAATGCGGTGGATACGAAGGTGCGAGGCGCGCGACATCAAGGCTCAGCGTCGGAAAACACAGGGAAACCGCGGGTGCTTGGCTGGGATGCTGCAGGTGTGGTGGCGAGCAAGGGCGCGGCGGTCAGCGGGTTCGAGGTGGGAGATGAGGTCTACTACGCGGGCGAGCTGGACCGTCCCGGATCGAACGCCGAATACCAGGCAGTGGATGAAAGGCTTGTTGGAAGCAAGCCGAAATCGATCGGTTTTGCCGAGGCCTCTGCGCTGCCGCTGACCAGCATTACCGCCTGGGAACTGCTGTTCGATCGGCTTGGTGTTCGTGAAGGCGAAAGCGGCGCGTCTTTGCTGGTCAGCGGAGCTGCCGGCGGCGTGGGCTCGATTCTCGTACAACTGGTCCGTCGACTCACCAGACTGACCGTCATTGCGACTGCATCGCGACCGGAAACTGTGGAATGGGTGACACAAATGGGTGCTCGCTACGTGATCGATCACACCAAACCGCTGGCCGAGCAAGTGAACGAACTGCACGTGCCTCCGGTGAAATATATTGCCAGTCTGACGGCGACCGCGCGGAACTTTGCACAACTGGTCGAAGTGTTGGCCCCGGAAGGAAAGCTGGGTGTCATCGACGATCCCGCGACGCTCGATGTGGTGCCGCTCAAACGGAAGGCGGCGTCGCTCCATTGGGAGTTCATGTTTGCACGCTCGATATGGCAAACGGCGGATATGGGCGAGCAGGGACGCTTGTTGGCCCGTGTTGCGGACCTTGTCGACCAGGGCGAACTACGCTCAACTCAAACCCAGACATTCAGTCCCATCAACGTTGGGAACTTGAAAAAGGCCCATGCACTCGCAGAGAGCGGCAAGGCGATCGGTAAAGTGACATTGAGCGGATTCTGACGTTGATGCCGGTGGCCCGTCCGGAATTAGCCGACGCCTCGACAATACATTCCGGGAAGCCGACCTCTCAGGAGTCACAGACCACATTCTTGATCACAGATGCCTCGCGGAGGTGATTGTCACTATCTGTGTTTACAGACCATAGTGAGCATGATCGCCAAACATAGAACGAATTCAGGTGATTCCGATGAAAAGACTGAGGGTTCCAGGACTTATCGATTTGTTTGAGGTCAGCGAGCCCACGGAGATCAAAGCTCTCGCCAGCGATCCACGCCTTGACCGCAGGTTTGAAACAGGCACATGCCCTATCAACTGGCTGCTTCTCAAACGATCCCTGATGGTGCTTTCGTTCGAAGGCCGGCGTTTCCCAACGATGATGCCCCGCGGCTCCGCGCAGCGCAAACTCGATCAACAGGAACTATGGACTAACCTCAGCGAGAAAGCATCCGCAATCACAAGCGGTCCTGACGAGTTGGAGCCGCTGGCAAACTGGGTCAGAGGCGTTGGCTCCGAGACACAGCCGAGTATTCTCGTTCAGCAGTTATTGGGCCGGCTGTTCTCCAGCAAGTTCGTAGCGACTGAGGAAAGCTGGAGTGCCGCGAAGATCCTGGTGGCAGCGCCCCGATCGAAAAATTTACCCAACATGCTGTGGTGGTTTGTCAGCGGTAAAGTCCGACGCGCGAAACGCCTTCTTGCTGGCATGGTGAATGAGGATCTTTCAGCAGTGAACGCCATCGGGATCGCTGCGCATAACGTCGTCAAGAGCATTCGCCACATGAGACTTCTCTATGCCGATGCTGATGCCAGATCGAATTTGTCGACTGAGGCGGCTGCTGAACAATGTCTGTTCGCACCTGTCAGCGTCTATCGTCAGGCCCTAGCCGCAGGGCAACTTGGTGACTGCCCGTTCTCCCGAAATTCATTGTTTGTGCTCTCTATCGGAGAAGCGAGTCAACAGGCCGAAGGCCGTCCACTTGTCTTTATGGACGAGAGTTGGAGCCGTTGCCCGGCCAACGTTTGGGTTCCTGCCATGCTGCAGGGTGTTTGGAAACGCGCCAAACTCATGGACTGATCCTGTTTTCATTCATTGTCGGGAGCTGCCCAACCAGTATCGCGGTCAGCTAATTACTAGCGAAAAACGAGCTTCTCGTTACCAACCGTTACTGACGAAGAGCCGACATGAACGAAGCCGCAGTGGCGGCGGACGCATTCGCGTGTTCGTGAGGCGACATTTGTACCTGGTTGGATAGTTTGGGACGCAGAGAAGGAGGATTCTCTGTGAACCAACTGCGTCAGCTCATGCTTGAGGAGTTGCGTCGCCGCAACTTCGCCGATACAACGATCCGCACATACCTGCACGGTGTTGAGCACTTCAGCCGGTACTTTCGCCGTCCGCCCGATCAGCTCGGTCCTGAAGACATTCGCAAGTATCAGGCGATGCTGTTCACCAAGTTGAAGTTCAGTCCGAACACGGTGATTCTGCATTTGGCATCGCTGCGTTTTTTCTATATCCACGTGTTGAAGCGCAACTTGAGCATCGCCGAGACGCCCTATCCGAAGAAGGTGCGTCATCTCCCCGGGGTACTCAGCCAGGAGGAGGTAGGGCGCCTGATCGACGCAGCGGATACACCCTTTCATCGCATTCTGCTGATGACGATGTATGCGACCGGCGCACGTCGCGCAGAAGCAGCCCGCCTGAAGGTCAGCGACATCGACAGCCAGCGGATGGTGGTGCATATCCGCGAGGGCAAGCGAGGCAGGGACCGCGATGTCATGCTCAGCCCGAAGCTTCTCGAAGAACTGCGCGCCTACTGGCGCGGACTACGGCGCAAGCCTAAGGAGTGGCTCTTTCCCGGCAACCGCTGGCATACGTCCAGTCATCCTGTAACCACCAAGGTCCTGTGGTCTGCCTGCCAGATCGCCGCCGAGCGCGCCGGCCTTCAGAACAGGAACATCCATCCGCATACCTTGAGGCATTGTTTCGCGACACACCTTCTTGAAGCCGGCGCCGACCTGCGCACGATCCAGATCCTGCTCGGACATCGAGACCTCGAGGTCACTACCGTATACCTGCATCTGTCCCAGCGGCATCTCAGCGCAACCGCCAGCCCGCTCGATGCCCTCACGTTTTCTTCGCAAGGAGGACACAAGCACAGTTCATGAGCCGGCCTCCGTTGGAGATGGCCGACATCGTTCGCTGTGCGGGACAGTCCTTCATTGAACACAGTCGCAGATGGATCAACTGGCAACACCGAAAGGTGCTGCTGGCCATCGCGCGCTGCCGCACGGCCGCGCTAGGCGGGCATCGCGATCGCTGCACCGGCTGCGGACTTACGACCAGGATCTCCTACAACTCGTGCCGAAACAGGCATTGCCCAAGATGTCAGGGCAACGCGCGCATGCGCTGGCTGAAGGCGCGTGAGCGGGAACTGCTGCCCACTCGCTATGTGCACGCCGTCTTCACGCTGCCGCGGGAACTGGCCCCGCTCGCGTTGCAGAACAAGCGGCTCATCTATCACCTGCTCTTTCACTCAAGTGCCGAGACCTTGCTTGAGATTGCCCGCGATCCACGCCACCTTGGAGCTGAGATAGGTTTCTTCAGCGTGCTGCATAGTTGGAATCAGCGCTTGCAGTTTCATCCGCATATCCACTGCGTAGTTGCCGCCGGCGGCCTCGCCCCAGACCACGCAAGCTGGATCTCCGCCCGGCGTTCCTTCTTTCTTCCCATCGGCGTGCTTAGTCGCGTCTTCCGCGGCAAGTTCGTCGCCGGACTCCGAAGCGCCTTCTATCGAGGAGAACTCCAGTTCCACGGCAGCCTGCTGCCTCTGGCAGAACCGCGGGCCTTCTCAGCGTGGCTGCGAGTGTTGTTCCGACACGACTGGGTTGTCTATTCCAAGCGGCCCTTCGGAGGGCCGGAACAGGTGCTGCGCTATCTCGGCGCATACACTCATCGAGTCGCCATCTCGAACTCCAGGTTGGTCGCCCTCACCGAGCACAACGTCATCTTTCGCTGGAGAGATTCCGCGCACGGCAACAAGAAAAGGCTCATGCCCCTGGATGTCGATCAGTTTCTGCGCCGCTTTCTGCTACACGTGCTGCCGCCTGGTTTCGTCCGCATCCGCAACTTCGGCTTCCTCGCCAACCGCAACCGCGCTACTCTCCTTCCCCTATGCCGTCGCCTGCTCGGCGGCTCAGAGGAAAAGACAGTTCCGGCAACTGAACCGTCTCCGGAAAAGGTTCACTCACTCTGGAACTGTCCACTCTGCGGTGCAACCATGCACGTCGTTGAGCGGCTCTCCGCCGCACAACTCATGCTTCGCTCACCACCTCAACCAGAACGGACCGCGGCATGAAGCACTATCTATATCCTCGGGATTTGCACGTGCTTCAGCGCGCATGCAGAACCCTTGTCTCATACGTCCGCGCATGCTCGCTCACCAACTTCTTCAGCTCCCGATGGTCGCCTCATTACGGTCCTTGGCCATTTTATCCTGCCCGCGAGCTGGCAGAACATACCTATCGCCGCATCTTCGTGGAACGTCCGTACCCGATCAGACCTATTCAAAGTGCATAGCCCAACACCGGGGCGGCTTCCTTCAAGTCGCTGTATCAGAAGCGCCCCGATCAGAGCATGCGGCTACGCACTGTTGCGCGTCGGGCGCTCCAGATACAGCACTAGGACCTGTCGGGACCTGGATTGTTCGGACAGACTGCTTGAGAAGGATTAGACCCTGATCGGCGCTCACTGAACGGAGTGCCACAGTTCATCTCTTATCGAATTCGCTCCGTGCCGCTTTTACCTGCTGCCAATTCTCTGTAACCCAATCCACCAGACCCTGCATGGGGCGCAGCAGACTTCGGCCGAGTGTGGTCAGCTCGTACTCCACTCGTAGAGGCACCTCAGGAAACAACTCTCTTGTGAGCAACCCATCTCTCTCCAGGGTTCGCAGCGTCAGTGTCAGCATTCTTTGTGATACGCCAGGGATCGCTCGTTCGATTTCGGAAAAGCGAGCGCGCTGGCCCGGCAGTTTTGCCAAAGTGAGGATCAAAAAGATGCTCCATTTATCTCCCACTTTAGTCAGCAGCTCGCGAACTGCAGCCGGGTCCTCATGGCCGCAGACATAGGCAGAGTCCAATGGTTTCTTCCGACTGCTCTTTTTCATGCTTACATCCATGTGCGTTGCGAATGTCAAAGTGCCTTATTGTTCATAATAAGCTCTCACAATAGAATCAACGAACAGAAAGTAAGTATGGCATTAAAAGGGAGTCCCCAATGAAGCGAATTCTGATTGTCGAATCAAGTCCTCGCGGTT
>Ga0302325_10004101_pt1 | contig 33817 bp, 35 predicted proteins | sample Palsa_T0_2_FD_201948 | JGI IMG/M metagenome (GOLD analysis project Ga0302325, IMG submission 201948) | Peat permafrost microbial communities from Stordalen Mire near Abisko, Sweden - Palsa_T0_2 | ecosystem: Environmental > Terrestrial > Soil > Palsa > Peat permafrost | place: Sweden: Abisko... | reverse complement strand
GGAATGATCGGGATTTCAACTCGCTTAGGTGACCTTCACAGATCGTGATGCAGTTCGGCAAATCAAGTGCCTCGGTATGCGTGGCTACCGGTTCGGAGGTCGCGCCATCTTCCTTCTCACCGCGTGCGACGATCTTAAGCGCGCCATCGGGCAGCGGCTTTTGCATCTGTAACGCCTCCGCGACCGGCAAAGTAAGCCAGGCATCGACTTGGTCCGCTTGGGTCAGAATGACGGGCATCGCCTTGGGATGAATAGCGCCGACTTCCGCATTCGCATCGGTCGTCAAGAATCCGAACAGCTGGTGCTCGCCTTCGATCGGATTAGCTTTGGTCCCGCGCTTGCCATGCCTTGTCATCCAGATGCCGGCGAAGAATGTGAGCGGTCGATCTTCGTTGCGCGCGAACCACGTCGGTGTCTTGCGCGGTTTACCGCCCCTTCGAATAAGTGGTACTGAACATCGTGAGGCAGATAACTCCACATCTTGACCACCACCTCACCCAACGCGCGAGAAAGCTGTTCCGAAGTCTCATGGCCGACTACGTCCATAGCGGACTCCTCAGCTGAAATAATAGGAATTAACGCCCCCACAACGCCGCGGTTCCGGGGGCAGAATTGCCACTATTTGCCTTGCATGCAAAGGCGGTGGGTGTGGTTGGCTCGATTGAAGCGGCGAAAATGATTGTCGAGCCTGCTAACGCGCCTCCTCCATGGTGAAGCCGACTTTGAGCGTGACCTGAAAATGGCGGATCTTCCCGCTATCGATATGTCCACTGGTCTTCGTAACCTCAAACCACCTCAAATTTCGCAGGGTCTTGTGGGCGCGGGCGACGGCAGAATCGATGGCGCCCTCGATACTAACTTGCGACGTGCCGACCAGTTCAATGACACGATAGATATGATGCTCAGGGTCGCCTTCCGGATCTAGATTCAACGCTTCTTTGTTGGCCGCAAAATCGATGGTTCCATCGCGGCCCGTAGCCACTTAAGCTTCTGCCGGTTTGTTTGTCTTGGTTGGATTCATATTACTTTCCTTCGTTCCTGAAATCACGAGCTGCACCCCAGTCGAGAAGTCGGCTGTCGGGAATGCGAAACTGGATCATACGATCAATTTCAAGCAATCAGTTTCGGGCGCGGATTTGTGTGACGGGAGGCTCCGCCCGTCCAAAGTCTTCAAACATCCAAGAAACAATTCGGAATGTCGCCTTCGATCTCGTTAGCTATCATCTTCCGAGCGTGTTCATCCAAGAACGCTTCCGACGGTCACTCTCATCAACGGCTATACACTCCGTATGTTCCCCCTCGAAATCGGCGCCGGGCACGTTCAGGGCCAGCGCCAAACAAACAGAAGCGGACTCTATTCGCGGTGCTTGGCTCTGGCGAGTTCGATTCGCATCGGCTCGATTTTCAAGCGTTCTTCCGTACGCGGTTCGTACAGCTTGGCGTACGCGTCGCGCACGTCGAGCGGCACCACTTTGCGCGCGACGAATCCGCCCTTGGCGGCGGAAGTGAGCTTGGTTGCAACTCGGGGCATTTACGGCATCGCTACAAAACCGTTTTGTAGCGTTATATGTAGGATTGCCTTTGTAAAAACCCAATTCTTTCAATAAGCTATTGAGAGATAAAGAGCGGCAAGGTTAATGGTGCGGCCGAGAGGACTCGAACCTCCACGGGTTGCCCCGCTAGCACCTCAAGCTAGTGCGTCTACCAATTCCGCCACGGCCGCATGTGGGCTGAATGCGCGCCCGGGAGGCGCGTGGGGCCGATGTAACAGGTCGAGTCTGGAGGGACAAGACCTAGTGGCCGGACCTTGTTACTAAGCCCACGCTGCCTATTTCGCCTCGGGTGGGCGGGGCAGCAGTTCCTTGACCTCGACCGCGATCTTGTTGCCGCTGACAATCACGGTGCCTTTGGCGACCGACATGTTATTGGCAAGGATCTTGACCTCGTCATCCTCGGAGGAGTCGAGCTCGATGATGGCGCCGCGGCCGAGACGGAGGACCTGATGGATCGGCATCGACGTCGTGCCAAGCACAACGGTGATGTCGATCGAGACGTTATCGAGTGTCGGCAAGGGGCCCCCGCGCAGGTTTGTTGACGGCTTTCGCTGCGCTATTCTATCGCCCCGGCATGGTTATCAGATGGTTAATACGCGCGGCGGACTGACATTTAGCCTGTTGCCTGCGGTGGTTTCACCGCCGGTCGAATGGCGCGTGAGCGATTCCCTGGTCGATTACGGGCACGCCCTTGAAGCAATGACCGAGCGCGCTGACCTGATCGCCCGCGGCGAGGCGGACGAATTGGTGTGGCTGCTCGAACATCCGCCACTTTACACCGCCGGCACCTCGTCCCGGCCGCAGGATCTGGTCGACGCGCGCTTTCCGGTTCATACCACCGGACGCGGCGGGCAGTTCACCTATCACGGCCCCGGCCAGCGCGTCGGTTATATCATGCTCGATCTTCGGCGCCGCGCGCCGGACGTGCGCCGCTTCGTCGGCACCGTCGAGGAATGGATTATCGAGACACTCGCGTCCCTAAATGTACGCGGCGAGCGGCGCGACGACCGCATTGGTGTCTGGGTGCGAAGGCCGGACAAGGGTTCCGACTTCGAGGACAAGATTGCGGCGATCGGCATCCGCGTGTCGCGCTGGGTGACGCTGCACGGCTTCGCGCTCAACGTCGAGCCGGACCTGTCGCATTTTTCCGGCATCGTACCGTGCGGCGTGTCCGAGCCGCGCTACGGCGTCACCTCCCTTGCCGACCTGGGCGTGACGGCTTCTATGCCGGAAGTGGACATGGCGCTGCGCGCAGCGTTCGAACCGCTGTTCGGCGCCACGCGTAACGATCAGGCGGTCGGAAGCACTGAAAACAGTTCGCCTCTGCGGCGCAGCGCGGACTCTTCCCTCCCCCCCTCACGCTGATCGATCCTGTCGACGCGCGAGCCGCGCGGACCTTCGTTACAAGCCGCGATCATACCATCGACCACATCAGGCGGCCCCATGAACAGAGCCTCGACGGCTCCGTCACGGCAATTGCGCACCCAGCCCTGCACCCCACGCTCGAGCGCGGTGTATTCAGTCCAGGCGCGATAGCCGACACCCTGCACTCTCCCCCGGATCACGACGTGCCGGATCACGTCCATTCAATATCTCCGAGCTTGCGCGTGCCGGCGGTGGCGGGAACGGCCGGCAGCCAGCGCTCCAGGCCCTCAATATAACCTTCTGGAAATTTCCACTCACGCGCGGCCGCGGCCACAAGCTCCGCATAGCCCGCCTTCGGACGCCCCTCGCCGTTCGGCCGGGCGATGTAAACCAGCGCGCGGTGCAGCCGGCCGTCGTGGCGCACCGGCATCATCACGGCACGGTAAAGCTTGCCGGCGACATTCTCCCAGCCATCGAGCGTGACGCGATCGCGCGGCGTGATCCGCCACAGCACGCCATGGACCGTTTGCGCGACCGCCCGTTCGACGGAAGCATAACCGTCGGCGGTGATGATGAAGCGGTGATCGCTAAGTTCGGCGACACCGAGCGGTTCCGCATACGGTGCGTGCCGCCGCATCACCGCGCGGTGCATGTTAGCGCCGTAAGCAAAATGCAGCGTCACGGCTTTGGCTCTGCTCCGCTTGGGCGTGTTGCCGCCCACAGCGTAACAGCGACGGCGACAATCACCGGCAGCAGCGCCAGCACCATAAGGACCGTGACGATGAGAGCGCCGACATCGTGGCTTGCGCTCTGCGTCAGAGCGGAGACCACCATGATGAGCAAAATGATGTTGAGCGCGGCGGTGGCATTCGGATCGACCGCGCCTGCATAGGGCTTGAAGTAGCCGATCGTTACGATCAGCAACAACACAATCGACAACCCATAAAGCAGCGCCGCGCCGGCGGCGAGATCGACCGGCCGGCCGGCGTCATGTAGCCGCCTCGCGTGCAGCACGTACCAGGCCCAGACCAGGAGCGCTTGAGCAACAGCGAATGGCCAGATACCGGCGCGCAGGAGAATGTCGGGCATCGTGAGCCATTGCGCTGCCACGCCGAGCGCATAGACGACAATGGCTGCGAAGACGAAAGCGCGCGGCTCTAACCGCCCGGTGGGTGAAAACAGAAAGCGCAACGTCTGCATGGCGGCATGATGCCACGGCAGGCGGTCTTTAGGCGAATTCCATGATGACCGCGTCAACCGCTACGCTGTCGCCCGGCTTGACGCGGATCTTCTTGATGGTTCCGTCCCGTTCGGCGCGCAGGATGTTTTCCATCTTCATAGCTTCGACGACGGCGAGCGTTTCACCAGCCTTGACCTCCTGCCCTTCGGCGACGGCCAACGATACGACAAGCCCCGGCATCGGGCAGCGCACCGCCTTGCCGCTGTCGGACAACACCTTCACCGGCATCAACCGCGCGTAACGGGCTTCGCGCTCGGTATAGACAAACGCCTTGGTTTCGATGCCGCGATAGGCGAGTTCGAACCCGTTCGGGATCATGCGGACATGGACGGCGACCGGCTTGCCGTCGACCGTGCCTGACCATAGCGGCTGGCCGGGCAACCAATTGGAGCCAAACCTGCCGATCGTGCCATCGGCGAAACGGACAACGACCGCACCGACCTCGCGCTCGACATCGACCAGGATTTCTTCGCCGCCGAGAGAAATCGCGCGGTGGCGCTCACGCGTCAGCGCCGCGTTTAACTGCCCCGAAATCTGCCGTTTGCGTTCGCCCAGTACATAATCGATGGCGGCGGCAACACCGGCGATCGCGCGCGCGAGGTCCCCCGTCGGCGGCGTACGTTCGAACCCTTTCGGAAATTCCTCGGCGATGAAACCGGTCGACAGCTTGCCGGAACGCCACCGCGGCTTCTGCATGATCGCCGACAGAAACGGAATGTTGTGGCGAATACCCTCGATGGTGAAAGCATCGAGCGCATCGGCCTGCGCATCGATTGCCACCTCGCGCGTCTTGGCGTGAGTGACGAGCTTGGCGATCATCGGATCGTAATAGAGCGAGATTTCGCCGCCTTCGGTCACACCGGTATCGTTGCGCACCGTGACGCCGTCATGGACACCTTCGGCGGGTGGACGATAGCGCACCAACCGGCCGATCGACGGCGCGAAGTTGCGGTAGGGGTCTTCAGCGTAAATGCGGCTCTCAACGGCCCAGCCATTGAGCTTAACGTCGTCCTGCTTGAGCGTAAGCGGCTCGCCGGCGGCAACGCGGATCATCTGTTCAACCAGATCAATCCCGGTGACGAGCTCCGTGACCGGATGCTCGACCTGCAAACGCGTGTTCATCTCCAGAAAGAAGAAGCTGCGGTCCTGCGCGGCAACAAACTCTACGGTTCCCGCGCTATCGTAACCGACGGCTTTTGCCAGTGCGACCGCCTGCTCGCCCATCTTTTTGCGTGTCGCCTCGTCGAGCAGCGGACTTGGTGCTTCCTCGATGACTTTCTGGTTACGGCGCTGGATCGAGCATTCCCTCTCGCCGAGATAAATGACGTTGCCGTGCTTGTCGCCCAACACCTGGATTTCTACGTGGCGCGGATTGACGATGAATTTCTCGATGAACACGCGATCGTCGCCGAAGCTCGACTTGGCTTCGGAACGCGCGCGGGTAAAACCCTCGGCGACTTCGTCGCGGCTGTGAGCAATGCGCATGCCCTTACCGCCGCCGCCGGCCGAGGCCTTGATCATCACCGGATAGCCGATCTCGTCGGCGATCTTCGCAGCCTGCTTCTCGTCCTCGATCACGCCGAGATGGCCCGGCACGGTGGAGACTTTGGCGGCGGCCGCGGCCTTCTTGCTTTCGATCTTGTCGCCCATGGCACCGATCGCCTTCGGGTTCGGCCCGATGAAGACGATGCCGGCTTTGGCCAACGCCTCGGCAAAGGCCTGGCGCTCGGAGAGAAAACCGTAGCCCGGATGTACCGCTTCAGCGCCGCTCGATTTGCAGGCGGCGACGATCTTGTCGATGACCAGGTAACTCTGCGCGGCGGGCGGCGGTCCGATCAGGACGGCGTCATCCGCCATCTCCACGTGGAGCGCGTCGCGGTCGGCTTCCGAATAGACCGCGACCGTGGCAATTCCCATGCGACGGGCGGTCTTGATGATGCGGCAGGCAATCTCGCCGCGATTTGCAATCAGGATGCGCTTGAACATTACTGTCCCGCGGACCGGCCCTCTCGCTTTGCTGTGCTGGCGCGCAAATGTCAATCGACGTGAACGCTGGCCTTCTGGATCACGACGCTGTAATCGGCGGCTTCGCGCTTGATGCGCGCTGCTAGTTCGGCGCCCGTCGACGGAATGGTAGTGACCCCACCGGCGGCGAAGCGATCCTTGACATCCTGCACATTGAGGATCTGCACCACCGCGGTGTTGATCTTGTCGAGGATCGGTTGCGGCGTACCGGCCGGCGCGAGCAACGCGGTCCAGTTCGACGAATTGATCCCCGGCACTCCCTCTTCTTGCATGGTCGGCCACTCGGGATTGAGAGGAGAACGTTTGGCGGTGGTAATGGCAAGAACACGAATATTGCCGCTCTCGACCATCGGCGCCACTGATGAGCTTGCTAGCACGCCAAGCGGAATATCGCCGGCGGCTAGCGCCTGGGCCGCGGGCGCACCGCCTTTATACGGCACATGAACAAACTTGGTGCCGGTGGCGAGCGCCATCGATTCCATCACGACTTGATTGATGCTGCCGTAACCCGGCGTGCCGACATCGAGGGTGCCGGGTTGTGCCTTGGCGGCCGTTATGACATCGGCGACCCGCTTGTAGGACGACCCGCCATGGGTCGCGAGCACCATCGGCGCGTCGCTTACCGACGCAACCGGTGCGAAGTCGCGATCGACGTCGAAAGGCATTTGCTTGAACAAAGACGGATTGATTGCGAGGTCGCCAACCGTGCACATCACCAGCGTATAGCCGTCCGGCGCAGCATGTGCGGTCGTTTCCATCGCCACAAAGCCGCTGCCGCCGGGGCGATTTTCCACCGCTATCTGCTGGCCCCACATCTCGCTCAGCTTGGCGCCGACAATACGCGCCGCGATATCGGAAATGCCGCCCGGCGCGTAAGGCACCAGCATGCGGATTGGCCGGATCGGATAATCCTCGGCCTGTCCCGGCGCAGACCAGATGAAAAGAAGAGCAAACAGCAAACCGAGCGTGCGGAGCATCGTTCGTTTCCTTGCGCTTAATGACCCCAGTGCAGCCACCATGATAGCGCGAGGGCGATCGCCAGTATTGCGGATACGCCCTGCCAGAACCGAGCCGGAGATCGTTCGTATAAGGTCAGCGGCCGGCGTGCGCTGAGCGGCGCGCGTTCCGGTCCGCGCTCCATCTCAGCTGCAAACTCATTCATGTCGCGAAACCGCTCGGCGGGATCGGGCGCAATGGCGCGGCCGAGTGTGGCCTGAAGCCAGGCCGGAAGATCCGGACGCAATTCCGACAGCGGCGTCGGCCGGCTCTTTCGCGGCGGATTGACTGCGTCGATATTGCCATAAGGAAATTCGCCGGCGAAGGCGCGGAACATGGTGACACCGAGTGCGTACATATCGGTCGCTTCGTTGCCCGGTTCATCGCCTTTGAGCATTTCAGGGGCCATGTAACCGATCGTTCCGGGGATATCTTCCGGCGGAAAATCCTCAAGCCCCGGCACGCGCACCACGCCGAGATCGATCAGCTTGAGCGAGCCGCCACCCTCCAGAATGATGTTATCCGGCTTGATGTCGCGATGGATGATGCCGGCGCGGTGCAGCGCTGCGACTCCGCGGGCAAGCTTGATCGCGATGTTGCGCCCTTCTTCGAGACCGACCGATGGACGCCGCGCGATGCGGCCGGATAACAGCTCGCCCTGATAAAGCGGCATAACGGTGTAGAGGCAGGTTTGCCGCCCGGGCGGCAATTCAATGATGCGGCCGATCCACGGACTGCTGACGCGCGCACCAACCCAAGCCTCGCGAACGAAAGCGGCATGATACGTCGCGACGGCCGCGACCTGCGGCTTCGGAAACTTCAGCACCACCTCGCCGCCTTCGACCTCATCGATGGCGCCGAACAAGCGGCTATAGCGCCCGTCGGATACCAGCACCTTGAGCAGAAAACCGTCGACCGCTTCGCCGACAACCGGCACCGGGATTAATGGCAGTTGCATGATGCTGCTGCCGACCTCAGTTGCGGACTCCGCGGTCGGTAGTTCGACCACATCCATCACGAGAGCGGTGCAATTGTCGCTGGAGCCTGCGTCGAGAGTCGCGCGCACCAGTTCACGCGCCGTATCGTCGGCAGCCGAGCGCGCTCGCATGATCTCGGTGATTGCCTCTGGCGTCAGATAGGCATGCACGCCATCGCTGCACAGCAAAAATCTGTCGTGCAACGCCATCGGCTGGGTCGCGTAGTCGAGCCGCACTTCGGTCTCGACCCCGAGCGCTCGGGTAAGAATGTTGGAGCGGCCGCCACCAGGAGGCGCCTCGCGCACATGGTCGGTGGTCAGCAATGTCAGGCGATTGCCCGCGAAGCGGTAAGCGCGCGAGTCGCCAACGTGCAGAATGTGCGCGATGCGGCCGCGCAGCACTACCGATGTGAAAGTGCAGCCCATGCCGGCAAGTTCCGGATCGCGCTTGCCTTGTCCGAAAATCCAGCCGTTGAGCGAGCTGACGACGGTTGCCGCGGCGCGCCGCACTTCCATCGTTTCGGGAAGATCGCAAAATCCGTCGAGGAAACCGCGCACTGCGGTCTCGGCAGCAATGCGGCCGCCCTTGGCACCGCCGATTCCATCAGCGACCGCAGCGATGACATCGTGGCGCGGTGGCGTCAGCTCCCAGCCGAATACGGCGCCGCCAAAATCCTCGTTGGCTTTGCGCGGACCGGTTTCCGAAGCGAAACCCACGCTCGCTTTTACGCCGGAAACCCGCTCGGCCATCGCCCCTGTCCTTAAATTCGCAGGGCGCTCATCAGCCCGAAATTGTCACGCGGAGGATTCAACGCCGCGCTCGCGATTTTCAATGATCGAGCAGGCAACGATGAAAATACGTGTTGCCGCCCATGGACGATGCAAAGACAACGTAAAGATCGCCGGTCTTCAGGTCGAGACTGTAGCGCCAGCCGTCTTTGGCGTCGCGCCACGAGATCTTATTGCCGCTGATGGTTGCCGGATTGGAGTCGACCGTTTCGTGGTCGTAGTCGACGTCGATCTGCCACTTCGCCCCGTTCGACGTGTTCATGCACGTGATTTCGCGCTGGCCGTGCCCGGCTTCCAAACTCGTCGCCGGAGTAGCAAAGCTATAGGCCACTGCAAGATAGGCCATTGCAGAGATAATCACGGCCATTGGCCTAGGCGGCATCCAAAAATGCATCATTTTCACTGCCCACTTCCTAGCCACTTTGTATATTTTTTAGCCAAAGCCATCCTGTATTAGAGCCAAGTCACTGAAAAGCCTGACCGTTTAACTGGCATAGAAATTGTATTCGATCAATCCGTTCCGGCCCGTGTGCCCCTGTGCACAAGGGGCATTATAGGGGGAAGGCACACCACAATGGCACTCGTTCCGTCACCACAATGGTTAGATACCGGCGACAATGCTTGGCAGTTGGCAGCTGCCACGTTCGTGGGACTGCAGAGTATTCCTGGCCTCGTCGTCCTCTACGGCGGCATCGTCAAGAAAAAGTGGGCGATCAACTCCGCCTTTATGGCGATGTACGCTTTCGCTTCGGTTCTCGTCGTCTGGGTCTTGTTTGACTACAACATGGCGTTTGGCCCGCAATGGTTCCCATTCCTGGGCATGCCCGGTTTGGCGACATCGGCTGCGTTTACTTTGGGTCAGGCCACGATTCCCGCGGCCGCCTCCGGCATGCCCGCGCTCGCCTTTCCGATGGCGACGCTGGTCTACTTCCAGTTCGTGTTCGCCGCGATTACCGTCATCATTCTTGCCGGCTCAGTACTTGGCCGCATGAACTTCACCGCATGGATGATCTTCTGTCCGGTGTGGATGACGCTGGTTTATACCGTTGGCGCATTCAGCCTCTGGGGCGGCGGTTGGCTCGCCGGCTTGGGCGTAGCGGACTTCTCGGGCGGATACGTCATCCATCTCGCCGCCGCGAGTTCAGGCTTTATCGCTGCCTGGGTCGTCGGCCCGCGGCTGCAAGCTGACCGCGATAACTTCCCGCCGAACAGCCTGCTGGTGACGCTTGTCGGCGCCGGCATCCTGTGGATCGGTTGGAACGGCTTCAACGGCGGCGACCCGTACTTCGCCAACGCTGACGCTGGCGCCGCGGTTCTCAACACCAACACCGCTACCGCGGTTGCCCTGCTGGTCTGGACCGTCCTGGACAAAATGGCCTACGGCAAACCGTCCGTGATCGGTGCGGTCAACGGCATGATTGCCGGTCTGGTCGCCATCACTCCGGGCGCTGGTTACGTTGATGGCTGGGGCGCCATCGCCATCGGCGTGGTCGCGGGCATCATTCCGTGGCTCAGCATGAACAAGCTCCAGAAGACTTCGTTCATGATGAAGGTCGACGACACGCTCAGCGTGTTCTCGACCCACGGCGTCGCCGGCCTATTCGGCGGCCTGCTGGTTGGCATCTTCGCCAATCCGGACATGCTGCAGTACATCGGCACCGACAAAGAGGCTCCCGGCGTGAGCGTGACCGGCTGGCTCTACGGCAATGCGTCGCAGCTTCTGCTCCAGGCGGAAGGAGCGGCCTTCATCATCGTGTACAACGTGATCGCGACCTTCATTATCCTGAAGGTGATCGGCTTCATCGTACCGCTGCGTATGGACGAAGCGACCCTGAAGGTTGGTGACGACGCGGTGCACGGCGAGACCGCTTACGCCATCGGCACCGAAGGCGAATAAATCTCCCCGCCGGTGGATCTTCGCGGTCCACCGGCAACTTTACTTGCGAGCATGATGGCCGCTCGCAAGTCTCGGTCCGGGCCTCTTTCCTCGTTGCACGGAGCTTTGGCGGCTCCCCGCGCTGGGTAAGCCGCCCTTTTTATTTCCGGCTAGATTCCAATTAATTTGATTGCTGTCTCTGCGGCGTTTGAGCAGTTGGGGCCGTCACACAGCCGTCATACGTTGTGGCGAGAAACGCCGTAACAGCACCCGCTCCGGAGATGTGTGATGCGCCTGCTACCCGTTCTGGGCACAGCAATGCTTTCGTTCCTCACGACAATGGCATTCGCGCAGGTCCCCGCCAATCGGCCACACAACGTCGTCCTTTTCGTCGCCGACGGCCTGCGGTTCCGCATGGTCGATGACAACACCGCGCCGACCATGGCTGCCATCGCTCGCGACGGCGTAAGCCTGCGCAACAGCCACTCGCTGTTCCCGACCTTCACCACCGCCAATGCGTCCGGCATGGCCACCGGACATATGCTTGGCGACACCGGCGATTTCTCCAACACTATTTATGCCGGGTTCGAAGTGCCGGGAGCCGGCAACACGCTGACGCCATTTCTGGAAAGCGATGCTGTGCTCGGTGACGTCGACGAGCATTTCGCCGGCAACTACCTCGACGAAGCGACCATCCTCAAACTCGCCCGCGACGGGGGCTTTAGCACGGCCTCGATTGGAAAAATCGGTCCGGCTCTGATTTTCGATCCGACTGAGCGTAGCGGCAACCAGACAATTCTGGTCGACGACGCAACCGGAACTCCGAAAGGCATTCCACTTTCGACCGAGATGACCGCGCGCCTGCAAGCGGCTAACCTGCCGCTCGCGACGCCGTCGCGCGGAGAAAATGGCAACGCCGGGAACGTTTCGACGCCGGGCACGCTGGTTGCGAACGTGGTCCAGCAAAACTACTTCGCCTCGGTGACGTCTCACGTGGTGCTGCCGCTGTTCAAGGAACGCAACAAACCGTTCGTTCTGGTGTTCTGGTCGCGCGATCCCGACGGCTCGCAGCATAACCAGGGCGACAGCCTCAACAACCTCGCGCCCGGCATCAACGGTCCTACGTCGCTTGCCGCAATCCACAACGCCGACGACGATCTCGCGCAAATCCGATCGGCACTCGACCAGCTTGGGCTGCTCGATACGACTGACATCATCACCACGGCGGATCACGGCTTTGCAACCATCTCGAAGGAGAGCCAGACCAGCTCGACGGTAAAGACCTCTTTCGCCGATGCGCTGCCGAACCATCTGCCGCTCGGCTTCGTCGCGCTCGATCTTTCTCATGCGTTGAGCCTGGCTCTGATGGATCCAGACGACGGTTACAAAGTTGTCGGCGATGGATCGCATACCAAGAACGGCAACGGCCTGATCGGCGGCGACAAGACAAATCCGAAGGTAGTCGTCGCCGCCAACGGCGGGTCCGACCTGATTTATATTCCGGACGGTGACAAGGCGATGGCCAAACGAGTCGTCGACTTTCTGATGACCCAGGATTACGTCAGCGGGCTGTTCGTCGATTCCAAGCTCGGCAAATTCCCGGGCACGCTTTCGCTCGACGATATCGCGCTCGAGGGCTCGGCCATTACTCCGCATCCGGCGATAGCGGTCAACTTCCGTTCCTTCGACACGGTTTGCGGAGAGCCGGTGCGTTGCACAGTCGAGATTGCTGACACGATCCTGCAACAGGGTCAGGGAATGCACGGCTCATTCAGCCGCGCCGAGACCTGGAATTTTATGGCGATGCGGGGGCCCGACTTCAAATCGAAGTTCGTCGATCCCGCGCCGGCCAGCAATGCCGACCTCGGCCGCACTATCGCGCAGATCATGCAGCTCGATATGGCTGATAAAGGCAAGCTGGTCGGCCGTGTTCTCAGCGAAGCGCTGCCGGGCGGGACCGTTCCTGACGTGATTGGCCGCGTCGTCACATCAGACCCGGGCCTGAACGGCCTCGTCACCGTGCTCGACATGCAGACGGTCGGACCAACGCGCTATTTCGATGCGGCCGGATTTCCTGGCCGAACCGTGGGGCTTTCAACCACACCCCTGCAGCCGACCAGCACCCAATAATATCAGTTGGCGAGGTAGCCGGCGCGCCGGTCGCGCCGCCCCTCGGCGGCGATCCAGCGCAGGATCGCGACATCGACCTGCTCATAGCCCGCCGGGAGTCTCTCGGCAGCGGCTGAGACAAAGATACTGGATCGCTCGATCACTGAAGTGATCGTCGCAATATCGCAGCTGTATGTCGCGTCCGGGTGCATGAAGGTTTCTGAGGCGCCTCTTGAGCTTCAGTCGCTCGACTCGATGATCAGGTTCAAGAATTAAATGCCAGCGTGGCCAGCCAAAGGCCGCACTACGGCAAACTCGCGGCAGGTGACATCGTTCCACTCACCGATGTGTGATCGTTTAATCGCAATCAGGTCACTCATCCAGCCACCGGAAAGCAAACCACCGCGGTGGCGGCCTCAGCAAGAATCTTCCCTAGTTGGTTGGGGAAGCGACCGATTTATCGTCGTCGCTCGTTCAACAAGAGCTGATAATGTTGAGGTAACGGGCTGGTATTGCAGCCTTTCGAGCCGTACACCATGGCGCGGCTCAAGCCGGAATTCGACAAGCGCAATGTCAAAATCATCGGCCTGTCGGTCGATCCGGTCGACAATCACAAGAAATGGGCCGGCGACATCAAAGACGTCGTCGGCTTCGCCCCGAATTATCCAATGATCGGCGACACCGACCTCAAGATCTCCAAGCTCTACGGCATGCTGCCAGCGAGCACAGACGGCACGTCTGAAGGCCGTACTCCCGCAGACAACCAGACCGTGCGCAATGTCTTCGTCATCGGCCCGGATAAGAAGGTCAAGCTTATCCTCGTCTATCCGATGACCACCGGCGGCAACTTCGACGAAGTGCTGCGCGTGGTCGACTCGCTGCAACTCACCGCCAAGCATCGCGTCGCGACGCCTGCGAATTGGAAGCAAGGCGAAGACGTCATCCTCACTGGCGCCGTAACCGACGACGAGGCGAAAAAGCTTTATCCCGGCGGCTGGAAAACGCCGAAGCCCTATATCCGCATTGTGCCGCAACCGCGGTAGCCAGCTCCCCCTGTCTCTGCTTTGATTGCAAGAGCGCGGCCTCAGCCGCGCTCTTTGCGTTAGAACAATCAGACAAGCGGCGGCTAGGAGAGTTCAATGCTGGTGCTGTATCACGCCCCTCACTCGACGTGCAGCCAGAAGGTTCGCATGGTGCTCCACGAGAAGGGACTGCCGTTTGACGAGGTGCGGATCGACCTCGGCAAGAAAGAACAGCTCAAACCGGAATACCTCGCGATTAATCCGAATGGCGTGGTCCCTACCCTGGTCGATGACGGCACGCCGATCGTGGAGTCGAGCGTGATCTGCGAGTATCTGGACGAGAAATATCCACAGAACCCGCTGGTACCGCACGACATCGTCGACCGGGCGCGAATGCGCGCCTGGACGCACTACATCGAGGAAATTGCCGTTGGCGCGATCCGGGTCCCCTCGTTCAGTCGCGCTTTTCTTTATCGTTTCGAAGGCCAGGATCAGCAGCAATTCGAGAAGAACGAGATCGGCCCTCGTCCGGTACGCCGCGAATTGTTTCAGCGCATGGGATCGCCGAAAGGTTTCTCCAAGGGAGAGATCGACCGTTCGCTCGAACAGCTCACTGAAACTTGCCGGCGCATGGATGCAGCGGTCGCCGTGAAAGGCCCGTGGCTGATGGGCGAGCAGTTCACACTGGCGGATGTACTGGTAATGCCGAGCATCGACCGCATGGCGGACCTTGGGCTATCGAACTTCTGGGACGGCAAATATCCGGGCGTCAGCGCGTGGTACGAGCACCTGCAGGCGCGGCCGGCGTTCAAGGCGACATATTTTCCGGGATCGCGCGTGTCGGACTTCCTGCCGTTGCGGCCGCTCTATGCGGCCGGCCGATAACAGAACTCAAGGAGTGATCGTGGACATTCGCGACCCCGCCCAGCAGCCGCCGTTCGGCCATTTCATGGGCATGAAAATCACGTACCTATCGAAAGACAAGGTTGAAGCCGAGATGCCGATGCGCGAGGAGCTCAACAACCGCTTCGGCATGATGCACGGCGGAGCCATCATGGCGCTTGCCGATAATCTCGGCGGCACGGCAACCTTCGCTAACTTGAAGGAAGGCGAGCGCACCGCGACCATCGAAAGCAAGACCAACTTTTTCGCCCCGATCCCGGTCGGCGACATCGCGCGCGCTGAATGCACACCGTTACACCGCGGCCGCACCACTATGGTGTGGCAGACGAGAATCACGCGCAACGACGGCAGACTGTGCGCACTGGTTACACAGACGCAGATCGTCATTCCGAAAGGAAGCTCCTCGTAGCCGATGGCGACAAAGCGACCGCCAAGAAGCAAAGCTTCCAGGATCGTCGCGAAGCGGGCCTATGAGTCTGCCAGCGCCGATGACGGTTTGCGCGTGCTGGTCGACCGGTTATGGCCGCGCGGCGTCACCAAGGCGAGAGCGCGGATCGATCTTTGGCCGAAAGACATGGCGCCCAGCGACAAGCTGCGTCGCCTGGCGCATAGCAATCCGGAAAAATGGGATGATTTCGTCAAAGCCTACGCCGCAGAGCTCAAGCAAGAGCCGGCCAAAAGCGTGTTTGCGGACTTACGTGCCCGAGCCGAAAAAGAGCACATCACGCTGGTCTATGCGGCCCGCGATGAAATCCACAATCATGCAGTGCTGCTTAAACGCTGGTTCGATCGCAAACGCTAAATTGCACTCTCAAGAAACGCCGGCGAAGCGAATAAGCAGATAGCTGATAACGCCGAGCACGATCAGCGACGCCGTAACCGCAAGGGTTATTCGTACGCCGCTTCGCGCCACCACGCGCACGTTGACCCCCAGACCGAGGGCGGCCATCGAAACGGTCGTCAATGTCGCGGCGACAAAAGTTACCGGCGGCAGAACCACCTGCGGAATAAGGCCAAGCGAGCGGATCAGGAGCAAAATCAGAAATCCGGTAATGAACCAGGGCACAAGCTCATGCCAGTCCGGACGGCGGCGGTTCGGCCGGTCATGGTCTGTGCGAAGATCGGTGGCCAAAAGCGAAAGGCCGAGCACGACCGGCCCGAGCATCAGGACGCGGACCAGCTTGATGATAGTACCGACTTGGTTGCTCAAGGCCCCGATCGGCAGGGTCGCGGCCATCACCTGCGGTACGGCGTAAACCGTCAACCCGGCCAGCACGCCATACTGCGTGAGCGACAGTTTTAATATCGGCATCAAAAACGGCAGCGTCAGAACGACGATGACGCCGAGCACAGCGGTAAACGAAATCGAGGAGGCGATGTCGTCCCCGTCAGCCCCTATCACCGGCGCGACAGCCGCGATCGCCGAATTGCCGCAAATCGAGTTGCCGCAGGCAATAAGGATCGACATGCGCAGCGGCAGCCGCAATACCCGGCAAATGACGAAGCTCGCACACAGCGCAATGGCTACGACCGACGCGATACCAAACAGCAGAATTGGACCAAGCGCCCAGACGGTGGCGGCACTCACCGACGCGCCGAGCAGCACGACGGCAAGCTCAAGCAGGAATTTTCCGCTGAATGCAATTCCCGGTACGAGGCGCGGTGGTGGCGTCCAGGCGGTACGTACGGCAACCCCAAGCAGGATCGCAAGCACCAGCGCTTCAAGATAGGCCTGGCCGACGAAGTGCACCTCGACCATCTGCAAAACGATCGCAACGATCGTCAGGGCAACGCACAAGAGCACGCCCGGCAGCAGCTTGTTCACCCGATCGATCAAGTCACAGCACCTTGTAAAACCGCAAATGGACGTCGGCCGGCTTACGCTCGGCAGTACACACAATAATGTGCCTGCCTAGCCAAGCGTAGTGCGTAGCGTCAGTCTCGAATGACGTCACGCCGCGAAAGTAATAGCTTCCTGCAGCCACCGGGCGGCCTGCCAACAGCGCCTCCATGACCTCGGGCGCACCGTGGCGCAGCGCACGGTTGTGCACATGGATCGAGACACCGTCATTGGTACGCAGCGTGTAGCGCGCATCGAGCTCGGCAACGCCATCGTGACGAATGAGCTGCCAGTCCGCCCCGCCAGGCAGCACCACGCCCTCCAGCCCGGGCCCAGAAAATTCGCCACCGGTGATCGGCACAACGCGGCGCTGGCCTTTATTGAAAGCGCCGAGGTCCTGCGGCGGATCCACCGTGACGCGCGCGCCAAAGATAAATTCAAGCTCGGGCGCGCTCGAATCCCCATTTGCCATTCAATTCTCCCGATGCCATCGTTTGCCAGCACGCCAGCCTTTACGGATAATTGCAATGCCCATCGACGTTCGCGCCGCCGTAGCATTCGGCCCCGGGAAACCGCTCGAAGTCACGACCGTCCAGCTTGAGGGCCCGCGTGCGGGCGAAGTACTGATCGAGATCAAGGCGACGGGCATCTGCCACACCGACGAATTTACCCGCTCGGGCGCCGATCCCGAGGGCCTGTTTCCCGCCATCCTCGGCCACGAGGGCGCAGGCATCGTGGTCGATGTCGGGGCCGGCGTGACGTCGGTGAAAAAAGGCGATCACGTCATCCCGCTGTACACGCCGGAGTGCCGGCAATGTCCCTCCTGCTTGTCGCGAAAGACTAATCTCTGCACCGCGATCCGCGCCACCCAGGGCCAGGGCGTAATGCCGGACGGAACATCGCGGTTTTCCATCGACGGCAAGAAAATCCATCACTACATGGGCTGTTCCACCTTCGCCAATTTCACGGTGCTGCCGGAAATCGCAGTGGCGAAAATTCGCGAGGACGCACCGTTCGACAAAGCCTGCTACATCGGCTGCGGCGTCACCACCGGTGTCGGCGCGGTGCTCAATACCGCCAAGGTCGAGCCCGGCGCCAAAGCCATCGTATTCGGTCTCGGCGGCATCGGGCTCAACGTCATTCAAGGGCTGCGGCTGGCCGGCGCCGATATGATCATCGGCGTTGACCTCAATCCAGAGCGAAGGGCCTGGGGCGAGCGCTTCGGCATGACCCATTTCGTCAATCCGAAAGAGATCGAAGGCGACCTCGTCGCACGCCTCGTGAATATGACCAAGCGCGGCGCGGACCAGATCGGCGGCGCCGATTATACGTTCGAGTGTGTCGGCAACGTGCATTTGATGCGTATGGCGCTGGAAAGCTGCCATCGCGGCTGGGGCCAGAGCATCATCATCGGCGTCGCCGGCTCCGGCCAGGAGATCGCGACACGACCGTTTCAGCTCGTCACCGGACGGGTTTGGAAAGGCACCGCCTTCGGTGGCGCGCGGGGTCGCACCGACGTGCCCCGGATCGTCGATTGGTATATGGAGAAAAAGATCGAGATCGATCCGATGATCACGCATACGATGCCGCTTGCGGACATCAACAAGGCTTTCGACCTCATGCACGAGGGCAAAAGCATCCGCAGCGTTGTTATTTTCTAATCGCTGGCCTGAATTCTAGAACGCAAGCACGATCATCAAGGCGACTACGACACCGGCCGCGATTATCAGGATCTCAACGCCGTCGAAACCTAAAATGTTCGAGCGCCGACCCGTCTCTGGGAGCATGGCCATGCTTCCCTCCTGCACAACAGAGAAAACTGGCGTCAGTGAACTTCGCGCGGCCCGCCGCTCATGGCGGTCGGCTGCCCCGCCTTCACCAGTTGCGCGGTGCCGAGGTCGAGGTCTTGGACATGCGCGAAAGTGCCGATTGCTGCGACGACTACGGCGCAAAGCAAGCCGATCATAATGATCTTCAAATGAGTGCGTCGATCAGCGCTATAAATGGAATGGTTCATTGGACGACTCCCGTTTTTTACACCAGACACCTGTTGTTTCGAGCAGGATGTGACCAGGAACACACATCAGTGGATTTCTATAAGGCTTTGAAATAACTTTAATATTCTTGCCGATAGCGGGCAAAAATTCATCGGCCAAAGGCTTTCTGGGAGGAACGATGAAAATCACGCGAGTCGAGCCGATCTTCATCGCCGCGCCATACGAGCACGGCGGCCCGAAACAAATGCGCCCGCTCGGACCGTGGACGCTAATGGAGACGCTGTTCGTCCGCATCGACACTGACGCGGGCATCACCGGCTGGGGTGAAGCCTTCGGTTTCGCCGTTTCAGCGCTGACGCGTGAGGCGATCGTGCGCGCGGTCGCACCGCTCTGTATCGGCCGCGAATTTACCGACGTGCCCTCGTTCATGGCCGACCTGCAACGTAAGCTGCACGCAATGGGCCGGCACGGACTGGTCAGCTACGCGCTCGCCGGCATCGACATCGCGTTGTGGGATATTGCAGGTAAGGCGCAAGGCGTTCCCGTACATCGACTGCTCGGTGGCGGCACCCGCGACCGTATTCCCACCTACGCCAGTCTGTTGCGCTACGGCAAACCCGATCTGGTCGCCAAATACACCGAGGAAGCCATCGGGCGCGGCTACACTTCGATCAAGCTCCATGAACATCTCGTGGAGACTGTGGCCCCGGGGCGAGAAGCTGCCGGTCCCGATATCGCGATCATGGTCGATACCAACTGCGCCTGGCCGCCCGATGAAGCGTTGGAGATGGCACGCAAGCTCAAGGTCTACAATCTCGCCTGGCTTGAAGAGCCGGTCGATCCGGTCGACGACTACGACACTATGACGCGCATCCGCCGCGAAACCGGCATCGCCATCGCGGCCGGCGAAAATATCGGCCATGCCACTGAGGCACGGCAGGCCATCGAAATGGGCGCGCTCGATATCTTCCAGCCGAGCGTGACCAAGATCGGCGGCATTGTCGCCATGCAGAAGGCCATCGCTGTCGCGAAGCAGCACGGCGTGCGCGTGATGCCGCACTCGCCCTACTTCGGACCCGGATTGATCGCGACACTGCATGTCATCGCGGCCTGCCTGCCGGATTCGATGTGCGAACGGTTCTATTGCGAGCTTGAGGCGACACCGCTCGGCGATGCAATCGAAGCCCGCGACGGCCACATGAGAGTGCCGCAGCGCCCCGGTCTGGGTATCGAAATCGATGAAAGCGTGATCGCTCGCTATCGGGTAAGTTAGAGCATGATCCGGAAAGGCATGCCCTCGGACTTGATCCGTGGGTGGACTTCCGGTTTTCCGAAAAGACCATACTCCAATAAGAAATCTGGACCTTGATCCGATTCAATTTGATCGGATCAAGGTCTAGGCCGCCAGGTCGCGGCGCAGCGCATCGGGGAACTCGAACACAAGCTCCGATGCCGGCACCGGCCGGCTCAACAAATAGCCTTGAGCAAATTGGCAGCCCGCGGCACGCAGGAACGTCAACTGGTCCACCGTCTCCGCGCCTTCCGCAGTCGTCGCCATATCGAGGCTTCGGCCAAGCCCGGCTATGGCGCAGACGATGGCGGCGCCGGAATGGTCCGCCATCTTTTGTGTGAACGATTGGTCGATCTTGATGCCGTCGAATGGAAACGTCTGAAGATAGGTCATCGACGAATAGCCGATGCCAAAATCGTCCAGTACGATCGAAATGCCGAGCTTCTTCAGTTCGTGCAAAAGCGCGAGGTTTTCTTCGTTGTTTTCGAGCAGCACGGTTTCGGTGATTTCCAATACCAGCCGCTGCGGCGGCAGGCCCGTTTCCGCCAGCGTCGACTTAATCACATCCAGCAAATCCTCCTGTCGGAACTGGACCGGTGACAGATTTACACAGACTTTGAGTCGTGGCGGCCATTTCACCGCATCGGCGCAGGCCTGATGCAGTATCCAGCGGCCAAGCGGGACGATAAGACCGCTCTCCTCCGTAAATGGAATGAATTGATCCGGACGAATGAGCCCGCGCTCGGGATGGCGCCAGCGCACCAGCGCCTCCACAGCGGCGCAACGATGACGCTCGAGATCGAAAATAGTCTGGTAATGCAACTCGAACTCTTGCCGACCGATCGCCCGGCGCAAATCGTCCTCAAGCTCCCGGTTTTCGCGAGCCTCTTTTTCCATCTCTGGTTCGAAAAAGCAAAAGCGATCGCGGCCTTCCGCTTTGGCCTGATAAAGCGCCAGATCTGCGTTCTTGATCAGAGTATCCGCGGCCGTGCCATCCCGCGGGGCGATTGCAATGCCAATGCTGGTCCCAACATTGAGCGTGCGCCCATCAAGATCGTAGGGCTGCCTGATCGCGTGCAGAATGCGATTGGACAGCGCGACCGCGGCTTGCTGGTGATCCGGTTGGGCAGCCTGAAGCACGGCAAATTCGTCGCCACCCAACCTCGCCACACAATCGGTCTCGCGCGTCGTTTCCTTCAGCCGGCGCGCGACTTCCTTCAGCAGAGCGTCTCCGGCCGGATGACCGAGCGAGTCGTTGACGGTCTTGAACCGGTCAAGATCAAGCATCAGAACCGAAAGCTCCTCACCGTTCCGGAGCGCCGGACCCAATGCTTCGGAAATTTTTTCGGTCAGCAGTGCCCGGTTCGCAAGCCCTGTCAGGCTGTCATAGCGAGCCATTTGTGCCAGCTGCGCCTCAATACGTTTTTGCTCTGTAATGTCCTGGTGGATGGAAACCCATCCCCCAGTATCCATCATCTGGCGCGTAACGCAGACGGTACGTCCGTCTCGCAAAGTAAGAATGGTACGCGACGAACCCGCTTGGAGCGCTTCCTTGAAGCTCTTAACGAACAGCGTTGGAGCCTGTTCCGGGGCGGTGCCGGCAGCCATGCGCGCCTGCATGATGCCGGCCAACGGAGTTCCGGGCTTGAGTTGCTCGGCGCTCAGACCCGATATTTTCTGAAACTCGGCATTGCTGACAATGAGATGCCCCTCACCGTCGTACATGGTCAAGCCTTGGGACATATTGTTCAAGGCGGCGTCGAGCTGCCGCGACTTTTCCGCGAGCGACCCTTCGGAACTGCTGAGTGAACGAACTTGCCGGGTGATCGCCGCCAGTAGGTAGAGCGATAAGATCAGGAACGCCGAACTGCCCGCGATTATCGTGGCGGTTCGCCGCTCCCACGTCTGCAATACCGTGCTCTCGGTAAGTGAGATATCGACGATAAGCGGATAATGCGGCACCCGCCGGACCGATACGTAGCGAATATTGTTGTCGGCTTTGCCACGAAGACGAAATACCGGATCATCCTTCGACAACGCCTCGAGCCATTGCGCCTTGTACGACAATTCAAGCCCGGCGGACTCGCGGTCATCGGGGTGGCGAAACAGAATAACGCCATCCGGATTCAACAGCGTGAATAGCAGGCTGTGTACCGACTGGATCGCGCTGTAGGTATCCTCAAAATATTTGGCGTTAACGCTTGCGAATACGATGCCGGCAAACCTTCCCCTGGAATCCGCAAGCCGTCGCGCAAATACAATGGTCTTGGCGCCGTTAACCCGGTTGGCCGACGGAATTGAGATGCTGATCTCGCCATCGGTCCGATTGCGTGCGGCGTGAAAATAATCCCGATCGGAAACGTTGTAATTCGTCTCAAGACCGCTCAACGTCGAAACAACAAGTTGTCCGTCTTTGTTCGCCACCGCTAAACCGAAGACCTGCGGCATTTGCGAAAGATGCCAGCGCAGTTTTTGCAGAAACCCGTCGCGGTCAAATCCGGCGCCAAAGTCGGCGGACGCACCGTCGTTGCCTGCCTCCGCTGCTCGTTTGATCTCGAGCAGCGCGGCGTCGATCGACTGCACCGAGCGGGATAGCTGGTTCGCAAGAACGGTCGCGATACTGCCTGATTCAGAAACGGCGGCGCGGATGGCATCTTCGCGGAGCTGGAAAATCGTCAACGCCACCGCGCTTGCCGACACACCGAGCAGCAAGACAGCAGCCCACCACAAGCGCTTAAGCGGAAATGATTGGGGCACGGCGACAACGGCGCTCGCCGACGACGGCGCGCGGCTCTCAAAGCCAAACGCGTTACGGACTTTTCCAAACATCGGACAAGGGTCCGCTTGCTCCCAGCGGCCTCAACTCTTCAGGCGTATTCTGTTTCACGGATGCCAAGATCGAATTAAAGTGTTGAGTTAATCGCCATGAAACAAATGTTCGTTGTTTTTATGCTTGGTGATGTCGAAACGCACAGGCATAAGGCTGAATTTTGCTTGCCTAATCATCAAACCACCAGAATTTAAGCTGGCAGCGAACCGCAAATCCCGTTTACCGGCGCATTAACCTTGGCGGAACCTCCCTCCTTCGCCGGTGTTGGGTTTAAGGCAGCGTTCCGGTCCCGCCCATTTCAATGACAGCCCTGACCAGCCACCGCAAAAAGCGCCGTTTGCGCCGAGCCGTTGCTCATTACAATCGCGCCAGACGAAGACTGCACACGCCGGCGTCGGCGCAAAGCCGTTACGGCCTCGACTGGATGAACTTTTTCCTTGCCGATGTGCAGACCGGCTTCGGTACCTTCGTCGCCTTTTATCTGGCCCATCTCGGCTGGACGGAGCGTAATGTCGGACTGGCGCTGTCGGTTGGGAGCATCGCCGGGGTTTTGAGCCAAGTTCCTGGAGGCGCGCTCGCCGACGCGGTGAAGGGCAAGCGCGCGCTGGTCGCGATCGGGATCGCGATGATCGGCATCGCAGCGCTCATTCTCGCGCTTACGCCGTCGTACCTTTTGGTGATGTTGGCGTCACTGCTTCAAGGCGTGACGGCAGGCATCGTCACGCCTGCGATCGGCGCGATCAGCCTCGGTCTGGTCGGCCTGCGGAAAATGTCGGTACGTACTGGCCGTAACTATCGCTATTCGGCGGCCGGCCATGCAGCGACTGCGGCGCTGCTCGGGCTGGTTGGCGCTTACTTTGCCATGAGCGCCATCTTCATTGCGGCTGCCATTTTATGTGTTCCCGCACTGATTGCGCTTAGCCTCATCCGGCCCGAAGAGATTGATTACGCCCAGGCGCGAAATGCTGCGCCAGGCCAACATGCCGACCACGCAAGTGTTCTGGATCTTGCCAAAAACCACCGGCTTCTGTTGTTCACCGCTGCGCTGGTGCTGTTTCAGCTTGCCGACGCGTCGATGCTCCCGCTGATCGGCGAAAGCCTCGCGACAAGTATTCCGACCGAATCTTCGATCTGGATGTCGGGGCTGATCATCGTGCCGCAGATTGTCGTCGCACTGTTCGCGCCGTGGGTCGGATACCATTCCGAAAAACGCGGACGCAAACCACTGCTGCTGATCGGCTTTGCCGCCGAGCCGATACGCGCTGCGTTGCTGGCTTTCAGCAGCAACTACGCGCTACTCATTGTCGCACAGGTGCTCAGCGGCATTACCGGTGCTGTCATCGGTGTCATGACGGTATTGGTCGTCGCGGACCTGACCGCCGGAACCGGACGATTCAACCTTGCGCAGGGTGCCGTCGGCGCCATGATCGGCATCGCTGCCTCAGTGAGTACGCTCGCCACAGGGTTTCTATTTCAGGGTGTCGGCAACTTCGGCGGATTTATCGCCATCGCAGGTATTGCCGGCGCGGCGACCAGCCTGATTGCGCTATTCGTTGCGGAGACAAAGCCGTCCGATTATCCGGATTGATTTTGCAGCAAGCGCATCTACTCCACTTTGATGCCCGCCTCTTCGATAATCGGCCCCCACAATTTGGCATCGGCGGCATTTTTTGCCGCGAGTTCCTCCGGCGTCGAGCTTTGCGCCAAAACGCCGAGCGGCTCGAACTTCTGTTTGACTACCGGGTCGGCCAGGATTGCCACCATAGTGGCATTTATTTTCTTGATGACTTCGGCGGGCGTTTTGGCCGGCGCATAGAGTCCATACCAGGAAGAAACGTCATAACCAGGCACGCCCGATTCCTCGACCGTCGGCAATTCGGGCGTTCCCGGAAAGCGTTTCGCCGTCGTCACCGCAAGGCCGCGCAATTGCTTCGACTTGACCGGCTGCAGCAGCGAGCCGGTCGTATTGAACATCAGGTCGACCCGCCCGGTCATCAGATCGGTCATCAGCCCGTCAGTCATGCCGCGATACGGCACGTGGGTCATTTCGATGCCGGTCATGTGCTTGAACAGTTCGCCGGACAAATGCGGCACCGTGCCGACACCAGGCGATGCCCAGCTCACCTTGCCCGGATTGGCTTTGGCGTAAGCGATGAAATCCTCAAGCTTGTTGAACGAAGAGTTATTCGCGACCGCGATGATGTTGGGGTATGTACCAATCAGGGAAATCGGCGCGAGATCGGCCACTGGATCGAATGTCAGAGTCGAAAACAGGAAGCGGTTGACCTCGGGCGAGCCCGGCGCAACGAGGAGCGTATAACCGTCGGGCGCAGCTTTGGTTGCCGCATCCATGGCGAGCCGTGCACCGGCACCCGGTTTGTTTTCCACGATCGTCTGTTGCTTCCATTTGTCCGATAAGCCCTCCGACACGACGCGAGTCGCAAGATCGGCTCCGCCACCCGGCGGAAAGCCGACCAGAAGGCGCACAATGCGGTTCGGATAATCTTGCGCAAAAGCTGCCGGCGAATATGACCCGATCGCGGCCGCACCGGCGAATTGCAAAATTCGACGACGTGAAAATTCCATCCCGGTCCCTGTCAACGATTCCCCCGTCAGTAAACGGCGCGTCTCATGGCGCCTGGCTTGGTCCACGAGGCTAACTGAACTGACTGACAGTGTGAAAGGGGTAGCGGTAACGCGCCGTTGTCGCAGCACCCTATTCCGGCTCGACTTTGGCGGCCTTGACCGCCTCGCCGTAGCGCGCCGCTTCGGCATGGAGGAAAGCCGCAAATTCCTCCGGCGACATGTCGGTCGGCTGATAGCCGGCCTTCACGATGGCATCGTGGAAGGATGGCTCTTTCAGCGCTGAACGAATTGCCGTGTTCAGCCGCGTGATGATTTCCGGTGGAGTCTTTGCAGGCGCGAGCCAACCTTCCCACGAGCCTTCGACATCAAAGTTCGGCAGGGTGTCACGGATTGACGGCACGTCCGGCAATTCCGCAATCCGCTGTTTGCCGGTGACGCCGAGCGCCCGTAATTGGCCGCTGGTTACGTAGGTTGACGACGAGGGCGAAACAAAACCCATATCCACCGTGCCGGACAACAGCGCGGTTATGATTGGAGCCGCACCCTTGAACGGGACATGCTCCATCTCGATGCCTGCCTTTTCGCAGAACAAGGCTGCAGCGAGATGCAGTGTATTGCCGATACCGGCCGAGCCGTATAGCAGGCGATGGGTCTTGGCATAATTGACCAGTTCGGCGACCGAATTCACCGGCAGGCCGGGACGGATCATCAGAATATATCCGGCGCTGATGCCGGCATTCGCGACCGGCGCGAAGTCGCGAAAAATATCGAATGGCAGTTTTTTCTTGACGCTCGGGTTGATCACAAACGCGGGCGGCGTATCGAGCAATGTGTAGCCGTCAGGCTCGGCCGTCGCGACAGCCTGCATCCCGACAATACCGTTGGCCCCGGCGCGGTTTTCAACGATGACAGACTGACCGAGCGGCTTTTGAACGGCGGCAGCGACAATCCGCGTCACCACGTCCGGCGCACCGCCCGGCTCGAACGGCACGATGACCCGGATCGGCCGCGACGGATAATCATCCGCGGCAGCCACCGATATTGCAGCACTTAGGGCCAGCAATACGGCTGCAATCCGCCACTTCATCTTCAGCACAGGCACAGATTCATCTCCCGTCGACGGCGTCACATCGCCACTTTGTTGGCGCCCCGGCATTTGCTAGCACGTACGGACAATCCTGGGAGGATCGCCATGGGCAGGCGTGTCATGCAGACAAAATGCTCCCTCGTGCTCGCGTGTCTGGCGGCGGCGCTGATCGCCGGAAACGCCAAGGCGCAATCGCCGGGTGCATTCGCCGGCAAAACCGTCACCATGTATATCGGCTTTGGGCCGGGTGGCGGATATGACATGTGGGCGCGCGTCGTTGCCGCTCATCTCGGCAAGCACCTGCCCGGCAATCCGACGGTTACGCCGGAGAATCTGCAGGGCGGCGGCAGCTACCGCGCCGCGGGCTTCATCTACAACGTCGCGCCAAAGGATGGCACCGCGATCGCGCTGATCGCACGCGACGCCGCGCTTGGCCCGCTGACCGGCGAACCGGGCGCGCAATTCGACGCCACCAGGCTTTCCTATCTCGGCACGCCCGCGACCGAAACCAATGTCTGCATCGCATCCAACACAGCGAGCGTGAAAACAGCGCATGACCTTCTTGAGAAGCAGCTGTTCGTCGGCGATAACGGGCCGGGTACCGGAACCCACTCGTATCCCTTGGCGCTCAACAGCATTCTCGGGACGAAATTCAAACTGGTCGGTGGCTATCCGTCCTCCGCGACTGTCTTTCTCGCCATGGAACGCGGCGAGGTCCAGGGGATTTGCGAGAGCCTCGATAGCGTCAACATCCGGCAACCGGACTGGATATCGAGCGGCAAGGTATCGGTGCTGTTTCAGGGCGGCACCAAGCCCAATCCCACACTCAAGGACGTGCCCTTCGTCGTCGAACTCGCACAAAAGCCGGAAGACAAGGAGGCGATCGAATTCCTCTATGCCGGCCAGGGCATCGGCCGCCCGTTTATCGCGCCGCCGGGTCTTGCACCGGATCGGCTGAAAATGCTGCGTGACGCTTTCGATACGACAATAAAGGATCTCGACTTCATCGCCGAAGCGAATTTGCGCAAGCTCACGCTCGATCCCGAAAGCGGCGAACAGCTCGAAGCGCTGATCAAGAAAACCTATGCGACGCCGAAGCCGATCATCGACCGGATAGCAAAGCTTATTCAGTGACGGACTTGGATCAGTGACGAATCGGCCGCCGCTGCAGCCGGGCCTCGCGCAGGAACAGGAACAGACCGGTCGCAACCACAATCGCCGAGCCCACGAGAAGGCTCACGGTCGGCACGTCGCCCCAGACCAGAAACCCGATTCCGAGCGACCAAACCAGCATCAAATAGTAGAACGGAGTTACCGCCGCGGCAGGCGCAAGATGCAGTGATCTTGTCCAAAACCATTGCCCGATCGCATTGATAAAGCCAGTGCCAAACATTAGCGCGGCGTGAAGCGGGGTCGGCCAGCGCCAGCCGAAGAACAAAAGAAAGCCGTGAAAGAAAGTGAGCACAGTAAGCTGCCAGATCACGAGCGTAGTGGCTGACTCGGTTCGGGCCATGCCGCGTACCGCTATCGTGACCGTGCCGTACATCACGGCATTGATCAGCGCGAACACAGCTCCGATCGTCAATGAATTAGCTCCGGGATTGGTGACGATAAGAACGCCCCCAAAGCCGATGAGCAAAGCGCCGCCGCGTACCCAGCCGGCTCGCTCTCCGAGCCAAAGGATCGAAACCAGCGCGGCAAAGAGCGGAGCCGAGAAACTGATCGCCATAGCGCCTGCGAGGGGCATCAGGCTGAAAGCGATAAGGAGACAGACCTGTGATATCGTCTGTGACATCCCGCGAAGAATGTGATCGCGCGGCCGCTTCGTGGCGTAAACCGACAAACCGTTGATCGGCAGAATGATCGCTGCGGCCGTAATAAGCGACGATAGCGAACGTACGAATATCGTCTCGCCGAGCGGATAAATATCAACAAGCCACTTGCTCGCCGCTGATGCGCTGGCGAACAAAAACGTTGCAACGATCATCATGATAATGCCGCGCGGGACATTCTCCGCGCGACCCAATGCAGGATTACCGCCGGGCGGTTCGGTGACCGGACCGCGCGCAACGGCATCCCGTTTATCGCCGACGAGATCGTTCATGCCCTGTCCCGCGCCATCGGTTTAGCGCGGCCGGCAGCACGTCCCATCGAATTAGATATCGAACTTTCCGCCAATTACTTGTGGTGCTGCCGCAAATATTCATGCAGCGACGCGCAGCCGGCTTCGTGCAGCAGGTTCTTGAGCATCATGTCCTTGCGCCGTCCTTTGGCGAAGTGAGGACCGTATTCTTTGCGCAACGCCGCCACGCGGGTGTTGCCGTGTTTCTTTTCGATACGTCCGCTTTTGTCGCGATGACGACGATCCAGACCACGCTTTGACTTTGCCATGTCACCCTCCTCTAGCAACGAGATTGCTCAAATGCTCGAGATTTTATGACGAAATACTCGTCAAATCCATTTTTATTCGCTGAATGACGTCATCCCAATGTCCGGCCGTGTTTTGTCTGTATACTTTTACGGTAGGGTACCAAGGGCTGTCGGTTCGCTCTAAAAACCAGCGCCAACAAGCATCAAAGCGATTAAGGATCCAGACAGGCTTGCCCAGAGCTCCGGCCAGATGCGCCGTTGAGGTGTCTACCGAAATTACCAAATCGAGATTCTCTACGAGAGCCGCGGTATCTGAAAAACTTTGTAACTGGCTTGTAAAATCGATGATGTCGGGGCCGCTCCAATTATCGAACATAAATCCAGCGAGTTCCGATTCAGCTGGCTCGCCCTTTTGCAAACTATAAAATTCAATATTCGGATCTTTAAGTATAGCAAGCCTGGATAGCGGAATGTTTCTTCGATTATTGATGGTCCAAGATTCCGTTTGATGAGGCCTAAATCCTCCTGACCACACCAGCCCTACCCTAAGCTTATTTTTTTCACCAAGCTTTTCTTTCCAAAAAAGCGACTTTCCGACGTCGCTTTTCAGGTACGGGATATTCGCTGGGATATTTGAAATCGTTGTTTTGAATGCCAACGGCAAACTCAGCATTGGACAGTGATAGTCAAACTCTGTCGGTACTTCGGCAGGACCGATGATTTGGATCGTAGGGCAGACCAGCTCCAGCAGCTCACAAAGAGGCTCCTGAACTGACAAGACGACCTTAGCGCCCAATAATTCTGCGAGCTTGGCATATCGGCAGAACTGGATCGTGTCCCCAAGTCCTTGCTCCCAGTAGATGAACAAGGTTCTGCCCGTAATATTTTCCGCACCGAGCCAAAGAGGTTGCGGATAGCAGCGAACCCCGAGCGGCTTTTTGAGTTTTTTACGCCATTCGTATTGACGCCAACCCTGCTCAAGGCGCCCCGTCAGCAAGAAACAAAGACTTTGGTTCCAATAGGCGTCCGTGTAGTCTGGATTTAGCGCAATTGCGGCATCGTAGCTTGCGAGCGCATCCTCGCATCGCTTCAGTTCCACCAACGCAATGCCGCGGTTATAATGCGCTTCGGCATAGTCTGCTTTCAGCGCAATCGCCGTGTCGTGGCTTGCAAGCGCTTCCTCGGGGCGACTCAGGTCCAGCAGCGGATTGCCGCGGTTGTTGTGGGCTTCCGCAAAGTCCGACTTCAGCGCAATCGCCCTGTCGAAACTCGCGAGCGCCTCCTCGGAATGTTGAAGATCATGCAATGCATTGCCGCGGTTGTTGTACGCGTCGGCATAGTCTGGCTTGAGCGCAATTGCCGCATCGTAACTCGCGAGCGCTTCGTCAGGACGATTCAGGTCCCTCAACGTGTTGCCGCGGTTATAGTGCGCTTCCGCACTGTCTGATTTCAGCGCAATCGCCTTATCGTAACTTACGAGCGCCTCCTCGTAACGCTTTAGTGCCGCCAATGCCATGCCGCGGTTGTTATAGTACGCGTCCGCAAAATCCGGGTTCAGCGCAATCGCCATGTCGAAACTAGCAAGCGCGTCTTCGGGACGCTTCAATTGCCGCAATGCATTGCCACGGTTATTGTACGCGTCCGCATAGTTTGGCTGCAGCGCAACCGCCTTAGCGAAACTTGCGCACGCTTCCGCAGGACGGTTCAGATCGAGCAGTGCAGCGCCGCGGTTATTGCACGCGCCCGGATGGTCTGGCTTGTGCGCAATCGCCTTGTCGAAACTCGCAAGCGCTTCCTCCGGTCGCTTCAACTCACGCAGAACAATGCCACGGTTATTGTACGCATCCGAATAATCTGGTTTCAATGCAATCGCCGCATCGTAACTCGCAAGCGCTTCGTCGGGACGATTCAAGTCCCGTAGCGCAACACCGCGGTTATAGTGCGCATCCACGTAGTCCGGCTTTAGCGCAATCGCCCTGTCGTAACTTGCGACTGCATCCGCATGACGCTTCAGGGATTGCATTGCAATGCCCAGATTGCCGTGGGCGGCAGCAACCTTTGCGTTCAACCGGATCGCTTTCTTAAACAGTTCAACGCCCAATTCCGTTTGCTGCGTTTGCGCGGCGATCACTCCGAGCATATGCAGTGCGTCAAAGTGGTTCGGCTGCTGCTGCAGCACTTCGCCATAGATGCGCTGAGCGTCTATCAGTTTCCCTTGCTGATGCAGCGCTACTCCTTCATTGAACCTAGCTTGAAATGGCATCACAGCAGGATTCCAGCCTTGCGCTCGGGCGTTACTGTTTTGGCCATCGTGAATTCCCATTAGGTGCAATTATCCGGGTAATACTCCACAATGATTGACCGCAGACGCCCGACGACGCCTGCGCGGCGCGCCTGCTTGTGGCGAACGTCCGCTTTCCGAAATAAAGCAGACTCGCGATTTCTGATTCCCACGTTGCAGTAGAGAGGGGTATCGTTAACAGCTTGTTAAGCATGACCGCGACGTTGCGATATGCCGGCTCATGGCGTCCAAGCGACCATTGCGCATACGCTGTTAAATCGGTCGTCGTTCCTGGCCCATAGCTGACACGCCTTCCGACGACAGGCGCGGCAGCTTTCAGAGCCAAAGCGCCCATTGGTCCGCGCTCGCCGAGTAATCAGCTGATAATTTTCCGCGAGCAAACGTAAAATCCTGGCGCGCTCGGAGAGATTCGAACTCCCGACCCTCAGATTCGAAGTCTGATGCTCTATCCAGCTGAGCTACGAGCGCGGACCAAAATGACAATATTCGCTTTACGCAACCGCGCAAGCCAACGCAAATCCCCCCTGCTCACGCGCTAAGGCAGATGAAACATGATCAGTTGATCGGTTGGGTTATTACCGCCCGGATCGAGATTGCCGCCGACGAAATACGCATTGTCGCCAATTGCATCACCGCCAAAGCCGTGTCGGCCGTGCGGCATTGGCGAAAGCGCCATCCAGCGATCGGTCTTGGGGTCATACCCTTCGTTTTCCGGAAAGGTGTGATCGGGCGGCAGTTCGCCGCCGAGCACCAAAATCAGGCCGTGATAATAGGCACTCGCCAGACCGCTCCGCGGCGTCGGCAATGGAGCAGCGGAGAACCATTTGTCGCTCGCCGGATCGTACACTTCGTGCAGGCCAGTGCGTTCAATGGGCGACTTGAAGCGCCCGCCGATGGCGTGGATTTTTCCGTCGACAGCAACGACGGCTAGATGATCGCGCGGCGTCGACAGCGGCGCTGCGTTACTCCATGTCCCGCTCCGCGGGTCGTACACTTCGTGGGTCGGCACCACGATACCGTCGAGGCCGCGCCCGCCGATGACATGGATCTTGCCGTCGACGGCTGCCGCGCCTGCCGAACCGCGTGGCCCTTTCATCGGCGGCAGCGTGCGCCAGGTATCTGTTGCAGGATCGTATTCGAACGCGCCGGTGCCTGCGCCCTTATGAACCGAACCGACAAAACCGCCGAAGGCGTAAATCTTGCCACCGGCTACAGCCACAGCGAGATGATCGCGACCTTCGGGCAGTGGCGCGCGGGAGCGCCACGTATCGGTCGCCGGATCGTACTCGTCGTGATACGGCCCCGCGACACCGTTTACCGAGCCGCCCAGTGCATGCAGCTTGCCGTCGAGCGCAACCGCGGCGACTTCGGCGCGCGCCGCCGGCAGCGGCGTCTTCATCGTCCAAATTCCATGAGATGATTGTCCGCTGACCGGCGCAATCAGACTCAGCATCCATACGGCGACAGCAAACAAACCTGCCGCTGTAACGGCTCGCTGCGACACAAAAAGGTTTTCCCTGCTCACGACGATTCTCTCCCGGCTGTTTTCGGCAAGTACGCTAAAGCGATCTTATTGCCCAAACCCAGCCCGAAAACCACGGAACCTGCAAGGTCCTGTTGCCATGACTTAAACTGCCATGCCCTAAACGATGAGGAGCCATTTCCTGGGAACAAATCGGAACTGCAAGCGGCTGCTTCCAGTTATCGTTCGCATTGGACGTTGAAGGAGGCACTCTTATGTCTGACTTTAGGAACTCCGATTACAGAAACCCGAACGATCCGTTGCGACGCGAGCCCCCTTATGACCCCGATGCTCGCGCCATGAACGCGACTTGGGGCTGGATTGCAGCGGCGGTATTTCTTGTCGTCGTGCTGGCGGTCGCCTTTGGCATCGGTCATCAGCCGGGCCAATTCAACACCGCCTCTAATGACGCTACGCCACCCGCAACCCACATGGCAGCTCCGCCCGTAACGATGGCGCCAAACCCAGCTGCAACAAATCCTGGCGTGGCGCCCACAGTACCGGCTCCAGCGACTCCCACGCCGAACGGTAACGGTCAGTAACGCGTAACGTTTAGTAGAGTTGGGAATGCGTAACACTGAAGCGGCCCCGGCTCTTCGCCGGGGTCGTTTCTCCTATTCGACCTGTTCCCGCGTAATGTCGAGCGGCTCGCGGGTTACCGTGACGCCCGTAGTTTCGCTCAACCGCACGAGATTGATGGTGCCGGAATTCTCGGGAGAGCCAGAATAATACGCCAGCACTTTGCCATTACCGACGCGCAGCGCCCGATTCCAATGGCCAAGCGCGACGTAATCGGCGCCGGTTGCGGCAATCTCATTGTCGCTGATGAGCCATGACGGCTGTGGGCCCGATGCGCGATCGGGCTTTGGTTCATAATGCCCATGCGCCATGGCGATGAGCCAGCGCATCCGCCGCACCGGCACGGATTCGAACGGGATCATGTCGGTATAATCGCGGTGAGCACGGCCCCAAATCTCGAGCGACAGAGCCGGAAAATCGACGGCTTCATCGTGAGTTATACCGATGACGTGCAGGTTTTTCAGTGTCGCGAGCGCGCTTACGCGATAGACCGCTTCAGCAATGGCGGGATCGTGGTTGCCCGGAAGCAGGACGATGGGAAGCGCGGCGGCGGATATTA
>Ga0302325_10004100_pt1 | contig 33823 bp, 26 predicted proteins | sample Palsa_T0_2_FD_201948 | JGI IMG/M metagenome (GOLD analysis project Ga0302325, IMG submission 201948) | Peat permafrost microbial communities from Stordalen Mire near Abisko, Sweden - Palsa_T0_2 | ecosystem: Environmental > Terrestrial > Soil > Palsa > Peat permafrost | place: Sweden: Abisko... | reverse complement strand
TGATCAACGCATCGCCGTCCTCGGGGCCGATCGTACCGGTGTTCTGGTAGGCCATGTTGATGCCGGAAAATGGCAGCCCGATATTGTCGACGATGTTGTCGAGCTGATCGGGCGGGATCGTATGGCGAACCGTTTGTTCGACCAGATCAAACAGACGCGCCGTCTCCTCGATACGCGTGCCCGGCTGGGCGCGAACGTGCATCAGGATTTGTCCGGAATCGACCGAAGGAAAGAAGTTTTCGCCGAGAAACGGCCACAGGCCGAAGGAAAGCAGGACGCAGGCGAGGAAGGCGACAATAAAGGTCTTGGGACGTCCGAGGGCGAGCAACAGGAGCGAGCGGTAGCGGTCGCGGATTCGTGAGAAGCGATCCTCGAAGGCTTGCTGAAAGCGCTTTAACGGATTGCGGCTTAGGACAGGGGGGAAGGAGAGATCGCGGTCGGCGGCGCCGTGTCCACTATGTCGGCCGCCCATCAGATAATTGGCCATGGTCGGGACCAAGGTGCGCGACAAAATGAAAGAGCCGATCAGTGCGAACACCACGGCTTCTGCCAGCGGCCGGAAAAGGTAGCCTGCGACGCCGCCGAGCTGAAACATCGGCACGAAGACGATGCACAAGCAAAGCAGTGTGACGAAGGCTGGGATAACAATCTGCTGGGCGCCGTCGAGGATCGCCGGCTCAATCTCCTTGCCTTGTTCGAGATGGTAGTTGATGTTCTCGATGGTGACAGTTCCGTCGTCGACCAGGATGCCTACGGCGAGAGCAAGGCCGCCCAGCGTCATGACATTGACGGTCTCTCCAAGCCAGGACAGCAGGGTCAGCGAGAACAGAATGGCCAGCGGAATCTCGATCAGAATGATGACCGTCGAGCGCCAGCTGCCGAGGAATAAAAGAATCATCACGCCGACAAGCGCGGCCGCCAGTGCGGCCTCGCGGATCACGCCGACGACGGCCGCCTTGACGAAGATCGACTGATCGCCGACGGCATGCAGGTTTAGGCTCGACGGCAAGCTCTCTTCGACCCCCGGCAGCAAGGATTTGATCCCCTCGATGACGCTAAGCGTCGAGGCCGAACCGGCCTTGAGGATCGTCATCAGCACCGCGCGCGAGCCGTTGACGCGGACCAGGTTGGTCTGCGGCGGCGAGCCTTGGTGCACATAGGCGACGTCGCGCATATAGATAATCGTGTCGTTGACCTTCTTCACCGGCAGATCATTGATTTTTTGTAACAGGATGGGGCTGGCATTTAGCGCGACGTTCCAGTCGAACTTGCCTATCTTCTCGTCGCCGGCCGGCAGCACGAGGTTCTGCACCGAAATGGTGTTGACGACATCGTCCGCCGACACGTTGTGCGCCTGCATGGCGTGCTGGTCTAGATCAACCTGTACCTGCAGAATTTTGCCGCCGTAGGGCGAGGGCACCGCGGCCCCGGCGACGGTGGCGAGTTGCGGCCGGATGAAGTTTTGCCCGAGATCGAACAGCTGCATCTGCGGCAGCCTTCTGCTCGACAACGCCAGCTGCAGAATGGGTACGCTGGATGCGTTGTAGCTCAGCACGTAGGGCGGGGTTATGCCGGGCGGCAGGAGCTTGAGCACCGTCTGCGAAGCTGCTGTCACTTGCGCCAACGCCGCGGCGATGTCGGCGTTTTTCTGAAAGAAGATCTTGACCACGCCGTAGCCACTTAGCGATTGCGACTCGATGTGCTCGATGTCTCCCACTTGGGCAGTGAGCGTACGCTCATAGTAATAAATGACGCGACCGGACATATCATTTGGCAACAATCCATTATACGTCCACACGACGCTGACGACCGGAATGTTGATGTTAGGGAAAATATCGGTAGGCGTCAGCAGCGCTGAGCGGACGCCGAATAGAGCGATCACGACGGCGAGCACGACGAACGTGTAGGGACGTCTGAGCGCGACGAGGACGATCCACACTCGTAATCTCCTATCGATCCGTCGAGCTATGTTGCCGACGATGTAGCACGCTAAACACAGTCGGAACGAAGAACAGCGTTGCGAGCGTCGCCAAAGTCAGTCCGCCGATCACGGCACGGCCGAGCGGGGCGTTCTGCTCGCCCCCCTCGCCGAGAGCAAACGCCATCGGCACCATGCCGATGATCATGGCAAGTGCGGTCATCAGCACCGGGCGAAAGCGCGTGAAGCCGGCCTCGAGCGCGGCTGCTGTCGAGTCGAGGCCGCCCGCGAGGCCTTCGCGCGCGAAGCTCACGAGCAGAACGCTGTTTGCCGTCGCGATGCCCATGCACATCACGGCGCCGGTCAACGCCGGGACCGACAATGTCGTTCCGGTCATGAACAACATCCAGACGATGCCGGCGAGCGCGCCGGGCAACGCAGTGATGATGATGAAAGGGTCTAGCCAGGACTGGAAATTGACCACGATCACCAGATAGACGAGCACAACGGCTCCGGCGAGCCCGAAATAAAGCTGGCTGTAGGCGCTGGTCATCGTGTGAACCTGCCCGCGCACAGCCACGTAGGAGCCGCGCGGGACGTCTTTGCTGGTCTCCTGCAAAATGCGATTGATGTCGCCGGAGACCGAGCCGAGATCGCGATCCTGGACGGAGCCGAAGATGTCGATGACCGGCTGCACGTTGTAATGTGAGACGACGCCTGGGCTCGGTCCAGGAGTGATCCGCGCGAGGCCGCCCAGATACTGCGGCGACTGGGTTTGCGATGACGTGATCGGTATGTTGGCAAGGTCCGCCATCGTGTCGATCCGGTATTGCGGCATCTGGGCGACAATCGGGTAGGAGACGCCGTTCTCGGTGTTCAACCAGAAATTCGGCTGCACCTGGCCGCTGCCAGACAGCGTGACCAACAAACTGTTGGCTGCGTCGCGCTGGGTCAGTCCGACTTCGCCGGCCAATGTTCGATCGACTTCCACATTGATCTGCGGATAGTTGAAGACCTGCTGGATGCGAAGGTCGGCAATGCCGGAGACCGCGCGGATGCGTTTGAGGAGGTCGGTAGCGTAGGCGTAGTTGGCTTTCTGATTGTTGCCGATGATCTGCACGTCAATCGGTGCCGGCAGGCCGAAATTGAGGATTTGCGATACGATGTCGGCTGGCAGGAACGAGAACGTCATTCCCGGAAACTTCTGTGGCAATATCGTGCGCAACTCCTTGATAAAGAATGCCGACGGTGCGTGATCCTCCTTTAGGCTGATCAACGCATCGCCGTCCTCGGGGCCGATCGTACCGGTGTTCTGGTAGGCCATGTTGATGCCGGAAAATGGCAGCCCGATGTTGTCGACGATGTTGTCGAGCTGATCGGGCGGGATCGTATGGCGGACCGTTTGTTCGACGAAGTCAAACAGACGCGCCGTTTCCTCGATGCGCGTGCCGGGTTGGGCGCGAACGTGCATCAGGATTTGTCCGGAATCGACCGAAGGAAAGAAGTTTTCGCCGAGGAAAGGCTCCAAGCCGAAAGAAAGGATGACGATGGCGATAAAGCCGATGATCACGATCTTCGGCTTCCCGAGGGCTAGGACCAAAAGCGATCGGTAACGGTCGCGGGTCCAGGTGAAGACGCGTTCGAAGCCCGTTTGGAAGCGCTTGAGCGGGTTGCGCGAGCGGCGGGACGACGCGGCATGATGCTCGTCATGCCCGGTATGCGCGTGGAGGAGGAATCGCGCCATCGTCGGCACCAGGGTCCGCGACAAGACGAAGGAGCCGATGAGGGCGAAAACGACCGCCTCGGCCAACGGCCGGAATAGATAGCCGGCGACGCCGCCGAGCTGGAACATGGGGGCGAAGACGATGTCGAGCACAAGCAGCGTTACGAAAGCCGGAACCACGATCTGTTGCGCGCCGTCGAGGATCGCCGGTTCGACCGGCTTGCCCATCTCCAGGTGGTAAAAAATGTTCTCGAGTGTGACGGTGCCCTCGTCGACCAGCATGCCGACGGCAAGCGCAAGGCCGCCCAGCGTCATCACGTTGATGGTCTCGCCGAGCGCTGAGAGGGCGATCACCGAGAACAGGACGGATAACGGAATCGAAATGATGATGATGATCGTCGAGCGCCAACTGCCGAGGAATAAGAGGATCATCGCGCCGACAAGCCCGGCAGCAAGCACGGCCTCGCGCAACACGCCAAAAATGGCGGCTTTGACGAAGATCGACTGGTCGCCGACGGCGTGCACGCTGAGACCAGGCGGCAGACTCTCCTTGACCCGCGGGAGCAAGGATTTGATCCCCTCGATGACATTAAGCGTCGAAGCCGAGCCGGCCTTGAGGATCGTCATGAGCACCGCTCGCGATCCGTTGACGCGAACTAGGTTGGTCTGCGGCGGCGACCCTTCATGCGCGTAGGCGACGTCGTGAAGATAGATCACTGTGCCATTGACCTCCTTCACCGGAAGGTCGTTTATTCTATCGAGCAGCACGGGACTGGCATTGAGCGCGACGTTCCAGTCGAACTTGCCGATCTTCGCGTCCCCGGCCGGCAGCACCAGGTTCTGCGCAGAGACGGCTTTGACGATATCGTTGGCCGATACGTTGTGCGCCTGCATGGCGTGCTGGTCGAGGTCGACTTGCGCCTGCAGAATCTTGCCGCCATAGGGTGAGGGCACCGCGGCGCCGGCGACAGTGGCGAGCTGCGGGCGGATGAAGTTTTGCCCGAGATCGAACAGCTCCATCTGCGGTAGTTTTTCGCCCGACAATGCGAGTTGTAGGATAGGCACGGTGGCAGCGTTGTAGCTCAGCACGTAGGGCGGGGTTATGCCGGGGGGCAGGAGCTTGAGCACCGTCTGGGACGCCGCGGTCACCTGTGCGAGCGCGGTGCGGATATTGACGCCCTTTTGGAAGAAGATTTTGATTACGCCGTAGCTGTTCAGCGACTGCGACTCGATGTGTTCGATGTCTCCGACTTGGGCAGTCAGCGTGCGCTCATAATAGTAGACGACGCGGCCGGACATGTCGTTCGGCAGAAGCCCGGTGTAGGTCCAGACGACGCTGACCACCGGAATATTGATGTTGGGAAAAATGTCAGTCGGCGTCCGCAGCGCCGCCAGGGCGCCGAAGATCGCTATAAGAAAGGAGAAGACAACAAAAGTGTATGGCCGCCTCAAGGCGATTTGAACGACCCACACGTGAGTTTTCTCCCGCCGAAACAGCACGGTCGCCGTGGAATCGGGCCCGACATCGCGCCGCCAACTTAAATCTATACGAACTCGGGGGACGGCGTAACGAGCGTTGCTGACGCAGCCTTGGGGGCATCTTGGTGCGAGCGTATATAAGGATTGAACCGATTCGTCGGGCGTATGGGTATGTTGGCATGCCGCCTGGAGCGCGGAGGCGTTCAACGACGAGAGGCGCTTCAAATGAACCAACTGCGCAGCTTGCCGCCGACGGCCGCCCTTGCCTTGGCGCTCGTCGGATCTCCATCTGCGGCGGAAGAACAGCCTCGGCTTGTGCCGACCCGCGACGTGGATATCACCTACAAAATCATGCAGCAGCGTCAGCGGCCGATCACGGAGCGTGTGCGCTGGTCGGCTGGCGAGCATATCGAGCGGGTGGACGGACCCAACAAATCGACCTCGATCTTCGACCACAACGCGCGCGTCGACACGTTGCTCAACGGCGCAACCCGTACCTACCGCAAGCTGGAAAACGCGCCGCGCCAGCTTCTGGAACCAGAGCCAGGTGCGGCGCTCAAGCGCGGGAGTGATTCGATCGTCGCCGGTTTGCCTTGCACCGACTGGTCATGGACGGAGGATGTGGAGAAGCACACCGTCTGCGTTACTCCGGACGGGGTGGTGCTTCGCCTTGTCGTGGACGAAAGCAAAACCGTCATGGAAGCCCGCAGCGTACACTACGCTCCGCAATCGGCCGACCTTTTCCGGGTGCCCCCGAGCTACGCGCCGGCGCTCGCGCCGGAAGGCGGCGGCCCGGGGCTGTAGCAATTTGCTGTCAGCTGCGGGCAACTGCAACTGTCCTCGCTTAAGAACCCGGACGGGATAGCGCCGCGATCGCACGGCTGTTGCCGCAATGTCACACAGGGCGACGCTGATTGATTGTCCCCAAGGCGGCGTATTGACATGAATATAACGGTCCACGAAAGTCACGTTGTATCATTGCGTATACAGCGACAACGTTGTCGGTCTAGGCAGGGCAGGGGGTGCACACATGACAAACGACGCGAATAATCGCGGCGATCCGACTCTAACATTGGCGCGCGGACTCGCCATGGTCGCGCGCGGCAAGCGTTGCTTTATCGTCGGTCTGGCGATCGCATTTGCGCCGGTTTGTGCGCACGCTCAAAACGCTCAGCCGTCGTATTCGCTGCCGGTTAAGGCGCCGCCTTTGGGCGGATATTTGTCTCCCGGTCCGGTTACGCCCTTTACCCCCTGGCTCGACATGGTCTCGGCCAGCCAGGCGCAGCAACCGAGTTGGATGACGCCACTTGTGACGGTTACGCCGCGCCTCGAGCAAGAATTTCGGTTTGACTACTACCACCAGCAAAACGGGACTGGCAGTCAAGGGAACGGCCAACTGATCAACAATTACGGGGGACCTGGCGGCGCAAGGGTCGAGTTCATCCCCGCATATAATTGGGAAGTCATTTTGGCGCCTCCGCCGTATGAGACCGCCACTGGCCCCAAGGGGACTGCAGAAGGTGCGGGCGATTGGCCGGCGTTTCTTGTCAAATACCGCTTCATTTCCGCGAATGCACAGAACGGCGATTATATCGTAACCGGCTTCTTTCAGATGTCGGATCCGCTAGGCACGCCTGCGAAAATTTCAAACAATATTCTCACCGCCCAGCCGACCCTCGCGTTCGGCAAGGGCTGGGGCGATTTCGATATTCAGATGACGGTCAGCACGCAAATTCCAGTCAGCGCGCTCTCTTCGCCTGGCAACACGCCAGCCATGAACATGACCAACTTCGGCGATCCGATATTGTGGAATACCACCTTCCAATATCATTTCATGCAGTATTTTTGGCCGGAACTTGAGGTCAACTATGAGTACTGGCCAAACGGTGAGCATGTAGGTCTCAGCCAAGTCTTGCTCACGCCGGGCATCATATTTGGCCGATTCAAGATCGGCATGGACAGCCCGACCCGGCCAATGAACCTGATCTTCGGCGTCGGCTACCAGGTGGCGGTGACACCGAATCCGGTCACCCAAAACAATGTAGTCGCTACCATGCGGATCACTTTCTAGCCGCCGCGGCAACGTACTCTGCGCGAATAACCAACGGAGGGAGCAATCCAGAACGGTCTGGGTTGCTTCCTCGTGCACACGGCCTGAGCCATTTGGCCGCCTTGCGCGCTTGTGCAAAACCGCCCATTCTCGCTTGCGAGGGGCACCATCCGCAGGCGAGTTTATGTGTGCCGCGTCAGCGCGCTGATGGCCGAAGATCATCGCACTGAGCCGTCGTCGCTTTCGTGAGTTGGAGTGCACCCGTTCGTGCCGGCGCCAGCCAAGCTTTCGCGTCGTCGTTGCGGCCGTCCAGCCTGCGGTAGGGCGCGACTTCGCGTCATCCTCTGTGCGATCGCGTGTGCTGGCTTGGCGTCCTGTGCTGTCGGCCCCGACTATCATCCGCCCGAGCCGCCGCTACCGGAGAACTTCGTTGCCGGGTCATCGCTCAAAGGGCCGGCCGATCATCGCTCCGATCGCGCCGCCGACACCGCCAAATGGTGGCGGACGCTGCATGATCGGGAGCTTGATTCATTGATCGATCGCGCCATCGCGGCGAGCCCGACCCTGGAAATCGCGTTGAACCGCTTGCAGCAGGCGCGCGCCCAGGAGGCGGTGGTCATTGGCGCCGCCTTGCCCGCAGCTGAGGGAACGGCGGGCGGCGGATGGGGTACGGGAAGCGATCTGGCGCGAGGCCGCGCCTCGCAAACGCTCGTCTCCGCCGAGAGCGGGACAGGCCTAACGCAAGTCACAAATCTCGTTGGTTTCGATGCGGCGTGGGAGATCGACGTTTTTGGTAAGTTCCGGCGCGCGATCGAGGCTGCTCAGTATGATGTAGACGCCGCGATCGCCGCCCGCAACGTGGTGCTCATTTCGTTGATTGCCGACGTGACCCGCGGCTATCTCGATTTGCGAGCGCTGCAAATGCAGCTCGCGGTCCTGCGCAAGAACATCGAAGTTGCGCAGAAATACGTCGACTTTGTTCAGGAGCGCTACACCCGCGGCATTACAAACGAACTAGATGTAACCTTGGCGCAACGCGAATTGGCGCAATTGCAGGCGCAAGTCGCTCCGCTGATTGGCCAGATCAATGCGGCGCGATACGTGATCGCCGTACTGATCGGCGAATTTCCCGAAAATCTGGGCAACGAACTGAAGAAACCGGAACTACTTCCGGCGTTGCCCGGCCGCATCCGAACCGGTTTGCCGATCGACCTCTTGCGTCGCCGTCCCGACATTACCGAAGCCGAACGCGAATTGGCGAGCGCCACCGCTTATATTGGCGTCGTTACCGCAGACCTTTTCCCGCAAGTGGCGGTCACCGCGGCTGCCGGGCGGCAGACCGCCGTCACACCTCTTACGATCAGTCCGATTTGGTCAGTGGGGCCGGCCATCGCCGCGCCCCTATTGGATTTTGGCCGGCTCGATGCGGTGGTAGAGAAGGCAGACTTTCGCACCCGCGAACTTTTGTTCACCTACAAACAAACAGTGCTCAACGCGGTCCGGGAGGTGGACACCGCCGTCAGCGCCTATGCGGCGCAGCAGGATCGTTTGCGCCATCTCGCCGATGCATTGGCGGCCGCGAGAAAGGCGGTGACTCTCGCCACCGAGCGGTTTGACCGAGGACTAACGGATTCTCTCAACGTCATCGACGCACAGAGACAGGAATACGAAATCGAACAACAATACGTCTCTGCCCAGGAAAGTGCCGCCGCACAATTCGTGACGCTCTATAAATCGCTGGGCGGAGGCTGGGAGGATTATCAGATATTCCCGCCGATCCCGCCGCCGCTGCCGGCTGTCGCTGCCGCCTTCAAGAGCCTGTTTGTGCCTAATGGGGCACCTTAACCGCGACTTCCTCGGCGGCGCTGAGCCGAGTGGCAATTATATCACGGCTGGGAACCAATCGCGGTGAATAGGCGCCTGAATCAAGGCCAAGGAACCCACTGTCATGGACCTGTCATGCGGCCAAGGTTAATTTCGGCTCAATTCTTCGGGGACTCGCACAGGTGGAGGGGGTGGCTATGTTGATGAGCGCAAGTAAGGCGAAAAGCCGAGGTTTGGTTGCGGTTTTCGCCTTGGCCGGGGTTCTTGCGTGTGGCGGCGCCGCGAGCGCGGCCGACATGGACGCGATGGTGACGAAAGCGCCGATTTCCGCGCCGATTTCCTACGCGCCAGCCGCATGCGGCAGCGTTTACGACTTTTTCCTCACGGCCTGTCCGCTGACCTGGTACGGCGTGACCTTCTACGGCACGGTCGACATGGGTGGCACCTACCAGACCCACGGCACGCCGTTTGATAAGAACTTCCCGACCGGGGCCAGTTACCTTGTTGGTGCTGGTGGGACGGGTGCGACGAACCGGACGCCCGGATTTGGTCTCGGTCCCAACGCCATGAGCCAGTCGCTTGTCGGGGTCAACATCAAGGAGCCGATCGCGCCCGGCGGCTGGTCGTTCGTCGCCCGCGGCGAATTGGCGTTTGACCCGTATTCAGGCCTCTTGGCCAACGCCCCGCAGGCTCTGCAGGACGCCAAGGGCACGGCGCAGAATACGGAGGCCCTACCGTACGACTCGAGCCGCTGGGGCTGGCTGGCGGGAACGATAATGGCCGGCGTGAGCAATCCGGTTTGGGGCACGCTGACCTTTGGCCGGCAAAACACGCTGGAAAATGATGCGCTTAGTGCCTACGATCCAATGGGCGCCGCGTATGCCTTCTCGCCGCTCGGCTATTCCGGCAAGACCGGCGGCTCCGGCGACACCGAGGACGCGCGTTGGACCACGGCGATCAAGTATCGCGTCAACATCGGCGACGTCCGCATCGGCATCATGGGTCAGCCGATAGGTGGCGGCCAAGCCGGGTACAATGCATATAACCCGAACAACGGGGCGATCGCTGGCGTCATCGGCGGGGATATCCGAAATCTCGGACCCGGCACGCTATCGTTGGATTTCCTCGGCATTTATGAGATAGGCGCGGTTAACATTTCGGCGATGTACCCCGGCCAAGTCCTCAACGCCGGCGGCACGCCGATCACGTTCCCCGCTGATGCCGCCCTCAAAGCGACGCTCTCCAACAACACGGCCTTCTCCGCGATGGCCAAGTACAGCTTTGGTTCGTGGGGGCCCGAGCAGCCCATCGTAGGCAAAGCACCTCCGCCGCCCCCGGTTTTCCCGCTCACGCTGTATGCCGGCTATGAGTGGATCCAGTTCTCCAACCCGAGCGATCCGCAAAGCTCATTGCGGGATGACGGTTTCTTGTTCACTGATCCTTCTGGAGGTACACTCCATGGCGCCGTGGCCAGTACTATTGGTACCTCGATCAATAACAATGCATTCAACGCCCTTTGCGGGACCGGTGGTGGCTGCAAGGACGAGATTTTCCAGGTGGTATGGACCGGCGCCAAATACGGCATCACCCGCGACCTGGACATCATCGGCGCGTATTACGTTTACTTCCAGAACCAATATACGAATAACGTCGGGAACGTTTGCGCCTCTGCCGGCGCTCACAGCCAGTGCGCCGGCACGTTGAACATGGTCTCGGCGGTTCTCGATTGGCGGTTCCTGCCGAAATGGGATGCCTACATCGGCTTGATGTACTCGATAGCGGAGGGCGGCATCTCCAACGGCGATATTCAAAACAACAACCTCGCCACGACGGCCGGCGTGCGCTTCCGCTTCTAACAAAAAGCCGCAACCGGGTCTGAGCGCAAGTTGAGGAATTCGAAAGCGCCGCCGGCCCAAAAGCCGGCGGCGCCTTCGCATCCGGAAAGCCCGGAAGGCGGCGCCGGGTGAGTCGCGAAACGCCCGGAATTCCGCTGAGCCATATTTGCAACACCCGGCGCGAAAGAGTCGAGCGGAGGAAAATCCTTGCGCAAATAAGGACTTCCACCGTTCACCTCATTTGACGCCGGAATCGACCCGAAGTACCTGCGGGTATATGATCGCGCGGGGTCGAGATAAGCGGAATCGGAAGCGTGCTGGGCGCGTGGGCTCCAGCTGGGCCTTGCAACTCGTAGAGACCGAACGGCCGCGACCGAGGGGATGACGGTGCTGGTCAATAAGGCTTGCACATTTCTGGTGGTTTCCTGCGTGGTGGCTTGCTTGGCGCAAGCCGCGGCGGCGTTCGACTTGAATTCCGTCACGCCGCCGAAGCAGCAGCAAAAGCCGGATTGGGCAGGCTTCTACATCAAAGGTAATTCCGGCGGCGGCTCCGACAGTATCCCGTGGGCGACGCCCGGATCATCGACCGGATTTTCGTCGCCGACGTCCTCCGCTCCGCCAATCAACGAGAATTTCGGCTACAATTTCCAGTCGGGAAATTTCGTGTTCGGCCTTGAAGGGTCGTTGGCCGCGGCCAACTTCGACGGCAAGTTCACGGCTCCGTATATGCCCGGCACCACGACCGGGGCATGGACTCCAAACATGAATTGGCTCGGCACCGTGACCGGCCGGTTGGGTTACTCGTTCGGCCAATGGCTGCCGTACGTGAAAGGCGGCTTTGCCGCAGCCGATGTCGGGTCGCCGCTGCAGGGCGCCGCCCCGATCGGTTCATTCTCGCAAGGCAATGATGTTGGCGGCTGGACGGCCGGCGTCGGGTTCGAATACCAATTCTCGCCCAAGTTGTCTTTGGGACTTGAATATCTTTACACCGACCTCAGCGGCGGCGCTCCAAACGGTGCGCCCGGCCCGCTAGGCGGTCCGCCCATTTCCGGCTCGCCCGAAATGTACTCCACCGCCCTGAAAAGTCAGAGCTTTCTGGGCCGCCTCAACTACAAAGCTGGCTGGTAAGCGTAAATCGCGAACAGCGCGCCAGAATGCGCGGCGCGTGCAGGCAATCTAAAGTCCACGCATATTTGGTTTATTGCGAGGTTGCGGCCGGTGTGCCGCGGCGCGCGGTCTCGCAGCGCTCCACAAAGCCGACAATCCGGCGGACCAGTTCGCCCTCGAGCAGCGGCGCGTGTCCCTGGTCGGCGACTTCGATCAAGTCCATTTCGGTGCGTCGCGCGCGCATGGCCTCGACCGTTGCGCGGGAAAGCAAGTCGGAATTGGCGCCGCGAATGACCAGCATGGGCACGCCGGCAAGCGCATCGAATTCGTTCCACAAGGCGGGCATCGGCCGCTCGACGTCGATGCCGGCGAGTGCGCGCGCGATGCCGAGATCGTAAGCGGGCTTGAGCGTGCCGTGTTTGATATGCCAGGTCCGCTGTGCGCCGGCCAGCCATTGCTCTGCAGTCAGTTTGGGAAATTGCGCGCTGAGGAGGCGTCGCAGGATATCGGCGCCTTCTTCAAAGGTGCGCGGATGCGGCAATTTACCGAGATAGCCTTTGATGCGCGCCACACCCTTCGCCTCGTGCACCGGACCGACATCGTGCAGCACGACGGCGGCGATCGAGATTGGGTGTGCCGCGGCCAGCAGCATGGTTAGAACGCCGCCGCGCGAGCTTCCAACAAACACGGCCGGGCCAACGCCAAGCGCAAACAAGACGCTGACGATGTCGCCGAGCTCGGTCATGCAATTGTAGTTGGTGTGATCGGCGTCGTGATCGGAATGACCGCGTCCGCGCGAATCGATCGCGATGACGTGCCGCTGCGGCGTACCCGCCGCCAGCGCCGGCGCGAGTACGTCGAAGTCGGCGGCGGAGCGCGCCAGCCCGGGCAGGCATACCACCGGCATTCCGGGCGCTGAGCGCGTACCATATTCGCGCACGTGCAGCCGCAGACCGTCCTGCGCGGTTACGAAAAGACTCTTGCCCTGATCGTCCGTGCCGTGCCCCGGATCCGGCACCAGATGAGGGGAGGGCTTGTTCATCGCCTGTCCCTGTTGTCGCCCACCCTCTCCACACGCTTGGGGAGAGGTCACAAAAGCGACACTAACTGTGTGGCGGGCGGCAGGGCAATGAAGAAACGCTCGTTGCCGGGAAAAATCTCAGGGCGGAACCGGCCGCTTCAGCCGCCCCGGCGCAGGTCGGCTTCGATCAGCAGTCGTGGATCGTTACCGAGGCGGGCGCGATAAACCTGCATGTTCTCAATGATGCGCTGGACGTAATTGCGCGTCTCCGAGATCGGGATTCGCTCGATCCAGTCGATCGGATCCACCTTCGGGTCGCGGGGATCGCCGTATTGCGCGATCCATTCCTTCGCCCGGCGCGGTCCGGCGTTGTAGGCGACGAATGCAAGGATGTACGAGCCGCGCCAACTGGCGATGTCGTTGCCAAGCTCGGCGGTTCCGAGCTGGGCGTTATAGACGACGTCGGCCATGAGCCGCCGCTGATCGAATGACACGTTAAATCGCTTCGCGGTGTCGCGGCCGGCGGCGGGTGTGACTTGCATCAGTCCTATGGCGTTGGCACTGGAGACGACCCGGCCGTTGAAAGCACTCTCCTGGCGCACGATCGAGTAGACCACGCAGCGCTCGACCTCGGGTCCGATCTGCTGGTAGTTCGGCACGCCGAAATCCGGAAATGCGTAGTGCTCAAGCGGCAAGCCGTGGCTCAGGGCCGGCTTGCCGATCAGCAACGCCGCCCGCGCGTCGTTGTGGCGTGCCGCGATCTCGCCAAGCGTTGCCAATGCGGCGGCGTCCGTTGCTTTGTCGCCGAGATCAGCCGACATGACGGCGACGAGATCGCGCTCGTCGACGGCGTAGAGAATTTCGAAAGCGCGCGCCAGTTCGAGGTGGGAGTGCTCGGCCGACGGCTCCGGCAGATTGCGGAGCGTGACGGCGTCGATGCCGAGCCGCGCGCGGGCCAACTGGCCATAGTAGGCGGTCGGATACCGCGCCGCTGTTTCGTAGTGCGCGCGCGCCTCTTGCCCGCGCCCGAGCGCCTCCGCGGCGCGGCCTTGCCAATAATAAGAGCGCGACAGCGTGATCGGATTGGTGATGCCCTCGGCGATCCGCGCAAAATGGACGAGAGCGGTCGCGGGATCACGCAGGAAGCGCAACGCGATCCAGCCGGCGGTGAATTGCTGTTCGGCCCGATAGTTCTCGTTGATCGGTGCGGCAGCGCTACTGGCGACCGCGTAGGCAGATTTCACATCCCCGAGGTCGAGCAATTTGCGCGCAATAAGCCGCCGCTCGACCCACCACTGATCGGCATCGCCGAGCCGTTCCGCTTCATGGGGCGCGGCAATCATCCATTGCGCGGCCTCGGCGATCTTGTCGCTGCGGCGCAGCCACTGGATGCGGCTGAACATATAGCCCGGATCGTGCCGTCCCTCCGCGGGCACCTCTTCAAGCAGCGCTTTGGCCTTGGAGGATTTGTTGATGACCGCGGCGCGTGCCTTTCCGATGGCAAGCTCGACGGCGCCGAGGAGCCGCGCCGATCGCAAGCCGGCGTCGTCGTCCTCGACATCGAAACGCGCGTCCATGCGCGCTTTTTCGTCGGCGGCGGTGATCAGGCCGGTGAAGGTGTCGCGCGCTTGCGCTTCGACGTCCGCGGAAAAGCTGTCTTTGCGCCAAGCTTCGCGCAACACCGCCTGCGCCCCGGCCCGATCGTCCGCGGCGAGATGGGCGCGGGCCAGCGCAAATCGGCCCTTCGCCGTGTGCGGCGGCTCGCTCCTGAAGAATTCAATGACGGTGCGCTGGTCGGCTTGCCGCTGCCAAAGCGCCGCCTCCGCGCGCCGGCGCAACGCCGAGATTCCCGGCCAGCTCGGGTTGGCCTGGATGAAGGCGGCGTACCGGGGAAAATCAAGATCCACCTCGTCGCTGCGCAGGATGACCCACTCGACCAGTTTGCGGGCCAGCGGATCGGAGATCGTACCCTCGACGCTGGTGGCTTCGTCCGGCCGGCCTTTGTGCGTCAGCTCGATGGCTTGTTTTACCGCGGCAAGGTCGAGCGGTGAGGTGTTCGAGCTGGTCGCCATCGCCAGCGCCGGGGAGGAACGCGGCGGCGGAGGCGCCACAGCAGCAGTGGACGGCCGGAGCGGTACGGTTGACGGAGTGAAGGCCGGTGCGCTTCGCGGAATATCAAGTCCGCCGTTGCCGCTGACGCCAGACGGCGGAACGGACGTCGTTGCGGCGACGGGATGCGCGGGAACCGTGAGCAACATCGGCCCAGGCGCGCCCTTTGCGGTGGCGTCTGCCGCGGGATTTGCCGCTTTGTCTGGTTTATGCGCCGACTTCTCGGATCTTTCGGATTTAGCCGAAGGCCTCGCTGACTTGTCGGACTTATGTGCCGACTTCTCGGACTTTTCCGACTTAGCCGAAGACTTCGTTGACTTGTCGGACTTAGCCGAAGACTTCGTTGACTTGTCGGACTTATGCGCCGGCTTGGCGGATTTGTCGGGCTTGCGCGCCGATTGCGCCTGCGGCGCCGGATTTGCGTCGGCGACAGGCGCGGCGTGGACTTCGGTCGCCAGAAATCCGGCGGCCAAAAATGCGATTATGAGGCGAATGGCCGTCACCGGCACGGGCCTTTCTACCGCAGCGCTCCCCGCCGCCGTTTCCGGAGTTCCCTCTTCGGCTTGCAAGATTGACGAACTACTAATGTGCTCGCCGCTACGGGAGTCGACCAATTTCACGGCGAAAACGGGGCACGTTCCCCGCACGCCTAGCGATTCGACGTTCGCCAGTCTAACGCCCTGAATGTGCCGTTCCTACGGCCGCAATCGAGATAATGGCGGTGCGAAGGGGCTTTCAAGGCCCACTGCAACCCGATATCTATCCTGACGGCAGTACGGAGCGCTGCGAGCCGCCGCGCTGCCGACCGGGATCGCCACCAAGGATCGTGTCATGACCGCCAAGACGAGCTTCCGAGGCTCCTTCACCGCGCTGGTCACACCATTCATAAACGGTTCGGTCGACGAGAAGGCTTTTCGTGGTCTGGTTGACTGGCAGATCGCCGAAGGCACCAAGGGTCTCGTGCCAGTCGGCACGACGGGCGAGAGCCCGACATTGTCGCACGAAGAGCACCGCCACGCGGTCGAATGGTGTGTCGACCAAGCCCGGGGCCGCGTTCCGGTCGTGGCGGGCGCCGGCTCGAACTCCACCAAGGAGGCGATCGATCTCGCCCGGCACGCCGAGCAAGCCGGCGCGGATGCCGTTCTCGTCGTCACGCCCTACTACAACAAGCCGACGCAAGAGGGGCTCTACCAGCACTTCAAGGCGATCAACGATGCGATCGGCATTCCGATCGTCATCTATAATATTCCGCCGCGCTCGGTGATCGACATGTCCGTCGACACCATGAAGCGCCTGTCCGAGCTCAAGAACATCGCTGGCGTCAAGGATGCGACAGCGAATGTCGTGCGCGTGTCGCAGCAGCGCGCCGCCATGGGGCCGGATTTCAACCAGCTCTCGGGCGAGGACGCCACCGCGCTCGGCTTCATGGCGCATGGCGGCCATGGCTGCATCTCCGTGACCTCGAACGTGGCGCCGCGGCTGTGCGCGGAGTTCCAGGATTCCTGCCTCAAGGGCGATTACGCCAACGCGCTTAAGCTTCAAGACCAGCTGATGCCGCTGCACACGGCGCTCTTTATCGAAACAAATCCGGCGCCGGCCAAGTACGCGCTCTGGCTGCTGGGCAAATGTGCGGAAACCGTGCGGCTGCCGATGGTGCCTGTCGCCGAGACGACGCGCGCTGCGGTGCGCGACGCCATGGTCCATACCGGCCTGATCAATTGATTGTCCGCTGCTTCCTGCGAGGTGGGGTTGCCTGTGTAGAGTTAGGTTCGGTTTCCGCTCGCGCGAGGGACAGGTAGCTCTCGAAACGGATTAAAACGAAGAGGGATCGATGCTGGAAGAATTCAAAAAATTCGCCATGCGGGGCAACGTCGTCGATCTCGCGGTTGCCGTGATTATCGGGGCGGCTTTCGGCGCAATTGTCAATTCCCTGGTCGGCGACATCATCATGCCGATCATCGGGTCGATTACCGGCGGGCTGGATTTCTCCAACTATTTCCTTCCGCTGTCGTCGAAAGTGACGGCCGCGACACTGGCTGACGCCAAAAAGCAAGGCGCCGTACTCGCTTGGGGTAGCTTTCTAACCCTGGTCATCAACTTTCTGATCATTGCGTGGGTGCTGTTCCTGTGCCTCAAGGGGATTAGCCGGCTGAAGACACAGGCACCGGCGGAGGCGCCTGCGGCTCCATCCAAGGAAGTGCAGCTGCTGACCGAGATCCGCGACGCGCTGAAGAGTCGTTGATCGGAACGGCGGCATGGCGGCGAAGGCTGAACGGAAGCTCCGCGTCGTCGCCGACAATCGCAAGGCGCGTTTTAACTATTTTATCGACGAGACGATGGAGGCGGGCGTCGCGCTTACCGGCACGGAGGTGAAGTCGCTGCGGTCGGGCAAGGCTACGATCGCAGAATCATACGCCGACGCCCGTGGCGGCGAGATTTGGCTGATCAATTCGAACATTCCGGAATATCTGCAGGCGAACCGCTTCAATCACGCGCCGAAGCGGCCGCGCAAGCTCTTGCTGCATCGCCGGCAGATCAGCAAGCTGATCGGCGCCGTCGAGCGCGAGGGCATGACGCTGGTCCCGCTCAAGCTCTATTTCAACGAAAAGGGCCGTGCCAAGATTGAATTGGCGCTGGCGCGCGGCAAGAAGCTCTACGACAAGCGTGACACCGAAAAGAAGCGCTCGTGGGAGCGCGAGCGGGGCCGGTTGTTGCGGGACAAAGGGTGAAGCGATGCCTCAGGTGACGCTCGATCATTGCGTCATTCATGTCACCGACTGGGAGCGTTCGAACGCGTTCTATAGGACGGTCATGGGTGCAGAACTGATTGTCCGGCCGGTTGGCTATGCCTACCGCTTCGGCGACCGTCAGCTCAATGTCCATGGGCCCGGTGTGACCCCTGCGGAAGTGGCGCGTCTTCCGGTCGCCCCCGGCAACAGCGATCTTTGCTTCGAATGGTCCGGGCCGATTGCAGACGCTGTGGCGCATTTGCAGCGCTGCGGTATCGCCATTGAGGCCGGCCCCATGCAGAGGTTCGGCGCCAAGGGTGCGGGCACAAGCGTTTACTTCCGCGATCCGGACGGCTCGCTGATGGAATTCATCTCTTACATCGCAGCGCATGGTTCAAGGGAAGCGCCGGGTCAGCACGATCCGACCGTTCTGCCGCCCGGTATCCCGATCCCGCAAGACGACGGTGCAGCGCGGCACCTTGCCGGCGCGAAACTACCCGATCTTGCGCTGCCGGCGACGCGTAGCGGCGCGTTCAATCTGGCGGTCATTGCCGGCCGCACGATTCTCTATATTTATCCGCGCACCGGCGTGCCAGGCGTCGATCTGCCGCCGGGGTGGGACGACATTCCGGGTGCGCGCGGCTGCACGCCGCAATCCTGCGGCTTTCGCGACCATTTCGCCGACCTGAAAGCGCTGGGCGTGGACCATGTCTTCGGCCTGTCGACGCAGGATACCGACTATCAGCGCGAGGCCGCCGAGCGGCTTCATCTGCCGTTCCCGATCTTGTCGGACGCGGAACTGAAGTTTACCCGCGCGCTGAACCTGCCGACATTCTCCGCCGCCGGCATGACGCTCCTCAAGCGCATGGTGATGGTCATCGACGACGGCGTCGTCGCCAAGGTTTTCTATCCGGTGTTCCCGCCCGACAAGAGCGCCGCGGAGGTCGTTGCGTGGTTGCGTCGGGAATTGACGCCCTAGCGAAATATTGGGCTGGCGGCGAAATAACGCGCCATGAAGTCGTTGAAGACCTTCACCTTGGCAGAGAGCCGGCGGCTTGCCGGATAGACGGCGTAGATTGTCGCGTCGGGCAATCGATATCGGGGCAGTACGCGTGCCAGTCGCCCGGCATCGAGGTCATCGCGGAAAAAATCGATGGGACCGTAGGCGATGCCGAGGCTACGCACGGCCGCTGATCTCAGCACGTGCCGGTGGCTCGTGACGATCGGTCCGTTCACCTTCACCACGTGTTCGCCGTCGGCACCGGTCAAGTGCCACTCATCGGGAGTCGGGACGTAGCCGTAACAAAGACAATCGTGTCCTGTCAGATCCTCGGGTGCTTCCGGCACGCCCCGCCGCATCAGATAGTCGGGCGCAGCGCAGAGAATTCGGCGCGAGGTGTTGAGCTTGCGCGCGACCAGACTCGACGACGCGCCGCGCGGCATGTCCACACTGATCGCGATGTCGTAGCCGCCTTCGATCGGATCCGTGAGGCGATCGTTCATCGTGAGATTGATGCGTAGCTGAGGGTAGGCGACGACGAAGTCGGAGATCGCCGTCCCGATCTCGGCGAGGCCGAAATTTGTTGGCGCGATCACCCGCAACTCGCCGCGCGGCTCGTTGTGCAATATGCTTGCCGATCGCTCCGCCTCATCGAGGTCGGCGAGAATGCGCCGGCACTGTTCGTAAAACGTCCGGCCGGCGGCGGTGACGCTGACTTGCCGTGTGGTGCGGTTGAGCAGGCGCGTGCCCAGGCGTTCCTCGAGCTGCTGTACATGCTTGCTTGTTGCCGCGCGAGACAGGCCAAGCCGTTCAGCCGCGCGCGTGAACCCGCCGGCTTCGATGACGGCCGCAAAAACCCTGGCATTTTCAAAGCGATCCACAGACCATTCTTGATTGTCAACTTGGCGTTGACAATGTATTTCTCCGGGCACGGCTGATCAAATCGGCCGTTCCGGATAGATTCCCGACGACTTCCGCGCTTGGGGAAGCTCAAAAGCAATGCCGATGGAGGGACGCATGCCGAAATTCGTCGTCGCACCGCACTTCCGGCTGCAGGAATGGGTCGCTGAGGAGAAGGGCTATTTCGCCGCCGAAGGTCTCGACTACGAATTCCGCGAAGCCCTCGACTCACGCTCGGGCAGTGGACATCAACTCGGCGATAAGGTCGGTGCCTACCAGACGCTTGAAGCCGGGCGCACCTGCAACGTCAGCGGCGCCTGCCACTGGACCATGAACGTCGCGGCTTCGAACGGCCACGGCAAGCTCTATGCCGAGTGCTATTCGGTTTCGCCGTGCGGGATATTTGTCCCGCCGGATTCGCCGGTGAAGACCCCGGCCGATCTGGCCGACGTGCCGATCTCGGTTGGCTACCAGTCGGGCAGCCACTACTCGACCATTCAGGGACTTGAGCAATACCTCACGGCGCAGGACATCAAGTTGTCGTTCAGCGACGGCCTTTTGTTCAGCCGGATGGAAATGCTGATCGACGGCAAGGTCCCCGCGGCTTCCCTGTTCAGCGGGCCGTATTATTTCGTCGAGCAGCTCGGCTTCCGGAAGATCATCGACACCACGTTCATGATCGCATCGATCGTTACCGGCACGCCGGAGCCGCAGGACGTGCGCAAATATTTCCGGGCGGTGCGGCGGGCACAGCGCGACATCGATCTGCGGCCCGAACTTTATACGCACTACTACCAGAAGGAGTTCCCGCAGCGCTTCCACGATCAGATCGATACGCGGCGCTGGGGCCCTGGAGAGCGGCTGGTGTTCGAGCCTTACTCGAAAGAGACTTTCGACGAGTCGTTCGAGTGGATCGAACGGCACGGCATTTTCCCGCGCAGCGAAATGGGCAGCGGCAAGTACGAAGCCTCGATTTTCGGCGAAGTGGCTGAGTAGCGTTATGCGGTCGCGTCGAGGCGCTTGCGCACCTGCGCGAACACCTCGCGGAACATTTGCGGCGTAAGGACGCCGGTGTTCGTGTTGTATCGCGAGCAATGATAGCTGCTGAAGAGAGCTATCGCGCCCATCGCGTGACTGCGGCCGTGGGTAAATGGATAGTCGCGCCGCTTTGCGCCTTGCGCTGCGATGAAAGTTTCGTGTGCGATCCGCCCAAGCGTGACGATGGCGCGAAGTCTGGTCATTTCTTGCATCGTCGCGGTGAGGAAATCGCGGCAGGTCGTGATCTCTTGCGGTGTCGGTTTGTTTTCCGGCGGCACGCAGCGCACGGCGTTGGTGATGCGGCAATCGATCAAAGTGAGATTGTCGTCGGGGCGAGCCTCGTAGCTTCCCTCGGCAAAGCCAAATTCCTTAAGCGTGGCGTAGAGCAGATCGCCGGCATAGTCGCCGGTAAACGGCCGCCCGGTGCGGTTGGCACCGCGCAACCCCGGCGCAAGACCGACGATCAGTAGACGGGCGTCCACCGGCCCGAACGAGGGGACGGGCGCATTGAACCAGCTTGGCTCTTTTTCACGCCAGGTCTGACGAAAGGCGACCAGCCGCGGACAACGCGGGCAATCGCGGCCGGGCTTGCCGCTCGGGCGCGCCAAAGCGGCCATCGATCTGGCTTAATCCTCGTCGAACTCGTCTTCGACTTCGACCTCGGTGCGCGGCGATGCGGTGCTGCGCTGGAGGAATTGCGGCGTGTGGCGCGCCTCTCGGGGCTCGCGCATTTCCCTCGGCTCGCGGTTTGGGCGTTCCGCCGGATCGCGGCCGATCTTGTTCTGCAGCTCGATGATGTCGAGGAACTGGTCGGCTTGGCGGCGCAACTCGTCGGCGACCATCGGCGGCTGCGTGGAGATGGTGGAGACGACAATGACGCGGACGCCGCGCCGCTGCACCGCCTCGACCAGCGAGCGAAAGTCGCCGTCGCCGGAGAACAGCACCATCTGGTCGATATGCGGAGCGATCTCCATGGCATCGACGGCGAGCTCGATGTCCATGTTGCCCTTGACCTTGCGGCGGCCGGTTTGGTCGACGAACTCCTTCGTCGCCTTGGTCACGACAGTGTAGCCGTTGTAATCGAGCCAATCGATCAGCGGCCGGATCGACGAATATTCCTGATCCTCGATGACGGCCGTGTAATAGAACGCCCGCACCAGATAGCCGCGCGACTGGAACTCGCGGAGCAACCGCTTGTAATCGATGTCGAAGCCCAAAGATTTGGCGGTGGCGTAAAGGTTGGCGCCGTCAATAAATAGCGCGATTTTCTCGATTTGTGCCGACATGGTGCTTCTCGATGTGTTTCTGGTTATGAAACCGGATCAGCCGCAACGGACTAGACATTTTCCGGCGTTCTTCAAAACTTGCTTGTCGCCATCGTGAACGAAATACCCAGCCACGATGGCAAAATCACGGTTCCCGGTGACTTGCGTGCAATCAACGCAGGCACCGCTCGCGCCATATGGCGCAGTCCTGCCAGCGCGATCACTGCGGCACGCCGTCGCAATCAGGAAATTGGAACGCCGCGACCGGGTTCCCGAAATTTGAGGTAACAGACCCGTGCATGGACGCCAAGTTAAAAGATTTCACTAGGGAATTCTGGAAAACGCCCTTGCGCTCGAAGCCGCGTAGCGATACCTAACGCCCCGTCGGGGACCTCGTACCCGCCGCAAGAGCCTCGCCAGGAGCTGCGACTATGGCCCGTGTTACCGTCGAAGATTGCATCGACAAGGTCGAAAATCGCTTCGACCTCGTTTTGCTCGCGAGCCATCGTGCGCGCATGATCTCGTCCGGTGGACAGATCACCGTCGAGCGCGACAACGACAAGAACCCGGTCGTGGCTTTGCGCGAGATCGCGGACACGGCGGTCTCCCCTGAGGACCTCAAGGAGGAACTCGTTCACTCCCTGCAGAAATACGTCGAGGTCGACGAACCCGAATCCGAAGGGGTTCCGCTGATCGGTGCTCCCGGCACCGGCGCCGATGTCGACGACACCGAAGTAACCACCGACCGCATGAGCGAGGAAGAGCTGCTCAAGGGCCTGGAGGGTCTTACGCCTCCGGAGAGCCAGCCTGAGCCCGACACCGACGTCGGCGACGAGGAAGAGTAGAGCTCCTGTCTCCGCAGTGATCGCCCCGCCGGCTATTTGGTCGCGGCTGCGAACATCTCGGCGACGTATTCCCAGTTGACGAGACTGTCGACGAACGCCTTGAGATAGTCCGCGCGCCGATTGCGGTAGTCGACGTAATAGGCGTGCTCCCAGACATCGCAGCCGAGGATGGGCGTCGCGCCGTGGACAAGCGGGCTTTCGCCATTCGCGGTCTTCATCACCCCGATCCGCCCGAACTTGATGGCAAGCCAGCACCAGCCCGAGCCGAACTGGGTGACGCCGGCCTGGACGAAATCTTCTTTCATCTTGGCGACAGATCCGAGGTCGGCGATGATCTGCTTTTCGAGCTTGCCGGGCATCCCGCCGCCGCCACCCGGTTTCATCCATTTCCAGAAATGAATGTGATTGTAGTGTTGTCCGGCATTGTTGAAGAGGCCGGCATTCCCGAAGAACGAACTTTTGACCACATCCTCGACCGGCTTTCCATCGAACTCGGTGCCTTTCATCAGGGTGTTGCCGTTGTTGACGTAGGCGAGGTGATGCTTGTCATGATGGAATTCGAGCGTCTCGCGCGACATGTAGGGCGCGAGCGCATCGTAAGGATAAGGAAGCTCGGGCAACGAGAACGGCATCGACTTTCTCCTGGAGGCGGATGAAGCGGCGACCGGATGGCGCAGAGGCGCCAACTGGATCATAAGTGACGCAGGCGCTCAACTGCGGGCGCTCGGACCGCAACTGAAAGTCGTACTGCGCGCCCCGCGCTTCCTCATTCGGTAGCGCATAGTCAGTCGCGCCCGTCACGCGGCGACTCTTGCAAGAGCGGGATCGATCGGAAACAATCAGAATAAGACGGACGGAACAAAACGGATATCAGCCAGCGACGCTCGATATCCAATAAAAGGGGGAGGGAAGGCCGATGAAGCCTCCCGTATTCGAATACGAGAGGCCGGCCAATTTGCGCGCCGCGCTCGACGCCCTGGCGAAGCACGGCGGCAAAGCCAAGGTGCTTGCCGGAGGGCACAGCCTCATCCCGATGCTCAATCTGCGGCTCATCTCGCCGGGCCGCCTCATCGATGTGAGCCGGTTATCGGAGCTTCAGTATATTGTCGAGGACTTCGGGCAGCTCCGCATCGGCGCGCTGACGACCCACAACACGATCTTGCGCTCGCCTATCGTGGCGGCGAACTGCCCGATCGTGACCGAGGCTTATCCGCACGTCGCCAACCATTCGATTCGCAATCGGGGCACGCTCGGCGGCAACCTTTGTCACAACGATCCGGCCTTCGAAATGCCGCTGGCCGTCACTTTGCTCGGGGCGACCATGGTCGCGCGCAGCGCACGCTCGTCGCGCACCATCACGGCAGCGACGTTCTTCAAAGCGCCGTTCGCGACCGATCTGGCGGCTGACGAGATGCTTGTCGAAGTGCGGATTCCGCGAATGCCTTCCGGCCACGGCTATTCGTTTCTCGAAGTAAGCCAGCGTCACGGCGACCGCGCGCTCATAGCAGCCGGTTGCCTGCTCACGCTCCGCTACGGCACATGCCGGGACGTGCGCATCGGTTTTCGCAATGCGGTTCACAACGTGTTTCGGATTCCGGCCGCGGAAGCGGTGCTTGAGGGCAAACCGGCCTCGGCGGCCAATATCGAGGCGGCGGCCGATGCGGCTGCAAAGAATGTCACTGCGGCTGCCGATTTGCATGCCGATGAGGCCTACCGGCGCGACGTCACCGCCACGCTGACCCGGCAAATGCTGCACGCGGCTTTCGCCCGCGCGGGCCAGGCTATCGACGGGTGACCGAACGATGAACGAGCTGGAAGTCAACGTGACGGTCAACGGCAGAGCCTTCAGGCGGCGGATCGAGCCGCGGCTCCTCCTGTCCGACTTCGTCCGCCACGAGATCGGCCTGACTGGCACGCACGTGGGATGCGAAAACGGGGTCTGCGGCGCCTGCACCGTGTTGCTTGACGGGCTCGCGACGCGGGCCTGCTGCACGCTCGCCGTCCAGGCGGAAGGTCGCAATATCGAAACTGTCGAGTCGCTTGGCCGCCTCAACAATCTGAGCCCGTTGCAGCGCGGCTTCTGGGAGAAGCACGGCCTGCAATGCGGCTATTGCACCCCGGGAATGCTGATGCTGATGACCGAGCTTTTGCGGGAGAATCCAAATCCCGACCGCGAAACCGTTCGTATGCGTCTCAACGACAATATCTGCCGCTGCACCGGTTACGAAGACATCGTCAATTCGGTCGAGCGCGCGGTCGCGTTGATGCGCGCCGAGAAGGTGGGGCCCTGATGGCGGAAGCCGGGAAAATCCTTTCACCTCCGGCAGGCCGGCAAAAAGAACGGCCGGATCAGCAGCTCAGCGTTATCGGAACGCGCATGCTGCGCAAGGAAGACCCGCGCTTCTTGATTGGTCGCGGCCGCTTCATTGACGATGTCTCGTTGCCCAACATGGCAGACGCCGCGGTTCTGCGAAGTCCGCACGCACACGCGCGGATTAAGTCGATCGACAAGAGTGCGGCGCTGGCGCTTCCCGGTGTTGTCGCCGTGATCACCGGCGAGGATGCGGCGAAAGAAACCGGACCGCTGCCGTGTTTCGCCAACCCGCCGGTCGAGCAGCGCTGCATCGCGCTTGGCAAAGTGCGCCATGTTGGCGAGCCGGTCGTGCTGGTCGTCGCCGATTCGCGATATATCGCCGAAGACGCCATCGGCCTCGTCAAGGTCGAATACGAGCCGCTGCCGGTCGTCTCCGACATGATGGACGCGATCAATTCCAGGGGCGACGCGGTTCTTCATCCCCAGCGCGGCACCGATAATGTCGCCGAGCATCGCAACTACAGGTTCGGACCGGTCGACCAGGAATTCGCTCAAGCGGCGCATGTGGTCAAGCGTCGCTTGCGCTGGGCGCGTTCCGGCGGCCAGCCGATCGAAACGGCAGGCGCCGTCGCAAGCTTCGACGAGGGATCGGGCAAGTTTACGATCTACGTCAACGGCTCGATGTACAACTACATCGGTTTCACGATCGCGGCTGCGCTCAAAGTCGCAAGCCACCAGGTCAACCTCGTACCGATGGACGCCGGCGGCAGCTTCGGCAGCAAGTTGTTCCTGCACAAAGTAGCGGTGCTTTCCGCGTTGGGCTCCCGCGTGACCGGCCGTGCGGTCAAATACATCGAGGATCGAATCGACAACATCACGGCCAGCGACAATCACGGATCGGACCGCATCTACGACGTCGAGCTTGCACTCGACGCCGGCAACCGGATGACGGCGCTGCGCTACAAAGTCGTGGATGACTACGGTGCTTATTTTCAATACGGGCTGGGCACGCACGGCAACGGGTTCTCTCAGACGGTCGGCCCCTACAAGATCCGCGCGGTCGGCGCCGAGATCTACGCCGTCTTCACCAACAAGTGCCAGCAGGGCGCTTGCCGCGGCTTCGGTTCCGAAGTCACCAACTTCATGATCGAACGGATTGTGGATGCAGCGATCGAGGAACTGGGGCTCGATCCGATCGCGTTCCGCCACGATAACTTCATCCAGCCCGACGAGTTTCCCTATCGGATCCCGACCGGCAACCTTTACGACAGCGGCAATTATCCGGGCGCGCTCGACATGGCGCTGCAAATGCTCGACTACGACGGCTGGCGTGAGAAGCAGCAATTGGCGCGGACGCAGGGGCGATATGTCGGCATCGGCGTCGCGAGCTGCCAGGAAAAGGGCGTGTTTAGCGCAACCGAATTCTGGATGCTCAATCGCGCTCCGGGATTTGCTCTGACGAGTTCGCCCGAAAGCGCCTCGGTCAAGATCGATGCGACCGGCAAGGCTGTGATCTCGCTGCACGCGCCGTGCTGGGGCAACAGCCCCGAGACGGTCGCCGCAATGGTGCTTGCCGAGCAACTGACCATGGACCCGGCGGACATCAGCGTGACCTACTCGGATACCGACCACGGACTTCCCGGAACCGGTCCCGGCGGCAGCCGCTATACCGTCATGATCACCGGCGCGGTCGCCGGCGCGTGCCTGATCATCAAGGAAAAGCTCAAGCGCATCGCCGCCCACATGCTCGAGGCCGGTCCGCACGATCTGGAATTCCGCGGCGGCAAGATCGGCGTCAAGGGTGCATCGGGGCTGGAGGTATCGATCGCCGAGGTCGCAACGCAGGCGCACTTTTTTCGGCTCTCGCTGCCGGACGATCCCGACCTGACCAGCGGGCTCGATGCGAACTACACGTATGACCATCCGCTGGCGACATTGCCAAAGAGCGACAGCGATTTCGGCATTTTCTATCCGATCATGGGGCACATGTGTCACATGCCGGTGGTCGAGGTCGATGCGAAGACCGGGCAGGTCAGCTTTCTAGACTACGTGGCGGTCCACGATTGCGGCACCATGATCAACCCGATGACCGTCGACGGTCACGTGCGCGGCGGCACCGCGCAAGGCATTGGCACCGCGTTGCTCGAACAATTTGAGTACGACAAGAACGGGCAGCTTCTACAGACTTCGTTCCAGGATTATTTGATGCCGAGGATCGGCAACCTGCCGCCGCAGTTGCGCATCGGCCACCTGGTGACGCCTTCGCCCTACACCGAATACGGCGTCAAGGGAGCCGGCGAGGGCGGCCGCATGGTCGCGCCGCCGGCGCTTGCCTGCGCCATCGAGGATGCATTGCGTCCGCTCGGCGTGCGGATCGATACGCTCCCGGTGACGCTGTCCCGGCTCCGGGCGCTCATCCGCGAGGCCGAGGCGAGGAAGGGCGCCACGCGGTAACCAAATTTTGCCGATGACGAGCGACTTTGGCCGGCCGCAGCTGGCGAAATCCAATGTCTTGTGGCGCCGAGCGCGCGCCATGATATCCTTGTGACAGCCTATCGCCGATGGCGGCGGGGCAGAGGCTTCCATGGCGCGCTCGCCGATCGATTTGCCGCGGATGCAGAACCAGCCCCGCCTGCGGGTCGCGGTCGCGCGCGGTCCAAACCTCGTGCCGCAGGACGTCGAGCGGGCGCCGAAGTCCCGCAAGCCGCGGATGATGCGGCAATTCGAGCTGGTCGATCGCGTCAAACAATATAACCCCGCGACCAACGAGGATCTCCTCAACCGCGCTTACGTCTATGCCATGCGCGCACATGGCGAGCAGAAACGCGCTTCGGGCGATCCCTATTTCTCTCACCCGCTTCAGGTCGCGGCGATCCTCACCGACCTGAAACTCGACGACGCCACCATCGCGGCGGCGCTCCTGCACGACACGATCGAGGACACCGACGCCACCCGCACGGAGATCGATCGCCTGTTCGGCCATGATATCGGCGTTCTGGTCGAGGGCCTGACCAAGCTGAAAAAACTCGATCTCGTTTCCAAGGAGGCGAAGCAGGCGGAGAACTTGCGTAAGCTCCTCCTGGCCATCGCCGCCGACGTGCGGGTGCTGCTCATCAAGCTCGCCGACCGGCTGCACAACATGCGCACGCTGGAATACCGGCCGCCGGAGGCGCGCCGCGTCACGGCGGAAGAAACGCTCGATATCTACGCTCCGCTCGCCGGCCGCATGGGCATGCAGGCGATGCGCGACGAGCTCGAGGATTTAGCGTTCCACGAACTCAACCAGGACGCCTACAAGGTCATTACCGAACGGCTCGAGGCCCTTGCGGCGCGCAGCAAGGGCTGGATCAGCGAGATCGAACAGCAACTCGCCAGAAAGCTCGCCGACAGCGGCATCGCCGCCGAAGTTACCGGCCGGCGCAAGCGCGCCTATTCGATCTGGCGCAAGATGGAGAGGAAGGCCGTCGGCTTCGAGCAGCTTTCGGACATTTTCGGCTTCCGCGTTGTGGTGGGAAGCGTCGCCGAGTGCTACCGCGCCCTCGGCATCGTCCATACCACCTGGCCGGTCGTTCCCGGACGCTTCAAGGATTACATCTCCACGCCCAAGCAGAACGATTACCGCTCGATCCACTCCACCGTGATCGGCCCGGGCAAGCAGCGCGTCGAACTGCAAATCCGCACCCGCGACATGCAGCAGATCGCCGAATACGGTATCGCCGCGCATGCACTCTACAAGGACGGCGTCGGCTCGCCGACCGAGATGCTCTCGCGCGAGTCGAACGCCTATGCGTGGCTGCGCCGTACCATCGAGCTGTTGGCCGATGGCTCCAACCCGGAAGAGTTCCTTGAACACACCAAGCTCGAACTGTTCCATGACCAGGTGTTCTGCTTCACGCCGAAAGGCAAGCTGATCGCGCTGCCGCGCGGCGCAACGCCGATCGATTTCGCCTATGCGGTGCACACCGACGTCGGCAACATGGTGATCGGCGCAAAAATCAACGGCAAGATCGGCCCGTTGAGTTCGCCGCTGCAGAACGGCGACGAAGTCCAGATACTGACTTCCAAAGCGCAGACTGCTCCGCCCGCCGCCTGGGAATCGATCGTGGTAACCGGCAAAGCGCGCGCGGCGATCCGGCGCGCCACCCGCGCCGCCGTGCGCGACCAATATTCAGGCCTCGGCCGCCGCATCCTGGAGCGGCTGTGTCAGCGCGCCAAGATCGCCTATTCGGACGAACAGCTCGAAGGCGCCTTGCCGCGGTTGGCGCGCGCCTCGATCGACGACGTGATGTCGGCGGTCGGCCGCGGCGAGATGAAGGCCGCCGACGTGGTGCGCGCCATGTTCCCCGACTACAAAGACGAACGCGTCGCGCCAGTCGCGCCGAAGGCGGAGAGCGGCTGGTTCGGACTGAAGCGCGCCAAAGCGGTGAAATTCAAGGTTCCGGAAACGGCGGAGAATGGCGCCGCGATCCCGATCCGTGGCATCAACACGGATCTCCCGGTGCGCTTCGCGCCGAATGGCGGCGCGGTTCCCGGCGACCGTATCGTCGGCATCATGACCGCGGGGGTAGGCATCACCATCTATCCGATCCATTCGCCGGCGCTGACGGAATACGAGGACCAGCCGGAACGCTGGCTCGACGTGCGCTGGGACGTGGACGAGAAAACGCCGCAGCGTTACCCGGCGCAGCTCGCGGTTCAGTCGGTGAACGAGCCCGGATCGCTCGCCCAGATCGCGCAGGTGATCGCCGAGCATGACGGCAACATCGACAACATCCGCATGTCGCGGCAGTCGCCGGATTTCACCGAGCTGACCATCGATCTGGAAGTGTACAATCTTAAGCACCTCACTTCGATCATCTCGCAACTGCGGGCGAAAAAGGTGGTCGCCAATGCGGAGCGGGTGAACGGCTAATCGCGCCGCAACGACATCAGCATGCCGGCTTTTTCCCCTATACGCCTCGGCGTCAACATCGATCACGTCGCAACCGTTCGCAACGCGCGCGGCGGGCGGCACCCCGATCCCGTCAAGGCTGCGCGGATCGCGATCGCTGCCGGCGCCGATGGCATCACTGCGCATTTGCGCGAAGATCGCCGCCACATCGTCGACGACGATATCGCACGGCTCAAAGCCAGTATCGAGAAGCCGCTCAACCTTGAAATGGCGGCGACGCACGAAATGGTCGCGGTCGCTTGCAAGGTGCGTCCCCATGCCGCCTGCATCGTGCCTGAACGGAGGCAGGAGCGGACCACCGAAGGCGGCCTTGACGTCGACGGGCAGCGCGAGCCGCTACGCGCGGCGATAAACGAACTTGCCGAGACTGGAATCCGGGTATCGCTGTTCATTGCCGCGGAGCCGGCGCAGATCGAGGCTGCGGCCGCGATCGGCGCCCCGGTCATCGAACTTCACACGGGCGCCTGGTGCGACGCTTTGACCGCCGGCGACGCTGCTGCCGCTGCCGCCGAGTTCACGCGCATTGTGCGCGGCGCGGGGCTCGCCGCAAGCGCCGGGCTTGAGGTCCATGCCGGCCACGGTCTCGATTTCGCCACCGCGGAGAAAATTGCGACGCTGCCGGAGATCGCCGAACTCAATATCGGCCATTTTCTGATCGGCGAGGCAATCTTCGACGGTCTGGCCGCCGCCGTGCATAAAATACGTGCGGCCATGGATCGCGGCCGGGCGCAGACAGGCGGGACGGCGTCATGATTCTCGGCATCGGCTCGGATATCACCGACGTGCGCCGCATCGCCAAGGTGATCGAGCGCCACGGCGATCGCTTTATCGACCGTGTGTTCACCGCGACCGAACGCGCCAAGGCGGAAAAGCGGCGAAACCGGGTCGAGACTTACGCCAAGCGCTTCGCGGCTAAGGAAGCGTGCGCCAAGGCCCTCGGAACGGGGCTCAGGGCGGGGGTGTGGTGGCGTGATATGGGCGTGGTCAATCTGCCGTCGGGCCGGCCGACACTGGCGCTCACAGGGGGCGCCAAACGGCGTCTCGCCGCAATGACGCCCGCGGGATACGAAGCGCGCATCGACCTCACCATGACCGACGAGGGGCCCATGGCCCAGGCCTTTGTGGTCATCTCGGCCACCGCTATTCGTGACGCCTGACGCGGCGACCGCTCGCCGGCGGCGACAGAGGCGATCCGCCAATCGGGCTTGATGGGTATGACAAATTCGCCATGTTCGCAGCGGTCTGGCGATAACCGTATGGCATTCCTAACTAAAGCGTACTTATGGGAGTCTGCGGCGAAATCCCGCGCGCAATTGCGTGGGTTTGTGCCAACGGCTACAAGGTCGCGGGGCGGAATATCGTGAACGGAACATGGGCCGATGAGCGTGCAAACCGGAACGAAACGGAAAGAAGGCGGATTCGCCGAGACCGTACGGGTGATATTTCACGCCCTCATCATCGCGCTGGTCATTCGCACGTTTCTGTTTCAGCCGTTCAATATCCCTTCCGGCTCGATGATCCCGACACTCCTGGTCGGCGATTATCTGTTCGTTTCCAAGTATTCGTACGGCTACACCCACTATTCATTGCCGTTCTCGCCACCGGTTTTTTCGGGCCGCATCATTGGCCAGCCGGTCGATCGCGGCGATGTCGTCGTGTTCCGGCTGCCGAAGGACGACTCTACCGATTACATCAAGCGCGTCATCGGGCTTCCGGGCGACCGCGTTCAGATGATCGATGGCGTGCTCAACATTAATGGCGAGCCGGTCAAGCGCGAGCGGATCGAGGATTTCGTTACCGACGACGACGGCGCGGCCCAGCGCGTCAAGCGTTATCGCGAGACGCTGCCGAACGGCGTGGTCTACACCACGCTCGATCTCACCGAGAACGGCTTCTACGACAACACGCAGGTCTATACGGTGCCGCCGGGCCACTATTTCATGATGGGCGACAACCGCGACAATTCGACCGACAGCCGCGTGCTCAGCGCGGTCGGCTACGTGCCCTACGAGAACATCATCGGCAAGGCGCAAATCATCTTCTTCTCGATCCGAGATGGCGCGCACGCCTGGGAGGTGTGGCGCTGGCCGTGGACGGTGCGCTGGACCCGGCTGTTCACACTGGTGCGATGAACGGGCGGGGCAAAGCCAAACCGGTCGCAGCGCCGCAACTGCCGTCCGCCGTCGATATCGCCCGGCCGCGCGCCGCGCCCGCCGCGGCAACCGACGGACAAAAGGATCCCCGCCGCCGCCGCCGTCGCGGCGACGGTTCACTCGAAGAGCGTATCGGATATCGCTTTACCGACGCCGGATTGCTCGACAGCGCGCTGTCTCATATCTCTGCCCTCAAGGGTGCCCGCAACCGCGCCGGCAGCTATCAGCGGCTCGAGTTCCTCGGCGACCATGTGCTGGGCCTGGTAATTTCCGACATGCTGTTCCGCGCCTTTCCAAAGGCCGATGAAGGCGAGCTGTCTCGTCGGCTCGCCGACCTGGTGCGCAAGGAGACCTGCGCGGAGATCGCGCGCGCTATCGATCTCGGCACGGCGATCCGGCTCGGCTCTTCGGAGGCGAATGCTGGCGGTCGTACGCGGCCGGCGATCCTGGCGGATGTTTGCGAAGCGCTGATCGGTGCGGTGTTTCTGGACGGCGGCTTTCCCGCCGCCGAATCGCTGGTCGGACACCTGTGGGAAGCCCGCATGAGCACCAAGGCCCAGCCATTGCGCGATCCAAAGACCGTGCTGCAGGAATGGGCCCAGGCGCGCGGTCTGCCGACGCCGGCTTATCGCGAGGTCGCGCGCTCCGGCCCAGACCACGACCCCGAATTCCGCGTTGCCGTGCAGCTTCCTCAGCTCGCTCCCGCCGAGGGATCGGGGCGGTCGAAGCGTGCCGCCGAGCAGGCCGCCGCCGCCGCCATGATGGAGCGCGAGGGCGTCAAGTCCGATCGGGCCAATGGCTGAGACCCCCGATCACCCGACACGCTGCGGCTTTGTGGCACTCATCGGCGCCCCGAACGCGGGCAAATCGACGCTCCTCAATGCGCTTGTCGGCGCCAAAATCTCGATCGTCACGCCCAAGGTGCAGACCACCCGCGCGCTCATTCGCGGCATTGCCATGGAGGGTGCGGCGCAACTCATCTTCGTCGATACGCCAGGCATTTTTGCCCCACGCCGCCGGCTCGACCGCGCCATGGTCGGCAGTGCCTGGAGCAGCACCCACGACGCCGACGTCGTCGCGGTTCTCGTCGACGCGCACAAGGGCGTGCAGGACGACGAGGAGGCAATCTTGCCCGGGCTCGCCGACATCCGCGCACCCAAGGTACTGGTACTCAACAAGGTTGATATCGTCGACAAGCAAAAGCTGCTCGCTTTGACGCAAGAGCTCAACGAGCGCGCCACTTTCGCCTCAACCTTCATGGTCTCGGCGCGCTCCGGCGACGGCATTGCCGACCTTAAAAGCTTTTTCGCCGCTCGCGTGCCGGCGGGTCCGTGGCTCTATCCCGAAGATCAAATTTCGGACGCCCCGCTGCGCCAGCTTGCCGCCGAGATCACGCGGGAAAAACTTTATCTGCGGCTGCACCAGGAATTGCCCTACCGGTCGACGGTAGAAACCGAGATCTGGAAGGAGCTCAAGGGCGGCGCCGTGCGCATCGAGCAGACGATCTACGTCGAGCGCGAAAGCCAGTGTAAGATCGTGCTCGGCAAGGGTGGGCAAACCAT
>Ga0302325_10004099_pt1 | contig 33827 bp, 29 predicted proteins | sample Palsa_T0_2_FD_201948 | JGI IMG/M metagenome (GOLD analysis project Ga0302325, IMG submission 201948) | Peat permafrost microbial communities from Stordalen Mire near Abisko, Sweden - Palsa_T0_2 | ecosystem: Environmental > Terrestrial > Soil > Palsa > Peat permafrost | place: Sweden: Abisko... | reverse complement strand
GCCCCCCCCACACCGTCACGCAGACGCCCGTGACGGGCGCGCAGGGACCGACGTACGGGCCGGGATCCTCGTTCGAGTCCCTCGCGCCTTCCGCGGATGCCCGACCACGGGCGTACGCCGATCTGAAGGGCGCGTGGCGAGTCGCTGTCGAACCGTTTGCCCCACAGGCAACGCCGCGATGGCCCTGGCGCGCCTCGCTGGCCGAGCCGGAGCTGGCCGCGTCTTGGAACAGGGCCAACGTCCTGCTCCCCGCAAAGCCCAATGAGGCTTCCGTGCAAGTGCGAGTTGCCCCGACACCCGGGACGACCCGCCTTCGAGTGACGCTCCTCCGCGACGGAGTCGAGCACGAAACCCGAGAAATCGACGTGCCCTAATCCGCGCCGCCCCCGCCAAAGCGGCGGCCGCATTCGTGAAACGCGCGTTTCCCGGGTGGCGGCGTGGGGAAGCGTGGTCTCCCGGATGGGGGCGTGGGGGAGCGGCCGCGCTCCCCCATTGCGACGTTCCGTTCCTCGGAATGCCGCGACGCGGCTTCGCTAACAATTTCTTCGAGATCGGATTTCAGCGCGCGACGCGGCGCGGCGGGTGCCTCATGATGTGGCGAGCGAGTCGTCCTCTGGCGCCGAGGCGGCCGGACGTTTGCCGAGGTGGTGTCTTTGGACGAGAAATTCACGCTGCCTCCCGCATCGAACCGCCTGTCGGATGCGCCCAGCGCGTCCCGCATGGCCCAAGGGGGGTTCTGGGAGCTGGTGAAGCCCAGCGACCTGTCGGCCGTCTTCCAGCCGATCGTCAGCCTGAAGGACGGCGCCATCTTCGCTTACGAGGCGCTCGTCCGTTGCAGCATCCCCACATTCTCACCGCCGGTCCTCTTCGAGCACGCCGCGGAGGCGCGCGCGACCGGGCGCCTCGGCCGCATGATCCGGGAGATCGCCCTCCCGCTCTGCGGCGGCATCCCGGTGTTCGTCAACCTGCACCCGAACGAGCTCGAGGAGGGATGGATCGTGCGCCCCGACGATCCCATCTACTTTCACGATCACGACGTCTACCTCGAGATCACCGAGTCCGCGCCGCTCACGCACTTCGAACTTTGCCAGCGCGTGCTTCGCGAAGTGTGCGGTCGCGCAGGCGCACACCTCGTCGTCGACGACCTCGGCGCCGGGTATTCGAACCTCAACCTCATCGCCGACCTCGAACCCCACGTCGTCAAGTTGGATCGCAAGCTCGTCCAGAACCTGCACAGCAAGCCGCGCCAGCAAAAGGTCGTGCAGATGGTGGTACGCCTCTGCGAGGAGCTCGGCGCGTCCGTCGTGGCCGAGGGGATCGAGACGATGGACGAGTTCAACGCCGTCTGCGACACGGGCGCAAACTACGGTCAGGGCTACCTCCTCGGGCGCCCGGCCTTTCCGCTCCCGGCCGTGACATGGCCGCGAACGGCTCCGCAACCGACCGAGCCGCGCAGGGTCCGGTTCGCGCGCGGCGCCTAGGCGCGAAGCTGCCGCACACGAGGCGTTCTTGTTTGAACGCCCAACCGAACTGCGCCCCGGCGCGCGTCGGTCATTGCGACCGACGATCGAGGACCAAGCACCAAGGGGGTAAGCAACGAGAGTACCCGGTGATTTGGCGGCGGGGCCCGATCGATCCGGCTGAACGGGAGAGGCTCGACGCTTGCACCGCCGGCGAGCACCGGCGCCATGTGGATCGTCCGACTCGCACTTCGTCGTCCTTATTCGGTCGCCGTCTTCTGTCTTGCCGTTGTCCTTCTCGGGGTGCTCGGCGCGTCGCGCATGGTGACGGACGTCCTCCCCAGGATCGACATCCCCGTCGTGGTCGTCGTCTGGAACTACAACGGCCTCAGCGCCGAGGACATGGAACGGCGCATCGTCTACATCAGCGAGCGCGCCTACTCGTCGTCGGTCGCGGGAATCGAGCACATCGATTCCGAGTCCATCCCGAACCTCGGGATCCTGCGCGTGTACTTCCAGAAGGACGCCGACATCGGCGCGGCCATCGCGCAAATCACGTCGGTGTCGCTCACGGCCAGCCGGCTCATGCCGCCGGGGATCACGCCGCCGGTGATCCTGCAGTTCAACGCCTCCAACGTTCCCGTCGCGCAGCTGACGATGTCGAGCAAGACGATGAGCGAACAGGAGCTTTACGACTACGGGCTCAACTTCCTTAGACTCAAGCTCTTCACGGTGCCGGGGCTCTCTACGCCGGCTCCGTACGGAGGCGCCACGCGCCAGGTCTCCGTCGATCTCTATCCGGACAAGCTCGCGGCGGCGGGGCTGTCGGCGCAGGACGTCGTCTCGACGATCCTGTCGCAGAACGTCATCATCCCGGCCGGCCTCGCGCGCATCGGGACTCGCCAGTACGACGTCCGCCTCAACGGCAGCCCCGTCACCGCGGACGACTTCAACCAGGTCCCCATCAAGGTCGTCAACGGGGCGCCTGTCCACCTCGGCGACGTCGCCTACGTGCACGACGGCTTCGCCGTGCAGGAGAACGTCGTCCGAGTCGACGGCAAGCGCGCGGGATACCTGGCCATCCTCCGCAAGGCGAACGCGTCGACGATCGCCGTCGTCGACGCCGTGCGAAGCCTCATCCCGTCGATCAAGGCGGCAGCGCCGCCGGGGCTCGACCTGAAGGTCGAGTTCGATCAGTCCGTCTTCGTCCGGGCCGCCGTCGGCAGCGTCCTGCGCGAGGCGGCGATCTCGGCCGGCCTCGTCTCCATCATGGTCCTGGCGTTCATCGGGAGCTGGCGGAGCATGCTCATCGTCTCGGCGTCGATCCCCGTATCGATCCTCGTGGGCGTCCTGGGGCTGTTTCTGACGGACCAGTCGCTGAACGTGATGACGCTCGGGGGGCTGGCGCTCGCCATCGGCATGCTCGTCGACGACGCCACCGTCGAGATCGAGAACATCAACCGCAACCGCAACATGGACAAGCCGCTGACGGTGGCCATCCTCGACGGCGCCCGGCAGGTCGCCGTCCCCGCGCTCGCGGCCACGCTGACGATCTGCATCGTCTTCTTTCCCGTCGTCCTGCTGACGGGGCCTGCAAAGTACCTGTTTATCCCGCTCTCCCTGTCAGTCGTCTTCTCGATGCTCGCCTCGTATCTGCTGTCGCGTACCCTCGTCCCGACGGCGGCGCGCCTGCTGCTGCGGCACGAGCCGCTGGAGAAGCAGGTCGACGCGACCGACGCGCCAGCGAAAGGCGCTGGCGGGCTGTGGGTGCGAGCCAACCGCTGGCGCGACGATCGCTTCGAACGGTTGCAGGGGCTTTACGGCGAAATCCTCGGGGTTCTGATGGGTCGGCGCGGCGCGGCCCTCGGCGTCGGGGCGGTCCTCGTCGCGTGCGCGATCGTCCTCGGCTTCGCGATAGGCGTCGACTTTTTCCCGGACGTCGACGCCGGCCAGATGGCGATCCACTTTCGAGCGCCCACCGGTACGCGCATCGAGGAGACCGAACGCCTGGTCCAGCGCTTCGAGGACGAGGTACGGAGCATCGTGCCCGCCGCCGAGCTCGAGGCGATCGACGACACCATCGGCGTCCCCACCTCGTACAACCTCGGCTTCGTGCAGTCCGACAGCGTCGGCGAGGGCGACGCCGACATCTCGATTTCGCTCAAGCCCGGCCACAAGCCGACGGCGGGTTACATGAGCCGCATCCGCGCGGACGTGCCGCACATTCTGCCGGGCTCGACCTTCTATTTCCAGCCGTCGACCATCATCGATCGCGTCCTCAACTTCGGCCTCGCGGCCCCCATCGACGTGGAGATCGAAGGCCGCGACGTCGAGGGAAACCTCGAATTCGCGCGCAAGCTGCGCGACCGCGTGGCCCGCATCCCGGGCGTGGCCGACGCGAGGATTCCCCAGATCTACGATCAACCTGCTCTGAACGTCGCCTTCGATCGCGAGCGCGGCGCGCGGGTGGGACTCAACGAGACAAGCGCCGCGACGAACCTCGTCACCACGCTGAGCTCGAGCACCTTCCTCTCGCCGTCGTTCTGGGTCAACCCCGACAACGCGGTGAACTACTTCGTCTCCATCCAGACTCCCATCACCGCCATCCGCTCGGTCAACGACCTGATGACGACGGCGCTCGGCACTCCCGGTGTCTCGGCCGCGGCCACGCCTTCGCTCTTGGCGCAGACGCCAACCCCCGCGTCCACGGCGGGCCTGCCGCAGTCCCCCACGGTCATCGGCAACCAGGCGAGCTACCTGGAGACCGTCGCGGACATCTCCCCGACGCGAGAGCGCTCTCTCATCAATCACTACAGCGTGCAGCCGGTCGTCGACGTGCAGTGCTCGGTCGCCGGGCGCGACCTCGCGGGCGTCGCCGCGGACATCGAGGAGGCCAGCAACTCGCTCAAGAAGGGCCTGTCGAAGGCCTCGTCGGTCACGATCCGGGGACAGAGCGAGAGCATGCGCACGTCCTTCCGCAGCCTCGGCCTGGGGATGGTCCTCGCGGCGGCTCTCGTCTACCTGCTGCTCACGGTCCTGTTCCAGTCGTGGCTCGACCCTTTCATCATCATGGTGGCCGTGCCGGGGGCGCTCGTCGGGGCCCTCTGGATGCTCGCCATCACGGGGACGACGCTGAACATCGAGTCGCTCATGGGCACGATCATGGCGATCGGGATCGCCGCTTCGAACAGCATCCTGCTCGTGAGCTTCGCCAACGACGTCCGCGTCGAGAAGAATCTCGCACCCGTGGCGGCCGCGATCGAGGCGGGCAAGACGCGCCTGCGCCCGGTGCTCATGACGGCGATGGCGATGATCCTGGGGATGCTGCCCATGGCGCTTGCGCTCGGCGAGGGCGGCGAGCAGAACGCGCCCCTCGGTCGCGCGGTCATCGGTGGCCTGGTGGTCGCCACCGGGGTCACGCTGTTCATCGTGCCGATCGTGTACTCGCTGCTCCGCACCAAGGAGCCGACGAAGCACGCCCTCGACGAGCGGTTCGCGAAGGAGAGCGAGGGCGCGGAGGGTCAGACATGACGGTCACCTATCCTCCGCGCACTCATCCGGACGAGGACAGCGATCCGGAGCACGCGTCGGCCCACAGGCAGCGGCGCCTCGGCTTGATGGTCCTCGTCGCGGGGATAATCCTCGTGGTGGCGTCGATCTTGGGCGTGCTCGGGGTCACCCTCGGAAAGAGACACGCGCGCCGCGTCGAGGCCAAACAGCGCTCCGAGGAGGTCGACAAGGGCCCCACCGTCCTCGTGGCCCGCGCCGAGGTCGGGCCCGCCGCGCGTACCGTCCGATTGACGGGCGACGTCCGCGGCTTCTTTCAGACGACGCTCTACGCCAAAGTCAGCGGCTACGTCCGCGACGTCCTGGTCGACAAGGGCGATCGGGTGAAGGAGGGGCAGATCCTCGGCAGCGTCGAGTCGCCGGAGACGGATCAGGCGCTGGCCGCCCAGGAGGCCGCGGCCGTGCTCCGAATCAAGCTCGCGCGGCGCGCCCAGGTCCTCGCGCCGAACATCGTCGCGCAGCAGGACCTGGAGACCGCCACCTCGAACCTCGACGTCGCCAACGCGGGCGTACTGAGCGCGAAGGCCATCAAGCAGTACGAGATCATCCGCGCCCCGTTCGACGGCGTCGTGACGGCAAGGTACGTCGACCCCGGCGCGCTGATGCCCGCGGCGACGGGAGGGACGCAGTCGGCGTTGCCCTTCGTCGACGTCGGCGTGACCGACACGCTGCGCATCGCCGTCTACGTCAGCCAGGACGTGGCCGCGTTCACGCAACCCGGGGATCCCGTCGTCATCTGGCAGGACGAACGCCCGGAGCTCCGCGTCCCCGCGAGCGTGACGCGGACGGCGGGCGCGCTCGATCCACGCACCCGGACGATGCTGGTCGAGGTCGAGCTCGACAACCGTCGCTACGGGCTGCTTCCCGGCACGTTCGCGAACGTCGAGCTGCACGTGACCGCCGTCCCGAGGCCGACGGTGCCGGTCGAGGCGCTCGTCGTTCGCGGCGGCAAGAACCTGCTCGCGAAGGTGGTGGACGGACGAGTGCACCTCGTGCCGATCGACCCCGGGCGCACCGACGGAAAGACGCTCGAGGTGCTTCGGGGGATCTCCGCCGGCGACGAGGTCGCGCTGGATTTGCCGGTCGACCTCTCGGACGGGGCGACGATCCAGCCCCTAGAAAAGAAGACCGAGCACTCCGACGCCGGAGCCAAGGCCCCATGAGCCGCACCTGGGTCGAGGCGGGGGTCGGCCTCGCGGCCCTGGCGACTGCGGGGTCGGCATTCGCAGAAGGAACCGCCTCGGTGCCGGTCACGATGACCGAGGCCATCCGGCGCGCCCTGGCGCAAAATCCAACCTTCGTCGTCGCCCGCGACGAGATCACTCGCGCGCAGGCGCTGCTCGAGCAAGTGCGTTCGCAGTCCATTCCGACGGTGACCGGGACGGCGTCGTACCTGCAGCTCAGCGCGAGCCAGGTGTTCGACGGCATCGTGACGCAGCCCGCGTCGCAGGAGAACCTCTCGGGGATCGTGAGGATACCGCTCGTCAACCCGCGGGCCTGGGCGCAGTGGTCGCACGCGGGCGACAACATCGACGTGGCCACGGCTGCGGCTTTCGACACGCGCCGCATCATCGCCGTCGCCACGGGACACGCCTACCTGTCCGTCCTCGAGCAAAAGCGCGTCCTCGAGGCGAACCAGCGCGCGCTCGATACGGCCAAGGCCCACCTCGACGACGCGCACGCGCGGTTCGTGGCGGGCGCGGGCAACCGGCTCGACGAGGTCCGCGCGGGCGAGCAGCTCGCCGCCGACGAAACGCTCGTCGAGTCCTCTCGGGCGGCCGTCGTCCGTGCCACGGAGGCGCTCGGCGTGCTCGCGGGCCAGGACACCCCCCTCGACAGCACCGACGAGCCACGGTTCGCCGTGCTGCCGCCGCTCGATCACGCGGTCGACCTCGCCACGCAGGAGCGCAGCGATGTCGTGGCCGCTCGACAGCGAGGCAAGGCCGCACACGACATTCGGCGCGACAACTGGACGGAGCTGTCGCCGTCGGTCGCGGGCACGTTCACGGCGTTCTACCAGAACCCTCCCACGTCCCTGCTGCCGGCGACGGGTTGGCAGGCCGAACTCCTGCTGACGGTGCCCTTCTACGACGGGGGCCTCGCGTGCGGCCTCGGCAAGGAGCGCCGGACCCTCGAGAGCGAGGCCACGACGCAGACGGAGGCGACCGTCCGACAAGCGCGCTCCGACGTGCGCGCGGCCTACGACACGGTGGCGCGCGCCCGCGCGGCGCTGCCCCGCGCCCTCGAGGCCTCTCGCCTCGGCAAGGAGGCGCTCGAGCTCACGATCCAGGCGTACGAAGCCGGCGCGTCGACCAACATCGAGGTGATCGACGCCGAGCAAACGGCCCGCGACGCGGAGATCCAGGCCGAGGTCGCGGCCGACACCGAGCGCCAGGCCACCCTCGACGCCCTCGCCGCCGTCGGCCAGTTTCCGTAAGCCATCGGTCACGCGGCGAAGAGACCCGGCACGACCTCGCTGGCCCGGCCGAGGCGACACTCGTCGAAGGCGCTCGCGTTGTCGGGGGCTTCCGGACCGACGTACACCGTCCGAGCGTGTCCTCGCACGGCCGCCACGAACCCCGCCGCCGGGTAGACGGCGCCGCTGCTACCGATGGTCACGAAGACGTCGCACGCCTCGAGGGCGCGCGCGATGACGTCCATCCCGAAGGGGACCTCGCCGAACCAGACGATGTGCGGGCGGACGCGCGCGCCGCACTCGCAACGAGGCAGGCTCGCGTGGGCCGCGCGGTCCTCGAACGGCGGACGCGCGCAGACCTCGCAGCGGCTCCGAAAGAGTTCTCCGTGCATGTGACACACGCGGACGGATCCGCCCTTCTCGTGCAGGTCGTCGACGTTCTGGGTGCAGAGAAAGAGCCGTTCGCCCAGCGACCGCTCGAGCGCGCCGAGGGCCTGGTGCGCCGCGTTCGGCAAGCACGCTGCGGCCTGCAAGCGCCGCTGGCCATAAAACCGCCACACGACTTCCGGATGCGCGGCCCACCCCTCGGGCGAGGCGACCTCCTCGAAGCGGTACTTCTCCCAAAGGCCGCCTGCGTCACGGAATGTCCGGATGCCGCTCTCGGCGCTGATGCCGGCCCCCGTCAGGACGAAGACGCGCTGCCGATCGGTGAGGCTCAGCGGCGCGAAGAGGTGACTCGGCCCTGCGAGAGGCATGAACATCTCTTACAGGAAGGCTCGTGCAGCGGCGACCGACGGGAAGGGCAGGATTGCTACGCCGGCATGCGGCGAACCTTTGGTAGCGTTGTGACGCATGAAGGCGGTGCGCTCGACCCGGGGTCCCATCCGTACCTACCCGCGAGCCACGTACCTCGTGAAGCAGCTCGAGCGCGCCGTCCGCACGTGCATCGACGCGATCGTCGAACCGCTCGGTCTGACCGCGGTCCAGTACACCGCCCTCAGCGTCCTCTCGCGTCATCCCGGTACGTCGTCGGCGCAGCTGGCGCGCCGTTCCTTCGTCAGCCCTCAAGCCGCCAACGAGATGGTCGCGGCGCTCGAGCGCCGTGGGCTGATTCGGCGCAGCCCCGGGCCCGAGGGCGGGCGAGCCCTTTGGATCCACCTGACGGCAGCCGGCCAACGCACCCTCGCCCGGTGCGAGACGCAGGTCGACGCGCTCGAGGCAAAGCTCTTCGACGGGGTGACGCGCCGCGAGCAGGCGCGATTCCGAGAAATGCTCCGCACGTGCCGCGACGCGGTGCGCCACCCGTCCACGTCTCCCCGCGCGCGATCGGCAAGCTGATTCTCACAGATGACAAGCGGCTTGATACCCGCGGTCCCGACCGCGTGCGGCTATTTCGATCATAAAGCGATGCGGGCTGTGGACACGAAGGGCATGACAACGCGACGCCGCAAGAGCGTTGCGCTCGCTTCGTGAGGAGGGTTTCCAATGCGTCGACAAATGAGTCGCAGTGCCGCAATCGTGACGGGTGCCGGGTTTCTGGCCTGCGTTCTCGCGGCGGCTTGCAGTGCCTCGCCGGACAGCACCGACGGCACCGAGTCCACCAGCACGGCAAGCCAGGCCTTGCTGGGCCTTCCGGGCTTCGACGGCGGTCTCTTCCTGCCGCCCGTACCAAGCGGGTTGCCCACGCCGCCCGTCCTGACGTGCATCCCGCCTCCGCCTCCGCTGCCGAGCGGACTGCCCACGCCGCCGTCGCTGCCGACACTCCCGACGTTGCCCGATTTCGACGGAGGTCTCTTCCTGCCGCCGATCCCGAGCGGACTCCCGAACCTGCCGTACTGCGACGCGGGCTTGCCCACGCTCCCGCTGCCGACCGCGCTCCCGACGCCGCCGTCGCTCCCGAGCGGACTGCCGGCGCCGCCGTCACTGCCGAGCGGACTGCCTGCGCCGCCCACGCTCCCGAGCGGCTTCCCCACGCTGCCCACGCTCCCGAGCGGCCTACCCACGCCGCCCACGCTCCCGACGGGCCTCCCGCTGCCGCCGTTCGGCTTCGACGCCGGCATCCTCTGATTCGTCGTCGGGGTCGAGCATCCACGTGAGTCTCAGACCAGCCTCGTTGTTCCCGCTCGTCTTGGCGCTGCTCGCCTGCAGCGCCGCGTCGAACGGGCCGAGTTCGAGCGGGAACAACGAGCAGGACACCGCCGGCGAGCCGGCCGGCGACGGCGACGCCGGTGCAAGCGCGGACGCCGAGGCCGGCGCGGTGAAGGCCGGAGGCAACCCCGATGCGGACACGTCCCAGCCAGGCGCCGGCCCCGCGGGCAAGTCGGGCGCAGCCGCCTTTGCCGCGCAGATCTGCGAGCACGAGGCGCAGTGCGACCTGATCGACGCGAGCGCCAGCACCTGCCAGGCGGACTTCGAAAGCTACTACGAGATGGCGGACGCCAACCCGTGGGCCGGCCCGACCAGTCCTCCTCCGCTCGAGCTCTATCGCGCGGACTACGTGAGCGCCCTCGGAGCGTGCATCGCGAGCGCCAGCTGCGGCGGGACGCTGTCCATGACCGAGACGGCCTGCAATACGTCCCTCCTTGAGGCGCCCTCCGACGGCGGCGCGCCCACCATCGCGCCGACCCAGGCCCTCTCCGCCTTCTGCGCTGCGTTCGCGGCGTCGACATGCCTTGCAGGCGACTCCGGCGTGCAGGACTGCGCGACGACGCTGGCGCTCTACAACGACGACGCGCTGAACACGGGCACGGCTTGCCTGGCGGGCACGGACTGCCCCTCGGTGAGCACGTGTTTCTCGGCAGCGTTCACGCAGCAGTAGAGACGGATCGCCAAGACGCCAAAAGAGAAAGTCTTGGCGCCTTGGCGATCAAATTCCGTCGCGTCGCTACGGCGCGTGTTCTCGGTGCTCTTCGGCGAAGGCTGTCGCGCGGTGCAAGAGGGCGAGGTTTTGCCAGACGCGGTCCGCGCTCTCCTTGACGACGACGAAGCCTTGCTCCGAGACGACCTCGATCTCGACGAACACGTCCGGAAGCAGGTACGGGTCGTTCGCCACGAGCGCCGGGTCGACCCGGCCAAGTATCGCCTTTGCGCTGTGGCACTGAAGGATGCGCGCCATCTCCTCGTTCGAAACGCCTTCGGGCGGGCGAACGAGGAGTTTAATCCCCTCGACGCGCATGATTCCGTCGGACCGCACGTCGGCGCCGGCGCGGAAGAGCATCGGCTGAACCTTCACGATCGTCGTGTCGTGCAGGACGCGCGCCTCGTCGGCCGCTGCCTTCGGGTCCCCGCACTGGAGCTGGGCGACGTTGGCCGCACGCGCTTCGGGAGTCGCCTCGATCTCGCACGCGCCGCATGCGAGCGCGACGGCTGAGGAGACCAAGAGGAGCGTCGTCTTTTGGTGCATCGCTACGCCCGTCCACTGTACCCGAAGTCGGCGCGGGCGCACGTCCGCCGTCGCTGGACTTCTACCATTTGCCTTCAAGGGCGGGCATTGACCCTCCATCGCAAGCGACTTGCGATACCTTCCATAAATGCCGTGCCGGTCGGCCACAAGCTTGGAGGGTCGAGCCATGCAACGCTTCCGCCACGTCTTCGCGAATCTCGTCCTCCTCGTCGCCGCCGCCTGCGGGACGAAGCAGGCAGACTCATTGGGCGCCGGGGGCGCGAACGGCCCGGGCGGCGACGACGCCGGCGGCTCGGGCGACGACTCGGGTGCGGCTGGCTCGTTTTCGCCCGACAACGTGGGCGACGCCGCGTTCCAGAACAACGTGAACCTGGACGCCGCCACGACGACGTACGTCGCCGAGAGCGGCATCGCCGTGACGGTCGTCGACACGTGCACGACCGGGGCGCCCAGCGGTCTGAGCGCCTCGGCGAAGACGGCCCTGCTCGCAGGGGGCAGCGCAGGCAGCATGCGATTCCTTTACCCGTACGCGTCCACCGTGTTCCCGCGCGGGCTCATCGCGCCGACGATCATGTGGGACGGGGCGTCTTCGGACTACCTCTACGTGCATCTGAAGTCGAACGCCTTCGAGTACAAGGGATGCCTCGTGCCGACGGCCACGGGGCAGGTCCTGCTCCCGCAAGACGTGTGGGTCGCGGCGTCGGCGAACACGTCGGGCGCCTCCGACCCGTTCACCTTGTCGCTCACGACGATCGCGTCGACCACCGTGACTGGCCCGATCAGCGAGCCGCTCGTCATCGCCCCGGCCACGCTCGCCGGCTCGATCTACTACAACAGCTACACGACATCGCTGAACAACGGCAGCGGGGGCGCGGTGCTGCGGATCATCCCCGGCCAGGACGCGACGCTCTTTCTCGGCGCGAGCGGGTGCACCGCGTGCCACGCGGTTTCGGCCAACGGGTCCCGCATGGTCGCCGACCCGTACAACGCCTTCAACAACGGCGCCGGGTCGAGCTACGCGCTTACCCCCAACATCGCGCCCAATCCTGCGCCGCTGATGGCGGGCGTCCCCAACGGCACCTTCGTCGGCATGTTCCCGGACGGGACGATGTACCTCGGCAACGCGCACTCGGACATGGGGCTCGGCGGCCCACGCGCGGGCTCGCCGGGCTACGCGGGGCCCGTCAACGCCGGCCTCTACGAGACGGACACCGGCAACGCCATCACCAACACGAACATCCCCACGACCGCGATGACGCCGATGTTCTCGCCGGACGGGACGCTCCTCGCCTTCAACGACTACGCCATCTCGAACGGCGCAGGGCTCGCCACGATGTCGTTCGACGAGTCGACGCGCACCGCCACGAGCTACAAGCAGGTGTTCGAAGTCACCGGCACCACGACGTACCCCGGATGGCCGTTCTTTCTCCCGGACAACGGGGGCCTCGTCTTCGCGATCGGCAACCAGGCCGACTTCTCCGGCGGCGGGATCGGCCTCGGCCTCGCGGGAGGCGCCTCCAACGCCACGAGCGATCTCTACGTCCTCGATCGCGCTTCGGGCACCTCGACGATCCTCGCGCAGGCCGTGGGCTTCACGACTGCGGCGAACGCCGCGTCGAGCACGACGTACCTGCCGTACGGCTCGGCCGACCTGCACCACAACTTTTACCCGACCGTGTCGCCCATCGCGGCGGGCGGCTACTTCTGGGTCTTTTTCGACTCGTACCGCAACTATGGCAATAACGGGATGCAGCGGCAGCTCTTCGGCGCCGCCATCGACGTGTCGGCGAGCGGCCACTACGCCACCGACCCGAGCCACCCGCCGTTTTACGTGACCGGCCAGGAGCTCGGCACCGGCAACCACCGCGCCTTTACCGCCCTCGATCCGTGCCTCGCCACCGGCGCGTCGTGCAACTCGGGATTCGACTGCTGCGCCGGGTTCTGCACCGACGGCAAGTGCGGCGTCCCGACGGTGCCCCGTTGCTCGAACACGGGGGAGACGTGCTCGGCGACGCAGAAGTGCTGCGCCTCGAGCCAAGAGTGCATCGACGGATACTGCGCGGTGGTGATCGCGCAGTAGCCTGCCCCGGCGGAGAGGAGAGCCGCCAGGAGGCTCGTTGGGGTAGAGTGGACGCCGGGTTCGGACCGCCGGAGAACGCATGCCCAGCGCGCCTTTCACACGCAACTACCGCGATCACTCCAACAACGAAGGCTTTCAGTTCGAGTTCTTCTGCGACAAGTGCGGGAGCGGGTTCCGCTCGTCGTTCGTCACGAACACGCTGGGCTTGGCGTCGGACTTGATCAAGGCGGCGGGTTCGCTGTTCGGCGGCGCCATCGCGAGCGCGGGCTGGGGCGCGGATCACGTGAAGGACGCCTTCCGTGGCAAGGCCTGGGACGACGCCTTCGGGGCCGCCATCGCCGAGTGCAAGCCGCGCTTTCGCCAGTGCGGCCGCTGCGGCCACTGGGTCTGCCCGGAGGTGTGCTGGAACCAGGGCCGCGGCCTGTGCCTCGCGTGCGCACCCGACCTGCAGCAGGAGGCCGTCGTCGCGCAAGCGCAGGTCGCCGTCGACCAGGTGCGCGACAAGGCGCGGCAGACGGATCAAACGGGCGGCATGAACGTCGCCGTCCAACAGACCGCCGTCTGCCCGCATTGCAACGCGCGCATCTCCGGCGGCGGCAAGTTCTGCGAAGCGTGCGGGCAACCGTTCGTCACCGCGTCCAACTGCGGCAAGTGCAGCGCGCCGATGTCGCCTGCCGCCAGGTTCTGTCCCTCGTGCGGATCGCCGAGAGCCTGACGGCGGCTCGGCTGCCCGCCTGGGCTATGGTCTACGCCCTCGGAGGTCCCGTTGCCCGTCTCGAAGAAGCGACTCCCCATCGCCGGTGCCTCGCTGCTGCTCATCGTGACCATCTGCGGCGCCTGCGGCGGCGACCCGATCCTCGTCAACCGCGGAGACTTTCCGCCTCCGGATGATCCGAGCGCGCCGCCCCTGCCCACCGACTACCCGTGGGGCGAGGCCAAACACGTCGACGTCGACCAGGACGGCAAGAAGGACCTTGGCTACTACGGAGCCGACGGAAAGCTGCAGGGCGCGGGCTTCGACGAGAACCACGACGGGCGGGTCGACGTGTTCAAGAAGTACGGACCGGACGGCAAGGTCATCGAAGAGACCCGCGACACGGACCACGACGGCGTGCTCGATCAGCGCTCGATCGACACCGACGGCGACGGCAAGTTCGACAAGGTCGCGCCGTATCCGGGCAAATGAGATAGGCGAATTTCTCGCCGGTGTCGTGCCGGTTGCCGGCAAGTCACATTGGCAGAGTTCGATTGAAGCTGGGCCCGGGACGTCGCATGTTACGCATCCCGTCGAAGGGAGACGACCATGAGCGAGACGAGCAAAGAGACGACGAAAGACCTCAAGACCGAGCTGCAAAAGAGCCTGGGACTTCTCAAGAATCTGCGCGAAAAAGCCCGCGCCACCCTGCAGGAAGCCGGCAAGGATGCCAAAGACCGCTGGAGCAAGGTCGAGCCGCACCTCGCAGAGGCAGAGCGCGCCGCCCGCGAGGCGACACGCGAAGCGACTGCCGCCTCACGAACGGCGGTGTCGGGCGCGGTGGCCACGCTGAAGAGCCTGCGAGACGCGATCCGCTGACACGCGGGCCGAGCTCGACGAGAAGAGGCGGGAGATCTCAACCGGGCGGGACATTGGTCCCGACCCGCACGGCATCGTCCATGCTTTCACTGGACTCGTCTTTTCGAAGAGCGAGGACATCCCATGAGCAAGAAGAGCAAGGAGCAAAAAGCAGCGCAGGCCAAGGAAGAGGTACCGCGTCCCAATCACACGCATGGGGCAGAAGTGGGCGCCGTGGCGGGCGAAGTGGCAGGTGGCCTCATCGGGGCGATGGCCGGACCTCCGGGCGCCGTCGCCGGGATGGTCATCGGCGCAGCCATGGGAGCTCTTGCGGGCAAAGCTCTGGACTTCGACGCCGAGCGCGCGCACGACCACGACGCTGAGCTCGACGACGAGATCGGCGTCACGTCGGGTGATCTCGGGGCGCCGAATCTGTTGCATCCCCCGGCGCGGGTGGGGGCTTTCTCCGCCGCTTCGTCGGGTGCTGGGGCGCCGAGCCGGCAGCCGGCTGAGGGGCCAATTCCCCAAGACGGAGACGAGGACTAAGCGCGGGCGCGGGCGCACACGCGGGCGCGGGCGCACACGCGGGCGCGGGCGCGGGCGCACACGCGGGCGCGCACGCAAGCGCGGGCGCGGGCGCACACGCGGGCGCGCACGCAAGCGCGGGCGCGCACGCAAGCGCGCGCGCACTCGCCCTTCAGGCGGGCCGCGCGCTTCGCTTTCTCTCCCGTTCGACTTGAACGAGGATCATCTCCTCCGTGATTCCACCCGAGGAGAACGTCGCGAGCGCGTGGAGCGCGAGGCCGACGCTCCACCCGGCGAGCGGCCAGACGAACCATGCGACGGCGGGCGAGTAGCGTTCGTTGATGGCGTACATCGCAGCGTTCGCGATGAGAAACACCACCGCGTGCCACACGAGGCCGACGCGCGCGTAGACGCGACGTGTCGCCTTCGCGCGGATGCGCCGCTCGATGGCCGCGCCCTCCGAAAGGTCCATTGTCGACATGCGGATTCTCCTTGTTGGTTCGCGGATCCGACACGTCACTTATGACTGTGACACCATTCGGTGTCAAGTAAGACTTCAGGGAAAGCGGCCGCTCGCTGCGAGCAAGTCCAGCCTCGCCTCTCGTGCGGCGTCCTCGGCGATCGCCTCTTGCGTCTCGGCGTCGCGCGCTTGTCGTTCGGCGTCGATGACTTCGAGGTTCGTCGTGGCGCCAGCGCGGTAGGCGAGGTTGGCAAGGTCGAGCGCGTGCTTGGCGAAGGCCGACGACTGCCTTGCCTGATCGAGCGCGACGTCGGCCTCGCGGATCTCCTCGAAGGCCGTGCGCACGTCGCTCTTGGCCTGGCGCAGCGTGGCCTCGACACTGAGGCGCGCCTCACCCGCGAGCGCCTCGCGCTCGTGTTCCTGCCCATAGCGCAGGCCGCCGTCGTAGAGCGGCAACGTCAAGACGAGCTGTCCCTGCCAGCCCGTCGGCGGATACGTCCCGAGGGCCGTCGTTGGGTCGTTGTAAAAGGGAGCCGCCACGAGATCGAGGTACGGAAGGTAGTCCGCGTACGCCTGCCGGACGGTGCGCGCCGTGGCGTCCGCGGCCCTGCGCCGGGCACGCACGTCGGCCCGCACGTTCTCGGCTGCGTTCATGGCGTCGTTGTATTCGGGCATCTCCGTCGGCGTCGACTCGTCGGCGTTGTCGATGGCCACGTCCGACGCGATGAGGACGCCGAGGGCCTCTCGCGCCCGAAAGAGCGCGATCTTCTGGTTTTGCAGGTTCACTTCGTCGGTGGTGAGCTCCTGGGCGGCCCGCGCTTCGTCGAGCGTGTTGCCGATGCCGCCGACGCGCTCGGCGCGCGTGAAGTCGTAGTGGCCCTTGGCGTTGTCGCGCGCGATCCGCGCCGTCTCGACGAGGCGCTTCTGCGTCAGGATCGCGAGGTAGCCGCGCGCGGCGGCGATGGCGAGCGTGCGGCGGACGTCCTCGCCGTTGGCGCGGGCGACGTCGACGAGATCGTTGGCCTCCCCCCACTGCACCCACCCGCGCGGATAGATGAGCGGGACGGTGAGCGTGACGTTGAGATTGAGCACCCCTACCGGGATCGCGACCAGGCCGCCCTCGAGCCGGTTGCTGTCGAGGCGCGTGTACGACCCGCCGGCCGTGAGGATTGGCAGCGACGCCGATCGCACCTCCTCCATCAAAGCGTGGTAGCGGCGGATCTCCTCGACGGCCTCGGCGATGGTGGGGTTCTTGGCCAGGGCGCGCTTCACGGCCTGATCGAACGTCACCTTTTCCATGCCCTCCCCTTCGCTCACGTGGGGCTCGGGCGTGGGGAGCCTCGGCACCTGATCCGGAGGGGGGACGTACGGGGACGGGGCGGGCGGCGCGCCTTGGGCGAAGGCCGCGGACGAGTAGAGCGAGAGCGCGGCGATCATCGCGAGCGCCGGACGGGGGACGAAGGTGCGGGGCATTCGAGTCTTTCAGGGCCTCTTTGGGTCGGACCCCCTCTCCGATGCGCGGCGAATCGAAGCGGGTTCGCGCCGAAAGCGCAAGCCCTGGTGACGATTGTCCTTGCGCTATAGTTAACCATAGTAAATCATTGACCCATGGCTTCGAAGGCGACGCTCCCCCCCTTCGCCACCGTGGCGCAGGCCCACGAGGCGATCGAGTGCCTGGCCCGCCTGGTCGACCTCACGCAGACCCGGCGCGAGCAGCTCGCCGCCAGCGTGGGCCTCACCGACCAGCAGTGGGGCGTGCTCGAAGAAGTGGCGACGGAGCACTTCATGCCCAGCCTCTTCGCCCGCCGCCGCGAGAGCTCCGCCGCCGCCGTGTCCAAGATCTTGCGCCAGCTGGTCGACAAGGGGCTGGTCGTCGCCGCCGTCGCCAAAGACGACGCGCGCCAGCGGCGCTACGCCCTCACCGCCAAGGGCAAGCGCGTCATGGACCGCCTTCGCGAAGGGCGCGAGGCCGCCGTGCAGCAGGTCTGGCTCTCGCTCGACCCGGACGAGCTTCGATCGTTCACGGCCTTCGGCCGCACCCTCATCGAGCGCCTCGAGCAATACGCCGCGCGCGTCGCGGCAGCCAAGGAGTGACCGTCATGGGCAAGTCGCTGTACGAGAAAGTCTTCGATCGCCACGTCGTCACGCGCCTGCCGTCGGGGCAGTACCAGCTCCTCACCGGGCTGCACCTCATTCACGAGGTCACCTCTCCCCAGGCGTTCAGCATGCTCGAGGGGCGGGGCCTGGGCGTGCTCATGCCCGAGCGGACGTTCGCCACCGTCGACCACATCATCCCGACCAAGAGCCAGCTGCGCCCGTTCTCCGACTCGCTGGCCGAAGAGATGATGATCGCGCTCGAGCGCAACGTGAAGAAGCACGGCATCCGCTACCTCTCGCCCGACACGGGCGAGCAGGGGATCGTGCACGTCATCGGCCCCGAGCAGGGCCTCACGCAGCCCGGGATGACGATCGCGTGCGGCGACTCGCACACCTCGACGCACGGGGCCTTCGGCGCGATCGCCCTCGGCATCGGCACCTCGCAGGTGCGCGACGTGCTGGCCACGCAGACGCTCGCGATGGACAAGCTCAAGGTGCGCCGCATCGAGGTCACGGGCGCGCTTCGCCCCGGCGTCTACGCCAAGGACGTCACGCTCACCATCATCGGCAAGCTCGGCGTCAACGGCGGCGTCGGCTACGCGTACGAGTACGGCGGCGCCGTCATCGACCGCATGTCGATGGAAGAGCGGATGACCCTCTGCAACATGAGCATCGAGGGCGGCGCGCGCTGCGGCTACGTCAATCCGGACGAGACGACGTTCCGCTACATCGAGGGCCGCAAGTTCGCGCCCAAGGGCGACGCGTGGGGCCGCGCGGTGGCCGACTGGACGAGCCTGCGCAGCGACGCCGACGCGGCCTACGACGACGTCGTCACGCTCCGCGGCGAGGACATCGAGCCCGTCGTCACCTGGGGCATCACGCCGGGCCAGTCGGTGGGCGTGACGGGCAGCATCCCCTCGTCGCAGCAGTTCCCGGAGAGCGAGCGCGGGATCGTGGAAGAGGCCTACGAGTACATGTCCCTCAAGGCGGGCCAGGCGATCCGCGGGACGAAGGTCGACGTCGCCTTCATCGGGTCGTGCACCAACGGGCGCTTGAGCGATTTCGAAGAGGTCGTGCGACTCATCCAGGGCAAGGGCTTCAAGGTAAAGCCCCACGTGCGCGCGCTCGTCGTGCCGGGATCGCAGGCGGTGCGCCGCGCGATGATCGACAAGGGCTACGACAAGGTCTTCTCCGACGCGGGCTTCGAGTTTCGCGAGGCCGGCTGTTCGATGTGCCTCGCGATGAACCCCGACAAGCTGACGGGCCGCGAGGTGTGCGCGTCGTCGTCGAACCGCAACTTCAAGGGGCGGCAAGGGTCGCCCACGGGGCGCACGCTGCTGATGAGCCCCGCCATGGTCGCCGCGGCGGCCATCGCGGGCGAAGTCACCGACGCGCGCGACCTGTTCCACATCGCCTGAAAGGCGGTAGCCCCTCCGCTGTCATCCCGAGCGGAGCGAAGGACCCCACTTGTTCGAGGAGGCTCCCATGCAAGACGTGAAGCGAATCGTGATCAAAGGCCGCGCCGTCCCCGTCCGCGGCAACGACATCGACACCGACCGCATCATCCCGGCGCGGTTTCTCAAGACGGTGGTCTTCGACGGCCTCGGCGAGCACTCGTTCGAGGACGATCGGGCGCAGCTCAAGGCCGCCGGCAAGACGCACCCGCTCGACGACGCGCGCTTCGCCGGTGCGCGCGTGCTGCTCGTGAACCGCAACTTCGGCTGCGGGTCGTCGCGCGAGCACGCGCCGCAGGCCCTCATCCGCTGGGGCCAGGGGCTCCAGGCGATCGTCGGCGAGTCCTTCGCGGAGATCTTCTTCGGCAACTGCGTCGCGACGGGCGTCCCGTGCGCGGTCGTCGACGCGGCCACGGCCGAGGCGCTCCTCTCCGCCGTCGAGAAAGACCCTGCGCTCGAAGTGCAGGTCGACCTCCGCACGAAGACCGTCACCGCCGGCTCGGCGAGCTACCCCTTCTCGATCCCCGACGGCCCGCGCACGCAGTTCATGGAGGGGCGCTGGGACTCGACCGCCGAGCTGCTCGCGGCCAAGGACAAGGTGCGGGCGACGGCGGCGAAGATCCCGTATTTCAATAGCTACGGGTCGTAAAGCCCGCCGCTGCGGCGGGGGGCGGGGCTCACCGCCCGTTCGAGCTGCCTCGGGGGCCGCTTTCGCGGTACGATTGTCGATCGGATGTGGGGATTCCGGCGCCCAGCGGTGCTCGCGCTCTGTTTGGCGTGCGTGGCACTCTCTATGCTCGGCTGCGCGCGGCAGACGGCGCAAATGCTCCCGCACTGGACGCTCGAGGTCCCCGGCGCGGCCCCTCGGACGATCGAGATTCCGGCGCGCCTCGAGTCGCTGCCGGACGAGCGTCTGGTCTACCGGCTCAAGACGACCGTGACGCTCGATGGCTCTCTCGTGGGGCACGACGTCGAGCTGGTCGCGCCCTACTTGCCCGCGTTTGCGTCCGCCTACGCCGACGGCCAAGCGGCGCGTCTCGTCAGTGACCCCGGGCCCGCGGCGGCGTATGGCGGCAGCGCGCCACGTCGTTGGCTCTTGCCGGCGGCGACGACGAAGGCAGGCGTCATCGCGCTCGAGATCGACGTGAGCCACGCCTGGACGCAGAGCGCGCGACTGGACGCCATCCCGGAGCTCGTCGCGGCGGGAGCGTCCGCGCCGATCGCCGACCGCAACGGATGGCTGAATCGGCAAGGGGCCTGGTTCGGTCTCATCGCGCTGTCGGAGGTCGGGATCACGTTCCTGGCCATGTACTTCTGGGACCGCCGGCAGCGGGCCTACCTGTGGTTCGCCATCCAGGCGTTCACCGCCGCGTACTACCCGGCGTACGTGGCCGGTCTGCCCGCGCCCTGGCTCGGGTGGGCGCTCGAGAACACGCTGCTCGCGCAGTCGCTGGCGGTCGCCCCGATCATCTCGGTGTACTTCACGCACGCGTTCTTCGGGCTGCGTCCGCCGAGCCGGGCGTGGCTCGCGCTGCTCGCCGTCGGCATGCTGTCGCCCGCCGTGCCGCTCGTGCACGTCATCCAATCGCGGTCGGACTTTCTGATCATCTCGTTCTCGGCGGTGGTCGTGGTCGTGTGCGTCCTCTCGGCCACTCTGTACCAGCTCGCGATGAGCGCGCGCCTGCTGCGCGAGTACGCCGACCGCGGCACCGTCGTCTTCTTCATCTGCTGCTGGGTCGCGCTCGGCGGGTCGTCCTGGGTCGATCTGCTCGCGTGGGCCGGTGGGCCAGACCTGCTCGCGGGCGGCCGGCCGGCTTGCGTGGGCCTCGGGTTCTTCGGGATCTTCCAGTCGCTGCTCCTCGGCCGGAGCCACGTGCTGTCGCTCGTCGACGCCGATCGGTATAACGAGCGACTGCGCCGGCAGGTCGGGGATCTCGAGGCCCGCCAGCACGAGATCGGGGCGCTCAACGAGGAGCTGCGGCGGCAGGTCGGGCGGCGCACGGGAGACATCCTCGCCGCGCTGATGGACAGCGAGCACAGTCCCGTGAAGCCGCTCGAGCCCGGGGACGTGGTCGAAGCGCGCTATCGTGTCGTGGGGGCGCTCGGCGCCGGAGGCATGGGCGCCGTCTTCGAGGTCGAGCGCGTGAGCGACGCCCGGCATTTCGCCCTCAAGATCGCTCGCGAAGTGCGCGGCATGGCGCTCGCGCGGCTGGCGAGGGAGGCGCGCATCGCGACGCAGGTGAATCACCCGAACGTCGTGTCCGTCGTCGACGCCGACGTGGCCGAAGGCGGCTACGCGTACATCGTGATGGAGCTTGTGGAGGGGCGCACGCTGGCGAACCTCGACGAGCAGCGGGGAGTCGCGTGGCGCCTGGCCGTGCTGCTTCAGGTCTTGCAAGGCGTGAAGGCTCTGCACGCGCAGGGGATCATCCATCGCGACCTCAAGCCGAGCAACATCCTCATCTCGGAGGACGAGCGGGGACGCCCGAGCGTCAAGATCACCGACTTCGGCATCAGCCGGTGGCTCGATAGCGAACCGCTCAACGGCTTCTCCTCGCGTCCTCCGCCACCACCCCCCGACTCGCAAGTCGCGACCAAGGCCGAGACGCCGCTCCGCTCGGCAGCCGACGGGCTGACCGTGGCCGACCCGCGCTCAGGTCCCCTTCGCGACCCGCGGAGCACCCCGCAGCTCACGCGCCCCGGACAGATCTCGGGCACCCCCGCTTACGTGGCGCCAGAGCTCGCGGGCGGCATCGCTCACATGGCGCCGGCGGTCGACATCTTCTCGTTTGGCGTCGTCGCCTACGATCTCCTGACCGGGGCTCCCCCGTATGCCGAGGCGCCATTTCTCGCCCGCCTCGAAGGCCGCGAGGTCCCGTCGCCGGCGCCCGTCTCCTCACTCAAGCCGGACCTCGGCCGCGAGCTTGCCCGCCTCCTGGACGCCTGCCTCGCCCCGACCCCTGACGCGCGGCCCGATGTCGACGATCTGATCGTGGCCGTTCAGAACGAGCTGACTCGCGGGGCCTCGCGGGTCGCCGTCTGATACGGGAAGGTGTCCTCAGACGGCGCGAACGCTGACATGTCGATCATTCTGTAGGAGCCGGTCGAGATCGTCCGGGTCCGACGTGAGGACGATCGCGGGCGATCCGTCGCCGACGGCGGCCGCGGCGACCAAGGCATCGATCCCGTCGTCGGTCTTGGCGAGGTAGCGCAGTCGTCCGGCGCGACGAGCGGTCGCCTCGTCAGGCGCTTGGAGCACGGTTGCCGCGCGCTCGAGCACGCCGAGGATACGATTGACCTCAGCGTCGCGCCCCCCATCGCCCGTCGTGCTCTCGACCAGGATCGGGGTGGGCACGCAGATCACGCCATCGTGCTCGATGATCCAGCGCAACCACTCTCGGGCGCGCTGCGAGCCACCGACGAGCCCCGTAAGGCCGCCGCTGTCGAGAACGCATCGCGGCAGGTGGACCCTGGGGCGCTTCGCCGAGCGGCCACGCCTCATCGAGCGCGGAAGATGCGGCGAGCGTCGCGAGCAATCTCGGCGCGAACGGCCGCGGGGGCGGCTCCATGCTTGGCATCGAGATCGTCGAGCAGCCCGCGGAGCTCCAAACGCGCGAGGCGCTCGCGAGCCGCCTCGTTGAGAAAGCTCGAGACGCCGCGCGGCCCGGCTACGTGTCGGATCTTCGCGAGCGTTTGCTCGTCCAAGGTCGCGGTAACGCGCTCCATGCTCAAAGCATACTCCGAGTCATACTTTGGCGCGACCGATCTCCGCGACGCTCGGGCAAACCTCGAGCGCAAGGGCGGCGACCGCGAGATGAAGTGGGACGAGCACGACATCCAAGAGGCCGTCCGCTTCACCGAACTGGGTATCCACGCGGCCGACGCAGCACAGTAAGCACCGAGCGACCGTTCTGCTCGGCCCGGTCGGCTTCGATCTAGGTGTCCGCTTCGGCTCTCTGGCGTCAGTACGCCGAATCGGAGGGCGAATTCCTCACGGGCCTCAGCGCTTTCTTCAGAAAAAGGTGCGCTTTTGGCCCGCCGGTGCGCGAGCGAGTTTGAAAGATGCGCGAGCCACGTAGAGAAACGCCCGAGCGAGCCGGAAAGCTGCGCAAACGCATCTGCAAGACGCGCTTCCATGACGTTCTCGGGTCCGCCCGTGGGCGAGAGATGCACCAGACGGTGACGACGGCGATCGCCTGAGATCGGAAGACGCACCGGCGAGCCAAGAAGATGCATCCCTCTGCGAGACACGCGCACGTCTCAGCTTGAGAGATGCGCGGGCGAGCCAAGAAGATGCATCTCTCAGCGAGACACGCGCCCCTCTCAGCGTGGGAGATGCGCGGGTGAGCCGAGAAGATGCATGTGTTGCCCCGACGGGCGGCCGGCTCGGCCAAAGAGATGGCTCTCTCACGCCGGTCGGAGGGCCACTTTCCTTCGCGGCCGCGCTTTTCGCCCTGATGCGATGGGCTTTCGGCGTGAGAGAACCATCGGACGACCGTCTCCGCCCGGCGCAGCGCGAAGCCGTCGCTCGAATCAATCGGATGGAACGGTCCGTGAAGCTCGGGCGATTCGCCCTCTTGCGTGGCGTTTCGTCTTCCACCGTAGGCGCCATCGTTCTCGGGCCGAGCGACCGGCGCCTTCGCCAGACGCTCGGTACCCTGGTGGACTCGAAGGTCCCTGCCAACCGCGTTGGCGTGATGCTGCTCTAGGTGGGTTTCTTCCTCATTCGCGGATCGAAGGCGAAAGGCTTGGGAGCCTGGATTGTTACGCGCGCTCGCAACTCGACGTGCGCCGGATTGAGGAGCACGTTTCTCTCGTTTGGGAGGATCGCGGATGGCACGACCAACGCGACGCCACGCGCGGAACCCGCCCATTCGGAGCCCAGGTTCTGGAGCGCGACGGGTGGCGGCACGTCACGCCAGTCGCTCGGAAGCGACCGAGCGTCCACCACGTCGGTCAGCAAATCGTCGGCCACCTCGGCGCCGATGGAGACGAGATCGTCCGGCCAGTCGTCGGCGTCGAGGTGAACGAAGTACTCCAATGTCGCGAGAGCGAGTGAGCCCGCGCAGTAGACGACGGGCACCCCCTTGTGGTTCCACCGCCCCGGATTGCGTCGAGCGCCCTCACCATCGAACGCTGCGGCGGCTCGAGCCGCCTTGCAGATCCGCCAGACGATCACACGAACACGCCGAAATCGATGCGCCCCAGCTCCTCGAGCACGGCGTTGGTGCCGATGTCGGTGACGAGCATGCCGAGAGGAACGTTGCCGCCGAGCGCACGGCTCGGCTTGAGCACCCAGCGTCGCGCTTTCTCGTCCGAGCCGAGCACGCGCTTCGCCTCGACGAGCACCCGCGAGAGACGCACGAGACGCTCCGATTCGGTGGACGAGAGCTTTTTCTCATGCGCCCGACGTGCAACGGTGCGGTGCGCGAATCCAAGCGAGGCGTTCATGAGCTTCGTGCTGATTTCGAGGTGCTTCGACACGCGCTCGAGGGCCTTGAAGGGCAGCCCTTTTTGAATCTGGGGCGCGAGGTCGAGCATCGTCTTCACCGGCTTGATCCCGAGCATGGCGGTCGTTTGTTCGAGCGCGGTGTCAGGCATCCGAGGTCACCTCGGTCATCAGCGTACGGCCACTTGGCATATCTGTCGATGCCATGCGCCGCCGAGGACGCCACGCGGCTCACCGCTTCAGCCGCTCGATGATCGCCGCCACGACCGGCCGATACCCATAGAGCGGGTCGTTCCCCTCGGCGTTGTCCTGCACGTCGATCGGGCATATCGATCCCACGATGCCCTGTGTGCGCAGGCGCTCGGCGAGCATCAGCTCTCGGATCGTCGGATAGGCCTTCGCGTAGTCCTGCTGCAACGGGTTCTCTGCGTCGCAGACGGACGGCACCGCGGCGGCGGCGAGGCCCACCGTCGAACACGTACACCCGGTGATGTCCGCCTCGGTCTGGTTCGAGGGGCTTGCCGGTACGCCCGTATCGCAGTTGCGGGGCGTCGCGAGAGGGAAGACGCACGCGTACTCCAGGTCGACGGGCAAGTTGACCCTCGCCGGCGTCTCGCCGTCCGTGACGTAGTCGGGCGCCTCGTCGCCCACGACGGCAGCCCCGCTACCGGCGACCGGCATGCCGGGTCGCGGCTGGTACGACTCGATCATGTGCGGGTCGATGCCGGAGTAGTCGTAGTTCTCCGGGTCGTTGCCGAGAATGAGCTGCCAGTCGGATGCGGCGAGCGTGTCCTTCGGCGTGACGACGCCGTTCACGTTCGTCGTCAAGAGCTCGTTCGGGACACCGCCGATGTGCGCGTAGTACACGAGGTTGCTCTCGGGCGTTCGCGCGGTGCTGGGCGTCAGGTTGCAGATCGACGAATCGCCGGGGCCGGTCGCGTCGATGGGGAGGTTCTGCGCGAAGAGCGGGTTCACGCAGTTCAGATCGTTCGGGTCGCTTTGCAATCCACCCTGGTAGTACCCATCGCCGCCCGGCGGGTACTCGCCGTCGCGGTTCGGCACCTTGGACGACGTCAGGCCGAGCACGTACCGGTTGATCGGGAACTGCAGGTCGACGCCGTACTTCTGCTTCATGTGGACATGACGAAGGTTGTCGTTGAACCCAAAGTTCGTCTCGTCGAGCGGATAAAATGCCGAGGACATCTGGCAGTTCGGATCGTTGTTCGTCACGCTGTTGTCGAAGGCACACGACTGGCAGTTCGGGTCCCCGGGGTCGCTCGCACACGCGGTCGTCGGCAGGGGCGGCTGGAACCCGCTGTCGAGCCAGTTGACGCCGATGCCGCCGATCGTCCGGACGTCGATCTCCGAGTCGTTCTCGTCGGTCAAATCGACGATGAGCACCAGCGAGTCGGGGCGCAAGAAGTCGGCGCGCTGCTGGAGGATCGTCGTGTCGACCCCGCTCCAGGACGCGACCGCGAGGCCGGCGCTGTTCGTCGTGGTGGTGATCGCCAGGTACGGGTCGGGCTGGATGAGGAAGCGGTACCAGCTCTCGAGCTGCGACTCGATCCCGCAGCCGAAAGCTCCTGCCCCGACGACGATGTCCTGAAAGTCGGTGACCACCGAGACTGTCGTTGCCTCGGAGACCCCGTTGACGGGCGAAGCTGCGCTCGACCCCGGGGGCGCCCACGCCAGGAAGTTCCCGACGAGCTCCGACGTCGGCCCATCCGGGTTCGTCGGCGTTCCGGTCCGGTTGATGAGGTGCCCCTGGTCGTCGTTGTTCTTCGAGATCGACGTGAGATCGGCGAAGTTGCCGGTCTCGTCATCGAGCAAAAACTGCTGGTACGTTCCGGATGTGAACTCGAGATAGTCGGCCGGCTGGGCGCCCGGCGTGGCCATCGTCTGGCATATCGATGTCGTGCCGCGTCCCCCGAGCGACGACGTGACGACGCCGACGTGCAAGTCGTGCACGGGGGTGAGCTCCGGCTGCCCCATCGCACAGTTGCCGTTCGAGTCCGACGTCAGCTGCGTCCCGTTGTTCAGGATTGCGTTGCCCTGGCTGTCGACGCAGTTCGGCGTCGTGATCCGCGTGATGAGGTCGGGGATCGCCTCCTCCAGGTACGCCTGCTTGTCCCCCATCGACGACGAGTTATCGACGTCGAACAGGATGTCGATCTTCTGGATCGGCAACACGCTGTATCCCACCGCGGGCGCTGGCTGCGAGCGCGGGAGCGAGGCCCCGTTGTTCCCGGACGCGCCGCCGTCACCCGCGTCGCCCGACACCAGGCACGCCCCATCGAAGACGACGAGGGCGGCAACGACGACGCCCAGCGCCGCACCGGATACGATGGGAGACGACATGCTTCCCTCCTGAGACAGGGCTCCGCCCCGCCTACCGGGAGGAATGCCTTACCCGCATTCGTTCCCGGTACCCCCCCCGCCGATTGGCGCGCGTCGCAACTTTCTCTGGCGAGGGCAGTGCCATCAACACGCGGGGGAAACACCCCCTCTTCCCCCTTGTCATCCTGAGGCCGAAGGCCGAAGGACCCCACGCGGACCCGGGTCTCCACGCACGGTGGGGTCCTTCGCTTCGCTCAGGATGACAGCAGAAGCGATGGGCCGCGTTTCTTCACGGCCTCTCAGGATGACAGCAAACGTCAGTCGCCGCTGGCGGCCGCGTCGCTCGACGCGGTGCTCACGGGGGTGCTCGAGCCGCCGCCCGTCCCGTTGCCGCTCGCGAAGTCGGACGAGTTCTCGAGGCACTGCAGGCTGATGATGCCGCCCTTGGGCAACCCGTTCACCGAGAAGTCGATCGACTGTGGGCAGGTCCCGGTTCCGGTGATGTAGCACCAGCCCTCGGTACCCATTTTCGTGGGGCTGTTGTTGTTCTTGCACGTGTTGCCCAGGAATTGCGCGGGCAACACCTGATTGATCTGGCACGTGGTGTCCAGCGACAGGTCCGTTGCACTTGTCCCGGCCACGTACGCCGCGTGCTGGTCCGCCTGGAACTCCTGCAGGATCGTGGGGTTCACGGGCTGCAAGCTCGTGTTCGTCGCGTCGTTGCACGCGTCCGTGCCCGTGACGCCCGGGAGCGTCGCGAGGACCAGGCAGGGCACGGCGCCCGCATCGTTCTCCTGCAGCGTTTCGGGCAGGCACGTCGACGTAAGCGACGCCTTCAGGCGGTCGATGATCGTCGCCACCGCGGGGCGGTATCCGTAGAGAGGATCGTTGCCCTGGGCGTTGTCCTCGATGTCGATCGGGCAGAGCGACGACACGATGCCCTGCGTCTTGAGAAGGTTCGCGAGCAGAAGCTCACGGATCGTCGGGTAGGCCTTGGCGTAGTCCTGCTGCAGCGGGTTGCTCGCGTTGCAAACGGCCGGCACGTGGTCGGCCGCGAGGCCTGCGGTCGAGCAGTCGCACGACGAGATGTCCGCCTCGGACTGGTTCGAGGGGGCGGCCGCCGTGCCCGGGTCGCAGTCGCGGGGCGTCGACAGCTTGAACACGCACGCGTATTCGCGGTCGATGGGCAAGTTGACGCGCGAGGGCGTCTCGCCGTCGGTGAACCAGTCGCCCGACTCGTCGGAGTTGCCAACGGGGGGCCCGGCCGTGTTCAAAGGAAGGCCCGTCCGCGGCTGGTACGACTCGATCATGTGCGGGTCGATGCCGTTGTAGTCGTACGTCTGCGGGTTGTTGCCGAGAATGAGCGTCCAGTCGGCAGCGGCCAGCGTCTCCTTGGGGGTGATGACGCCGTTCGTCGTGGTCGTCAAGAGCTCGTGCGGCACGCCACCGATGTGGGCGTAGTACACGAGGTTGTTCGCGGGCGAACGGGTCGTGCTCGGGGTGAGGCTGCAAATCGTCGGGTCGTCCGGCTGCAGCTGCGTCGTGGGCGAAGGCAGGTTCTGCGCGAAGAGCGGGTTGACGCAGTTCAAGTCGCTGGGGTCGCTGTTCAACCCGCCCTGGTAGTAGCCGGTGCTGTTGGGGCCACTGGTCGGGTACTCGCCATTGCGATTGGGCACCTTGGGCGACGTCAGGCCGAGTACGTAGCGGTTGATCGGGAACTGCAGGTCGACGCCGTACTTCTGCTTCATGTGGACGTGACGAACGTTGTCGTTGAATCCAAAGTTCGTGTTGTCGGACGGGTAGACATCCGGACTCATCTGGCAGTTCGAATCGGCCTTCGTCACGCTGTTCACGAAGGCACACGACTGGCAGTTCGAGGCTCCGGGGTTGCCGCTCGCGCAGGCCGTCGTCGGCAGGGGCGGCTGGAACTCGCTGTCGAGCCAGTTGACGCCGAGCCCGTTGATCGTCCGGACGTCGACCTCCGAGTCGTTCTCGTCGCTCAAGACGACGATGAGCACCAGCGAATCGGGGCGCAAGAACTCGGCCCGCTGCTGCAGGATGGTCGTGTCGAGCCCGCTCCAGGACGCTTGGAGCAAGCAGTTGCTCGTGCAGCCGGCTTGCGGGCCCGCCGTGATGGTCAGATACGGATCCGGCTGAATCAGGAAGCGGTACCAGCTCTCGAGCTGCGACTCGATGCCGCAGCCGTACGCCTGCGAGCCGACAACGAGGTCCTGGAAGTCGCTGGCCAGGGTCGTCGGATTGGTGACGACGACGCCGCCCGGCGACGCAGCGCCCGTTGGGGACCAGGCCAGGAAGTTGCCGCCGTTCAATGGCGTCGTCGGGGCGTTGGGAGAGGTAACCGGATCGGTCCGCGTGACGAGGTGGCCCTCGTCGTCGTCGTTCTTCGGAATGTTCGACAGGGTGCCAAAGTTCCCGCTCGCGTAGTCCAAGAGGAACTGCTGGTACGTCCCGCTCGTGTACTCGTTGTAATCGCCGGGCGTGGCGTTTGCCGTGGTCGAGATCTGGCAGATCGTTCCGTTGCCCATCGCCTTGCCCTGCGTACCGCGTGGGCCGAGCGACGATGAGAGGACGCCGATGTGCATGTCGTGCACCGCGCTAAACTCCGGCTGCCCCTCCGAACAGTTGCCGGCCGAGTCGGCGATCAGCGCCGTGCCGCCGTCGCCGAGGATCGCGTTGCCGTTCGCGTCGATGCAGTTCGGCTGCACGAGGCGCGTGATCAAGTCGGGGACGGCCTGCGCGAGGTAGCTTTGCTTGTCACCCATCGACGAGGAGTTGTCGATGTCGAACAAGATGTCGATCTTGTTGATCGACGTCGTGCTGTAGCCGACCGTGAAGTTCGTCTTGGTGACGGGGTTGCCCGCCACGACGGGCCGCGTGAGGCAGCCTCCGCCGAAGACGAACAGGGACGAAACGATGGCGCCGAGGGCGACGCCGGAGACGACTCTACGAGACGACATGCCATCCTCCTGGGACGGAGCTTTGCGAAGCACGGGGAGAGAAGCAGAGAAATCGCGGGGCGAAGCATGCAAGCCAGGCTGGCCGCGAAGCAAGAGACTTGGTGAAGGGGGGCGCGATGGGACGCGAGGGGGACTCCGGCGGCTGCTTTGGGCAGCTCGCGAGGGGGTCGACCGGGGGAAGATAGCAACGAGCATGCCTCTCTGGCCAGCAAGACGCACCGCGAAATCCCGCGGGATCTTGCATAAGACTGTGGCGACGATGACAACGGCGTTGGCAACAGGACAACCCGGTTAGCCCTCTTGGCGGACGACCACGATTGACGGACGGGGGTGCGGCACTGTCGTATGCGCGCGTCTTCGCCCATGCCGCTGGGGCGGAGGGCCAACGACGTCGCTTCGGTCGAGCGAGCAGACTACTACGTCGTACTCATCACCCATGCGCTACCGCCGGCTCCTCGAGTGCGTCGCCGTCGTGGCCGCGTGCATCGCGAGCGGGACGCTCGAGTGCGGGGGCCTGCAGCCTACCGAGGCGCAGCGGCACGGCGCACAAGCGTACGACCGCATGTGCGTCGTGTGCCACGGCCTGCATGGCGAGGGGTACGCGGCCGATCAGGCGCCGATGATCGCCAACCAGCGCTTCCTCGCGTCGGCGAGCGACGACTTCCTTCGCAACGCGATCGAGGGCGGGCGCGCCGGCACGACGATGTCGGCGTGGGGGCGCTTGCGAGGCGGGCCGCTCTCGCGAGGCGAGACGGGCGCGGTCATCGCGTACTTGCGAAGCTGGCAAGAGGGCCCGCGCGCCACCCTCGACGAGCGCCCGGTCACGGGCGACGCGAAGCGCGGCGCCGATGTCTTCGCGCGCGAGTGCGCGGGATGCCACGGCGCGGACGGCACCGGCGGCACGAGCGTGAGCCTCGGGGGCCGCGACTTTCTCACGAGCGCGAGCAACGGGTTCCTTCGCTATGCGATCGCCGGCGGGCGGCCTGGGACTGCGATGGAGGCGTTCGGACGCAAGCTCGGCGACGGGGGCATCGACGACGTGGTGGCTCTCTTGCGGAGCTGGCAGGCGCAGGCCGTCGCAAAGCCTTCCCCCCCGCCCCCGCGGCCGCCGCCGATTCCGCTCGGTCCCGTACCGCTCAACCCCGGCGGGCCCGAGCCGGTCGGCTTCAACGCGGCGCCGGGGACGACGAAGATCGACGTCGTCAAAGGCCAGCTCGATCGCGGCGCCCGTATGGCGCTGCTCGATGCGCGCGCAGGGTCGGACTATCTGAACGAGCACATCGCGGGCGCCGTCAGCGTCCCCTTCTACGACCCCGATCCCTATCTGGCGCAGCTCCCGCGCAGCGCATGGCTCGTCTGCTACTGCGCCTGCCCGCACGCCGAATCGGGCCAGCTCGCGCAAAAGCTGAAGGGCGCCGGCTTCACCAAGGTGACGATCCTCGACGAGGGTCTCGGCGTGTGGCGGGCGCGGAAATACGGGACGCACGAGGGGCTTGATCCGTGAACGCTCGCCGTGGGCTCTCGTGGTAGAGGAATCGCCCGTGCGGCTCTGGCGTTCCTTCCCTTCCCCTCTGCTGCTCTTGGCCGGCGTCGTGGCCTGCTCGTCGCAAGACAGCGCCACCATCGCGCTGACGCAGGGCGGCGAGACGACGACGTTCACGCAAGCGCCCGCGGTGACGCAGATCCTCATCCAGCAGGTCGACTCGAGCGGGAACACGACGACGCTCGGCACGGCGCCCTTCTCGGCGAGCACGATCCCCCTCACGAGCGAGAGCGAGAGCGAGACGGTCTCCATCGAGGCCACGGGGCTCGACGCGCAGGACGCGGCCGTCGTCTTCGGCCAGACAATCCCCCTTTACTATGGGTCTCTCGTCGGCGACACGGTGTGGGTCTTCGTGCAGCGCACCGGCGCGTTCGCGCGCGCGCCCAGCCCGCCGACCGATTTCCGGCAAGCGCCGCTGCTCGCAAACGTGCAGGGGCAGTTCGTGTTCATGGCGGGCGGCACGCTCCCGGACGGCGGCGACCTGCCGGAAGGCGACGGCGGGCTCGCGTTCACGCCGGTGTCGTCCACGCAGCTCTACGACTTCGGGGCGCTCCAGACACTCGCGGCGCCGCCCACGCTCCCGAGCCTCGACGGCGGGGCCACCTTCGCGCCGCAGTCGCTGGCGATGACGGGGACGGTGGCGTGGCTCATCAGCACCCAGGGCGGCCTCTACTTCGACCTCAGCTCGAACGCCTCCGAGCAGATCCCCGAACCGGCAGGGGGGCCCTCGTTTGCCGATATCGCGGGCGGCATCACCGTGGCCGACAGCGACGGCGGGCAGTACATCGTCGGCGGCACCCGCACGACGGGCGCCCCCTCCACGGCCGTCCTCTGGATCAACCCGAATGACCTGAGCAACACCGCCTACCCCGACGGCAACGCCGTCTGGCTGACGCTGTCGGAGCCTCGGCTCGGCGCGTCGGCCACGTGGGTCCCCGGATACGGCCTGGTCGTGGCGGGCGGCAGCGCGAACGGGAGCGGCGTGGAGGTGCTCGATGTGACCTCCAATTCGACGACGAACGCGGTGATGTCCGCGCCGCTGCCCTTCCCGCCCGATCCTTCCGTGGGTGCGGGGGCGACGCCGCTCACCGGCGCGCAGGTGCTCCTCGCAGGCGGCATCCTTCCGAACGGCCAGGACGCGGGGGCGCGAGGGATCGATCTGTCGTGCAGGACGACGCAGTGCACGCCGACCGTCTGGACGCCGCTTCCGACCGCCATCGGCACCGCGCAGGCCTTCACGTTCTCCGCGACGTCCGCGATGGTCATCGGCAACGAGCCGCTGACGGGGATCACGCACGCGTTCCAGCTCACCGCGCCGCCAGGCACGACGGCGGCTACCACCTCGTCGAGCGACGCGTCGGTCACGTCGAGCGACGCGGAAAGCGAAGAGGATGCCGCGGCGGTCGCGCTCGGGACGGCGGTCGAGGTCTCCTTGCCCACGTATCAGGGAACCGACGCCGCGCCGGGCGTCCTTCGAAACGCGCGCGCCATCTGGTCGCCCGTCGCCTCGATCGTCGTCTTCGGCGGCTACGACGTGCTCGACACGTTCCGACCGCCGCTGTAGCCGCCCTTCCATTGGCGACGTCCGCGGTCCGTGGTTATTCCTACCTGAAAGGACGATGATCACCCCCGCCGCGACGCAGGCGAAGCAACCGACGCTCTACATCCCCCACGGCGGCGGTCCGTGCTTCTTCATGGACTGGACGATGGGCCCGCGCGACACGTGGGACGCCCTAGCGAGATGGCTTCGAAGCATGCCGGAGGCCCTGCCCGAGCCGCCCAAGGCGCTGCTCGTCGTCTCGGCGCACTGGGAGGCGCCGGTGCCCACGGTCACGTCCGCGGCGGCGCCGCCCCTGTTCTTCGATTACTACGGCTTCCCGGCGCACACGTACGAGCTCACGTGGCCGGCGCCGGGATCGGTCCCGCTCGCGGCGCGCGTCCGGGCCCTCCTCGGGACCACGGGGATCGATTCGGCAGAAGACGGCCGGCGGGGGTTCGATCACGGCGTATTCGTTCCGTTGAAAGTGGCCTACCCCGACGCGGGTATCCCAACGGTGCAGCTCTCTCTGCAAGCCGGGCTCGATCCGGCGCGGCACCTCGCCATGGGGCGCGCGCTCGAGCCGCTCCGCAGCGAGGGCGTGCTGATCGTCGGCAGCGGGATGAGCTACCACAACATGCGCGGCTTCATGTCGCCCGCGTCGCTCCCCGCGTCGAAGCGCTTCGAGGCCTGGCTCGAAGGGGCCGTCCAGGCCCCGCAGCCCGAGCGCGACGCCGCCCTCGCCCGATGGACGTCTGCCCCTTCCGCCCGCGAATGCCACCCGCGCGAGGAGCACCTGCTCCCGCTCATGGTCGCCGCAGGCGCGGCCGGCGCCGACCGCGGCCGCCTAGGCTTCCGCGGCGAAGCGATGGGAGTCGCCATCGCGAGCGTCGCGTTCGGCTAGCGCGCCGCCGTCGAGGGTTTTGCTGTCATCCTGAGCGAAGCGAAGGACCCATGCGAACCGCGCTC
>Ga0302325_10004097_pt1 | contig 33836 bp, 35 predicted proteins | sample Palsa_T0_2_FD_201948 | JGI IMG/M metagenome (GOLD analysis project Ga0302325, IMG submission 201948) | Peat permafrost microbial communities from Stordalen Mire near Abisko, Sweden - Palsa_T0_2 | ecosystem: Environmental > Terrestrial > Soil > Palsa > Peat permafrost | place: Sweden: Abisko... | reverse complement strand
CTTTAACGAGGCCGCCATCAAATTCATGGGGCTGAAAGATCCCATTGGGAAACCCCTCACCTTCTGGGGCCAAAAGGTGACCATCGTGGGTGTCGTCCACGACTTTCACTTCCAGAGTCTGCATGAAAAGGTCAAGCCCGCCATCATCCTGCTGAAACCCGAATATGCCTATCGCATGATCATCAAACTGGCGGCAGACAAAGAAAAGCCGGCCATCGCGGGTTTGGAGCGTTTATACGCACAGTTCAATCCCGGCTGGGCCTTCAGCTACACGTTCATGGACGAAGCCTACCAGAACATCTATATTGCCGAAACAAGGGTGTCTATCCTTTCCCGTTATTTCGCCGGTCTCGCGATCCTGATCTCCTGTTTAGGGTTGTTCGGTCTCGCCGCCTTTACCGCGCAACGACGGAACAAAGAGATCGGCATCCGAAAAGTATTAGGCGCTTCGGTCAGCGGAGTGGTCGCCCTGCTCTCCGGCGACTTCCTGAAATTGGTAGGCTTGGCCATCCTGATCGCGTTTCCTTTGGCCTGGTGGGTCTCCAACCAATGGCTAAAGGGCTTCGCTTACCATATCCATATTGATGCGGGTATTTTTATTTTGGCTGCTGCGTTCATTATTGGTCTGGCCTTCCTCACGATCAGTTTCCAATCAGTTAAAGCGGCGCTGGCAAGTCCGGCGAAGAGCTTGCGCTCAGAGTAGCTTAGGGACGCTGGGACCGGGAAAAATACAGCAGTGGTTTGTCGATTCTTTAGACTCTGCCCCGGTCAAGAAGATGGGCTACATGCGCTTCAAAAGATGGACGAAATACAGCTATTGCTTGATAAAACACCACTAATGTTCTTGCTTAACGTCAAAAAATCTTCCTACTTTTACGTCATCACAATTGGGCCATTATCGTGTCGTCAGACACCAAGGATTTCTTTCTGCTTCATCACAAGGAGCATAGTTATCCGCTATTACTTCCGCTCCTCTTGAAAACTTAAAGTTCTGGATAGACGCGCCCATTTCCCCAAAATTGGACGCACCGATCAGATCCATAGTCATTAAACTTTCCTATTAGCAAATTTCAACTGGCGAACGCAGGCATTTTCATGCTTGGTCGTTAGTATTTGACATTTCAAAATAGAAAAGTTACCATGAAAAAAGATCTTAAAAAAGGTGAAGGCCGCCTTGTGCCTGACCCCTTACAACAAACCGAAAAAAGGCCAAGCGTATTTTCTGCTATCAAAGGAATGTTTAGCGGACTCAGCAGTGTCCTCCGCCCGAATATCTTTTTCTTCTTTTGGAGGAAGAAGACAAGGCGCGATGGCTCGGTCCCTGGCACCAAAAAAACACTGACTGGCACGTGGCTGGGCCAGATCCAGAAGTCAGCTACCGCGATGACGATCCAATTCGCCTGAAGGCTCCGGACGCTAAGTTGTTGGTGAAATAGATGGCTAGCGGGCCAACCACAAAACCGCCCCACCTTCACTATCATTCTGCGTCACATCGGGATCGTACGAAATGCCATTCAGCGTTTTTTCCGTCTGCTGCAACAGCTGAAATCCCCGGGTCGCTACCTGGGGACCATTGTAAGCACGCCAATAATGCTGGAAAGAAAGATCGTTGTATAATTGGCTCGGAGAAAGCATCGTATCATATCCCACATAGACTCCTGGCACATACCCTGCCGACTGGACCGCATAGTACCAGGCCTGGCAATACGCGACCACAACCTGGGGGTCGGTGCCCGTGGCAACGCCTTCCAGATCTAACCAGACGTTCACGCCCGGTGGAAGCCCCACGGTCTGACTGGCGTAGGTGGCCGCAAAATTTCCATAAGCGGTACCCAAACTGGTACTGGGTTGCCACCCCGGCAACGCCACATGCTGTACCGCCATGAGGGCTAAACCGGCATTGAGGATGTTTATAGCTTCGGCGTTCGTGAGATTGTTGGCGGCGAGGGCGGCCGCCCTGGGCAGATAGCGAACGCAAAAGGCATTGCCCGCATTCTTGAAGGCTAAGGCCTGGTCGGCCGTTAAGACTTGATTGACATCGAAACCGGTTAATCCGGCGGCGGCAACGGTGACATTGCCAGGAAGTGCATTCGGCATAGAGAAGGTTTTATGCTGTATTTTAAAAATCGAACGAAAATTTCGGATAGTACTGCAGGATCACCCGTTTCACATCGGGCACGGTGGTGGCGATGCTGTCGGGGCTCGTGCTGGTGTTCGTAGACTTGTTGGGGCCCAACCAGGCTTCCTGCATCGTCTTGCCACTGTTGGCATAAGAGATCACCTTCCAGTAATAGTCGGGTATAAAAAGTTTCCCGGCCTTTTTGGGATGCGCCGTACTCACCAAAACACCCGTCCATACCTGGACGTCGCCATATTTCGGCGCGACGGTCTTCAAAACATACTGCTCGACCCGTTCCCATTGGTGCTCGTTGAAATACGAGATCTGCGGACATACGTTGGAATAATACATGCTCTCCGACGCCGCCGTTTCATCGAATTCCATCGCGGAATAGGGATTAACATGGCCCTTGTCCAAACGGTGAGCCATATCCCCTTTTTCAAATTGTGCATTATAGGTCGAATAGATTGACGTATAATTTAGTTTGCACGCGGCCGGCTGATCCGGGTCATTGGTGAACGCACTCCGCTTGATCTTGTTCGTGGAAGCCGTATGCGCCGTGGTCTGCACATAATACCCCTGGATCTCCGAACACTGCGCGGTGTCGAAGGTATTGGTGTAATACGTGTGTTTAATGGTTACCGTATGCTGTGCAGTCCCAGCCAGGGATAGACCGCCACACAACAATAAAAAGATAGTCAGTACACGCATGATAAATAAATTTATGATTGATTTCCAAAAGCGCTATTCAGTGTATTGGCCAGCCGTATTGCTGCATAAACGAGCTGCTGGAGGACCGTATCCACATTGTCATCCAGATATTGGTCGGAGATCTGCGACGTGCCCCGTTTCACCTGGTTAAACTGATAAGCAGCCGGCAGATACGACCTCGCCTGCGTCATCCAGTCCTGCGTCGACCCGGCAATGATCTTGTCTTTCTTGTCCTGATCGAGTGCCGCATAATATTTTTGCAGGCTGTCTAAATTGATCTTCCCATCTACGATGATGGCGTCGTCCCACACTTTATGCAGGTTATTGTCGTACTTGAACTTCGTTCCGCTAACCTTGACTCTCACCGTATTGCCGCCGACGTCACTCCCGTAGCCGACATGCAGCGGCTGGGTAATGTCTCCCATCAGGTGAAAAAGCACTCGCAACTTGATCGGTAGGCTATCCGGCGAGATCGTTTCCGGATGCTGGAAATCGGCTATCACCTGGTTGAGCCGAAAAACGACGTCTGAATCGGACCCGGCTTCCGCGTAGGTCTGCCCTTTGTCCATATTCAGAAAATGCCAATTGTCCATGTAACGCCATTCGGGAACGATCCTCCGCACGGAATCCATCCAAACCGCCGCGTTATCGATCGGATAGCCGTTGAGGATCTCCATGACCCGCTGTTTGGCGGCCGGGTTCAGCAGGGACATGGCCATTTCGACGATGAGCTGGTGACCTTGCGCCCCCCAGGCGTAAGCGGAGGCGGAGGCGGGCCGTTGAACAAACAAAAAAAGCGCGACGGTCAGGGTTTTGAAAATGTTTCGCATACCTTAAGTATTGGGGTGTAGAATAGTTTCAAGATAAAAGTGTCAGGCTCCCGTGGCAAACTGCACATGCATCGGGTCCGGCGTCACGAAATGACGTCCGTCGCTCCAGCCGTTATTCGCCCAGATGGCGTACCACCAGTCCGGCAAGGTCTTGGTCAGGGGTCGTTGGTGCGGATTGTGCAGCGGGTCCCAGTCAATCGCGATACCAAAGGAATGGAGGGAAAGCTTTGTCGGGTCGCCCGAGCTCGGTCGATAGTTGAAACACCCGGCCGTAATATCCAGCCGCAGGTTGTGCAGCCAGGCACGGACCGCATCGTCGGTGGGACTGCCGCCAATCGCATTCGCGGCGAAGGTCCATACCTGGTTGAGGACAGTATGAAAAGTATCCGTCAACAAATGATGCATGGATAAGGCCTTTATGGGCGTCAGGCTGGTCGGGCTACTCTGATAGAACAGCTGCCAGCCGGGCGGAGGCGCGACAGTAACGATATTGGCATGTTGCCAGGCCAGGTTGAGCGACCCGTCCGGATTGGAGGGCTTACCAAAAAGTGCGATGATTTCGGCGTAGCCATTAGGAGTATTCATGCTGAAAAGATAGCCCATTGCCGCAGCCCTGACAACGTGAAAAACACCCTAATTTTCATGCGGCATTGCATCTCACCAGAACCCAAATGCGTCATCAAACATTCGTGCTGCTCTGTGTCAGAGAGATCGTAAACGCCTTTTTGTCCGCCGCCACTTCAATGTCCTGGCTTCCTACCAGGTTGATCACGGCAGACTTGCCCTCGAAAGCCAGCGTAGCCTTGACCGTATATTTTCCAAATGCGATCTTTGATCCGGTAAAAGCAACCCCTGGGTCTTGCTTCGGTGCGTCCAGGACGATTGCAGCTCCCCCCGCCGCAGGTGTCAGCGTGACCGTCGCCTTGTTAAAACCCGCTTCCACGATGTCGCTGGCATTGGGTATGTTCGCCGCCTTGTCCAGTTGCAGGGTGATAGAAACGTCTGCACTTCCTTTCTCTGGTGTGGTTTTGCTGGCCCCACCATCACTGGAAAGCGGCAATACGGTCTTCTTGAGCTGATCCAAAAGTTTCATCAATCGCCCCGAATAAAAACCCGCCATAAAAGCAAATAGGATCAGTCCATGGTTGACACCGATATCGATCCCGTTTTGCGTCTTGCCCCTTACAAAGCTATACGTGAGCACGAGGACCAGCGTCACGGCCGGCGCATAGAAAATCTTGGCGACCTGTGAAGAGATCTCGCTGGGATCGAAGGGACCAATGTCGTCATCGGTCTGGCCTTTAAGCTTAAATTGGTTGGCGAGACTAACATAGTAAATGAGGCTGGTTAGCACCCCGAGAATGCTCCAAAACACAGTCTCCCAATACATGTTGGGTCCCCCCAGCCAGAAATAGCTGTCGACCTTGAATCTCTCAGACAGGATATAGCTGGTGACGTCTTTGGTGTTCAGCTCGATCAGAATTGCATCTAAGTCGTCGATTTGATTATCTAATATGGTTTGAGCACTACAGTTACTCTTTGGGCTCTTTTGTTCATTTATTGGGTGAGTGGCCCTCGGCTTGTTTGTGGTATCGATATTTTCGGCCGTGCTATCGCTCTTTTGCGAAGCGGTGTCTGACGTTACCTGCTGAAGGGCGCATCCTTTCACCTCTCCGCCGAGTGTCTCCCGCAAAAAGGCCTCGATCATTTCCGCCCTTTTCTTCCGGACTGACAAGACATTTTCTTTGGACCCAGCTGGAGGAGAGTTGTCTCCATTCGTAGTAGTGTCTGGCGCACGATTATCCTTGTCCTTGCCTCCCCCAGACGCGCCTGCCGCAGCACCGCCCTTGGGTGCCGGAGGAGTGACCGTGCTTTGCTTCATATCCTTCGCCAAAGGCAATAGACTCGTGGCCTTGTTTTCATCCGGATAGATGTTCACCAAATTGGTAAAAACCTTTGTCTGATCGTCGTTCAGCGCCACGTATTCGTAACCGATATTTCTTTTGTTGTGTGTAAGCAGGTACACGACAATCGTTATCACTTGCAGGCTGCAAAGGATCGCCAGCCACCAGGAACCTTTCCACCAGCCCGCGTTAAGAAAGGGGAGTTTTTCGTTGTTATTAGATGATGCCATAGTAGAGTTTATTATGGATTGGTTAAATAAAAAGAAGAAAAGCCGCCTCTCGGACCAACCAGTCCATTGTTGATGCAATGTAAGCCGTCCCATCGTCCGGAAAAACGTGAAAAACACCTGACTTTTTCAAAATCTGACTACAACGACGGCTTACTTTAAATACTGATTATCCTGTTTTTTATCGCATAGAGCACCAATCCCACCCTACTGCTGACCTTCAATTTCCTGAACAGACTGTCGCGATAGCCATCCACCGTCCTTTCACTCACGAACATTTCTTTCGCAATCTCATAATAGGTCTTCTCACTGCATGCCAGCCGTAAAAATAACAACTCTCTGTCGCTCAGCCGTAAGCCACCACTCCCCGCGCTACCTTCTTCGCCCAGAAGGGCCGTCTCTTGTAACAGCTTCCTGGACACCAGCTCGTTAAAATAATAGCCCAGATCTATGACGTCGTCGAAAGCCCGCCTGAGTTCGGCAGGCTCCGCGTCCTTCAGGAGATAACCTCTTGCCCCCGCCTTTATCATCCGGATGATCGTCAGCTCCGATTCCATCGTACTCAAAGCCAGGATGCGGATCTCCGGGTAATGGTCCTTTAGCCAGGCAGCCAGCGAAAACCCGTCCATCCCGGGCATGGCAATGTCCAGCAGCAGAATATCCGGCAAGGCAGCCGGGTCCAGTTGGCGGATCAGGTCATTCCCGTTCGCCGCATCAAGCGTCACCCCGTAGCCGGGAAAAATATTGATGAGCGAACACAATCCCTTGCGAAACATGGTATGATCATCAACGATGGCGATATTTTTTTCATCATTCATATGGGATACTGATTGTTATCGATGTGCCTTCATTCAGCCTGCTGGCGATGAGCGTCTCTCCTCCTGCCAGCCAGGCCCTTCTTTTGATATTCTGGAGGCCTAATCCCGCGCTATCGGACAGGAGGCCACTCACTTCAAATCCTCTCCCGTTATCCATAATGCATACGTTAAGAAAATTCGCCTGGTAAACAAAGGAGACCTGCATTTCGGAAGCATGTGCATGCTTGATGCAGTTCTGGATACATTCCTGGATGATCCGGAAAAGGATCAGTTTTTTATTGTTCTCGATAGGTCTTTCCGTCCCTTCAAAACAGAGCCGGGTCGTGAAAGCGCCGGTATTGTTGATCCTGTTCAATTCTTCTTCTACCACCCGATGCAAACTTACCAGCCGGATGCGTTCGCTATTGAGGCCCTTTGCAATGTCCCTGAGATCCGTCATGGCTTTGCCGATATTGTCCTTGACATGATCCAGCATGGCTTTATTCAAATCATTGCTTTCCTGCATGATGTTGATCTGCACTTTCGCGAGACTAAGTATCTGGCCCACGTTGTCGTGGATCTCACCGCTTATGACGCTGAAGGTCTGCTCCTGGATCTCCAGTTGCGCCTGCAATATTGTCTTCTCGTAGGTTTCTTTCAGTATCTCCTTTTCCTTTTGGTTCAACTGGCTCTTTTTTTGGAATATGGTCAATAAGGCGACGACGGCAATGCCGAACAACAGGATGATCGCTGTCCCCAATAATATTGTCAGTTTGGCCTCTTCTCCGGCGAAGGGCATAGTAGTCCTTTAATATAAATAGAGTAAAGCATCAGGTTCAGCACCTCAGCGATAGGCATTAACTGCGTGTATAACGCCTTGTTACTTTTCGAAAGGGTAAGGGCAAAACCCATAAAAAAGCTCGCACCCGAATAAAAGATCAGATTGCCCGCGGCGAACCAGAAATGCGGGTAACTAAAGAATCTAACCTGTTCCTGGCTGCGATATAACTCGATCAGGTAGTAGAGTGAAAACAGGGTTATGAATGCGCCTTCTACGACGAAATCTATTGGGTCGAACTTAAGGAACACCGCAGGAAAACGGATAAAATACGCCGTAAAATAAACCAGATACAGCGCCAATGCGACCCAGATCAATTTACCCAGTCTGTTCTTAGCGAGAAGCAGGTAATAATAACTAAACAAAAGGGTCGTCCCGACTGCCTGGTTGATATGATAAACAAAAACGACCTTGCGCATCTCATCGGGTGTCGCTTGCTTATCGTATATCGCTTGCGTGACCAGGATAGCTATATACAAGGGCGCGAACAAACGCAAGCTCCTGTCAAGACGTCTCCACCGGATGATCGTGATCGCCAGCCCTGACAGGAGCAATGCATAGTAGATGTACTTCACGAAGTAGGGGGTTTTGGCCCTGATTCATGCTCAAAATAGTCCTCGATGTCACTCTCTTTGCTGAACAGCGTAAATGCTTTTTTCGGGTCATAGGGAAGTTTAGCTGCTATACTTACAGGGGCCTCACCGATTGGCGGTGGCGGCCAGGTATCCTCACCGCCCATTTCCTCCCCTTTCGCCCGGCCCCCTGAACCGTTGGGGAAGTGACAACCCAAAATATTTTGGCTTTCATCCAAACCCAGAAAACAGGCTGTCAGTCGTCCGAATGTGGCAGAAGTCTTGGGATCTTGAGGGCCATGATCGCGCGGATCTTCCAACCCAAAGAAGACACCAAATTGAGCGAAACCATCCTGCATGGCGATATTTATCAGCCGGACGACAGCAGGTTTGTCGATGTAACATTCGAGATAGATCTCCTCTGAATTGATTTGAATGTCGGCCGGGGCGTTGTGGTTACGCAGAAATGCCGCAATTCTATTCATCTTTTCATAAAAAGTGAGAAGCTTGGCTTCGATTTTCTCCCTCGGTGTGATCACAGTCGCATTGTCCCGCCTTGGGATAAGATTTGAGTCCATACTGTTAATAATTTTAGATTAAATTGACCTATTGACAGCCCAAAAGTACGAATGGAGATTTTGCAACGGGACCGGGAAAAACACCCTGATTTACACAAAAAAAGCCTTCACGAACGCATAGCCGTTATTATAAAACAGGTCGTCGGCAAATGCCGGGACATTCAATTGACCGGCCCATTTGACGGAATCGGTTAACTGCCGAAGAAAATTGCCCAAATTCTTGACGATGTATTTTTTGAGCGCACCCATGTTCAGACAGGTTTGGGTGTTGATGAATGGATTCACCAATCCATCGAAGTCGGAACCGATGCTGAGGTGTTGTTGCGCCTCGGCAACGGAGATCCCCGCATCCACGCAAACCTGGAAAAAATGTTTGATGTGCAATAGCACATGGGCATAAAAATAGTCATCCCGCTCCGGGATGCTGGCTTCCGATCCGGCCTCCACATCGCTCAACTGGACGCAGCTATCTCCGCTGATGGCTTTGCCAAGCTGATCATCCGGGATCCCGAATGCCAACCACTCGGCAGATGAAACATATTCCATGTCGATCACTAACGTTGCATCCTGATCAATGCCCGTGGGCCTGTTGTCGTGGCGCCCGACAAACCCCAGGATACGCCGGTCCATAGACAGGCCGATCATCCCGCCATTGCGGACGATCCATTCGATGTCATCGTTGAAGAGATTGATAGTCGACATATTAAACCCCGGCGCGGGACGGGCGGGCCCATTTGCCAACTGAATGGTCTTGGCGATCTCGAGATAGAGGACGCCGGGCGTGACTTGCTTTTTGCGGTGAATATATGCCGGCCAGTCCTTGAAAGCAATGCCGGTGAAGCCGGCGTGGGTGCACATCGGCGGCGGGACATTCCGGAATTTACCCGCGGCAATATCCGACCGCAGGTCCTGCCGCGTCTTATAGCTCATATGTTTCAGGTCGACGCCAACGTGCCGGTCGAATAATCCTTGCAATACCTGCCGTCCGTCATCCGTGAGCCCGTTACCCATCGGGTAGAAAGGCGAAGGATCGGTCAGCTGCATGCCAAAGGCGTGGTTGCACAGATTGGATTGCTGCAAATGGGTGAGATTGGCGGTCAATATCTTCACCTGTCCCAGGAGTATATCCAGGTTAGCCAGGATCTCTTTAGGATCATAGCCCTGGGTGGAGGTGGCCCTGTTGACCGTATTGGCGAGCGAATGACAGCCTTCCACGGAAAAGAAAATATTGACTTTATTCGTAGGGAGCGGGGCGCCGAAGGACCCGGGGCCCAGGATATTGAAGGAAGCCTTCGCCTGGAGATAAAGGTCCAGGATACGGGTCACCACAAAATCCGAGAACGTCTTATAGGTCGGTGCCGCGACAGCCTGTAGCAACGGGACCGATAGTTTATACCGCGAAGCCTGCCGAAGGTTCTTTTGCAAGGGGATCACCCCTGCAGCCAGGAAACTTTCCAGTCCATGCAAGACGGCGCCTACGATCACCTCGTCATGAAAAGAGGCGAGCTGACTTTGGTGGATCTGGCTTTCGATGATATAGGGAAGGTCGGAACAAAGCTCCGGGATCAGGCTGACATCTGAAGCATAGATAATGGTATCGATGTTTGGCTTGTCCTGGAAGACCTGCTTGAGGACGATATGGGCATGAAAATCGAAGTACTGCATACGAAATGTGTTATGCGATCACTGGATCTGGTTTTTGGCGAAGGTGGGCAGATTTATTCCGACGCCGATGCTCAGGTAGAGGCAACTCGAGGTATTTTGAATGATATGGCCGGTCGTCGCCTTGTCAAAAGTTTCTGACGGATTGACTTCGAGCCGGCTGATCAAAACGGAATATCCTGCCTGTGCCTTTATGTACACCAGTTGCCAAAAGGTCGGATTCAAATACCTCGCTTTTTCAGTCAGGTTATTCCTGTTTACCTTTTGAATATCCCGCTTTCCCGGCCAGTACATGACGCCCATGAATGGCACAACGTACCAGTGGGAGCCGACCATCACCGATGACGAATCATTCGATGCATTGGTGTTTTGTTTGAGGCCGAGGGCGAACTGGCAACCGGCATATACATGCACTTTTGTCGGTGTCAGCCATTCATAGTCGACCCCCAGGTGCAATCTATACCCCTGATAGGGTTGGAGGCTTGCGCCGCCGGTCAACTCAAAGCTCAGGATGTTCCAAAGGTCCAGCGGTTTCCAGCGTGTCGAAAAGTTGGCATCGATCGCATGGTAGATGGTACAGTCCTTTGCAAACCCGTACACAGACTCCTGCACGCCATAACTGTATTTCCGGTTGGTGTACATATTGTTCCTTCTGATGGATCGGATGGTATCCATAGTAGCTTTAGTGGCTTTTTTAAGATCGAGCTGGCTATAGCCGGTCAAAGCCATAAAAATGAAGCATGCTAATAGATGTAGTTGTTTCATCGGCTTATTTTAACGCCATCCATTTTATATTGATCAGGGGGCCCACAAAGAACACGCTATAGTTTGCGATCCGTATACGGGCGCTTGTATTAGGGTCCACGCCGGGAACACCTTTAGCTATCACGCCATCGGCGGAATAGAGCCCATCGATCATCAGCTTGCTGGCGACGGTCACCCCAAAGCGACGGAAGAACCAAAATAGCGCCCTCCCCAGGCAGTTATTCGTCGAAAAGTCGTTGCTGATAAAATAATCATGACAGATCAGTCCGCCGACTTCCAGGTTCATACCTGTGATCCAGCCCCAGCCGTTTCGGGCGCTGGGCCACTGGTAGCGGTTAAGGCTGGTGGACATCACATTATAGCCATTGTAATTGATCGCCGTCCTGACCTTGGCCACGGAACCGAACACTCCGGCCTGCGCGTTGATGCCAAAGATGATACCGTTGTACTGATACTGGCGTTTGCTTAGTTTAATGGCGATGTTCTTCTCGAGCATGATCGTCGCTTCCGTGCCGCCATCAAAATACCGGTAGTTCACGGAGTCCGACTGGTTGCTGTTGATCTCGCTATTGGAGTCCGTCTCCAATTTCTCATGGGTGGCGCCGAAAAGGAACCGGATATTGTGAAGAAAAGGGTGCGTACTCTTTTCGAACTGCGGGATAGAGAAGCTCGCATACGCGGCGTTCGATTGGTCGGCGATCTCGTCGATGCTGCTAAAGGCCCTTTGAAAAGGCTGCGTGCCATAAAATTTCGGACGGTAGCGCTTATCGATGTCCAAACGATGCCCATTGACATGAAAGCTGCTGCTGGTTTGCGCGATGTACACGGGATTGACCAGTAGATCGACCTCAAAATATACCGGCGTCGTCCTGAGGCCAAAAGAACTGGTATCAAACAGCAGCTGGTCAGGGTTAAGCCCGACGGACTGGCCGCTCGCCGGCTTCCCGGAAACCAAAAGAACCGCGACGATCACAGCACCAATCAGATTGAACTTGGACGGCATCATACCTGAAAATACAATAACGCGGAAGCGTTCGCTACCGTGAAAACACCCTATTTTCACCGGCCACCCGATATGGGTGTTTTCACGGTGCCGGGGCAGCCGTTATCTTTTTAGATTTAAGCGTTCAAACCAAAAAAACATGACCCGTTTGCCGCCAACATACCCGTCGTTGCTTCTGTTCCCGGTTTTCCTGTTGATCGGCTATACCGGCAAAGCGCAAAAACCCGCACCCGATTGTTATTGCTATGTCGCGAGCTTCAACTTAATCAACAACAATTTGTTTGGAGTCGGGGTCCTCTCTTTTTTGGGCGACAGTGCCACGGCCGTCGCCGGCGATTTTTATCTGCAAACAAAAAGCGCCTCGAATGGATTGCATGACCGGCCGACCTATGGCAGCGCCGGCGGGGACGTCAACCTGGGTATCCGGTTTCTCAAGTTCATGGTACTTGCCGGGCCTTCGCTTTTCACCGTCGCCAAGCCAACCGGCGATCAGGCGAGTCCCTTTGAAAAAAAAGCAGAGCTATCCTGGAACGCGGGGCTATTGTATCACTACAAGAGCATCGGGCTCGGATTTACCTATTCTCCGCTTTATGGCGCTGGTATGAAACTCAGCTGGTGGTTCCACGACGAACATGGCAAGTAGATCAAGGAGAAGTGCGGTCGCCTCCATTAAACATAAAAAAAACCCACGCCATATACCAGCAGGTATAAATACAGACGCAAAAAATCGCGCCACTTAATTTACCATTTGTTGAAAAATGCACTGGCCTAATTTACAGCAAACTTTAAGATCCTCTCACCGTTAAAACACCTGATTTGTCGAAATCCTCCCTCACACCATCATAAAACGGGTGGTTCAGGCTTCCGGCGATATAAGCGCGATGAAAAACACCGCAGTCGCCACGCTATGCACGGTATCGCTACCTTTACTCGCTTCGCGAAACACGATATCGCACGCGTTCCAACCTGTCAATTTTCTCGCCGGAAATAGTCCGATGAGGATGGCGCATGTTCCCGCCAATCTGCTAACAATAATATCTTGTAAGTCAAACGCGTTATTGACTAATAGAAAAACGCCCAGCAGACACAGTGTACCGACCAGAAATCCCCCCATCTTCGTAAAGTAAAAGAAGCTGATCGAGGTCTCTACACACCAGCAATCGTTTAATGCAGAGGAGCCGATCACGCACGCAAACGGCAATGATATACCGAGGATTCCGATCACCTTCCGTAAGGTCTTGTAAGAAATGACGATGTTGTCATCTGGATTCCCGTTGTTTCCCGTGTTAACTGTCATGGTGTCTATTTTAAGTTTTGCAATCTTGACAAGGTGGTTTCAAGATAGGATCTGGCATCCGCCCTTGTTCTCAGCTGTGTGCCGTCCCGATCCATGCCGATCGCCTTCACCCGATAGTTCTTCCATTTAACCCGGCGCGCGCCGATGAAGTTAGGTATGCGCATATCGCGTTGTATTTATTTTCTTTCGATCTGCAGCTGCGGCTCGGCGCGCCCGGCGTCATCATTCCACCGTTGCAGCAGCCCATCCTCGGCGACCACAAGCCGGCCGGCGTCATCGCGCCGCAGGTAAAGGAAAGTATACATCCGGTCCTCCCTCACCTCCGCACTCGAAGTTTCAATCACCGGGATCCACGTCCCCGTGTTGTAGAAACGTGTCTGGCCAACGTCCCAGCGAATACTCTCCCGGATTGTGCGTATGCCCCATGGTCATGATCCTGAACTGCCCCGCCGCGGCTTGCAGCCGATGACGCGCAAACGAGAAAAGACTGTCCGGCTCCGTCAATTGGAACCACGACACCAACCGCGCCAGGAAATAGGGCACCAGCAACGCCCCGACACTTTTGGCAGCCTTCGACAGCAGCGTTGAGATGTCATATGGCTTCCCCGCCGGCTTGTTTAGGCAGTCAAGCAGTGCATCCCAGTTCATCCAGACCAGGAAACCAAGCGGCGCGAGGATGATAAGCGCCAACCATACCACGCGGTTGATAATAAACCATATATATTTTGCGTTGGTAGATAGTATCCGCAGCGTAAAAGGTATCTGTTGGAAAATCACCCGGAGCGCCAGCGGAAAGTTATCGCGGATCAACATGGGGATGATATTCCCGGAAGGCCGGGTCACCCGTTACCATCGTAAACTTATCATAGCGGTGCCCATGCTCCAGATAAAAATCCTCATCGATCAGCACCGAATCGTCGGCAAAACGAATGTTGGGAAAGACCACCGTTTCGAGCAGCGATCCGATCTCCCCGCCCTCCGCGCCGGCACGTAGCCTTGCCATACTCTCAGCTATCTGCAACTCGATAAATTGCCTCACCTTCTCCTGACAAATCTCCAGGTCATGATTGCCTTTCAGGATCAGAAAGCTGTTGCCATCGAGCAACCACCGGGCAAGCCGCTCAAAAAAGTACGGATGCCCTCTTTTTATCCGCATCAGCCTGTAGATGGTTTTGTAGTCATCCGTCTCGAGGCCATACCTCTTTTCTGTTTTAGAGATGGACTCCTCCAATTCCTTCGGCTTCCGCACAATACCCACTTTACTCAGCTCCGCCGACCATTCAGCAAATTCTCGCCGGACAACACCCGGCGCCGGCCGCTCGGGAGCCACTGGCATACGGCCCTGCAACCGCAACTTGATGCGGCGACCGAGCTGGACCTTTCTTGTCCAACCCGGGTACTCCGTTACGCGAAGGAAGTCGAAGATGTCGCCATTGAAGATCAGCAGCAGGGATGGCGTCTTTTTGATGGATTCCACATAGTCCAGGAAACGCCCGAAACCGTCGTCCGCAAAGAAGTTTTCGGTGCCGCGGAACACGCCCACCGCCGTTCTGCCTGAAGCGATATGCAGATCGCTCACGACAACGATCTCTTTTCCGGTAGCCCGATAAGCAACAGGGTCGGATACCACCGGCAAGTCCGGCCCCCAAAAGCCGCTTTTTGCTTCCTGGTAGGTCTTCTTGTCGATGGCATAGTCCCAGGGGCACAGGCCATCCTCTTCTTTCTTTCTGTTGGCAAAGACTGCAGCAATTTGCTCGGCATCCATACAAGCGGTTTTAATGTGAATTTACCAGGGAGGTGATCGTCTTCCTGACCAATAGAATAAGGACCAGCAAGATGAGCGCGACCAACCTCGCATAAAGGAACGGCGAAAGCGACAGAAACCTTGACCGCCTACTGCCGCATCCGATTGGTCGGAAATGGTCATATTAATTTTTTGTTGCTACCTTCAAATTACTCCTTTATCGATTGTCTTACCCCCGTGAAAACACCCTTTTTCGACTCAACTAAACGATATGGGTGTTTTCACGGTGTTTGTGCATGCCATCGTTCATTACCTTCAGGGACTCAATACAACAATTATGTCAGATTGTACTTTTAACATGCCTTTCACCGGCTCAGCCGATGCGCTGGTTGCGACCCTTAAAACACAGGTGCAAAACAATAGCGGCACATTCACGGGCGACATCAACTCAGGAAGTTTTAGCGTCCCTGTCCTCGGATCCAATGTGGCCGGCACCTATACCATCACTGGCCAGCAGATCGCCATCGATATCAATAAAAGACCATTTTTCACCAGCTGCGATGCGATCGACAAATTCATTTCCAGCCATATTTCTTGAACAATTGTTGGCGAAAACTCCTCAGGTTCCGTTATAACCTCATCTTCTCCGCCCATTGAGGCCGGCCTGCAGTTGGAGGTTGTGGGCCTCCATGTGGATCACTCGTCTCCTATTGCCGTTGGTCCGCTAAGGTCTGCAATACTTCGTTTGCAGCATACGCGTGGAAAAAAACTGAAATAAAACTTTACAACAATGACAATACCTTTATGGCTTCAACATTATTTGAATACCAAAGAATATGGTCCTTTAGATTTCTTTTTTTTCTTCGTCTGTTTTATTTGCTGGGTCCTTGCTTATATGGAAATCATTTACAACGTTAAAAGATACAAATATGTCGATATGCCACTCATTGCAGGAACCGGCAACATTGTATGGGAATTTCTATGGGGGTTTATTTTCATCACAAATTTAGGCCCGGCGGCAGTTTGGGGTGTTCGACTATGGTTCTTCCTAGACGTCATCATTAATTCCTCTTTGCTGATTTATGGCAATAAGCAGATGATCGTCCCCGAGTTCAAAAAAAACAGCGCGCTTATTTTCCTATTCCTTATCATTTCCTGGTCAGGAATACTTTTCTCCTTTATTTACATGAGATTTGATAACGGGATGGGCGCAGTAACTGCCATGATAACGAATGTAGTTATGTCGGTCCTTTACATTGTTATGGTTTTTCGCAAGCCTGATATTTGGCGTATATCGGTAAGGACCGCATGGTATAAGTTTTTGGGCACGGGATCTATAACGGCTATTTCATTTCATTTAGCTACATTCAGATCTAATTATTTCCTCTTGTGTCTCGGGATTATCGCCTTCATTCTTGATATTTATTATATTTTTTTACTTTCATATTTGAAGACCTTCCATGGAACCAGGGTACATTCTCTTCAAAAAAGAAATACTATCCTTAAAAACTCCGGGTTTGATCCCCTGGACCCAGATATGCCGATAACCGTGAAAACACCAATGTCAGCAAGTTGAAAGACTGTCCTGCTGGCGAACCGTCGTCTCCTCGCTATGCGGTATTCAAGGACTGTAACATCCTGCAAACCGAACAATTGAGCCTAAAATAAGGGCGTGCGGATGACTATGCGCAACTACTTCCACCATCCATCCATTTCTTGAAATCGTCAATTTGGTTTTGCGGCCACTTACTTGCATTTAGTATTGAGCAGCAATTGGGTCGCATCGTTACAGGGGGATACACGGTAAATGTTGTTGTAATAAAATGATGTAGCTAAACACTTGCTTTTAGCAAATCCGCCAGCGAAACCAAAAAAGGAATCCCCGATTGCCGGCCGTCCCTGTAGCCGGGCAACTCCCGCACGTTCCAGGTCGCGCCACCGAAATCGGCAAGAGAATTGGCCAGCAGCTCAAACACCAGGTAAGTAGGGTGAGCGGGACTTGGGTAACCCATGGCCCTCAATTCTATTCTCGAAAGAACACGCGGCGGAGTGGCGGCGATTTCCCGGATATCACCAGTGACCGGCTTTTTCTTTCCGTGCAGTAGCAGAAAGCGAACACCGATCAACTCCGGTCCAAGGGCCATGATTTCCTTTCCATTGCCGGTGCGGATATTGTACATTCCGCGTTCGTTAATCCATCCCTCATGCGCTGCATTTTTACAAAAGCCTACCAGGACCTTTATCGCCGAGGCCGGTAGATGGCGACCCATCGTGCTATCAAATCCCGGTAATTTGGTCTTTACAGGAAGCCTGGTCTTCTGTTGGTGGATTTCGAATACCCGATAGGCCAGTTCCTCGCGCTGAGAAGCATAATCGAGGAGATGTTCAATGGCCTCCCTGATAAATCCTTCCAGTTCGGGGATCCCGCTGTCCTCCCGCGAAGGGTGAAGCCGGAAGGCGCCGATGCCCGGCAAGGATTCGTGAAAGGCAGATTGCTGGAAATTCTGATCACCAGGATATAGAATATATGCCCCTGCGGTGCGCCGGATTGCGTCGCGATAGCTGTGCATTTTCAGCAGGTCTTCGCGTTTGTGTTTGCCATAGGTGATTCCCTCTTCCTCCGATTTGGAAGTAGCATGCTCGATTTTGTACTTGGCGTCGAAATGGAGATGAATCATCAATTCCTGCTGTTCCGCTGATTCGGCTGTCATTCCTTGGGGCCAGAGACTAAGCGTATAATCGGGACGCATGCGCGCCGTCCAGCTACCCCCTTCAGGATAAGCTCTTTTTTCCGGAAAGTTGCGGTTGAAAGAAAATTCGGCCTGCAGTTTCCGCCCCTCACTGATATAGTGACCAGCGATTTTCGTTTGGCTCCCCTTCCTGATCTGCAGACCGAGCCCATCATCGGTCGGACCGAGTAATTCGCCGATACTCACCGGATCGATGTTGAAGATCTTACCATATAGGTCCAGCAACACAAAAAATACCCAGTATTCATAGAGTGTGGCTACATCACGTTTACCCGCAGTGTATACATCCTCCCCACCAGCCCAGTTGAGTCTGGCCGCCAGATCAAAGGTTAGCCAGACGCGCAGCAATTCCCTGTAACCCTCCCTGCGCTGCAGTACCGGGCTGTTCAGCGCCAAAAGGGAAGGTTGGGAAATGGCTTTGAAGACGGCATGGCCAAGCATATTTTCCAGGATGGATTCGAGTTGAATCGCCTCGCGGTAGGCTCTGGTTTCGGGATCGAATTTGCTTCGGGTTCCGCTGCAAAAATGCAAGAACTCGTTAAGCACATATTTTACAAACCGATTCTCGGGCGTATCGACCGTTTCCCGCTTTCCCTGCGTAACAATGACGGTTGGGAGGGAAGGGAGCTGAACCGACAAGGGATGCGTCTCGTGCAATGGGGTGCGACGGTTTGCCGTGGCCAGTTGTTTTAGCATTCCGCTGTTGATGCGGCGCGGTTTCTCCATCCGAACCTTCTCTTCCTGATGTGTCCACCGGGTATTTGGATTTTCCTGGATGCGGTAAACACTTTCCGTAAAATCAGGGGATTCCAAAATGGACTTCACAAATGCAAAACGCTGATAAATGGTAAGCGCCGTCTGGTTTGGATTGGGAACCAGGTTCTGGTAGAAGGGGGATTTGTATTGTAAGAGGAGTTCGGTACACTTTGCGGTAATGTCCTCCAGCATAAAGCGGTAGTCCGTCCGGTAGTCGGTTTTTTCAGCGCAGACTTCCAGCAAAAGCAAACCCATCTTCGTATGTCCCTTGTTTTCCATGATTTCCAGGGAAAGCGTGCCTACGAAATTGCCAGGCTTAATCCTTCCCGAGTTGGGACGGGCTCTCCCTGCAGCGACGATGCGGGGTATGGGTTGCAGGTAGTAACCGGGAGGCAATACATATTCGTAGCTTCCGGCTTCGCTGAGCTGTATGGGAGCTTCGCCAAAAGCCAATGCCTCCAACACATCCAATTGCGTTATTGGAAAAGCAGGCTCATAATACAGGTAACAGCGGATGCTGCTACCATCTTCCAGCGAAACAGCAACCGTTACCGTTTCATGGTTCATGATTGATATAAGTTATTATCAGGGTTCGGCGTAACTGGTAAATCCGTTGAGAACAAGCCGCCGTCCCATGCTGGCAATTTTGTCGAAAGTGAGGGGAAACCGAATAAGGTCGTCCTTCCCTTTCTTTCTTTCCCAGCCAGGCGTCACCAGGTCGGCCAATTTTGTTTTGCCCGTGAGACAGAGGCCCGCCAGCGCTTTCAGCGTTGGCTCCACTTTTAATCGCGATCCGTGTATTTTTGGCAGCAATTTTTGCAGAATCGTGGCGTCAAGAATGACGTCTGCATCAATCCCGGACACCCCTTCAGACGAAAACCGCTCCATGATCCCGACGAAGCGGAGAATCTCGGCTGCCGTCCGGAAACCGAACTCGGTACCCACTGGCGACAGTTCGTCAAAGAACTCCATCAGGATTTGCTGCAGCGTGACTGCGTTGGCCGGCGGCGCGGCTTTTTCCCTGGCCACTTGCGCGAAGCCCGCGGCATAGACCTTACCGGAACTAACCAGTTTATCCAGTTGGAGCGCTATCGGCTTCAGCAGGAAAGCACTCATTGCCTCCGAGCTGACCTTAAACTCGATGGTATTGGCGCGGTCGAGTACTTTGGGGCTGAACATATACGTGGTTTCATCGATATTGACCGTGCCAATGATAAAAAGGTTGGGGGGTAGCGGGGTGCTCGGGGGAGTATTGTCTGACCAATCCGGCTTGTCAACATGAAGCGGGATTTCCTCGCCCGATTCCATGGCGCTGAGGAAGTCGGCAAAATAGCGTTCGACATGGCTCAGGTTCATTTCGTCAAGGATGAGAAAATAGGGTTTATGCGCATTGCCTTCTTTCCGGGCTTCGAGTACCAGATCGAGCGCACCGTTGTCGGGGCGGCAGTAATGACCCGGTTGTAAGGCATTGGGATAACCGAGGAGCGGCTCACGGCTTGTCCAGTCGGCGCCGACGGGGGTGATGGTGATTTGTGAAGCGTCCACGCAGAGCCATTTGGCAAATGCCTGGGCCAATTTGGTTTTGCCGCTACCCGAGAGTCCGGTGAGGATCAGAAACCGTTTTGTCAGCAGACCTGCCACGAAGCGTTTTTGAAGGGAAGCGTCGAACCGCAGGCCGGCTGCGCTCAAAGCGGCGTCGAAGTCGGCAAAAAAGTCGCTGAACGGCCAGTTCTTTGCCACCGGCGGCGGAGGAGTGATTTCAGCTTCGGAACTTTTTTTTGCCACCAGGCGACCAGACGGGATGCTCGTAGCTTTTACAATGAGTTTTGCCTGCGGCGTTGGCACCGCCAAGTTAATGTCACCGCCTTGCAACCAGGCTTCGAAGGTACTGGCGTCGAGTCCCAGCACTTTATGAAAGCCCAATTGCCGTGTTTCGGCGAAAAACTCAGTCCCGAACATGGATGCGCCAGAGAGTTCATCCCACCCCATCCGTCTCAGCTGAGCCTCGAGAACTGGTCGAATTAAGAGACCTATCTGTGGTATATCATAGACCGGTTTCCAGCTGTATTCGAAGCTGTTTGCCATTTGGGCAAAGTCGACGGCGAGACCGAGTTCATCGAACGCGTAGGCGAAATTGGTATAGACCTTTTCATTGGAGAGATCGGCCCTTTTTATTGTTCCGGTGCCCTGTCGACTCGTCCGGGCAGAAAATAGCTTTATCAATTCTTTGTGGCTGAAGACGATAGACACAGCCAGCAGGGCCTTGATGGTCGCCTCGTCAAAATTTCTCACGGTGTCCCAGACTTTGGGCAATTCATCAAGAGGATATTTACCCCCCAACATTTTTATGGCCAGTGCCCGATATTGGTCTGGGGAAGGAAAATGTTCCCCGAGGTGGGCCAGGATTTGATCCCGTGGATAATCCCGGATGAGGTACCATAGTTTCTGATACCCGTTCTTCGTCAGCGACACGGTGTGGTTGTCTAAAGAGATTGGCATGCAAGGACAATTTTCAATGGATGAAGTCAACCTCAAATCTATCAAAATCCTTGTTCCGCCCCAAACAAAGCTTCGGGCGGTTATCAACGTGACTCCCAAAATGTGCAAAAGTTTCGGCGTAAATGTTTGGGAATTTGCGCATTTTTACTGCTAATACTTTTAGCAGGGATGAAAACACTCAGCGCATCCGAAGATTTCAGCCGGTTCATAGGGAAGAGGAAGTTTGCCACCATCGTTGCCGATCCGCCCTGGAAATTTCAAAACAATACCGGGAAGGTAGCGCCGGAGCACAAACGGCTGGCCCGGTATTCCACGCTCACGCTGGACCAAATAAAGGCCGTTCCCGTCCAGGATGCGGTAGAATCCACGGCTCATCTTTATCTCTGGGTGCCAAATGCTTTGTTAGCCGAGGGGTTGCAGGTCATGGCGGCCTGGGGCTTCACCTATAAAACGAATCTGATCTGGTATAAGATCCGCAAGGATGGCGGCCCCGATGGCCGGGGCGTTGGTTTCTATTTTAGAAATGTCACGGAAATGCTGTTGTTTGGGGTAAAAGGAAAAAATGCGCGGACGCTGCAAAGAGGCCGGTCGCAACCCAATATCATCGCCACCCGGAAAAGGGAACATAGCCGAAAACCAGACGAGCAATATGAGATCTTTGAATCCTGCAGCAGGGGTCCCTATCTGGAAATGTTTTCCCGGGGCAGCCGCGAAAATTGGACCTGCTGGGGTAACCAGGTGGAAGATTACTATCCGGAGTGGGAAACGTATAAAAATCATTCTCAGGTGACGAAGATAATTCCCATGAAAGAGGTGATGAAGGAAGCCAAATAAAAAATCAATGGGGATAGAACTGCTGCCATCACAAATACTCAATAATTATGAAGTTCATGAATGGAAACACGCTTGTGCCATTTTAAAGAGTGATTTTCCGGATGAATGGAATGATCTCACTCAATTCCTGCAAGGATTCAGGCTTTGTAAAAGTATGATTGCCGAACCGGGTGGGCGCAAGTCGCAAATTGCAGAGAGGATCGACTCCCATTTCTATGAAAGAGATTGGGTTGAAAAGCAGTTTGCTACATCGATAAGGATAGACGATTCGACAACTGAATCACCTACACATAAAGTGGATTGCTACAAAAACAGGGTCGCTCTGGAGGTGGAATGGAATAATAAAGATCCATTTTTCGATAGGGATTTAAATAATTTCAGAATGCTTTTTGACCTCCGGGCCATAAGTGTGGGAATTATCATCACCCGATGTGATGAGTTGCAGGCTATTTTTGATCAGATGGGCAGAGGCAAGTCCTTTGGAGCTTCGACGACTCATATGTCAAAATTGCTTCCCCGGATTCGCGGCGGTAGCGGCGGCGGTTGTCCCATTTTAGTATTGGGAATAAAGCCGTCTTTATACAATGAAAACTGCTAATTCCGGCTTTTTAATTTGGCGATGATCAGGTACTCCAACACATCCCGTTCGTGGTCCTCAAAACGACCCATGGTACTGTGTTTATGATCCAGGGTCCTGACCGATACTTCATAGTCGGCAGCGTCAAATTTTGCCTCGGCCAACTGTTTTATTTCTTCGATGCCGGCTACACCTGAATCGCTGTAGCTCAGGATCAGCTGAGACTTTTTTTCGATGACGCCCGCGTATAATTTTCCAAAGGCCTCTAATGCATTTGTCTTTTGAGAAAAGGGGGATTGGTGGCGGTCTGTACGGTATCTGCCTTTGTGTTCGATGGGCGGGTAATCATATTTTACAAGCGTCTCCAGGGCGTGATAGAAGCGGGAATAATGCACAGGCGCGTAGGGCGGGTCGGCGTATACCGTCGTCCCCTCCGGAATGACCGTGGCAAGACAATCCTCATAGCTAAGCGTCGATGTCGTTAACGTTTTTACCGGGACCACCAAATTGTCCATCAGGGCCTTCAATTTGCGTTTAAATAGCAGATAAAAATTCTTCCGGCGATAGGTCAGGATGTTGAGCATGGCTTTTTGTGTATCGCCGTCCCGGTATTGGGCAAAGTGTCCCGTGCTCTGGGTGGTATAGGACATGCCATACATGATGCTGGCCATGATGGCATAGAAGGTCTGTTCGCCTTTGAAGGAATCTGCGGCCTTTCGCAGGGCGTCTATCCACACGCATTGTTCAAAAGACCAATAGGTGCCGGAATAATATTTTGTAAAGAGATGATCATGATTTGGGTCAAAAACACCGGTCTCGTAAAGTTCCCGTTGCCTGGACTCTATTTTCTGGTATTCCTCCAGTGTGATCGAATTGGCGTAGTTGACAAATAACTCGGCGTAGTGATCCCTGAACCATTGAACATGACTGGTGACAAGCGGGTCGATCTTGGCGATTATATCTTTATAAGAATACGCTGTCAGGTTGGAAAAATACAGGCGCGCGAGGATCTGGGAATACGCCTGGATGTCATTGGAAAAAAAATCATATTTCGTCCGGAGGGCGGCCGAAATGGAACAGGAGCCGGCAAAAAGGTCGCAGACCGGATGGCCATCCAAATGAACGTCATGTATCGCGGAAATGATAAAATCCAAAATAGGCTTTTTCGAGCCCATGTATTTTATAATATGTTGGATGTCATCCTTTTCTATTTCATTTTCCCCCCGTTCAAGTTCAAACAGCAAGAGTTCCTTAGTAGGCATAATTAGTCTAAAATTAATCAATCCGGGGGCCTGGCAAAAAAATGTAATCCACTGTTTGCCAACAATAGATGATAGGGAAAGAAAAACAAGTGCGGTCTTCTTAGTCCATTTTTACGACACCTCCAAATTCTGAATTTCCTGTTGGTCACTTGCTGAAACGTTTTAGGTGTAATAGTTAGAGAATTGGGTAGAAATGATGCAGTCGACGATCCCGACCGACTGGTTTCGGCGGGCTTTGACGGTGTAGTGCGGGTCTGGAGTATCCGTGACCGGGAGATCACCGGTTCTTTTGACCTGGGCAGACCATTGACGACTATTTCGGCCACCGGAGAACGGGACATTTACCTTGTGCTGTCGACCGACTATGAGCTATACCGGATCGATCTCCGGGCAAAGAAAATACTAAATACTTTCTATCTGACGTCCGACGCCTGTTTGATCACGGATACGCTGGGCAACTATATGACCACCAGTTATGCCTTCCGGAATTATGGGTTTACGATGAACAATAGTTGTTATAGCCTGGATCAATTCGATGCCATTTATAACCGCCCGGATAAGGTATTGGCCAGCTTTGGGTGCGTCGACACGGCTACGCTAGCGCTCTATCGACGCATATACGCCAAACGTTTGGAAAAGATCCAGCCGGAGAATGTTTTGGGCCAGCTTGGCCGGCTACCATCGATGGTAATCGACAATGCGGACCTGGACACCACCTGCAATTGTTTTGTCATCGCCGGCAGCTGTCATACCGCGGCCGGTGTGGTGAAAGAGATCCGCGTCCGGGTCAATAATGTCCCATTGTATGATCCTGGTTTCCTGCTTGCCATCAAAAGACAGGGCCGCTTCTCGGTGCGGATTCCCCTTGAAGCTGGGACTAATTCCATCCGGCTTTCTATTGTCGACGATCAGGGGCGGGAATCGCTGGAGCGGATATTCCAGGTGGAATACCCGAAACCCTACGTCCCCGATATTTACTTTGTGGGATTGGGCAGTGCTGTTTATCAATCCCACGATCCTTTGCCTTATGTAGACAATGATGTACGGAGCTATGGGCAGGCTTTGTATAGTCGACAGGGCAGCTGGTTCAACAAACTATGGGTGGATACGCTGCTGAACCAGGAGCTGACGGTGGATCATCTTGACCAGGTAAAGTCTTTTCTCGCCCGGGCCAGGGTGGGGGACATTGCAGTGATCTTTTATTCCGGCCATGGCTTGTTAAAGGATTCGACCTATTATCTCGCCTCCTATGATATGGATTTTCATAAACCGGAAGCGCGGGGTATTCCATACGAGTGCCTGGAGCGGCTACTGGATTCCATCGCTCCGCGTAACCGGCTGTTGTTGATCAACGCCTGTGCAGCGGGGGAATACGATCGGGACAATGAAGTCTTTCAACGGATGAAAACGCTCTTTGCCGATCTTCGGCCCGGTAACGGAGCTACGATCATAGGCGCTTCTGCGAGTGACAAGAGCGCCCTGGTCTCTACAACCCGACCGTTCAGTAATTTCGGCGACGCGTTGCAGAAGGCCTTGGCGGGGGAAAAAGATGCGTCCGGCAATGTGGCGGATAGAGACGAGACGGGATCGTCCGGGTTGACGAGCTGATCGCTTATTTAAAAGACAAGGTGAACGAACTTTCGCATGGCCAACAGGTGCTTACGATCCGGCGAATCAATCCACAGGAGGATTTCCAGGTTTGGTGACCGATCTTTTGGCAACGTGGAATAAATCCCGGATCACCAGGATGAGATAGGTTCCGAATATTGTTTCTTCTATTCCGGCGATCCACAGAAATTGCTCCAGGTGTAGACGGTTATAGGCGGTGAGCAGCAGAAGCGTAATGAGTGCGGCGAAATGGAATACCAGCAAGATAGACGTATAGGCCATATAATTGGGACTTAGCTGGCGTCGTGCCGGCCCAATATTATTCCTGTTGCGGATGATAAAAGCGGTAACGATGCCCGTATAGGTCGTAATAAAGGGAAGAAGTGTCTTGAAGATCCTTGGGGTATCCAGATCGAGGTCGAAGGCATTTCGTTCGGGCAGGGATAAGAAAATAATCAGTACGAAAAGACCGATGATACCGGCGACAATGATCCAGAAAATAATATAGGTAAATTTTCTTGCGTTCATGGCTGTGGGGTTGTAAGGATCCTCTGGATCTCTGTGGAGATGCGGTTTTTCATCAAATCGAGGGCATCGGGGTGATAGGTTCCCAGATCACGGTAGTCGAGCGCTTCACGGTCTCCGATGCCTCTGCCAAACAAGCCGTCGACGGTTGTATAAACCTTCATGCTATCGGGGCGTTTTTGTATGATCAGGATCACCTGGTAGCGTTCCCAGGAAACGGGGCTTCGGAGGGCTGCTTTCCGGATCTTACCGATATAGATGGTCAGTTTGTTTTGCGCCGGCGATGCCAGCGGCTCATAGTACAAGTCGACGGATGCCACTTTGTATTGCAAGAAAAACTGCTTGAAGCCCTGGGTTAATTTGTCCAGCACCGCCGACACGGACTGCCACCCGGTGATGTTCTTCGTGTTGGCCAGGACAGTGATCGCATTCAGCGGGATGAGCAGACTATCCGTGGCGGCTCCCATTTTGAGCTGGAGATCTGAGCTCACCGATGTATCATTGCCCGAGATGAAGACGAAGGCGTTGACGCCTTCCAGGCTCACCTGGAGGTTAGCGGGAGGGATGTTCAGGCGAAATTGAAGATTGCGGAAGAGATATTCCTCCGGCGTGAGATGGTTTTTTTGGAGAAAGTCCTGCTGCAGGTTGGCCCAATTGTTTTTACCGGCCATCGTGCCATTGACAGTAACCGTTCCGTCTGCCGATATTATCGTATCGATCCGGAGAAATTTATCCAGGTGTTCCGTTGAGAGCCATATATTCAGGGCCTGGCTGGGGCCAGGTATGCTATCCTGGCCCCAGGCGGCGTTCGCCAGGAAAAGCGTAGCAAGCGCCAGGACTATTCGCATTTGCCTTAGAACGGCGGGTAGGTGCATCGAGGGGATTTTGGGCTAATATACGAAATCGCCGAAAAGAGCGTCCAGCCGCCACATTATGCGAGGCTAGCGTAATAATTCAAGGTTTCTTTTGGGTGGGCCCAGCGTTCAATCGGGAGTGTAGTTGTAATATATAATCCAGTCCCGGATCTCTTTAATCAATAGATGAACACGGGTAGAGGGGTTGGTGTCGATAGGCGATTTTCTTCCATGAGCTTCAAGAAGTAATGCAGCTCTCTTCATCGCTAGTTCTTCATTACCAACCAGACCAATTATTTCAAGTACTTGCGTATCACCATGTTTATATTCGAAATTGGAAAACCCATCCCTTTTGCGGATTTCCTCCTGGATCAGGTCAAAGACCTCCTTTCGTGGTAGTGGGCTGTCCGCACTGATTTCCCTCAGGAATAGCAGCAACCATACTTCGAAGACTTCATTGCTAAATGCAAGCTTTATCTTCTGCTCCATCGCGATCCGAAAAGCTACTTCAAATCGTATCCTTTTCGTCTCCTGCAAATCAGCATCATCTTTATCAAAGACAACCCATTTGGCGTCAACTTCTTTTTCCGCCTCTGCAGTCAGAGACTCAGCTTCCTGTATCGCTCTTTCTACTACTCCCTTTGGATCAAGCCCCGTGCCTATTGTACGCAAGTACACTGTTCTTTCCGGAAAAGCCAAACGGAACCTTTCAAAATATTCTTTTTCCGTCTTCTGGTCCTCGCATACAATAAGGAATAGATATGCGTATCGTTTAATCCGTATTGGCCGCTTCTGTTCCTCCTTTGGCGCATCCTTTAGTTTTCCTTTTCTTGCCATTGATTAAAGAAGGGTTTTAATTCTACCAAATCACCCAGGATCGGAATCGCTCCATATCTGCCCTCAATATAGCGTTTCTCTTTGTCGGTATCAGGTCGTTCCTTCTCTAGCTTCGTCGGATCGTTAGCACCGATATATACAAAATCGGAAAGGGAATAAAACTCTGTAGATTCCCATTTGTTCTTCTGCGCGAAATAAATTTGGTCGCGCCTCAACCGGGAATAAGTAAGTAAATTAGTGTCATGTGTTGCAAAAATGAGTTGGGCCTGATGAGGATTGGTGTCCTTGTTTAAGAAGAGGTCAATGGTATCCAAGGTCATTTTAGGATGCATCTTCGCTTCAATTTCATCTATAATAAGTACGCCTCCATTCATAAGTGCCCAAAAAACAGGGCCGCTCATTTGGAAAGCCTTATTGGTGCCCGCGGATTCTCTCTCATCCATTTTCCAGGTAAATTGACCACCGGATGGATTTCCCTCTTTATTATATGTTTGATGACGGGTCAGAATCGTAAATGCCATTTTCCCTTTCAATTCTTCTGCAATAAGGTTTCTGGCGCCTTCAGGAAGGTTCTCCGGCAATTCAGCAGCATCAAAATCTTTTGTCATAAACTCTATACCTTGGATATTCAGGTTGAGCCGATGAAAATATTGATTAATTAAATTTTTGAATTTATCATCGTTTAATAAGGCGATGGTATTTATCTCCTGATCCTCCGTGTTTAATCCATTGATCATGTGAAAATACCTGAACCATTGGAAAATGCCTTTAGCCTCCTCCACATTCATCATGTCACAGGTAGATAAATAGAGTGCATTATTCCGGGTGGCCTCTATCGCGGCTTCAATGATTTTCTGATTGCCTTTATAACCAGGACCCGGATCTATGACCTCTCCCTCACGCTTGAAGAGAGCAACTTCCCTAGATTGACTCTTCCGATAGAGCCATTCCCGAATAACTTCCTCCCGGGTAAATTCGACGCCATAGCGATATCTACTCTTATTCAATATGAAAGTGATCTCAAACCGGGTGGGCCTGGACTGCCAACCTTCCCGAAGCAGGAAAGGGTCATGGGGAAGAGGACTTGTCGAAGATGCCCGGGCGGATAAATGTATCAGGCGGTCGAATAAGCTCATCGCCAGGAGCAGGTTGCTCTTTCCGCTGGCGTTATTTCCATATATCCCTATGACATTCAGGGATTCGTACTTATCATCCTGTAGGATGTTATCAGGATAATCGCGCTGTTTGGGTGCCGGAACCAGGCTGAGAACTTGCTCGTCTCCAATAGATCGATAGTTGGACACCCTAAATTCGATTAACATAGGCCATTTCGTTTATTTTAGCCAAAATTAAGACAGTTCGATGAATAATTAAGAGATTTATTCCGAAATTTGATAGTTAAAATAATAAGTTGTCCGTTGGGTGTTTGTAACAAGTTTTTTCACCATCGAAAACAGGTAATATGAGTATAATAGCCCGACCAGACAATGCTGCGCTGGCCTTGGAAGGGAAGCTACTAAAAGGAAAGTGGAATGTGTTGCGTCGGATCGATCCACCGCCCGGAAGTACGGGTGGCTTTTTTAGCATCGGATATGTGGTACATGACGGCGAAAGAGAGGCTTTTTTAAAAGCCTTAAATTTCCACGCATTTTTTGCCTTGTTCCCCGGAAAACGCGTAGTGGAAATATTGGCCGAACGAACCAAAGCATTTGAATATGAGCGAACCTTACTGCTTCGCGTTAAAGACCACCGGTTGAGCAAGGTATCTCAATTGCTTGATGAAGGCGAGGAAATCGTAATGGGCTTTACGATTCCACAAGTACCCTATCTTATATTTGAAATTGCGGAGGGAGATATCCGGTCCACTATACGCTTCGCAGGCGAGATCGATCTGGCCTGGAAGTTGAAATCCTTACACGATGTTGCGGTTGGACTGCAGCAGTTATATGGAATTAAGGTCGGGCATAACGACCTTAAACCTTCCAACGTATTGCTATATGAGAGCGGTTTCGTGTCAAAATTGGGAGATCTCGGAAGGTCGCTGTGTTCGGATATCGTCGCACCCCATGAAGATGGTAGCTTTCCGGGTGATTTTACCTATGCGCCGCCAGAGTTTCTCTACCGGTTTTCGATTCCGGATCTCTCAATAAGAATGAAGGCAACGGATGTTTATCTATTCGGCAGCCTTCTGGTCTTTTATTTTACCGGTACAACAATGAATGCTCTGCTGTTTAAAAACATGAATGAACATTTCAGGTGGGATCGCTGGTCTGGCGGGTTCGACCCCATAAAAGGATACCTTATTGATGGCTTTTATAAAGCCCTGCAAGAGTTTCAATCGCATTTTTCTGACATCAAATTTGGGGAAAAGCTGGTCGAGATGGTACGCTATTGCTGTTGGCCCATACCGGAACAGCGCGGCCATCCAAAAGGGCTGCAACAACTAGGAGAACAATATGGATTTCACCGGATGATCAGCCAATTGGATTTATTGTCGAAAAAAGCAGAAATCAGATTCAGGTAATGGACGGAATATTCGAATTCAAAGAAAGGAATGTTATTCCGATATGGCGGGATTTCAAGCGCACCGTGCGGATGGGTGAATTGGCTGACCAAGTCAGACTATCCATTCCTGGAACCGCAAATATTGGCAGAGCCATCGCGGATTGGAATATAATGCAAACAATCGGCACTGCCGCGGATCTGGTCAACTCGGCTTACGTGGCTGGATATTTCGACCGAAAGGAAGTAGAAGAAGCGATTCGATTGATAAGGCAAGACAAGCTCTCGGCAGGTAAAAGCCTTATAGAACTGGTAGAGGCCATCGAAAATATCCAGACCGGTCATGAAGAAAAAGCCGGAAGTGTGCTCTTGGAGTTCGACACCGAGGATGTTCAGCGAATTAAAAGGGTTTTTGACGGCGAAGTATTTTTCAGAATCGTTCATCGCACCCGGGAACTTACCCGAAGCGAACCCCGAAATCCAATCGTTTGGGTAGAAATGGCAAGGCTTTATTCGACAACGAATCAAAATGACAAAGCGGAACTGGCGATGAACATTGCCCTTCAGTTAGCGCCAGATAGCCGGTTTGTGCTGAGGGCTGCTACCCGACTATTTGTTCATCTCGGCAAGGCTGAAAAGGCTCTTTTCTATTTGAAGCAATCGGCCGCTTTGGAGCATGACCCCTGGCTTTTATCGGCTCACATTGCCACTTCCTCCAGCATTGGGCGATTTTCAAAGCTAAACCGGCAGGGCTTTACTTTAGTTGAGTCAAAGAACTACTCTCCTTTTGATTTAACGGAGTTATACAGTGCGCTCGGAACGTTGGAGTTCAAACACGGCGAGCGGAAGAAAGCGAAAGGCCTTTTCAACAGTTCGCTCATCAAGCCAAACGACAATTCGCTCGCCCAGTTGAGGTGGATATCCCACGAAGATCATAGTTTTGATTTTGACCCCTTCGCCTTTCAGCGGGTAGTTAATCCCTTTGAAACGTATGCCTTCGAGTACTTCAACCGTAGCCAGTGGAAAGATTCCTATGATAACAGTATAAGATGGCTTTTAGATACCCCTTACTCAGTTCAACCAGCCGCGCTGGCATCCTACTTGGCAACTTGTATCCTTTACAGGTATGAGGAAGGCATAGCCGTATGCAAATTAGGGCTAAAGGTAAATCATAAGGATCCCGTCTTGTTAAACAATATCGTGTTTGCTTATTCCGTCACTGGCAGGCCGGAAAAAGCCGAGTATTATCTTGGCCAAATTATGGGACTTGATTGGTCCACGCTGGAATCAGAGCAGGTCACTATGCTGACGGCAACAATTGGACTGACACAAATGCGAAATGGGGCTATCGCTCTAGGAAAGGAGTTCTATTTTAAAGCCCTGACACTTGCAAAAAAACTACCTAATTTATACTACAAATATATGGTGATCATCAACTTTACCCGCGAATTGCTTCTGGCAAAAGATCCGGATATGCATGAATTCAAAAAAGAAATGGATGACCTAAAGATTGAATCTCACTTTACAGACTGCATCTTTATGCGGCGCGAAGTTCAAAAACTCGCCGTGCCGTCATCAATAAAATAGCGATTGGGCTATTTCCTTCAGCCCACTATCGGAGGTAGGTTACATAGAGGTAGGCGGCAAGAAGACCTTTATAAATAGCATATTGACATGAATTGTAACAAGACCTCCATACCCTCAAGATATGCACTCTCCCCAAGTCAATTTCAAAGGCCAATAGTTACTATCATTCTCAATCTTCAACTCATTTGGGAGAAGAAAAGTCTAAACTTGGATCGTCCTAAAATCGGGAGAGCTTCAATATCAGCGAAGGCCACACTACCCTTTTCCCATCATTTATCAGTTCTTTTAGTAAACTCAATCTTGAATTTCCAAAATGCCCTGTAGGGGCCGATTCCTCGCTCTCTAGTACTTTCTTAAACATCAATAATCATTTTCAATTTTTTCAAAGGAAGTGATCTTTGTCAACATGAGATCTTTCCATTGTGGATCACAACGACTTCCTTCGAGGTCCTTTATTAAAGCAATAATTTCTTTCACCTCACTTTCTTTTTCCACAATAATGTGCATTATGTCTGAAAAATCAAATCCTAGTGAAATATCCTTTAACACAGGCTTTTTTTCGCTTGTTGCTCGCCACTTTTGATATTCCTCCTCGGTTCGTCTGAGTTCACAAACCGCACACTTAAACTGGGGCATGTAGCGCCATTCCCGCTCGTCATAAAATCTATAATTCTTTATTGTACGATTCTCTCTTACTAGGTCAGATTCATAATGTTTTGTGTAATAAAGAGAATAAATGAAATGCTCTAATGCCGACGCCTCATCGCCTAAAGCTTGCAGTTCAAGAGTAAACTTCTTCAAATCCCATGCCTGCATTGGCGAAATGGTCGGTCCAAGCTTCTTTAGTACTGCTATATTCTGTATCAGACCGTTAATCTTAAGCTGGTTAGCCAAGACTGATGGCAAGCTTCTATACATTGTCGATACCAGTGAATCCGCCAAAGTTGAGTTCTTTTCAAGATAAAACACCGGATTTAATTTGTTTTTAATTCCCCATTCCTTCGTAAGGCCAATACCATATCTTCCATAGTTGGAGAACCTGGTAATGGTCTCCAATCGGATATCACAAAAACAAATCATCGGAACTATCATAGGAACTTGCTGCCCAGCAAAAAAAAAATACCTCTTTGCAGTAACTTCCATAAAATTTGTCCACTAATATTGACCTAATTGTATCGAGATGCCCCGTGAAATGGAATAAAGAATTCGAGGAAAGCTTCATGCTAAGTGATTTTTAGACGTGTAAAGTTCGATTGGATTCAAACCTAGTGCTACTTGAGCCCTACCCCCAACACCTTCCTACTTACCCCCTCCAACCCCTTCTCCGACCCAATAAAATGAAACACGGCATGGCGATGCACCTGCGCGCCACCAGGCGCCAAAAACGCCGCCGGCGAAACACTCTCCAATTCATAAAAAGGCCCCATCTGGCTTCCATTAGCCAGTGGCCCATCGTTATAGGCATTGACCGCATCCCCGCTGAAAGGCGGCTTAGTCATATTCCATTCCTGGTTGAGATACCGCGCTTGTGGATCTACATCGAAAAGAACAATCGTCAACACATGGTGCACCGAATCATAGCTCCCGGCCACAGACTTAGCCCGGGGAGGATGAATGCCTAACTTGCCGCGGCTCTTGCCATCGGCCGTAAACGTCAAAATACCACTATCAAACTTGATCCTATCGGCCGGGATCTCCCCAAAATAGTCAGTAGTAGCAGGCTTGCTACTATCGCCACCGGCATAAGGAATGATAATCGTCGTCTTTGAAGACGGCGGGAACATGTCCAGCAGCCAGAGACACGGCATGCCCGTTGTCTCCGTCCAGGTCACGCCGCCCGTATTGGTGAGCGTATTCACCGTCCGATAGCCCACAGCATGCACCGAAGTATCCGAAGAAGCAAGACCAAGCAAACTATCGATCGCGCTCCGGTCGAGAATCGAAATCCGTCTGTCCACACTCAAACTCAAATGCGTCCCCGCATAGTTAACCAGCTGCATATCCTTCCGCAAATCAACCGTCTCATTGGTACGGCTCACCACATCCCAAGCCTCCGTATCAAAAGGCGCGGGCGTCTTCCAGTTGGCGAATTCCATCTTCGTTCCAGGTGCAAAAAAGAGCGAAAAGCGCCCACCCTCCGGCCCCAACCAGAGCCGGTCCTCGCCCCCATACGCATTCATGTGCGGATCAGCAGGACC
>Ga0302325_10004096_pt1 | contig 33847 bp, 29 predicted proteins | sample Palsa_T0_2_FD_201948 | JGI IMG/M metagenome (GOLD analysis project Ga0302325, IMG submission 201948) | Peat permafrost microbial communities from Stordalen Mire near Abisko, Sweden - Palsa_T0_2 | ecosystem: Environmental > Terrestrial > Soil > Palsa > Peat permafrost | place: Sweden: Abisko... | reverse complement strand
GCCGCTTGGCCAGGGGACGCTGCCGCTTGCCGAGATTGCGGCGGTGTTGAAGAAGGCAAATTGGACCGGTTGGGCTATGAATGAAGAAGAGCGCGAGGATGGATCGAAGCAGGGACTGGCCGTAATTCGTCCGGCATTTCAGGCATTGAAGGGAGTGTTTTCCGCATGAACAGGAGAGAGTTTCTTGCAGCCGGAGGAGCGACGACGGCTATGGCGATAACGGCACGGTCTTACGGACAGATTCTTGGCGCAAACGACAGGGTTGGATTGGGCATTATCGGCGTTGGGCGGCGCGGACTTGCCGTGGGAGCGGGATTCCTTGCCGACAAACGCACTCGGCTGACAGCGATCGCCGACACGTATGACGTGACGCGGCAGCACGTGCTGGCGCAACTGTCGTCGGAGTCGCCCGAACCAGCCGCCTACAACGCGTACGAGGATCTACTCGCGCGGAAAGACGTAGACGCTGTCCTTATTTCCACCCCGGACCATCTGCACGTAACCATCGCACGCACGGCGCTGGCAGCCGGCAAGCATATCTACCTTGAAAAGCCGACGCTGCACCGCTGGCACGAGAAGACGGAACTGGTGAGCGCCGCCCAGGAAAGCAAGCGGGTGCTTCAATGCGGCATGCAGCAACGCAGCGGTGCGCATTACCGGGCAGCTAAGGAGTCTTTCTTCGACAACAGGAAACTCGGCGACGTGGTTCTGGTCCGCGCCGTGTGGCACGACTTTTCCTGGCAGCGCCGTAACATTGCCGATGCGCCGAAGCCGCCTGGATTGGATTGGGAACGATTCCTCGGCCCCGCGCCGCAGGTGCCTTATGAGAAAGTCCGCTATGACTCGTGGCGTTACTTCCACGACTATGGAAACGGACTGCTCGCTGACATTCTGACGCACTGGGTCGATGTGGCACAGTGGATGCTCAATGACTCGGCGGCGATATCCGCGTACGCTACGGGCGGCATCTACAATCTTCACGATCAGCGCGACAACCCCGATACCGTCAGCGCGGTGATCAAGTACAACAACTGGAATCTTAATTTTGAAAGTTCGGTGTTGCCGCTGCGAGATGACCGGCCGTCGGTTGTGTTTGAAGGAACGGAGGGCAGGCTGCAGATTGCCCGTGACGGATACATCTTCACTCCGCGCAGCGGCGATGCCGTCCGTGTGGATACGACGGAGAACCTTGAGCGCGCCCACACCAGAAACTTTCTGGATGCAATCACGCAAGGGACGCAGCCGAACGCGCCGCTCGAAGCCGGCGTGGCTGCATCGGTGCCTGTGTTGATGGCCGTAAAGGCATACTGGTCAAAGGCGGTGGTGACGTCGCTGGACGAGAGTGCTTGAGAGAGAAGGAGTCGATTTTACAAATGCAAATTTCATGGTTTATTCCGACCACTGGTGATGGCCGCTATCTGAGCGCCAGCAAAGGCTCGCGTCTGACCGATCTGCCCTATCTGCGGCAGATTGCACAGGCCGTCGACCAGTTGGGGTTCTACGCGGTGTTGCTTCCTACCGGCAACTCGTGTGAAGACTCGTGGGTTATCGCCTCGGCTCTGATGCCCGCCACGGAGCGCCTGCGCTTCCTGGTGGCGATCCGTCCCGGAATCATGTCTCCGATTGTGGCTTCGCGCATGGCGTCGACATTCGATCGTCTTTCCGGCGGACGTCTGTTGATTAATGTCGTCACCGGAGGCGATCCGAAGGAAGCAGCGGCTGACGGGGTATTTCTTCCGCACGATGAGCGTTACGCTGTTACCGCCGAGTTTCTTGAAGTCTGGCGCCGTGTTATGACCGGGGGCACGCATTCATTTGAGGGCAAGTATGTGCACGTAGAAAATGCAAAGGTCTATTACCCCGCTCTTCAGCAGCCTTATCCTCCACTCTATTTCGGAGGCTCTTCCAGCGCCGGCATAGACCTTGCCGCAAAGCAGGTTGACGTGTATCTAACCTGGGGCGAACCACCCGTCCTGGTTGCCGAAAAGATCGCACGCGTCCGCGAAGCTGCCGCAAATCAAGGGCGCACGCTCCGTTTCGGCATTCGCCTTCATGTCATTGTTCGCGAGACATCCGAGGAAGCCTGGAATGCGGCCAACGATCTCATTCGATACATTGACCGGGACGTGGTGGCCAAGGCGCAGCAGGGTCTAGCCCGCTATGACTCGGAAGGCCAGCGGCGCATGGCGGAGTTAGTCAGCAACAGTCCCGAGACTCTTGAGGTAAGTCCGAATCTATGGGCCGGAATCGGCTTGGTTCGCAGTGGCGCGGGGACAGCGCTGGTAGGTGATCCGGAGACCGTTGCGCAGCGCATGCTGGAGTATGCCAACCTCGGGATCGACAGCTTCATTCTCTCCGGCTACCCGCATCTCGAAGAGGCATACCGAGTCAAAGAGTTGCTGTTCCCCCTTCTTCCGATCAGCCATGACGATGCCGCTGGGTCCATCCGCGAACACCGTTCTGACGAGATCGTCGGAAACGAATTCCGCCCCGTCTCCGGACGCGGGCTCTAGAGCGGCGATGCCTTTAACCGAGGCTGACCTGGAGGGCGAGCCGGTCCACGAGAGATCAAACCGCCGTCGCTGGTTTGTGCTTGCCCTGCTCTTCCTCATCACGGTGATCAATTTCATCGATCGCCAAACTGTATCTGTACTCGCTCCGGTATTGTGCCGGGTGCTCCATCTAAACAGTGAACAATACGGCCGGATCGTTGCTGCATTTCAGTTCGGCATGATGACCGGCGAACTCCCGATGGGCGCATTGATGGACCGCTGGGGAGTGCGGCTGGGACTGATGGGTGCCGTGCTCTGGTGGTCAGGCGCGACCGGGATGCAGAGTCTTGCGCGCACTGGCACGCAACTTGGATTCACCCGTTTCTGGATGGGTACAGGAGAGTGTGGCAACTACTCCGGAGGAATGAAGATCGTCTTCCGGCTATTTAAAGAGAAGGAGCGCACGCTAGCCATTGGTATTTTCAACGGTGGCAGCATGATTGGAGCAACGATTGCGCCGCCGCTGATCGTTTATCTGCTGCTGCATTTTGGATTCCGTGCCGCATTCCTTCTTGCGGCCTCACTCGGCCTGCTCTGGGTTCCCTTATGGTGGCGTGTCAGTCGCGAGTCTTTTCGCGTGGAAAAGAAAACCACGCCTCCGGAAAGCTCTTGGATCGCTGAATCTTCTATCGCTTCCCCTTCCATTACGCGAGCTTCCAAGTTGGCAATGCGCGACCTGCTCGCCGATCCATCCTTGTGGGCGATCATGCTCTGCCGCTTTTTCATCGGACCGGTCGCGCAGTTTTACTGGTACTGGATTCCGAGTTATCTATTCAGCGTGCGCCATCTCTCCATGGCGCAGATTGGCTTCCTGGGATGGATCCCGTTTTTGCTCGGCGATGTTGGCGGACTCGGCGGCGGATGGTGCGCGGGTTGGCTGCAAAACCGTGGATTGAGTACATACAGAGTGCGCCAGTGGACCATGTATTCGAGCAGTATCCTTTGCATCGCAAGCCTGTTGGTTCCGCTCGCCTCCAGCGCAGCAATTGCGTTCCTTCTGATCGGCGTGGCCATGTTCGCCGACAACTATCTATCGGCGAATATGTTCGGCAGTATGACCGACTTGTTTGGCGAGCAAGAGTTAGGCCGAGTGACCGGGTTCAGTGGGTTGGCAGGCGGACTAAGCGGTCTGATCTTCCCCTTGCTTACTGGAGTGCTGGTCCAGAAATTTTCTTATGCGCCCGTCTTCTTTCTTGTAGCATTGATGCCTCTGGTCGGAACCGGCGCACTTTTTCTCTTTGGACGAGCACGCTATAAACGTCTTCAGAGCCAGCTTGCTCCGGCAGAGGAAGGTGCGCGCCCAAGTCATACGAATTGAAAAACAATTTACAACGCGGTCATTTTCAACGCGCCCCCGTTAGCTCCATGAAACTGATCCCGATTCCAGAACTCAATTGCCGCCAGACCGATTCGGCGCGATGAAGTGCGACAATCGCCGTTTTCTGCATGCAAGCTTCCACATCGCTCGGGACAGATTCTGATTCGTCGCCGAGGCCTTCGGTTTTGGGCAAGATGCAGCCTGAAGCGCCGCAGCGATGAAGCCGCCGCGTGCTGCCGGAAATCAATGGATTTGAATGTCGCCGGAGCCGGTTTGCGCATGAATGGTGGGACCACCGCCATTCAACGTGCCTTGGATATGATGGTGATCGAACGAGCCTTTCACCACCATCTCGTGTTCGGTCGTCACCGAACCTGAGCCCGTAGACGCTTCCAGTGTGAGCGGAGCATTGCCGGTCAAGAGTTCGATATTGCCTGACCCGGTTTGCAGGGTCCAGGGAGCGGATGGAGTACCGCTCGCCTTGATGTCGCCAGAGCCGGTCTGTCCGTGGAAACTGCCATGGATGTTCTTGAGCTCTATTTCACCCGAGCCGGTTTCTGCGATGACGTCGCCCTGGCCGGTTTGCTCGGCGACGATATTGCCGGAGCCAGTCTTCACCGTGAACGGCCCCTCCAGACCGTTGGCGCTGATATCGCCTGAGCCGGTCTGAACCTTCGCGTTCTGCCCCACGCCCTCGTCGACGATGTTGCCGGAGCCGGAGTTGGCGTTGAGCAGTATGCCGGCGGGGGCTTCAATCTCGTAGTCGATGCTGATGCCACGCCACTGCTCCTGATGCTGACCAACGCGAACAATATCGCCGGTTTGCTCTATGGGCGGATTGGCGGCAATCTGGCGGGCTTGGTCTTCATTGCCTTCGCGACTCACATGAATCTGGCCGTGGATGTGGATCTGGTTGCTGGAGCTACGCTTCAAGTGGATATTGCCCGAGCCGGTCGAGACCGTGAACTGAGCGGCGCCGCTTACCGAAAGCGTGCGCTCGAAGGATAGCGAACCACCCTCTTGAATGCCGCTAGCGGCCATAGCAACAACCGGCGCCATGCGAATCACTGGCGCAGGTGAGGCAACCGCAACTATTTCAGAAGCAGGCTCTGAGGCCGGAGCCGTCGACTCAGTTAGGACTGTCGAAACAGTCGGAGTCACCACCGGTAATTGCGGAAGCATCGCGTTGCCAAATTGGATTGCCTTGGCGGCGGGTGCGGCTTCTACGCGGACGAGCGCGGTGGAAGCAAAAAGTGCCAGGGGCACCAGCGCGACAGCAACGAGCGCGCGGCGTCCGCCGGCAAAGCACTGGCGGAAAGACTTGTCGTTGAGCAACCGTTCGATGCGTCGGGATAAACTGCCGGGACGTGCCATGGCGACTCCTATCGAGATACGGCGCGGCGCAGCCGCGAATTCAAGCAGGATCTGTGCGTAGGCCGCGCGGCTCGCCGCTTCTTCCATTCCGGCGCGGTCGCTGATGGCCTCGGCCAGTTCGGCGAGTTCATGTTTGAGCCACCAGCCAAGCGGACTGAACCAGACGAGTGCGGCGTAGAAGCTGGCGAGCAACTGTAGGTAGAAATCGCCCTGACGTATATGTGAGCGTTCGTGTGCTAGGACGATGCGAAGCTTTCCGCTGTCCCAGGTTGTGTAGTCCGCGGGCAGCAGAACGGCCGAACCGATGGTAAGAGGAGAAGCGATTTTGCTGCTTGAGCGGAGCCGAAGCGAGGCTGCGTAGTACGGCAGTTGGTCCGCCGGAATGGGTGTGGCCGTACGCCAGAGGCGAATCGTCGTGAAAAGACCCAGGGCAATGCGGGCAAGAAAGAGCGCGACGACTCCGATATAGAGCGTGAGAGCCATCATGAGTGGAGAGACTGCTATGTGCGGGATTTTGACGTGTTTGATGGGCGCCGGAAATTGCGTTTCCTGCGTGGAACTGGCGCTCAATGAGATTGACTGAACAGAAGAAGATGCAGAGTTATTAGGAAGGAGGGCTGCGTCCTGTTCTGGTCTGGCGGTTTGGTGCATAAGCTCGGTGCGGGTCGGCGTTTCGCCGGTGCGCGGTGCGGCTGCCTGCTCGGGCTTGGGCGGCTCCAGGATCCTCGCAGAATCGCTTTGAGGGGTGGGAGTGGCCGGCGGCGCGAATTTGCTGCCCGACCGGATCCTGGCTTCAATACGCGCCTCAAGCTCCTCGAGAAGCGTCATGGGATGAGCGGGCAGAACCACGTTGACTCTCCCAGGCAGGAGGGGCCATTGCGCCGTTATCGGCAACAGCAGCGGCATAGCAAGCGCAGAGACCAGCACGAGTCCCCAAGCGGTCTTCTGCGCCAGCACGTTGCTAATCCGGAAGATGCGCAGACCTACTGCGACTGCCAATCCGACGAGGAGTGAACGCAGGGCTGCTTCGACAAAGACGGGAATCATAGAGCCTCCTTTTTGGCGGATGGAGCGGCGTTTTGTGCAGCGGCGATGCGGTCGGCCAGACGCTGGAGTTCGGCGCGGTCGAGCACGTTGGAGTCGACCATGCCGACGAGCAGCGTTTCGACCGAGCCCTCGCACAGCCAGTCCACAATGCGCTTGACGGCCCGGCCGGCGGTACGCTGGCGCGACTCGGCAGGACGGTAGACGAAAGTGCGATCATCGACGCTGTGCGCGAGGTATCCTTTTTCTTCCAAACGGCGAAGAACGGTGCGGATAGTAGAGTCTTTGAGCGGACGGTCGAGTTGTTCTCTTACCTGGTCCGCGGTGACAAAGCCACGACGCCAGACAATAAGTAGGACATCGCGTTCCAGTTCGCCCAGTTCGGTCGAATTGTGGGTCGGAGTAATGCTACGCATCATAGCGTTACCTACTGTAACACACTGGATCGGTGTGAGCGCTAGTTAAATTTTTCGTCACCGTCAGCGGTTGCGAGGGATCGCGATTCACAAGCTTAAGCAATGTTCTTTGGGATGTGCCTGGAAGCCTCACAGTCAGTCGCGGATCACGGGGATCCCCGCGGAATTCGCGAAAAAACCGTTTGGACCACTCCGAGTTCATTGAACCGGATCTGTAGTCGGTCCAGATGTTTACGCAATCGCCAGATTGATGTTGCTGATGGCTTCGTCGATCTCCTGCGTGCTCTTGAATCCAATCGTGGCGCAGTCCACGCCCGCATTCTGGAAAGCGAACCTAGCTGCCTTCACACGGTCGTCGTGACTATTCTGGAACTGCCCCCCGCCGCACAACTTCATACCGATCACGCCGAGCCCTTCTTTCTTCAGTTGGTGGATATGATCGACCACTTCGCTCACATTGTCGGGGTGGTTCGTGTCCTCGTAGGTCGGCCCGTCCATGCGCGCGCCGCTGTGGTTGATTCGGATCAGTCCTACGTCGAGCCAATTGGTGCCCGGCATCTGCCGCAACGCCGGCAGTCCATGCACTGAGGCGCCGTGCGTGCGAATGATCTTTCTCTGCTGGGCTTCGAGGATCCCATCCTGCCAGCGTTTCGTAGTTTCCGGCCAGTCGGCGGTGTGCTGCCAGTGCAGCAGCATAATGTCAAAATACTCGGTCTGCGAGATTCGTCGCAGCTCGTCGAACTTGACCTGGGGATCTATGCCCTCGTGAAACGTAGTGACCTTGCTCATCAGTTGATAGCTGTCGCGTGGCAAACCTTTAAGCGCCTCACCCAGCATTGCCGGGGTCTGGTAAGCCTCTGCCGTCTCGAAGAAGCGGATGCCGCGGTCGTGCGCGTAGCGCACCAACCGCGTGACCTCCTGCTGCCCGAGGGCGGCCAGAACCGCACCGCTGTCCGTGCCGGTTCCAAAGGCCAGTCGCGACACTTCAACCTTGGAGCGGCCCAGCACCACGGTGTCGGTCGCGGTGCGCGGTGCGGCCGCCAGCGGAAGAGATCCGACCGTCGCCATGGCTCCGGCGGCCAAACCTGTTTTGAGGAAACTACGCCGTGTGAATGGACTCATTTCGACCTCCGCGGCTCACGCCGGTGGGCGAGCCGGATGAGTGGATGCTAGCACATGCAATCCGATCTCAGACCGGGATGGCGGTTCCGGAATGTTTGTTTGGGCAGTTCAACTCAAGACTTCATCTCCCAACTCGATCCGGTCAGAGATCCTATCCGGCGAAGGATTCTAGCGATGGGCGAATCGGGCAACACGATAGCCTTGGCGGCACTGCGCTGGAAGTAATCCTTGCTCCCCGCTACGGTGTTCGTGCTTAACCGACACTCGCCTCACGATCAGTTTCTGATTGATCCTTTCGGATGAGCCGAAGTGCTTGCGGAAATAGACTCCAGCGCATCGCCGGCCTGGCGCCGAACTCCTGCGTCGGGGTCATTCTCGGCGATCTGCTTCAGCGTTTGGAGAGTTTCTGGGGAAGCGTTCGGATTCTCCCGCACCACCGCGATAGCATCGCTGCGGACAAACCTGGCGTGATCCGTGCTGGCCGCCGACAAGAGAGCGCCAACCAGAGAAGCGGAGATCGGGTGGCGGAAACGGGTTGCGAAGGTGGCATCGGCGCGCACGGCGCTATCGGGGTCAGAGCTGATGGCAGTTGCAAGAATGCCATCGACGTCAGGACCAGGGGCGAGCCGGAGTGCGCGAGCGGCTGCGGAACGGATGGCAGCTGTTGAAGCATGCAGTGCTTCTTCAACGACAGGAACCACCGAGGCACCAGCGCTGTTGCCAAGGGCGCCGAGCAATTCGGCCTTCTCGCTGGAGTTGCTTGCGTTTCTGAAGAGATCAACGAGAGTGGCGTCGATCGCATCTGCTTCTGCTCTGTTCTCTGCACGGCCGGCATGCGAGAGCGCGCCACTCATCATGCGGGCTGCGGATCGAATGGTCGCGTTCGGATCGTTCATCAGATCGACCGGGACACGCATCGCTTTGGCGGTTGGATGCTGCATCTGCACGAAGGCTACGATGGCATCGACCCGCTGCATCTCTGCCAGGGCGGGGTCATGCGCCATGCCATTGAGCGCAGCCACGGCGGAGGGTGAGGCAGCTGCGCCAAGCGCATTCGTGACGCTCCGCCGGGGACCGTTTTGCAGCAGCATCTTGACCGCGGCCGGGGCGGCTTCAGGCCGGCGCCGAAAGAGCGCGGTAAGCCGATCCAGAGGCACGGTTTTCGCGCCCTTTGCGAATGCCGTGGAGAGGATAGCGTCTGTTGTGTAGCTCTTCAGTAGTCGCTCATCTGCGTCAGCGCGCATCGCGCCTGCATCGAGGCGCTGCGTCACGATCGGCGAGTCGATGACATTAGGAAATTCGCGTTCCAGGTCCAGGCTGCCAACAACTTCGGGAGCCTTGCCCGTTCGGAGATTGCTCGCGTGAAACTCGGTCACGGCCGCCAGTTTCTCTGACTGGTTCTGCGCCAGGTCCATGCGCACCCGGTTCATGCCGTCGATACTCTGGACCATGCCGTCTGGAGTGAGGGAAAACGTGATGTCCGAGCTCTCCACCGAGACGCGAACCGCGTCCGCGGGTACTCCGGCCACGCCATCCGTGTAAAGGTATTTCAACTTGCGCTTGAGGATGCGGCCGGGTGCCGGCGTCAGGTAGAGGGCCGAGTATTCTCCTGCGCCATCGCGCTCCAGCGCCGTCCAGGAGTTGCGTGTGGAGGCGGGCCGGACAAGCTGCAGTTCGGTGGCAATCATCTGCAGCAGGTTCCGGTCCGAGAGAGTTTCCTCGCGAAGAAAATGCATCGACAGCAATCCGCCGTCGCTGCGATACGTGGCCCAGAAAGGACGGGAAAGCCGCGACCGCAGGTCCGCGATCGACGATTCGGGCGCGCCTTTGACGGTGTCCCCAGCGAACTGAATGTGGGCCAACTGCAATCGAGCGTCATATTCGCCGTCGCGACTGGCGGCAACGGTGGATGTCCAGTCGGCGAGGATGCGAATTTCAATGGGATGCGCCGAGGATTGCTCCATGCTGGCGCGGAAGTCCAGCGACCAGCGAGACTGGTCGCCTGGTTGAATTTGGGCGTACCCCACCGCCGCCACCAGCATGGTGACGACGGCAAGGACGAACGACCGGACAAGCGTGCGAGACAAGAGTGTGCGGATCATGGGATTCTCCTCTGCTCCTCTGGGTTATAGGATCTCGGTGCCGTAGATGATCGCCGAAGTGCTGCTGAAGGTGGAGCTACCATTCGTCGTTGTCATGGTCACCAGGTAGTAGCCGCCTTCGAATCCCGTCCAACTCGCAGACGGAGTTGCGGTGTTCGCGCCGACCGAAGTGAGAATTGTTGGCTGGCCGAATTCGTTTACGAGGCAAGTGCTGATGTTGCGAAAGGTTATGTAAGTGCAAGGCTGAACCGTGAACGTGGTATTCGGCGTACCCGTATCGCCGGCAACGAGTCCGGAGAATGTGATTTGTCCCGGTGCGTTTCCTAAGTTCCACACACCGTTAGTTCCCTGAGTTGCCGGGCCGTTGTAGTGGCTCGAGACGGAAAGGTGGTCGCCTGGGCTCAGAGCCGTCACTGTGATTGTTACGGGAGCGGCCGATGCGGTCTCCGTAATAACGGCGCCGCCGGCGCTCCGCACTGTGGTGGTTGCGGTCATGTTGATAGTCCACGTGGATGTATTTCCGGAGGTTGGCGGGCCGAAAGTAACGGTCGGGTTGGCGCCGTTCTCTCCAGCCGGACTTACTGTGACGGTGCTCGCATTGGCTCCCTTGGTAAACGTCCACTTGTACGTGGCGGTATAGGGTAGCGTAGTTTCCGTGGGCGTAGCAGAACCTGTCAGCGTAATCGGCAGACCGGAGGACAGGCTCGCGCCCGCCGTGGGTGAGACGATGCTGGCCTTGATCGAGTATTTGCACATCGACCCCGGCAATCCGAATAGCTGTGTGTTGATGGTGTCGCTGAACAGGTTCCAGGATTTGCTGGCCAGCGCGCCCCATTTGAACAGCGTCCAGGAGTCGGTGTAGCAGAACGGGCAGTATCAGAAGGTTGCGTCCAGATCGACTTGGCCGCCGCCCGAGCTGACTTCGAGATCGCCATTGACCGAGCCATTGAGGGTGGCAGCGCAGATTCCAGGATCATCATCTAAAACCCACTTTGCTTGCGCAGTCACCGGCGCAGAGAGGGTGATCAGGTTGACTTTCGCGTCCACGTCGCCCTCGGCGATACCGATGTTGATTCCGCCGCTGATGTGCGCGCCGAGCGAAGCGGACGGAACGATACTCAAGTCGGCGCCGGAGAGCGCAGCCGAGCCGCTTGCCTTCAGATCGGCATCGACCAGAGCGCCAAGCGTAATGTCGAATATCCAGATCTGGATTGGAGGCAGATCGTATTCCTGGTTCCAGTTAGGGTCAACGCTGAAGCCCGTGCTGGGGCTGAAGGTCAAGCCTCCGGAGGGAATCTCTTCGCCGAGAACATAGAATCCGAGGGTTCCAGAAGACGTGGCCGGCTTATAGGTCGGTGTGGTTTCTCCGCTATTGGTGTCCGCGGTGAGTTTGGCGTCGACCATATCGATGTCGTCTCCGAAGAGGACGCCATGCGCCGTGAATGCTGCATCGAAGTGGGTCAGGTTTTCATCGGTGCCGCTCACAGCCGAAGGGTCCAGGTCGCCGGAAAGCTTCCAGTAAGCATCGAAGCTGCCGCCCGGATTCAGGTCGCCGCCTGTGTCGAAAGTCACGTCGCTTTCTGTATCGTCCGGAACGACCGCCGGCTTATCGGCAGATTGACTTGTTGGAGTGCCATCGGCATGGCGAGTCGCGGAGTCCGGTACCGGGGCGACGATCCAGCTTGGCGAAGGATGAGTGCCATTCACCTGGTTAAAGTATTCGGTGACGATCTGGTTGGCCTGCTTGGTCTGACTGGCGCAGCTCGTCGAGGAGGTCACTACCTTGCCGGCCACCGGCGAGGGCGAACAGGTATCCGCATTGCCCCAAAACGTAGGCATAGCGGGGAGCAGTCCCGAACCGGTGAGATCGCCCAGAGGACTCAGGACAAGCTGCGCGTACACCTGCTGCGAAACTTGGCCCCCCTGGATGAGCAGGCTCACCCAGTTCGAATTCACCAGGTCGCCTGCCACATAAGCGCCCGTGCAGGAGCTGAGCTTATAGGACTGACCCGACTTATCGCTGGTGTCTGGAACGTAAGTGCATGTGAATGCCGTGTTGGAATCTACCCCACCTTCAAGCTGCAAGGTGGTCGTTCCGGCGACGCCCTTCTTCAGATGGAGCCCGGCTGGAATCTGCATCGGATCCAGAGTGAAGGTCTCCTTGACCGGCTTGTTGCCGGAGACAGTCAGGTCAACGGAACCGCCGTAGCCTGCAGGTGGGGCTATGCCTTTGGGCGTTTGCACCAGTTCGACCGAGTGCACGCGCAGATTGTCGAACAGATACGCACCCGCAATGCCGCTGGGGGAGCTGACATCGAATTCAAAGATCAGGTCGTTGAATTCTTTCGTTCCAATCGCGGAGCTGACCGATTCGGGCACCGTGAAACCGATTGTGTTGTAGATGCAGGCGCGGTATTTGCTGAGAGAGATTTTGCCCAGCGAAACGTTTTCGAATCCCAGCGACTTGGAGCTCATAAAACCCTCGATCCAACCGGCGTTTCCCGCTTCGCAACTTCCGCTATTCTCCTTCGTGGAAACCTCTGGCTTGGATGGAGCGAGGACATCCAGCTGGAGAAGAGCCCCGCTTTTGCCGATGCCTGCCAGAGCTGTTGCCGTTGAAGCCACGGGACGGCTGATGAGCTTGAAGAGTGGTGGCGCGCCGTTCACCTGGTACGCCTCGTTTCCCTGAGTACGAATGGTTGTCGGCTGGACGCTAAATCCAGGGACCAGCGTATTGGCGTTGACGCTCCAGGTGCCCAGATACTCGAAGCCCATGATCATGTTTGGCGTGAGAATCACAACTTCCTGCGGCGACGGCCCAGTCGCATCGGCCTCAGAGCCGGCAGCGGGCGCAGCCTCCTGGGCCGCAGTGCATGTGACAAAGCACAAAGCCGCCGTGAGAATCCCGGCCCCGGCTCGAAGTCGAGTTGGAGCAAGCATCATCTTGCGAGTGTTTTTTGGCTTGGCCAGAGTCAGGGCGAGTTTCATCTTCTGGAAAAAGGTCTGCGACGCTGTCAACCAGAGTGAAAAAAATTGTGTGGCATTCATACGTTCCTCCTAACCGTTCACATTTCCGGATGTCGATGCGGCTTCCATTTACGGGAAGAGCAAGGACGGTGCGCTAATCGGGGCGGGGCCACACTTGTGCGTGTTTGCCTGACCTTTTTTGGCGCTTCACCTTGTAAGGCGCAGATGGTTTTTGAGAACTATCATTGGGTGGCGCGAATTTTTGCGGGCGGTTTTCAGCCTTTGGCAGGCGGGTTATAATTCAGTCCCCAAGGGAACCCAGTTGCCGCGAGGGCCTCATCTTGAATCCGCCAGCAGAAAGCGAAGTCAGCATGCTGCTCCAGGAGTGGAGCAATGGGGACAAATTCGCGCTGGAGAAATTGACTCCCATCGTCTACGGCGAGCTGCGGCGGCTGGCGCGGCACTATATGCGAGGCGAGCGGACCGAGATCACACTCCAGACCACCGCGTTGGTCAATGAAGCTTACTTGCGTCTGGTGGAGTGCAATCGCATGCGCTTCAAGGACCGCGCTCACTTTTTCGCAATTTCCGCCCAGTTCATGCGGCGCATCCTCGTCGACCACGCACGCCGAAAAAATTTGAAACGCGGCGCGGGTGTACAGCACATATCTTTAGACGAGGCCGCCACATTCGGACCAGGTCGCGATGCCGATCTGCTCCTGCTGGATGATGCACTGCTGGCACTCGCCCGTTTTGACCCGCGCAAGGCTCAGGTCGTCGAATTGCGTTTTTTCGGAGGCTTGAGCGTGGAGGAAACCGCCGAGGTGTTGCATATTTCCTCTATCACCGCAATGCGCGACTGGAGCACCGCCCGCGCCTGGCTGTATCGCGAACTGAGCGGGATGACCGATTCATCAGCCACACCCTGAGGTCCGCGGACCGAGAGAACTTCAATAGCCGAACTAAGAACGAGAGATCATGCAATCCGAACAGTGGATACGCCTGGATGAGTTGTTGCAGTCGGCGTTCGAGGTCACCCCAGAGCGCCGCGATGCCTTCCTTCACGACGCCTGTGCGGGCGATGAAGAGCTGCTTGACGAAGTCAGGTCGCTTCTGACTTCGCACCGCAGAGCCGGCGATTTTCTGGAGCGGCCTGCCGCCGAAATCGCGGCGCGCGCCATTGCGGCCGAGGCCGAGTCGCAGCTCTCCCGCACGCTCGAAGGGCAATTGGTCTCGCACTATCGCATCTTGAAAATGCTGGGCAGGGGAGGCATGGGCACGGTGTGGCTCGCCGAGCGCTGCGATGGCCGGTTCGAGCGCAAGGTAGCCATCAAGTTCCTCAATGTGGCCGCGCTCGACGAGGCGAGTGCCGAGCGATTCAAGCGCGAAGGATCGATTCTCGGCAAGCTGGCTCATCCGTTGATCGCAGAGCTGATCGATGCGGGCCTGACCGCGGCTGGAGAGCCTTTTCTGGTCCTGGAATATGTTGAAGGTCAGGCGATCGACGACTACTGCGATCAGCACAAGCCCAGCGTCAATGAACGCATCCATTTGTTTCTCGACGTGCTGAGCGCGGTCGCGCATGCGCATAGCAACCTGATCGTCCACCGCGACATCAAGCCGTCCAATGTCCTGGTGAGCAGCGAGGGACAGGTCAAGCTGTTGGACTTCGGCATTGCCAAAGTCCTCGCAGAGGAAACCGGCGATGTCTCGGCCACTCTGCTCACCCTGGAAGGCGGAGCCGCGCTCACTCCGCGCTTCGCGGCGCCGGAGCAGGTAAGCGAAGGCTCAATCACAACTGCTACCGACATCTACGCACTAGGCGTGTTGCTTTATCTTCTCCTGGCAGGACAACACCCTGCCGGTCCCGGTCCACACTCGCCGGCGCAATTGATCAAGATCATCGTCGACGAGGAACCGCCCCGCGCCTCCGATGCCGTCGCGTCGGTCTCCGTCGACGTAGCGGCGAACCGCGCTAGCACTCCGGAAAAACTGCGCCGCCAGTTACGCGGCGATCTCGACCGGATCATCGCCAAGTCTCTGAAAAAGAATCCAGCCGAGCGTTACCCATCGGCTTTGGCCTTTGCCGAAGATCTGCAGCGGTATCTGGAACACAAACCCGTGCTCGCCAGGCCCGATTCCTTCGGTTATCGAACAGCGAAGTTTGTACGCCGCAATCGCGTCGCTGTCGCGGTTGCGGCAACTGCTCTCGTCGCCACGCTGGCCGCCCTCGCCGGTTTCGTCATACAGGATCGCAGAGTGCGCATGGAGCGGGATTTCGCTTTCCGAGAGTTAGTGCGCACCGAACAACACGATGATTTCCTCGACTTCCTGCTGTCGGGCGCGGCGCCTTCTGGCAAACCGTTTACAGTCACGGACCTGTTGGGCCGCGCGACAAAAATCGTCGAAAAGGAAAAGCCCTCAGTCGATCAAATTGAGCTTATGGATTGGATCGGCAAAGACTACGCCTCGCATGGACGGTACGCGCAGGCACGGACGATACTTGAGCATGCCTATCAACTCTCCGGACAATTTGCTGACCCAGCGGCCCGTGCAATGGCCGCCTGTGTGCTCGGAATGGAATTGTCACGCGACGAAGATCTCACCAGAGGGGAAGCTCTAGTCCAGGAAGGACTGCGAAAATTGCCCAACGCACCGGAGTACGCGCTCGACCGGGCCAACTGTCTGCGCTACGGAAGCGAGGTTTCGAGGGAAAAAGGACAGTCAAGCGAAGCAGTGCGCCGCATGGAAGAGGCGCAGCGAATTCTCCGTGCATCGCCTCTCGATTCGGATACTTTTGAGGTGACCTATTCGATGGATCTCGCTGCAGCGTACTTCGATGCAGGGCGAGATCGCGAGGCGCTTGCCGAGTATCAACGCGCTGGGAGTCTCTTGTCTTCCCTGGGCAGGGACGAGACGCACCAGGCAAGCACTTTATACAACAACTGGGCTGTGGAGCTGGCGCAAGTCGGCCGGCCTCTGGAAGCCGAGAAAATCTTTCGGCGGGCCATCGATATCAGCCTTGAGGATTCAACCGAGGAGGCTGCGACGGCCGCGACGCTCAATAACTACGCGCGCATGTTGCGGGAGCTCGATCATTTTCCGCAGGCGGCAGACTACGCGGAACGCGCTTACAGCAAGGCGGTGCAAACAGGCGACGAAGCGCTGATCAATCGGTCCCTGCTTGAAAGGTCGCGAATCTATATTGCGCTACACGATTTGCCGATGGCCGAGTCGATGATCGCGCAGGCTGAGCCGAGAATGCGCAAGACGCTGCCGCCCGGCCACTATGCCTTTGCCACAATCTCCGGCCAGCGCGCACTTATTGCGATGGAAAGGCACGACCTTCCTGCTGCGCTTCAACTCACGGATGAGTCCATCGCTACGATCCAAGCTTCTTTGAAATCCGGCAAAGGAGGGGCCTACCTCCTGCCGGCCCTCTACACGGACCGCGCGGCAATCGATCTCGCCCTTGGACACGCCAGCGAAGCGGAGGCCGATGCCGCTCAGGCACTGGCAGCGATCCGTGCGCATGACAACTCTACCGATATCTCAAGCAAGCTGGGCCGCGCCTATCTCGCCCAGGCGAGAGCTCTCACAGCGCAGGGTAAGTCTTCACAAGCCCAAGCCGCCGCATCGCAAGCGGTCCTGAATCTAAAAGGCTCCCTCGGCCAGGACCATCCCGACACTAGAAGCGCACAGCAGTTAGTTCAATAGGATGAAGCCCCAAGCAGACGAGTCAAGAACAGGATCCGCTTTCCGATACCATTGGTCATAATTCAAACCTTGCGACCGATACATCCAGCAATGCCCCCTGCGCCAGGGTCGTTTCGGAGTCTGCTTCTTTTTACACTCGATGCGACCTATCTCCTCTAGAACCGACACTAAAAAAGCCCCTTGAGAGGACACCGCAAGAGGCTTAGGTCATTTAGAATCTGTTGGTAGCGCTAACGGGAATCGAACCCGTGTTTTAAGATTGAGAATCTCACGTCCTAACCCCTAGACGATAGCGCCACACTTGCGGGGAGGGCCTCATCCGGTTGAGACTTCAATCCGGTCCAGCCACCTTTCTAATCTACCAAAAATCCGAGCGCCTGCCAAAACCGCACAAACCGGCCAATGCTCTAGATTCCCAGCCGCCGAACCTCATCGTTGTAATACTTGCGATAGAGAATGTCCCACTCCTGCGTACCTTCGACGATAATCTTGCGCTGAGAACTGATCTTCAGACGTGCTGCCTGATCAATCTTGGTCTCCTCGGCAAAGAGCGCTTCGAGAGCCTTGCGAGCTTCCTGCCGGATTGTGTTTCGATCCTCAAGGAAATCGACTTCGTCTATTTCAGCCAGGGTGTCGGCTACCGTGTGGGCCAGTTTGTTCAGCTTGTCGCGGGAGATTCTCATAGCACCGCCTTGTACTTGCGCGTCAGCTCGCCCTTGACCTTCTTGAACATCTCGGCGTATTGCGCGCCGGATTTGAGCATCTCCTGCTGATACGCCTCAAGAATGATGCGGACCTCGTCGTTGATCCGGTCTTCGAGGGAGAGTTCCTCGATCATGCCTTCCGTAACGCGCGCTTCGACGAGGGCCGTTTGGTCGGTATGGATCATTTTGGCGTCTAACAGGTGTTTTACTGTGCGACGCGCCAGATATCCGATGTATTCGCGAGAAAAGATCATGGACTGAAACTTCAAGATACCACATCCAGGCCGTCCTTCTGGCCCGGTAACTCAGTTGAAAGCTCGAATGTCCAGGCCCAAGAAGCAGGCCTGGGAATGGGTGAGTCTGGCCCTACGCCTTATGCGGACAGCTCTTGGTGTTGATGCACTCATCCGCCAGGCGCAGACGTTCAACAGGCCTGTCCGCCACCAGATGCTCGGCGACGATTTCCTGAGCGTCCTCGGGCTGAACATGGCCATACCAGACAGCTTCCGGGTAAACCACAACGACCGGGCCATGCTCGCACTGGTCCAGGCAGCCGGATTTGTTGATACGGATTCTGCCGCTAAGACCTGCGGCTTTCGAAAACTGCTGTAGCTGTGGAACCAGCTCGCTCTTGCCATCCGTTGTACAGGATCGGCGAGGAGCGCCTTCAGGACGAACATTCTGACAAACGAATACGTGGCGTTCAAAGGGTGCCAAACTAAGATTTCCTCCAGCATTCATCGTACGGGCTCGCGGACGGCGGCGTACCACAGCCCGAAAATGCGGGCACGCGAACGCGCGTGGCAATCAGGGCAATTGCCTGAACAGAAAATGTGGTTTCGAATACCAAAAGCGAACAAAAGGAGTAGGACACCCCCTGGGGTAATTATCCCTTGACGACAAGTGGATGGGTGGGTAGATTTGAGATATGGATCAGCGGCTATTCAATACGCCTCATCATAAATCGCAGGATATGCTCGGCAACTTGCTCTTGATCCATCGGCGCGGCGTTTCCAATTACGCCAATCTCCGAATCTGTAATTGCACAGTAGCGCAGTTCATAGCATCCGCCACCGAAGACATTGCAGCGGATGCCGAATGTCTCAAGAAACACGTCTGTGTGGCTAAATCTGGCAACGCTTCCCGGCTTGTTGATGTAAACGCGAGAAGCGGTTCCGGTTTGATTGATGGACCCATTCATCCCAAGTTTCGGCAAGGCTTTTACGCTTGCTTCCAGTATGCTGAGGACTCCTTTTCCGAACAGCGGACCATTCGCCTTAATCAAGAGGTTGGCCGCGCGCTCAGTGGCTCTTTCCGCTTCCCTTCGCAGACTATCCGACTCGCGGAGGGCTTGCTCTCTCTGTATCCATTCAGGGGTAAACGGGTCATCCATGTCAGTCCATTCGCTCATAACGCCGATATGTTACCGCGTTTTGGTTGTTAAGCCTACGCATTACGCCGAAAGAGAGATCGCCGCATGAACCGCTTTCAAACAGTCAAGCCAGCCCAGAAGTACACGGTCAAGCAGTTTCAGCTTGAGTTCCCGGATGAGGATTCCTGCCTTGAGTACGTCAAGGAGCAGCGGTGGCCGGATGGCCGCGCTCTGTGCGAGAAGTGCGGGGTGGAGCGGAAACACTATCGGGTGACGGGCCGGACAGCTTACGCCTGCCATGCTTGCGGGACTCACATCTTTCCTTTGGCTGGAACGATCTTCCACAAGTCCACGACTTCTCTGCTGACGTGGTTCTACGTGATTCGGCTGATGAGTTCGACGCGGGTGGGAGTGAGCGCCAAGCATATCCAGCGCGAGACTGGCGTCACCTACAAGACGGCGTGGCGCATGATGAAGCAGATTCGGCTGTTGATGGCTGAGAAGATCCAGCTAAGCGGCGCGGTGGAGATTGATGAGGCGAACTTTGGCGGGTCGGATGAGAACAAGTCAAAGCATCTCAGGGGTAGCCGCAAGACGCCGGTGCTGGGCATGGTGGAGCGGGATGGCCGAGTTGTCGCCCAGGTTGTGCCGGATGTGAAGACTGCCACGCTGGTCCCTGCTGTGCGCCGGACGATCGAGGCTGGCAGCTTTGCCATTACAGACGAGTACGCGCCTTACGGGGTGGCTGCTCACAACCACTACAGCCATCTGACCGTAAACCACTCCAAAAGCTACGCGAATGGCGCGGCGCACACGAACACGATTGAGGGATTCTGGAGTCTGGTAAAGAGGGGCATTGCAGGCGTTTACTATCAGGTCGGATTCGAGTATTTGCAGTCTTATTTGAACGAATACGCATTCCGCTACAACCGGCGGAAGGTCATGCGCCCGATGTTCCGGCTTTTGGCGGAACGGACGACGATTCAGGTTTGCGCATCGGCAAGGGAGCAGAGGCTTTTGGCTCAATCTGAGTAGTGCAGGCGCGGTGCAGCAGATCGTGAAACTGTTCGCGCGTTGGGTCTTGTGGTGTCTTCATGGCGTTATGATACTCCATACCCAAAAGGAGAGCATATCGCCATGACAGATAGGGAAATGGCCGTCGCCATAGGCCGGCACATCATTAAGATGCAACTGCAAATCAAGATGTTGGAAGACACCCTGACCAAGCACTTGCCAGACGATCTATATCAGCCAGTAGCCCAGCAGCGTCCCGAACTCGCTCATGGCGATCTGGACCCAGAAAACCATGCTTCTCAAGTAACCGAGTCACAACTGGATGGATTGCTTCTGAATATTGCCGCTGAAACTCAAGACTCTGGGCTGATTCGCGCACTTCACAACCAGTTCCTGAGCGGGAATGTTCTAGAGGATCAGTAGCAGCCACGCTCTCCTGACCACTTGCTCCGACGGGAATTCCCCCCTCATCTGAAATCATAATTAGGCCCTACCTTTCAACCTGGAGAGAAGTGGATGATTTGCCCGAACTGCCAAGCACCCATCGCACATGTTAACGTCGAACCAATCCCCATTCAATTTGGCCTAAAGCCGTTCCGCGGAGTGGCCTATACGTGTCCAGAATGCTCGGCTATTCTGTCAGTCCAACCTGATCCTGGGGCTGTACAAAACGCCCTTCTACAAGCACTGGCGCAGGCCCCCCGTCCAAGTTGAACATCGTAACCGCATTTGGATTGTAAGGGTCCAGATTTTGAGTCAGAGCCTTCGAGAATATTTCGGGCGGCGTAGGACTTGCTCCGACGGGATAATCACCCCCCCTGGGGTGGGGTATTTGTTTTTTCTCGATTCATCTTCAATTGAATGAATGAATGCCTTACGAGCATTTTTCGGTGCTCGTATGGCGCGATTAGCCAGTGATTTGCGACACTTTTGCGCACATCAGTACTGCGGTTGATGCCAAATCTGCGGTGGGGCTGAGGAGACTGGGAATGCTGCCGGGGTATGCGCTCCCAGCTACATCTCTATTGTACGCCAAATAGATTTAATTCCACGCAGACGGGAGCGAGGCGCTGGAATGGATGGGCTTGAATAGGTTTGGATGGGTTTGCGCGGGTCTGGTTCGAGATTCGTGCACGTTCATGCGATTGCCTTAACTCAGCAATCCTTGCACAGACTAACCCGCCTCCATCTGAGACAATGGAATGCGACCTATGGAACCCGATAACCTTGTAGCACTCAAAGACGATATGGTGGCGTTCATTGAAGGGCACGGCATGCGCCGCCTGCCTGGATATGTCACCGAAGATATTCCCGCGATTCTGTGGGAGAGCCCCGATGATGCCGAAGAAAATCCTGACTCCTGGAAAGACTTTGTCGAAATGGCGAAGCACGCCGGCGCGCTCTTTGTGACCATCAGCGACGTAAAGCTGGATCGTGAAGAGCTGGACGAACTCGTGGAAGAGGCCAGTGAAATCGGCTTTCCCGACGAAGAGGCCAGCGAGTTGGTGGAAGCACAATGGCTGCAGAAATACGCCGGCAAAGTCGGATACATCCAGCTCGGCTTCGTCCACCAGGGGATCGTTTTCCTTCACGAGACGACCACGGAGTGGTACGAGCGCTACCAGGAACTGCTGGAAGGCATCGAGAGCTTTGGCGACATCGTGATTGACGACCCCGACGGAGAAAACGAAGACTTGTGAGCGCCGGGCCTGTGCTGAATCCTGCCCCGAGTCCCGCCCTGAACCCTGTCCTGGATTCTGTCACGAACTCCGGCCCCACATCCGGCCCGGCGCACGCAGTCCTCCCTCCGCCTCAGCGTTGGCAAATCAGCACACCGCATCCCCAGGAGTCTGCCGCCCTCGTAGCTTCGGCGCACATTCCGTTAGTCGTGGCCGAGCTGCTGCTGGCGCGCGGTATCGCTACACCAGAGGCGGCTCACGACTTTCTCAACCCTGACATCGCACAGCTCTCCGATCCCTTCCTGATGCTGGGCATGGCCACAGCCGTAGACCGGCTGGAACTGGCCATCGCCCGCGGCGAAACCATCCTGTTATACGGCGACTATGACGTGGACGGCACCACCGCCGTCGTCCTGCTCAAGACCGCCATAGAAATGCTCGGCGCGCCGACCGGATGCAAAGTCCGCTTTCATGTGCCGCACCGGTTGCGTGAGGGCTACGGCATCCAGTCTTCGGTTCTGCAATCCGCATCAGCTGACGGCGTCGGCCTGGTGATCAGCGTGGATACCGGAATGCGCGCCTTTGCTGAAGCGAAGCTCGCGCGCCAGCTTGGTCTAGACCTGATCATCACCGACCATCACCTGCCCGACGCTGCGGATGAAATTCCCGTAGCGCTCGCCATTCTCAATCCCAACCAGCCCGGCTGCGCCTACCCTGAAAAGTCGCTTTGCGGAGCAGCCATTGCCTTCAAACTGGCTCTGGCCGTCCTTCATCGGCGCGATCCGGACAGGACTCGCGAGAAAACGGTGCCGTCGTTCCTGAAGATGGTTGCGCTCGCTACCGTGGCCGACGCTGTGCCGCTGCGTGGGGAAAATCGCGTGCTGGCGGCGGTAGGCATTCGCGAACTGCACCGGCCAGCCGGGCTCGGCCTGCGCGCTCTGTTTCAAGCCGCGGGCGTGGACCCCGCTGCAAAGAAGTTGACCAGCTTTGACCTCGGCTTTCGTCTCGCTCCGCGCATTAATGCTGCGGGACGCATGGACGTGGCCGCAGAAGTGGTTGAGCTGTTTACAACTCGCGATGCTGCCCGCGCCCATGAACTTGCCGGCAAGCTGGAGCGCCTCAACACCGAGCGCCGGGAGACGGAGGCCGAGGTGCTGCGCACAGTTGAAACCCGGCTGGCAACCGACCACCAGCTTGCCGCGAACAAAATGCTGGTGATGGCCGGAGATGGGTGGCATCGCGGCATCATCGGCATCCTGGCCTCGCGCATCGTAGACCGCACCGCCAAGCCGGCGATCGTAGTGAGCGTCGAGGACGGCGTAGCCTACGGCTCCGGCCGCTCTATCGATGGCTTTCCACTGCTGGAAGCAATTGAAACCTGCGCCGATCTCTACACACGCTTTGGCGGCCACGCCTTTGCTGTCGGCTTTGCCATGCCGGCGGAGAATCTGCCGGAGATGGAGCGCCGGTTGTTGAACTTTGCCGCGCAAAAGCTGGCTGGCAAGGAGGCCGAACAGGTACTGCGCATCCACGCCGAGCTGCCTTTGGAGCGCGTGACGCCTGTGCTGGCTGGCTGGCTGCGTAAACTGGAGCCGTTCGGGCACGGCAATCCCGAACCGGTCTTCCTGGCCCGGAACCTGCGCCTTGCCGCGCCAGTCAGGCTGATGAAAGAAAAGCATATCCGGCTGGAGTTGCACTCCGCCTCAAGCTCATCCAACACGACCGTCAAACCAGCTCCGGTACAAGCCGTGGGTTGGAACCTCGCCCGTCGAGCGCAGGATCTGAAGCTGGAGCCGGGCAGCGAGATCGATCTTGCCTACCGGATACGCGAAAACGATCATCCCCAGTACGGCGGCCTGCAAATTGAGATTGCTGGCATCGAGCCAGGTTCATCGAGTTAGGTTCATCGAGCCAGGCTCCTTGAGCCAGAGCGGTAGATTTCATAACCATCCCTCGCTCGGAACTGTTGCCTGGATAGCGAGGGATGGCTAAGAAGCGATTAAGCTACACATGTCCGTGATACAAGTGGTCAACACCGGCCTGGTAGCCCCGCGAGTAGCCATTTCGATAGGCGTCCTTGTCGCGGTCAGCCACATGCGGGTGGCGGAACTCATCGCGATTGTTGACGTCCGGGCGACGATGATTTTCGTAATCCTTGCGCGCGCCTTCAACGCCGTCATGAAAACCTCGCCGCGTTACTTCATCCAGTTCGGGCGGGGGAGCATCCCAACCCCTCTCCTGCACGTAGCCAGCGGCGGGCATCGCCGCACCGTTGCCAGCCGCATGTAAGGGTTTGCCGCTCACGGAAATGAGACCAACACACGCGACCGCCAGGGCCGCGCTAAAACAGATAGGTCGTTTCATCTTTCCTCCTGTCATGCCTGTTCAGGTGACCTGTATAGTCACTTTTGCCGGGTTTTAAGCAAACAAACATCGCACCACGCGATCTAAGTCTGCAAATCTAAAGGATGAAAAAAGCAGCCCACGGGTTGGCCGTGGGCTGCTCTGTCTGTGAGCTGAATTGACTAACGCCCCTTTGGTTTCTCGCTGCTCGGCTTTGCCGGGCGAGGCGCAGGTTTCGCAGCAGGTTTAGGCTGAGCTGCCGGTTTGGGTGCTGGCGCAGGTCGAGCCTCCGTCTTCGCTGCTGGCGCAGGACGAGCCTCCGTTTTTGCCGCTGGCGCAGGACGAGCTTCCGTCTTCGCCGCTGGCGCGGGACGAGCTTCCGTCTTCGCCGCTGGCGCGGGACGAGCCGCCGTCTTCGCCGCTGGCGCGGGACGAGCTTCCGTCTTCGCCGCTGGCGCTGGGCGAGCCTCAGTCTTCGCCGCTGCTGCGGGACGAGCCTCGGTCTTGGGCGCTGCCGCAGCGCGAGCTGCAGGCTTGGCTGCTTCCGTGCGGCTGGCCGCAGCAGTGTGGACAGGAGCAGTCAACGGCCTGGCTGCGGCCACAGTGGCCGGCTTGCCATGATTGGCGCTGAAGCGCTGTTGAGGATCCTTCGCTGCAGCCTGAACATGCTGCTGCTGCACCGCGCTCGGCGGCGTGTGTTTCTCCGCCGTGTACTGCTTTTCTTCCGGCGTTGCCTCGTGCTTAATGCCGCCGGGGCCACCTGAGTAAGCAACGTGGCTGTTGTTCACGATGGTCGTGTTGTGGACGATGGTCGTGTTCACATAGGTGTTGTGAATGACGGTCCTGTTCACATTAACGACTGCCGTGTTGTACGCGAAGTGGCCTCCTCGCCATTCACCGCCGGCAAAGCCAACGCCCATGAATCCAAATCCGTAGTTCACACCACCGTAGTAGCCGACATGCGCACCCCAGTAGCCGTCGTTGAAGACGTAGAGACCGTTGTTCCAACCCCAGTATCCAGGGGTCCAAAGAAGACCGGGCTCAGGAGCTGGAACCCAGGCGCCGGGCACCCAGTAATAGCCGAACTCACCATAGGCCCAGTAGCCCGGGGTCCACATGAACCCATCCTGAGGGCACGGGGGCTGCACATAAACCGGCAGAACTGGCGGAGCGATGTTGATGCTGATAAACACTCCGGCGAATGAAGATGCCGGGACGAGGCAGATCAGAAACGCGAGCAGTAACACGCGCGTCGAGCGAAATAGTTTCATGGGAATCCTCCAAACTCTTTCTTGGGGCGTTCTAGCTGCCGGAGGAGTTCTTGCCGGAGCTGGAGGCCAGTTGATCGTGGTAACCGTTCTTTGTCTTGCTTCCTTTGTGGATCACTGCGAGAAACACAGTGGGCTTACAAACGTAAGTAACCCAGGGTGCATAGCTAAGTTGCCCACAGGATCACAAAGGTGTGTGCGGATTTACAAATAAAGCAGCTGGAGGGGCTTTGTCTGGACAATTCTGCACATTTTGAACCCGATTCCGCCCCGATGCCGGGTAACTCAATTCCGCAGTTTTGGCGTTGAATCGGAAAGTTCAGGCCTTGAATCGGAAATGGAAAATATCCCCGTCCTGGACCAGATAATCGCTGCCTTCGAGGCGCATCTTGCCCAGTTCCTTAACCGCGGCTTCCGAACCGGCTGCGACAAAATCCGCATAAGCAATCGTTTCAGCCCGGATGAAGCCCTTTTCGAAGTCGGAATGGATCGCCCCCGCCGCCTGCGGCGCTTTTGAACCTTTTTCCACGGTCCAGGCATGAGTCTCTTTAGGCCCTACCGTAAAGAAGGTAAGCAGGCCGAGCAGACTGTATCCAGCGCGAATCACGCGAGCGAGCCCCGTTTCTTCCAAGCCAAGCGATTCGAGGAACTCCTTCTTTTCAGCTTCTTCCGCAAGCTGCGAAACCTCGGCCTCAATAGCCGCGGAAATGATCACCGAAACAGCGCCCTGCGACTTGGCAAATGCAGCTACCTTTTCGGAATAGACGTTCCCCGTCCCGGCTGAGGCCTCCTCGACGTTGCAGACATACAACACCGGCTTGGATGTAATCAGCCCCAGCCCGTGCAGTATCTTGTGCTGCTCATGCGTAAGCTCTCCAGCCACCGTCCGCGCAGACTTCCCTGCCCTCAGCGCTTCGAGAGCAGCTTCCATCACAGGAAGCTGAGCCTTGGCCTCCGGATCGTTGCCTTTCATCTTCTTTTGCGCCGCGGTCACGCGCCGCTCCAGGCTGTCGAGGTCGGCCAGCATCAGCTCCGTTTCGACGGTTTCTGCATCGCGCACAGGATCAATCGAGCCCTCCACGTGCGTCACATTGCCGTCGTCAAAACAGCGCAGCACGTGGGCAATCGCATCAACCTCGCGGATGTGCGCTAGAAACTTGTTGCCCAGACCTTCTCCTCGCGATGCACCGCGCACCAAGCCGGCAATATCGACGAATTCAAGCTGGGTGGGAATGATCTTTTGCGAATCAGCCAGCCTCGCCAAAACCTCAAGCCTGGGATCGGGTACTGCAACCCGACCCACGTTCGGCTCAATCGTGCAAAAAGGATAATTCGCAGCTTCAGCCGCGGCAGTCTCGGTAAGCGCATTAAAAAGGGTGGACTTGCCAACATTCGGCAATCCAACAATCCCGCAATTAAATCCCATTCTTTGTCCTTGCTCCGTGCAAAATGCCCACGCGCATGTCATCCCGGCGCGGGTCAACAGCGGATTCGGTCGAATCCGCCTCGTCAATCCTCGTCTATCATAATTGGCGCGGCATGCACCGTTGACCAAGAGCCCACTGACTCAGAGTGTGGCTCTTAGCGGAGGGTTTGACCGCGAGCTAGAACTTATAGCTGACGCCCACCCCAAAGACCTTCCGCGCATCGAGATTCACCGGCACAATCGCTGGCCCAGCAGGCGTAGGAAGCTCCGTAAAGCCGATCTGCCCTGCAACCTGGCCAACGCCGGCATCTACGCTGAAACGCGCATGCTCCCGCTGCGTAATCCGCACCGCGTAATCCAGCGTGGTAGGAATACGCCCGCCGCCCGGCACCAGCAGAGCCAGGTTCTTCACATGGTACGGCTCCTGCGTAAACCCCGCCGCTGGAACGATCGCCGTGTGCCAAGGCCCTGGCAGTGGAAATCCAACGCCGCCAAATAGCCGGCCGCCAAATCGAGTAGCCTGTCCCCCAATGCCATAAATCGAAGCATTGGTAGCCTTCCAGCCAAAGTTCAGCAGCAGCGGCAGTTTCAGACTCAGCGCCGTCTTGGTCGCCGCAATGTAAAGATCTTCGTTCGTATAGCTCTTGTTGGCGATATCACCTGAAACAAAGTGGTCGCCCGTCCGCACCACAAACCCGGCGGCAACTCCCGGCGTCCACTTGCTGCCGAACGAATTCTCCTTCAGCACCACGCCCTTGCCGTGGAAAATGTTCATCCCGCTGAACTCCCACAGGCTGCTGAAGTAGGGATTGTCGCCATTGGTATGCGCGCTGCGCGTGTACCCAAATTCGGCCCAGTTGGCAATGCCCTCGGTGATGCTTGCTGTATGCACATCGCCGATCACGTCGCCCGCGTCAACGAAGTGGTAGCCGATCGACGGATGCGAGAAAACCGAGCCTTTAGCCGACTCCACCACATACGCAGTAGGAGTGATAAAGCCACCCGTCTGGCCCTCCAGAGTCATATTCTGCGCCTTGGCCGCGCTCGCAAAGAGCATCAACGTGAAGGTTGCCATCGCAACCATCGATCCTGCTGCGCTACAAAATTTCTCTCTCACTTACTTTTCCCTTCAGAACTCAAGGATTGTGCACTCCTGACCTGATAGTTTGTCAACTGGCCTTCCCGTTTCCTCCCAATTTCCGGCTACGGTCAGTCGAGGTCCCATAGTCAGCCGCCATGACCATTCGCGAATGGTAGACTCCTGCCATGACAGCGGAAGCACAACCAGGCTTTTTCCTCACCTTCGAAGGCCTCGACGGCTCAGGAAAAACCACCCAGATCCGGCGATTGACGGCCTGGCTCGCGGAGCGCAATCTCCCACACCTCCTCACGCGGCAGCCCGGCGGAACGCAGACCGGCGACCGCATTCGATCCCTTCTGCTCGATTCGAAATCCGCCGGCCTCGCGCCGCGAACCGAACTGGCGATGATGTTCGCCGACCGCGCCCAGTCGATCCAGGAGATCATCGCGCCGGCGCTCGCAGCTGGGCAAATTGTCGTCTGCGATCGCTTCACCGACTCCACCGAAGCCTACCAGGGCGGAGGCCGCGAATTAGGCTCTGAGGTGGTTCTTGAACTGCACCGGCTGATCTGCGGCAATCTTCAGCCCGACCTGACAATTCTGCTGCTGCCCGATCTGGAAGCTTCCGTATCCCGCGCACGCCGTCGCAACATCCGTCACACCGCGCAGACAGGCGCCGACGAAAATCGCTTCGAAGGGGAGCAGTTCGATTTCTTCTCCCGCGTCTACAACAAATACCGCGAGATTGCCGCGCGCGAGCCTGTGCGTGTCGTCACAATCGAAGGCGACCTGAGCATCGATCAGGTGCATCAGCAGGTTATAAACGCAGTAGAGGCACGGTTGGAAGCATGGCAGGTTCGCTCCAAGACGTTCGCGTAACCGACGTTCGCGTGACCGCGGAACCCGCGCCACCGGTCCTGATTCAAAAAGGCGCATACCGCTTCCCGCCCGGACTTCGCCTGAATCTGCCGTTTTACACCTTCTCCAAATTCTTCGATCCGCGCAATCCGATCCTGCTCTTCGAACATCTGACGAGATTCGGCCGCGCAGCCCACTACCGCCTGCTCCTGCATCATGTGATCCTCCTCAACGACCCCAGCGACATCCGCGAAGTCCTGGTGGACAAAGCGCACCTCTTCGTGAAGGAGCGCACGCAGAAGCGCATGAAGATCCTGCTCGGCGAGGGCCTCATCACCTCAGACGGTGAGACGCACAAGCGCCAGCGTCGCATCGCCGCACCCGCCTTTCACCGCCAGCGCATCCAGGCTTATGCCGAAACCATCGTGAGCCACGCCGCCGCCATGCGCGAACATTGGCGTCCGAGCAAGCCAATCGATGTGGCAGCCGAGATGATGCGCCTCGCGCTGCAAATCACCGCGCGCACCCTCTTCGACACCGAAGTCACAACCGAGATTCACGCCATCAACGACGAGTCCAACGCCGTAATGGAGATGTACCACTCACTGGTCTCCATGCCCAGCGCCGAGTTGCTCCTGCGCTGGCGTATCCCCGTGCCCGTGCTCATGCGCTTTCGCCGCTCCAAAGCGCATCTGGACGCAGTGGTCGACTCAATGATCGCGCGCAAGCAGGCCGAAATCACAGCAGCGGCGCGTGATGGCAGGCCTTTGGGCGGAGACCTGCTCTCAATGCTCATCGCCGCGAGAGACGACAGCGGCAACGCCTCAGCCTCCAGCAAAATGTCCGCAAATGAGCTCCGCGATGAGGTCCTCACCATCTTCCTCGCCGGTTACGAGACAGTAGCCAACGCGCTCTCCTGGACATGGCTGCTCCTCGGCCAGAATCCGCAGGCCGAATCTCGCCTTCACGCCGAACTCGACTCCGTCCTGCAAGGCCGCTCGCCCACACTCGAAGATCTTCCTCGCCTGCCATACACTGAGATGGTCGTCGCCGAGGCAATGCGCCTCTATCCTCCGGCCTGGGCCATGGGACGAATGGCGACCGAGGACGTAGAAATCGGGCCGTACCGCTTTCCCAAAGGCAGCTTCCTGTTCTTCAGCCAATACATCGTTCACCGCGATCCGAAATATTTTCCCGACCCGCTCGCCTTCCGCCCCGAGCGCTTTACCGCCGAAGCCAAGGCGCTGCGGCCCAAATTCGCATACTTCCCCTTCGGCGGCGGCGGTCGCCAGTGCATCGGCGAGTCCTTTGCATGGATGGAAGCGGTGCTAGTGCTGGCGACCCTGGCCCAGCGCTGGCGCCTGCAAGTCGTAGCAGGCCAAACCATCGCCCTGCAGCCCAAAATCACACTGCGTCCCAAATTTGGAATTCAGGTGCTGCCATTGCTCCGAGCCTGAAACCTCTCCCTCCTGACGCTCTCTATTCGAGAGTCCAAATAACCCCGCTCCCGCCCATTCCGATAGGACACTTTCTTGTTACTAATGATTGTTCTTCAGGCATTGTCCAAGTCGTTTCTGCGAGCTATAGTGCTTGCCATGCAAACAACTGGGTTTATTTTGGATTTCGCGATCTCCCACGCGATCACCCTGGGCGGATTTGGCCTGCTCTTGGGCAGCTTGGCCTCGGTTCTGGTCGTTTTTCTCATACACACTGCTTCGTCGAAAGGCAAAGCATTTGATGCAGCAGTGGATGAGGCTTTAAGGTCGCATCAATCCCGGCGCCATCACGCGGAAGTCCTTTCCTTTTAAAAACCGTAGACTACAGAAGCGCCATGGGCACCGACGGCTTTCCAGAGGCGAAAGACACGCCGCTATCCCAGCAAACCACTCCCTGCCCGCTGTGCTTTACACTCTTTGAGCAGCTAAGCATTCCCGCCTGACCGCTGCGAAGCAACCTGAAGGGGCATCCAACGGAATGGATAAGAGAATATTTCTCAAGACTTCTGGAGCATTTGTGGCTGGTTCCATTACAGGTTCCATGATCTCGCGCCAAGCAGCGTCACAAGAGCCAGTGGCGCATGAAACAAACTGGGCGGGCAATCTGCGCTATCACGCCGATCATATGTACGCTCCCAAGTCAGTGGAGGAAGTGCAGCAGATCGTCCTGAAGTGCCCCAAGGTACGCGCCCTCGGCTCGCGCCACTCTTTCAACACCATCGCCGACAGCCTCACCAATCAAATCTCCCTGCAGCATTTGGATTCGATGGCAGTAGACCCGCAGGCCAGGACGGTCACTGTCGGCGCCGGCATTCGCTACGGCACCATGGCCCCATGGCTCGATGCCAAAGGCTTTGCCGTGCATAATCTCGCCTCGCTGCCGCACATCACCGTAGCCGGCGCAATCGCCACGGCCACGCATGGCTCCGGCGTGCGCAACGGCAACCTCGCAACAGCAGTCTCCGCGCTAGAGCTGGTCACAGCCGACGGCAAAGTGATTACCCTGTCACGCGCGCAAGACGGAGCGCACTTCAAAAGCGCCGTAGTTTCCCTCGGCGCAGTGGGAATCGTCACCAAGGTCACGCTTGACGTGCAGCCGCGCTTCGACATGAAGCAGTTGGTCTATCAGAACCTCTCCATGGATCAGTTGGAGCACAATCTGGAAGCCATCTTTGCCAGCGGCTACAGCGTAAGCCTCTTTACCGATTGGCAGAAGCACCGCATCAATCAGGTATGGATCAAGAGCCGCGTGGAAAACGGCCCAGAGTCCAGCCCAGCCGCGCAAACCCCTCCGCTCTTCTACGGCGCGACCGCGGCCAAAACCAATCTGCACCCGATCGACGGACACTCCGCCATCAACTGCACCGAGCAGATGGGCGTGCCCGGCCCCTGGTACGAGCGCATGCCCCACTTCAAGATGAACTTCACCCCATCCAGCGGCGCCGAGCTACAAACCGAATATTTCGTCCCCCGCAGCCGCGGCTACGAGGCAATCCTGGCCGTGGAGAAGCTGCGCGACAAGATCACGCCGCACCTCTTCATCACGGAACTCCGCGCCATCGCCGCCGATGACCTGTCCATGAGCATGGCGTACCAGCGCGATTCGATGGCCATCCACTTCACCTGGAAGCCGGAGACGCCGGAAGTGACAGCGATCCTGCCGCTCATCGAAGAAAAGCTGGCCCCGTTCGACGCGCGCCCGCACTGGGCCAAACTCTTCACCGTCCCACCGGCGCATTTGAAGACGCTCTACCCCAAACTAGCGGACTATCAGGCACTCCTAAACGAGCAAGACCCCAAAGGCAAATTCCGCAACCAATTCGTAGATCACAACATCTTCAGCGCATAGCATTCAGGGCGCTTGCCTCTCTGTCTGTCATTCCCGAAAAGGGAATTTGCTTCTCATCACCCGCCGCGCCCTTGCGTACAATTACCCTCAATTCAGGCACAATAAAGAAGAAGCACGCACCAACGAGTTCCGAGTTGTCCCCAACCGAACACGCTTAACCACACTTAAACCCCTCTTAACACGTACAAAAACAGGCTCAAAGCATTTAGATTCAGTAGCTTGAGCAAGTTTGTGGCATACCCCCCCCCTTTTGGGGCTAGATTCACCGTTTTTAGCCCCAAAATGGCAGCCGCAAACTGCACTCCATCTCTATCTGCTAGCCTCGAAATCATGGGCTTTGCGGATTTTCTCGGCAATGAAATGACAGTTCAACGCCTGCGCGAGAGCGTGTTGCACCAGCGCGTTCCGCAGGCGATCATTCTGGCTGGCGCGCGCGGAGCAGGCAAATACACGCTGGCACTGATGTTCGCCCGGCTTGTGAACTGCCTCACACCAACCGAGACAGACGGATTGCCCGACTGTTGCGGAATCTGCCGCAACTGTGAGCGAATCGGGCAGGCCGCCGATCTCGATGCGAAGGTGGCGGAAGCCGTGTCCGCGCGCGACGATCTGCGCGAGACAGACAAGCGCGAGACGCGGATCCTCATCCAGCCGCACCCCGACGTACTGATCGTTCCGCCCGATCCACCGCAGAATCTGATCAAGATCGGGCAGGTGCGGCAAGTCATTCACAACGCCTACTACCGGCAGCCGGTAGAGGCGCGGCGTTCTTTCTTCATCTTCACTTCGTCAGCATTCATGAAAGAAGCGGCGAACAGCCTTCTGAAGGTGCTCGAAGAGCCGCCGCCGAACTGCACGCTGATCTTGCTGAGCGAGAATCCAGCGGAAATGCTGCCGACGATTCGCTCCCGCGCCATGCTGCATCGGCTGGGAGGAGTGCCCGTGGAGACGCTGGAGCAATTGCTGGCGGCGCGAAGACCAGAGTTGAAAGGCGCGCGGCGCACGCTCGTGGCGCAAATGGCAGAGGGCGCAGTGGGGCGCGCGCTTGGCTTCGATGTGGAAAGCTATCTGGCCAGCCGCCAGGATGCGCTCGTAGTGTTGCGAAATGCACTTCGCGATCCGGATTTTTCAACACTCTTCCGCACCACCGAAACGTATCGCGGCGGCGCAGACGGCCAGGAGAAAACGCTCAACCTGCTGCGCACAACCAACAAGCTCATCGAAGACCTTTTAATGCTCGTCGCTGGCTCTCCGCAATTGATGCGTAACCAGGACATTGCTCCGGAGCTCGCTCAACTGGCCGCGGGCGTGAGTTTGGATTGGATCGACGGTGCGGCGCGTGCGCTGGCCGAAGTGGAAAAGGGCATGCGGCGCAACCTGCTGCGCTCGCTCTCGCTCGATGCAATGGCCCTGACGCTCGAAAGAGCCTGAGTTCCATATTGGGAACCCAGGCGCCAAGATATTTACATGCAACCAGCGGCACCCCGTCCGCATCTGTATTGTCAAGACATTCAGTTATTTTTTGCGGCATTTCCAAAGTTTGCTTCGCCAGTGACGGACGCGCTGCACACGCGTCCTTTGAACCCGTTGTTTCGTCTGGAACTATACGCCAGCAGAAGTGGATGACTAACAGGCAGCATCCCCCGGTACGTGACTGCCAGTAGAGCCAAATCGTTCCGGGTACTTTATATCGCGCCAGGAGCAGATTCGCATGAGAAAACAGACAGGCTTGGAGACATCCGCTCAAGAGACCACGCCTCTAAACGGTGCAACTATGGCTGCGGTTTTGGATCGACCAACAGGGATCGAAAAAGCCTCGAAGGCCGTCGCCCCGCCCAGAAAGCGGAGACTCCCGTCCGTGGCATCGGCTAAGCGCTTCGCCGCGCATTTACCCGATGATCATTCCTCCAACCGTCAGGCGGAGCTCTTTTACCTGCAAAAGCAGATTCAACTGCAGACCCAGATGGTCCTGATTCTTGAGGACGACTCGCGCGTTCAGGGCGTGATCGAGTGGTACGACCGCAATTGCATCAAGGTGCGCGGAAAATCTCGCGTGCTGATCTATAAATCCGCCATCAAATATCTCTACAAAGCGGGCGAATTGGGTTCTGCTCCAGAATAATAGCTCGTGCGCGAACTAAACTTC